>Ga0129308_1001968_pt1 | contig 19092 bp, 13 predicted proteins | sample L827metagenome_FD_94440 | JGI IMG/M metagenome (GOLD analysis project Ga0129308, IMG submission 94440) | Ring-tailed lemur group fecal microbial communities from Wisconsin, USA - L827 metagenome | ecosystem: Host-associated > Mammals > Digestive system > Large intestine > Fecal | place: USA... | reverse complement strand
TGGCAGATGCCCACCTCTAGAGCTTTGACCCGCTCCAGATGGAAGTCCGCAAAGGCGCAGCACCAGCATTCGTGGTCGGGATCGGCCAGAAGAGTGTACTGCCGCGCCGTCCAGCAGGGACAGCCCTGGTGGGGCCATACGCTTTCGCCGGGCTTTGGCGCGGGAAACAGCTCGTATTCCGGCCGGTCACTGAAAATCGTGCGCAGCTCCATCTTATCCGCCCTGTGGTCTCCGCAGTATTCCGTGAAAGGGGCTTTTCCAGCTGGCCCGGGCCGCGTCTTCGTCATTTTTACTGTTTCGCACCTCCCCTCTGATAGTGGGTATACATTTTGTCAAAGCATAAAATCCCCATTGAGAGCCCCGTAAAGGGCTCTTTTTTGTGCGCAAAAAGCCGCTCCCACTGTTTGACAAAAACTATGGTTTTCGTTAAAATGAATAAAACATTCTGCCTGTATTGTAGCGTGTTTTTCGCAAAAAAGAGCGCGTTACACGTACTTGGTAGCTGAAAACACGTAGATTGCATTTTTCGGCGGAGAAAAGGAGGGGGAGCAAGGTGCGGTTTGCCCTGTGCGACGACAATATTGAGGAACTGGAGCGTATCGGAGGACAGGTCGCGGACTATTTGGCCGGGCGGCCGGAACTGGACGGCTCCCTGCGGTGCTTTCAGTCCGCCTATGATCTGATCGACTGTATCCGCGGCCGGGGCGAGTTTGACGCTTATCTTCTGGACGTGATGATGCCTCACATGAACGGCATCGAGCTGGGGCGGGCCATCCGGGAGGCGAGCGGCAAGGCGCCTATCGTCTATCTCACCTCATCCCCGTATTACGCGGTGGAATCTTACCGGGTGCGGGCCTATGACTACCTTTTAAAGCCTGTGGACGGGGACGCGCTGGCGGCCCTGCTGGACAAGCTGACGGCGGAGCTTCAGGCGGGCCGGGAGACGCCGCTGCTGGTGCGCACCAGAGAGCAGGTGACGCCCGTCTATCCCGGCGAGCTGTGCTACGTCCGGGTGCGGGATCACGTGCTGGAGTATCACATGGCGGACGGCAGGGTGGTGGAGAGCGGGACTCTGAGGGAGTCTTTCGCCCAGACCGCCGCGCCGCTGCTGGGGGACGGACGCTTTGTGAAGATCAGCGTCAGCCACATCGTGAATATGAGCTTTGTGCAAAAGCTGACGGGCAGCAGTTTTACCATGCGGGACGGCGCGGTGCTGCGCATCTCCCGCGCTCTGGCGTCCTCGGTCAGGGACACTTATGTGGAGTATATACTGGAACGGGGCAAGCCGTCCCAGACCGGCATATAGAGAGGTGGACGCCATGCAGTATGAAAAAAACAGGTCTGTGCCGGGAGAGGCTCCGGGACGCATGTTGGGGTGGGTGATGGCGCTGGGGTATCTGGTTCTGGCATTAGCGGCGCTGGCGCTGTTCCATTCCTACACCGTGACGGATGCGGAGCAGCTGTGCCTGACCCCCACGTTTGCCGACGGCAGGGGCTGGGATATCTGCCGGCCCGACGGAGCGGGCGGGTACGAGGAACTCACTCCCAAAGAGGCGGCGGAGACAGCGGGAACGGTCTATCTCTCCCGGGTGCTGGATCCCGCCTATGAAGCTGCGGGCTATACGACGCTGGAATTGGATGGGCCGGTCAGCGTCTTTCTGGACGGGAGACTGCTCTACACCACGGCCCCCGGGTCCGGAGAGAAAGCGGAAGACGTGAAGATGCCCCCGGGCTACGAAGTGCCGGCCGCAGGAGAGATCCCACGGCTTACGCTGCCCCCGGGCTGGGGAGGCAGGACGCTGACGCTGGTCTTTGAACGGACGGAGAATTCTTTTGGGACGCCTGGGGTGATCCTGTCCAGCAGGGCGGTGGAAGACGCCCTCGCCGCCGTTCAGGCGAACCGGACCGGAATGCCTGCGGCGGCCTACATGACCGCCGCCTTTCTGCTTCTGGGGCTGTTTCTCTACAGCGGTTTTCAGGGCCGGTGGGACTGGCCCATGCTGCTGCTCACGCTGGCGGCGGCGCTGCAGGCGTTCTATGGGCTTCGGGAATACAGTCTCCGGCTGATGTACGCTTCCGCGCTGGATATTCGGGCGGCGGCGCTGATCCCGCCACTCTTTGCGGCGCTGCCTCTGGCGTATCTGCTGTGCCGGATGGAGGGGGGCCGCAGGGGCTGGCGGACGGCTCTTGTTCTGGCGTCCGTCGCCGTCGCTCTGCTGCCGGAGGTCTGCTATCTGATCTCTCTGCCTCTGCCGGGCGGATGGGGGACGGTCTGCAGACAGGCGCTCTGTCTCTCCATCGCCGCCGTGCTGGTGTGCGCCGTACTGGAGGCGCGGGCCGGAAACCGGACGTTCCGATTCTTTCTGGCGGGGCTGGGGGCGCTGGCTTCGGTGCTGGCGGCGGGCTGCCTGTTCTCCGGCGGCCTTGCCGGCTACACGGCCTCCGTGATCTCGCTGGCGGCCCGCGGCATGCCCACACTGCTCTTTTACTGGTGCAGCACGGCGCTGTTCGTGCTGTGCGCCGGCATGAGCGTGGGGGATGCGGTCTGGCGCATGGCGGAAGATCGGGTCAGGGCGGACATGCTCTCCATGCAGATATCCGCTCTGCGCCGTCAGGCGGCCACCATCCGGGAAAACGAAACGCGGTTTGCCACCATCCGGCACGATATCCGCTTTTATATGCAGAACATCGGTTCGCTGCTGCAGAACGGCAGGCCGGAGGAGGCGCTGCGCTTCGTCCGGCAGTACGACGAAAGCATCCTGTCTACCAGACGGCGGCGCTGGTGTGAGAATACCGTTTTGGACGCGATCCTCAGCACCTGTCTGGAGCCGGCGGAGCAGCATGGCATCGCGGTCAGCGCCCGGCTGGACATACCGGAGGATCTGCCCGTGGACATCGTGGAGCTTGCCACGGTGTTTGCCAACGCCATCGAAAATGCCGTCAACGCCTGCCGAAGCCAGCCGGAGGGGGAGACCCGGCGCATCGAACTGACTGCCGTGACGGAGCCGCAGTTTGCCATTGAGATCGCAAACACCTTTTCCGGACAGGTGCGCTTCGGGCGGGACGGACTGCCGGTGTCAGACGAACCGGGCCACGGGTTCGGCACCCGCAGCATTGCGGATTATGCCCGCAGACACGGAGCCAGCTTCCATTACAAAGTGAAGGACGGGGTCTTCCGGCTGTATCTGCTGTCCGGTTCGGAGCCGCCCGCCGCCGGCGAAGCCGGGGAACAAAGGGGAGAATGCGGACCGATGCTTTCGTAAAGCCCAGGGGGCCCTGCCGGCGGAGTTTTGCGCAGAGGGCGGATAAAACGGCCTTCGGCGGCGTTTCCAAAGGGCGTAATATTCGCCGATATTCCTTGAAACCATCCGGTTTTATTGCTATAATGAGTTTGTTGTGTGGTTTTAGAAACCGGCCGTCCCCGAGGCCTGCCAGATTATGTGTGATCCGGCCGCGGGAGGGGGCCAATCGTTATACCATATCCTTCGATTTTTCGGCTTTGCCGCGGGGTTGGATATGGTGGGGCGGCGCCAGAGGGCTGTCCCAAGTTAAAATTTAGGAGGAGAAGAGTATGACGTGCAAGAAAAGCGAATGCCAGTGCGGCGGGAACGCTGCTCAGGACTTCAGCGAGCTGGCTCCCGTACTTGACAAGTACGCAAAGGTGCCGGGTAGTCTGATCACGATCCTGCAGAAGGCGCAGGATATTTATGGATTCCTGTCCATCGACGTGATCAACCATATTTCGGAGGCCACCGGCATCAAACCGGCGAAGATCTACGGCGTAGCCACATTCTACGCTCAGTTCCGCCTGCAGCCCATCGGCAAGTACCTGATTATGCTCTGCAAGGGCACGGCCTGCCACGTAAACGGTGCGGACATGATCGAGGAAGCGGTCTGCGAGCATCTGAATATCCAGGACGGCGAGACGACGGAAGACGGCCTGTTCACGCTGAACAACGTGGCGTGTCTGGGATGCTGCAGTCTGGCGCCCGTCATGATGATCAAGACAAACGACGGCGAGGAGACCTTCGGCAACCTGACCAAGGATAAGGTAAAGGCGATCCTCGACGATTATAGAGCGAAGGAAGCGTAGGAGGTAGGACTATGAAAGTAATGATAGGACAGGGCAGCTGCGGCGTAGCCACAGGCGCGAAGAAAACCTCCAATGAGTTTGAGAAGCTCGTGGCGGAAAAGGGCCTGAAAAATGTTGTCATAGATAAGACCGGGTGTATCGGTACCTGTTATCTGGAACCTATCGTCGACGTGTACGACGACAACGGCGCGCTGGAGACCAGATACGTGAAGGTCCAGCCGGAGAAGGTGGCCGAGATCGTGGAAAAGCATCTGATCGGCGGCAAGCCGGTGGAAGAGTATGCGATCTCCGACGTAGACAAGACTTTTCTTGAAAAACAGAAGAGGATCGTTCTGAGAAACTGCGGCGTCATCAATCCGGAACACATCGAAGAATACATCGCCAGAGGCGGTTATGAATCCGTGAAAAAGGTCGTGACCTCCATGACCCAGGATGAAGTGATCGACGTCATCAAGGTATCCGGACTGAAAGGCCGCGGCGGCGCGGGCTTCCCCACCTGGTTCAAGTGGAACGAGGCGAAGAAAAATCCGGGCGCCAATAAATATATGGTCTGCAACGCCGACGAGGGCGACCCGGGCGCGTTTATGGACAGAAGCGTTCTGGAGGGCGATCCCCACTCCCTCATCGAGGGCATGACCATCGGCGGTTTCGCCATGGGCGCCACGGAAGGCGTCATCTACGTCCGCGCGGAATATCCTCTGGCCATCGCCAGACTGGAGATCGCCATGGCTCAGGCCAGAGAAAAAGGGTTTCTGGGCAAAAATCTGTTTGGGACGAATTTCAGCTTCGATCTCCGCATCAAGGCCGGCGCGGGAGCTTTCGTGTGCGGCGAGGAGACCGCGCTCATCGCGTCCCTGGAAGGCGAGAGAGGAATGCCCCGCCTGAAGCCGCCCTTCCCGGCAGCCAAGGGTTATTGGCAGAAGCCGACCAATATCAACAATGTAGAGACCTTCGCCAACGTGCCGTGGATCCTGGCCAACGGCGGAGAAGCCTTCGCCGCCATGGGCACGGACAACAGCAAGGGCACGAAGGTGTTCGCTCTGGCCGGAAAGATCAAGAAGGGCGGACTGGTGGAAGTTCCCATGGGCCTGCCTCTGAAGGAAGTTATTTTCGGCATCGGCGGAGGGATCAAGCAGGATAAACAGTTCAAGGCCGTGCAGATGGGCGGTCCTTCCGGCGGATGTATCCCCGCGGACCTCATCGACACTCCCGTGAGCTATGAGGATATCACGAAGACGGGAGCCATCGTCGGTTCCGGCGGTATGATCGTCATGGACGAGACCACCTGCATGGTAGACATGGCCAGATACTTCCTGGACTTCACCAGAAAAGAATCCTGCGGCAAGTGCAACTACTGCCGGATCGGAACGAAGAGAATGCTGGAGATCTTGGAACGGATCACCAGAGGCGAGGGAAGAGACGGCGACATCGAGCTGCTGGAAGAACTGGCCAATAAGGTCAAGGACGGTTCCATGTGCGGTCTGGGACAGACGGCCCCCAACCCGGTGCTGACTACCATCCGCTATTTCAGGAACGAATACGAGGATCATATCTACAACCACAAATGTACGGCGAAGTCCTGCAAGGCTCTGATCCGCTTTACGATCAGCGACGCCTGCAAGGGATGTACTCTCTGTGCGAAGAAGTGTCCGGTGGGCGCGATCACAGGCAGCGTAAAACAGCGCCACGTGATCGACCCGGATAAGTGCATCAAGTGCGGCAAGTGCGAGGAGTCCTGCAACTTCGGCGCTGTCGTGAGAGAGTAGGAGGTTAAACTGATGAATAAATTCAGATTAAATATCGACGGAAAAGAGGTGTTTGGCCTTCCCGGTCAGACGATCCTGGAAGTCGCGAGAGAAAACGATATCTTCATTCCCACTCTCTGCTATGACGAAAGGACCGAGATCTACGGATCCTGCGGCATCTGTATGGTAGAGGTGGAGGGAAACCCCAAGATGTGCAAGGCCTGCGCCACCACCATCGGCCCCAACATGGTGATCCGCACCGACACAGACAGGGTCATCGAATCGAGAAAGACCAATCTGGAGCTGCTGCTGTCCAATCACGTGGGAGACTGCAGACCGCCCTGCGTGCTGGCATGTCCGGCGCAGACGGACTGCCAGGGCTATGTGGGTCTGATCGCCAACGGAGAATTCGAGGCGGCCATCGAGCTGATCAAGGAAAAAATTCCCCTTCCCGGCTCCATCGGCAGAGTATGTCCCCATCCCTGCGAGGAGCACTGCCGCAGAAGGCTGATCGACGAACCGATCTCCATCGCGTGGCTGAAGCGCTTTGCGGCTGACACCGACATGTTCGGCGACGATCCCTTCATGCCGGAGATCGCTCCCGAGACCGGCAAGAGCGTGGCGGTCATCGGCGGAGGCCCCTACGGACTGTCCATGGCTTATTTCCTGAGAAGAAAGGGTCACGATGTGACGATCTTCGAGGCTATGCCGAAACTGGGCGGTATGCTGCGCTACGGTATTCCGGAGTATCGTCTGCCCAAAGAAGTGCTGGACGAGGAGATCTTCCTCATCGAGAGAATGGGCGTCGACATGCGTCCCAACACCAAGATCGGCAAGGATATTCCCTTCCAGACCATTCTGGACGATTTTGACGCGGTCTGTCTGGGCATCGGAGCCTGGGTCTCCACGGGCGTGGGCTGCAAGGGCGAGGACGCGGAAGGCGTCATCGGCGGCATCGACTTCCTGAGAAAGGTCGTCAGAAACGAAGAGATCAAGCTGGGCAAAAACGTGGCCATCGTGGGCGGCGGAAACACCGCCATGGACGCCTGCAGAACGGCCGTCAGACTGGGCGCGGAGAAGGTGTACAACATCTACAGACGTACCAAGGACGAGATGCCTGCGGATATGGTGGAGATCGAAGAGGCCGAGGAAGAGGGCGTTATCTTCAAGAATCTGACCAACCCCATCGAGGTGAAAAAAGATAAGAACGGTCATGTGAAGCAGGTAGTTCTGCAGGTCATGGAGCTGGGCGAGCCCGACGCTTCCGGCAGAAGAGCGCCTGTTCCCGTGAAGGGAAAGACGGAGACTCTGGAGATCGACACGATGATCCTGGCCATCGGTCAGGCGGTCAATCCGGAAGGCTTTGACGGACTGGAACTGACCAGAAAGAAAGGCATCGTATACGATAAGGAGACCTTCATGACCAGTATCCCGGGCGTATTCGCCGGCGGAGACTGCGGAAACGACAAGATCTCCATCGCTGTAGAGTCCATCGCCGACGCCAAGAAGGGCTGCGAAGTAGTGGACGCTTATCTGAACGGAGAGGACGTAGCCTACAGAAAGCCCTATACGGTGGAGAGAGACGATATAACCGAGAAGACCTTTGAGGACAGAGAACGTCAGTGCCGTCCGGCCATGGATCAGCTGACGGCTGAGCAGAGAAAGGATAACTTCACAGAGGTCGTCTTCGGCTACGACGAGGATCAGGCCGTGGAGGACGCCTCCAGATGTCTGGAATGCGGCTGCCACGACTACTTCGAATGCAAGCTCATCGACTTTGCGAACCAGTACGACGTAAAACCGGATCGTCTGGCGGGGGATAAGAACCGCATCGAATTCGAGGACGATCATCCGTTTATCATGAGAGATCCCAACAAGTGCATCCTGTGCGGTCTGTGCGTCCGCGTCTGCGACGAGGTCATGGGCATCGGCGCGCTGGGTCTGGTCAACAGAGGATTTGACACGGTAGTCAAGCCCTGTCTGGAAATGCCGCTGGCAGAATCCGGCTGTATCTCCTGCGGACAGTGCGTGAGCGTATGCCCCACGGGCGCGCTGGGCGAGCGTCTGACCATCGACAAGGCCGTTCCGCTGGCTGCGGAGTGCACGGACACCACCTGTTCCTTCTGCTCCGTGGGATGCAGCCTGCATCTGGAGACCTACGGCGATCTGCTGATCAAGTCCGTTCCGGATAAGGAAGGAGCCGTGAATAAGGGCCTGCTCTGCGGAAAGGGCAAGTTCGGATTCGACTGCGCCGAACTGGAAGGCAAGCTGCTGGATCCCATGATCAAAGAGGACGGCGAGTTCGAGCCCACCGATTACCATGAAGCTCTGGTGATGACGGCCAAGAAGGCGCAGTCCATCGGCGCGAAATACGGAAAGGACGCCGTTGCGGTATCTATTTCCGACAGATATACCAACGAGGAGGCGTACGCCATCAAGAAGTTTGCCGGCGCGATCGGAGCCAGAACGCTGTGCTTCAATCACAGAGAGAGCGGGATCGCCAAGGTCCTGAACACCGGTTACGACGCTTCCCCCAACACCATCGACGAGCTGCTGTCCACGGAAGTGATCCTGGTGGCGGGCTTTGAGACTACAAAGAACCCCATCATCGAGCTGAAGATCCGCCAGGCGGCGAAGAACGGCGCCAAGGTGATCCTCATCAATCCGGAGGAGTACGATCAGGATAAATACTTCAGCTACGCGGCGAAGGTGGTTTATACCAAGAACGACGTGACCTTCCTGCAGGGCGTTGCCAAGGCTCTGATCGACATGGGAAAGGGAGCCAGTGTGGAAGGCTTTGAAGCCTTCGCCAAGAGCGTGGAGAAGACCAAGGTGAGCAAGGACGCCGCCGAGGTCGCCGGACTGTATGCTGGAGCGAAGAAGGCTATGATCGTGTTCCAGCAGAATCTGGTCACTGTGGAAGCGGCGACGCTGCTGGCAGACATCGCTGTGATCTCCGGCCATATCGGAACGCCGAGAGACGGAATTCTGCAGGTGAAGGTGAAAAACAACAGCCAGGGTCTGATCGATCTGGGCGTGCGCGCGGGCAAGGAAGCCATGGAAGGCGTCAAAGCCCTGCTGTGCTTCGGAGAAGATCCGGATCCCGCAGACCTGCCCGAGCTGGAGTTCCTCATGGTGTCCGACACCCATATGACAGGAACCGCGGAGAAAGCAGACGTTATCCTGCCGGGTACGGGCTTTGCATCCGCCGACGGCACCTTTACCAACACGGAGAGAAGACTCCAGGCGGTGGAGAGAGCCGTGTTTGAAGACGTTGTCTTCAGCAACTGGGAACTGGCTGCAGAGCTGGCCCACGTCTTTGAAGTGGAGATGGAGTTCGAGGATGAGGCCGACATTTCCGAGGAGATGGACGACATGCTGATCTCCTACAAATACGCGGAGATCGGAGAGATCCTGGGCGGCGTGCTGCCCTGTGAAGATCCGGTCCTCATGCCGGTGAAGAAGGCTGCTTTCGTGGAAGAGATGAAGAATACAGATAATCTGATGAACGTCATCGACGAGAGATTGCCGAAGCCTGCGGTGTAGGAACAGATAACGTGCAGAACTGATCTGCCCGCGTCCGCCTGACGGCGCAGGGACTGCCGCCGGGCCGTGACCGATCACGGTTCGGGGCGGCGGTCCGGCGCCCCTTTCCGGCGGCGCGGGCAATGATGATCGGATCGGAGGTATGCCATGCTTTGCGGTGTAAAATTCTGCGGCGGCTGCAACCCCAGATACAACAGAGAAAAGGCATATGAACGGATAAAGCTGTGCTTTGCGCAGGGAGGCTCCGGCGCAGTTTCGCCGGGCGGCGCGGACAATGAAGCGGATCGGACCGGAGAGTCCCTCCTGTTCGATTTTGCAAGGGAAGGCGTTCCCTGCGATATTCTTCTGGTCATCGGCGGCTGTCCCGCCTGCTGCGCTTCCTGTTCGCAGTACGACGTGAAGGGCGGCGTGCTGAAGATGTGGGAAGAGGAGCAGGTGGAAGAAATCATCGAAAAATTAAATCAGGAATATACAAAGAGAGCGGTTTCCATATGAGACCGCTTTTTTGTACGCTTCCCGTGGCTGAACAAAGGAAGGAGCCCGGAGGATAATGGGTTGCGAAATAAATAATTATGCATTATAATAAGTAAATATAAAAGACAAAGACGGCTGCGGCAAAAAGCGGCCCCTTATAATTGAATCCCGATTGTCTTTCAAACCGCAGTGTGGTACAATGTTGAAAAATGAGATAAAACGATTTATCTTGCGAAATGAAGAAGTTTTGCTCTCGTGGGTATGTGGGAGAAGAACCCACGGCCAAACCCCGGGCAAGGCGGAAAAGTTGTATGGAGGAGGAGCAACGAATGGATAAGATGCGGATCGGTATCGTGGGATGCGGCGACATCAGCGGGATCTACCTGAAAAATCTGACCGAGCTGTACCGCGAAGTGGAAGTGACTCACGTCTGCGACGTGATGGCGGAGAGAGCCAGAGGGGCTGCCGAAGAGCACGGGATCCGGAGATTCAGCACGGATATGAACGAGCTGGTGAACGATCCTCAGGTGGACATCGTTCTGAATCTGGGGCGGACCTTCGATCATTTCGGGATCTCCGCCGCGGCTCTGAACGCGGGGAAGCACGTGTACTCGGAAAAGCCTCTGGGCATTACCTTTGAAGAGGGGAAAGCTCTGGTGGATCTGGCGGAGGAAAAGGGTCTTCTTCTGGGCTGCGCGCCGGATACGTTTCTGGGCGGAGCCTTCCAGACCTGCAGGAAGATCATTGAGAGCGGCATGATCGGAGATCTGATCGGCGCGTCGGCTTTCATGGTCTGCCGCGGCCACGAATCCTGGCATCCCAATCCGGACTTTTATTATAAGCCGGGCGGCGGCCCCATGCTGGATATGGGTCCCTACTACATAACGACGCTGGTCAATCTGATGGGCGGCATCAAGAGCGTTTCGGGCATGGCGAAAAAGTCTTTTCCCGTGCGCACCATCACCAGCGAACCGCGCTTCGGCGAGACCATCGAAGTGGAGGTGGAAACCCATGTCAACGGTCTCATGGAGTTTGAGAACGGCGCCGTGGGAAACATTCTGACCACTTTTGACGTCTATCATTCCAAGGCTCCTTCCATCGAGATCTACGGTTCCGAGGGGACGCTTCAGGTGCCGGATCCCGACTGGTTTGGCGGGGAGATTAAACTTTACCGTCCGGAGACGGAAGACTATTCGGTCATTCCCTCCATGTTCCCCTACGACGGAAACTGTCGGGGACTGGGCCTTGCCGACATGGCCAAGGCTGTTCAGACGGGACGTGAGATGCGGGTCAGCGGCCGGCGGGCCCTCCACGTGCTGGAGGTCATGTGCGGCTTTATCAAGAGCAGCGAGGAAAGGCGGACTGTGGATATCGGGACGGGCTACACGAAGCCGGCGCTGATGAAGAGCACAGGGCTTGCGGGGATCCTGGATTAGTGCCGGCGGCGGACGGCGGACAACAGGAAGGCTGCGGCGAGGACGCCGACTGCCCGGGGACGGGGCGGCGGAGAGCACAGACAGACAGAACCGCAGACGGATCAGAAGAAGATGGATCAGAAGCAGACTGATCAAAAGCAGATGGATCAGAAACAGAAGACTGATGGAGTAGAGACCGATAGAATGGAGGCGGTTGGAAGATGGAAAAAGTTATCAGGATAGGCGCGGTGGGCTGCGGGCAGATCGCTCAGATCATGCACCTGCCTTATCTGCAGGATTCGGCGCACTTTCAGATACAGGCCCTCTCGGATATGTCGCCGGCGCTGCTGGAAAAGGTGGGCCGCAAGTACGGAGTGCCGGAAGAGCGCAGATACACGGATTACGACAGGATGATCCAGTCGGAGGACGTGGACGCCGTGCTGATCTGCAATAAAGATCATTACGGGCCGGCCATGAAGGCGGCCAGATGCGGAAAGCATATCTTTGTGGAAAAGCCTCTGGCTTTCAGCACCAGAGAGGCCGGGGAGATCGCCCAAGCGGCCAGGGAAAACGGCGTGAAGGTCCTGGTGGGCTATATGAAGTGCTACGATCCGGGTTTTACCTATGCGGCGGAAAAGATCAGGAAGATGGACAACATCTACCTGGCCAGATTCCACGATTTCTCCGGATCCTTCGATTATGTGGACAAGATCTACGACCTGTACGGCCGCGGCGACGTTCCCGCGGAGCTGTTCAAAGAGGGAAAAGACAGGGAGCGCCGGGGCATGATGGAAGAACTGGGCGAGGGCAGAGAAGCGCTGCTGCCGGCGTATTTCAATTTCATCTACGGGATCGTTCACGACACGGTGCTGCTGCGCCGTCTGTTCGGAAACGAGGGCAAAGTGCTGTACGCCGACGTTTTCAAGGAAGACAACATGTCGGTGCTGATGCAGTACGGCGACGTGAGGGTCAGTCTGGAGATCGGTTTCTCCGGCAGCATGCCCATCTGGGACGAGGACATCCACGTCTATTCGCCGGAGTGCAACGTTTCGGTGAAGTTCCCGTTCCCGTATCTGAAGAACGCGCCCACGGTGGTCGGCGTGACGGAAAATGAACCCGGAACGGGGGCCAACCAGATCAAGTCCACGATCAATTCCTTCGACGAGGCCTATCGCCTGGAGTGGCAGCATTTTTACGACTGTATCGTCAACGATAAAGAACCTATGACCAACGCGGAAGACGCGCTGCTGGATATCCGGCTGGCGGGGGACATCATGAGGGCGGTCAGGCTGTAGGGGCCTGAGACCGGGCCCAATAACCTGCGATTGAACCGCTGCGGCTGTTGTCGGATGATGAGGCGCGGACCTTGTGGGATGAAAGTTTTTCACAATTCAGTCTATTGACTTTGACCGGGCGCGGCGGTATAATCGAAATAAGTAAAACGTTTTATCTCAAACGTATCAAGAGAAGGAGGATGTGCGAAATGTTAAAGAAGAAGATGGCATTGCTGCTCAGCGCCGCGTTGGTGGCGGGAGCTGCGATGACCGGCTGCGGCGGCGGAGATTCATCCGGCGGCGATGCTGCGGGAGACAAAGAGCTCACCATTATGGCGGCAAGCATGCGTCTTGAATCCATGATCGACGGCTGGAATCAGATGATCACCAATTTCGAGGACGCCAACGAGGGCGTTAAGGTGAATCTGACCATGCAGGGCGAGTGGAGCGAGATCCCGCAGTATCTGGCTCAGGCCCGTATGGCGGGTCAGACCATAGACTTTGTGAGAACATCCGGCGGCGTGATCCGTTCCACGCTGGCTCCCTCCGGCGCGCTGATGGACATCACGGACACCGTGGCGCCCTACGCGGACCGTTTCGTGGAAGGTACGCTGGACAATTACACGGTAGGCGGCCATCTGTGGGGCATTCCCTACGGCGAGACCACGACCAGCTGCGTCTACTACAACAAGACCATGTTCGACGAGCTGGGACTGCAGGAGCCCAAGACGCTGGATGACCTGGTCCACTGCGCCGATGTGATCAAGGAAAAGAAAGGCATCAAAAATGCATGGATCCACCAGGGCGCTATCGTGGATTACTGGCAGATGTGGTTTGAGGAGGCTTACGGCCAGACCTCCGGTCATGAATCCATCGCCAAAGCGGAGGACTGGCTGTCCGGCAACAGCAGCTTTGTGAACGACGAGACCGTGACCGCTTTCGCCAAGATCCGCGAGCTGTTTGACAGAGGCGTTCTGACCTCCGACAGTCTGGACACGGACGACACCGCCATGAAGGCTCTGTTCGCACAGCAGCAGGCGGCTATGTTCTACGGCGGTACCTGGGAGTACGCTCCCACGCTGGAGATCGTGGACGGCGCATTTGAGATCGGCGTGTTCCTGTGGCCGTCCCTGGGAGAGGGAATGTCCGCCCAGGCCTGCGGCGCAGCGGACGACGGCTTTGCCGTGGCGTCCAACTGCAACAAGGATAACTGGGATCTCATCGCCAAATTCCTGGATCACATGACCAACGAAGAGAGCGCCAACCTGACGCTGGGACCCATCCAGCCCATCATTCCGGTCATCAAGACCGTGCCTCCGGTGGATCTCCCCTGCGCGCAGGAGATGGTGAGCTTCATGCCCGATACCATCATGTTCCTGGATTGGCTGTGGCCCTCCGAGATCAACAACACCCTGGGCAACCAGATCGCCGGCGTAACAGCGGGACACATCACTCCGGAAGCGGCGGCTCAGGCTGTTCAGGACACCTACGAGAAGCTGGTCCGCGAGAACGATTACAGCTACAACTGGTATGACAAATGGACAGAGGATCAGTGGGCGGAGGTCACCCCTCCCGCAAAATAGCTTCGGCTGTTTGCAGTACGGATCCGCAGAATTTCAGACAGTGACTGCATCGCGCCGGCTCCCGGCGGGCGCGATGCAAAACGGCAGGATGCGCGCGGACAGGAAAACGCGCGCATCCGAAATGAACTGCCGGGGAGCCGGCCCAAAGGCCGCCGGCAATTTCAGAGAAACAGAAAGGAAACGCTAGCCGTGCTTACAAAGAAAAGTAACAGTGTGACCCTGAATAACAAGCGGCTGAAGGACAAGATCTTTCCTTACGCTATGGTGGCGCCCAGCGTCATCATTTTCACCCTGTTTGCAGTCTATCCTTTTTTAATGGGTATTTATATCAGCTTTTTTCGGTGGGACGGACTTTCCGCAATGCAGTACGTCGGCACCCAGAATTATTCCAATGTTTTTATCGACAGCAATTACTGGACAGCGCTGAAGCACACATTTTTCTACGCCTTTTTCGTGACGGTGGGCAAGAACGTACTGGGCTTCATTCTGGCCAAACTGATGATGGATCTGGTCTTTGCCAAAGGCTTTTTCCGGACGATCACATACATGCCGGTCACTTTTTCCTATGTGGTGTGCGGCATGCTCTGGGCTTGGATATTCAATCCGACATTCGGACTTTTAAATAATTTCCTCTCTCTGGTGGGAGCCGACTCCCTCATCATGGGCTGGCTCAGCGATCCGAAAGTAGCGATCTATTCCGTCATGTGGGTCGACATCTGGAGATGGGCGGGCTTCCACATGGTGCTTTATCTGGCGGGTCTGCAGGCCATTCCCAAGGACTACTACGAGGCGGCGGAGATCGACGGCGCAGGTCCGGTCAGCAAGTTCTTCAAGATCACCATTCCTCAGCTGAACAGCGTTATCGTGCTGAACATTCTCATGGCGGTGACGGGCGCGCTGGTGAGCAATTACGACATCGTGAACGTCATGACCGGGGGCGGACCCTTCGGTTCCACGGAAGTGGCGCTGACCTATATTTACAGGAACGCGTTCGAGTTCTACAATCTGGGCAAAGCCAGCGCCATGAGCGTCATCCTGTTCGGACTGACGCTGATCTTCGGAGCCATCCAGATCTTCTCCATGACGCGGGACGAAAATTACGACAGCTAGGAGGGGCGTAGAAAAATGAACATGAATAAAGCGCTGAAAATCGTGGGAACGGTGCTGAAGGTCGTCGCTCTCGCCATCATCATCCTGCTGACCATCTATCCACTGATCTGGATGATCTCCGGATCGCTGAAAGGTACGCAGGAATTTTACACCAATATCTGGGGCATTCCCGACGCATGGAAGTTTGCCAACTACTCGGCGGCCTGGAGCCGTGCCGGTCTGGGCGTGAAATACATGAATTCCCTGATCGTTCTGGCAGTGACGCTGTTGGTGATCATCCCGGCGGTGGGCTGCGCGGCCTATGCCATCGCCAGGACTAATTTCAGATTTAAAAAAGCGGTGTATTCCTACCTGCTTCTGGGGCTGTGCATTCCCACCGGAGTGCTGGCGATCCCCATCTTTTCCGCGGCCCTGAATTTTGGGCTGGTGGACAAACTGTCGGGCATGATCCTCTTCGGGGCGGCCCAGTGCATGGCGTTTGGAACTTTTCTGCTGCGATCCTTCTTCATCTCGCTGCCGAAGAGTCTGGAGGAAGCGGCCATGATCGACGGCTGCACCCGATTCCAGAGCTTCCTGCGGGTGATCCTGCCCCTGGCAAAGCCCGGCGTTATGACGCTGGTGGTGCTGGACGGCATCACCGTCTGGAACGAATATCTGCTGGCCAGCGTGCTCCTTCGCACGGACGCGAAGATGACGCTGCCGCTGGGCATGAAGTCCTTCGCCGACAAGTATGTGACAGATTATCCGCAGCTTTTCGCGGGTCTGGTCATCGTGACGGTGCCCATGCTGATCATCTATGTGTTCGCACAGCGCTCTTTCATCGAAGGAATGACCGCGGGCTCGGTCAAGCAGTAGAGACCGGCAGGAACGAAAAAATCACTGTGAAATTTAGAGGACGGTTGGAGACAGAGACGTTATGATTGAAGTCAGAGATTTGACAAAGGAATATCCGGGAAAGACCGCCGTGGATGGGGTGAGCTTTACCATCAGCCGCGGGGAGACCGCGGGGCTCCTGGGCGCAAACGGCGCGGGAAAGTCCACGATCATGAACATGATCGCAGGATACACCGCCATGACGGCCGGGACGGTGCGCGTGGACGGACTGGACATTCTGGAGGAGCCGACGGCAGTCAGGAAAAAGATCGGCTATCTGCCGGAGCTGCCGCCGCTTTACATGGATATGACAGTAGAGGAGTATCTGAGCTTCGTCTATGATCTGAAAAAGTGCAGGACCAACAGGGCGGAAGATATCCGTCAGGCCTGCGGGGCGCTTTCCATCGCAGACGTGCGGCGGCGCATGATCCGTCATCTCTCGAAAGGATACCGGCAGCGGGTGGGCTTCGCTCAGGCGCTGATCGGAAATCCGGACGTTCTGATCTTCGACGAACCTACCGTGGGACTGGACCCTAAGCAGATCATCGAGATCCGCAAGGTCATCCGGTCTCTGGCGAAGAAACATACGATCATTTTATCCAGCCACATTCTCAGCGAGGTCCAGTCTGTCTGCGACAGGATCCTGGTCATGGACCAGGGGCGGCTGGTGGCGGACGACAGCGCGGAAAATCTTTCCGGGCGCGTGGGCGGAGCGAAAAAGATCTGCCTGCGGGTCTCGGGAAGGGAGGAGGAGATCCGCAGGACGCTCCTTGGCGTAAACGGCGTCGCCGCCGTGAAGGCGGAGGGCTCCCGGGAGCCGGAGATCTCTGATTTTATCGTCACCGTGGAAAATGGGCAGAGCGACGGTGCCGTCCGCATGCTGATGACAAAAAGCCTGGCGGAACAGGGCATGTACGTGGCGGAAATGCGGTCGGAGAGTATGAATCTGGAGGATGTGTTCCTGAAGCTGACCTCCGGAAAGGGAAAAAAGGCCGGGGGAAGGACGGAGAAAATCGCAGGAAAAGCGGAGGAGGGAAAATGAAAGCGGTCTGGAAACGGGATTTAACTGCATATTTCAATTCGCCGGTGGGCTGCGTGTTTCTCTTTGCCTTCGCCACGATCATGAATCTGTGTTTCTATGTTTTTAACGTGCTGGGGGCTTCCAGCCAGATATCCAATCTGTTTTCGATCATGCTGTTTCTGCTGATCCTGATCACTCCTTTTTTGACCATGCGTCTCTTCTCAGAGGAATACAAGCTGCGCACGGACCAGCTGCTTCTCACGTCCCCCACCGATGTGTGGGAGATCGTGCTGGGGAAGTTTCTGGCCGCTTTTTGCGTGTTTGCGCTGGCGCTGGCGCTGACGCTGGTCTGGGTGATCGTCATCGGGCTGTTCGGCGTGCTTTCGCCGGGCGCCGTGGCCGGAAACTACGCGGCCATCCTGTGCGCCGCGGCTGCGTTTATTTCCGTGGGAATGCTGGTCTCCTCCCTGACGGAGAATCAGATCATCGCCGCTGTGGGGACGCTGGCTGTTTTTCTGGGGCTGTTCGCTCTCTCGGCCGCGGCGGAATCTTCCCTGTCGCCGGTGATGGGGACCGTGCTCTCGTGGTTCTCCCTGTTCGCCAGACATCAGAGATTTCTGCTGGGGATCTTTTCTCTGTCGGATATTCTGTATTATATCTCATTTACAGGCGTCATGCTCTTCCTGACCTCCCGGGTCCTGGAAAAGAAGCGCTGGGCGTAAAGGAGGGCATGGGATGAAGACCACGGGAAAACAGAAACATTATGCCGCCGTGTCAGCGGCCTTTACAGCGGTGGTGATCGCGGCTGTGCTGGTTCTCAATCTGCTGGCGGGGGCGGCGGAGAAGCGCTTTTCTCTCACGCTGGATATGACCGGCGACAGTCTCTATGCGCTCTCCGATGAGACGAAGGAATTTCTATCGAATATGACAGAGGATTTTACCATCACCGTTCTGGGAGATGAAGTGAAGTTCAGTCAGGGCGTGCGCACCGGCGTGATCAATGAGATCCTGAAGCGCTACCGCAGCGCTTCAGGGGGCCGCATCGCGCTGCAGTACGTGGACACGTACACAAATCCGGGGATCCTCTCAAAATATCCCGATGAGACCATAGAAGAAAACGGACTGCTCATAGAAGGGGGAGAGGGGCACCGGACGGTCTCCATGTCGGAGCTGTTCGGGACCCAGACCAGTCAGGCGACGCTGAAGGCGCAGATCACCGACTGCAGAGCGGAACAGGTGCTGACGTCGGCGCTGCTCAAACTGTCCGCCGGCACGCAGCCGGAGGTCTATCTGGTGGAAGGCCACGGGGAGACGTACTACGACGGTATGGTGAGCCGCATCCAGTCGGGCAGCTGCAGACTCTCGCGCCTGTCCCTGCTGACGGAGGAGATCCCGCAGACGGCGGCGCTGCTGATCATCTCGGCGCCGAAGGCGGATTTTTCTGGGGAGGAGCTGCAGCGGCTGGACGCTTATCTGAGAAGTTTCGGCAATTTGATCCTGCTCTACGGCTCAGACTCGCCGGATCTTCCCAATCTGGACCGCTATCTGACAGAGTGGGGCGTGCGCTTTGAAAAGAATATCATTGTAGATCCCGCCCGTTACGTGGGCAACGCCGTGCAGATATCTCCGATGCTCACCAAAGCCCAGATCAATGAGAACTGCGCGGCTCTGTCGGACCGGTTTCTGCTGACTCCGGGGGCCAGGGCCATCGAAGTGCTGTGGGAGTCTCAGGGCAAGCGGGAGACGGAGCCTGTGCTGATCACCGGCGATCAGGCTTATGCGAAGTCCTACGCCGGCGACAGCGGCCTGATCTCCACGGTGGATAAGGAGCCGGGGGATCAGGGGGGCGTCATGAATACCGGCGTGCTCGCCAGGAGCTACGATGTGAGCGGAACGGATCTCTCCGTGGGTTCCATCCTGTTTCTGTCGTCGCCCTCCATGTTCTCCGACAGTCTCAT
>Ga0129308_1001966_pt1 | contig 19114 bp, 23 predicted proteins | sample L827metagenome_FD_94440 | JGI IMG/M metagenome (GOLD analysis project Ga0129308, IMG submission 94440) | Ring-tailed lemur group fecal microbial communities from Wisconsin, USA - L827 metagenome | ecosystem: Host-associated > Mammals > Digestive system > Large intestine > Fecal | place: USA... | reverse complement strand
TTTCCGTATCTACCAATATGCGCGTAAAACAACCACCTTCATTGGGAACCATTGTTTCAACAAACCTGGGCTCTTCCTTTTTCTTCTTTTCTCCAAACATACCTATCATCCTTTCCAGTTTTCCCCTTTGGGTTCCTTTTTATTATACTGGAAAGGCCTCCCCTTGTCCACCGGCCCGGCGTCTTACAGATAGGCTCCCTCCGCCGACATCAGGATCTCCTCCTCCAACTTGCTCTCTATGGTCCGCAGCATCGCGTCCACGTCCACCTGTCGGTCCACCCTGGCGTTCAGCGTCACCGTGGGCGTCAGGCTGACGAAATTCTGCAAGAAGCGCATCTCCGCCACATCCCGCATCAGGTCCAGGTCCTCCTTCGCCACGCTCACGTCGTTTTCCACCCGCCCCAGGCTCTCCACATGGTTTACGTCCAGGCCACCGTCCACGCCGTATGTCTCCGGATCCATTCCTCCATATATGACCTCCATCTCATTGGGCTGTTCGGAAATGCCGCTCAGGTCAAAGGTCCCCATCCCCTCGTTCAGAGAGAACCCGCCCATAGCGTTTTTAAACCCCTCTGTAAAATCAAGTGCGGCTTGTCCACCCTGCCTGGCGCTCTCACCGATGTCCATATACTCCAGCTGAATGGGCTCCATATTTTTCATCTCTGCCATCATGTTCTCTACCGTGTTGGCGAAGCCCTTCGCTCCCTGAGTCAAGTTTGTTCCAAAGACAGCGTCAAGTACTTTGGCAATTTCGGTCGCGGCCATCGCCACCAGTTGTAGAATCCCCAGTATAAAGCCCCATACCGTAGCATAGATCGCAAAAGCCGTTCCAAGTATGACATTTGCTACAAACGCCACAATGTTGTAAATCGTCGCAAATACTCCTCCCACGACTTCGCCCACCAGTTGGGCCACCTCGCTCCAGGTAAACATGGCGGCAATGATCGCCCCTACAATAAGTGCGACCCACGTCAAAGGACTTCTTAGCAAGTTTCTGGATAATCCAGCAAATTCAACCGCTGCCAGTTTTTCTTTTAGTGCCATCAATGACAGTCCCGCAGCCAATACTGCCGCTCCTGCCGCCACGCTGAGCAGCGCCGGCCCCACTTGCTCCCAGTTTTGCATAAGCGAGGTCACACCGCTCCCCAAAACCTGCAGCAATGGTCCCAGCGTCAGGCCCAGAAGGTTTTGTGCGGCAGTGCCCATCTGGGAAAAGGTCATGGGCAGCTGAGAAAACTGGCTGTTGATTCCCCCTGCCACTTCCCCCATGGACGTTCGGATGACCTCGGCCGTAACCAGCCCCTGCGCTGCCAGTTCCTTCAGTTCGGCCCCTCCGCCGAAACCTCCTGTAATAGCCTGGGCCAACGGGGCCGCATACGTCTCCAGGACCGCCGCCCCTTCTCCGGATAGGCTGCCCGTGCTCATGGCTTGCTCCAGTGCTTCCACAACCTTTGCCTGTCCCGCAGCGTCCGCGCCGCTGAGGGCGATCGCCTTGCGTACAGTTTCTGCAAAGGATACCAGCCCGCTGCTGTCTTCAAACGCATTGGGGGCGGCCGTTCCCAGCGTCGAGACCACATTTGCAAAGTCTGAAAACGCGCTCCGGGTCCGCTGGGCCGCCCGGTAGACGCTGGCCTGCAGCGCCTCCTGCTGCTCCAGCCCGCTGTTGAGGGCGTTCAGCTTGGTGGTGGCCGCGGCAAAGCTGTCCGCTGTTTTCATGGCCGCCTCCATTTTTTTAATCCGATTGGTCACCTTTCCATAGAGTCCCCCTAATTTTTTCAGATAGGCCTCCGAATTTATCACCTGGTTTTCTTCTGCCATGTTGTGCCTCCTCTCTTGATTTTAGGCAGAAAAGAAGCAGCCGCGCAAAAGCGCGTCTGCCTCTTTGTCTTTATAACTTACAGCTCAATGGTGCCGTCTTCCCCCATGCCCTGGTTCAGATAAGCATGGACCAGCTCTGACTTTGGAACCCCTTCCCATACCTTTTTGATCTTTTTCACATCTTTCATACAATTCTGCTGTGCCAACAACGTAATTTCAAAGCGGATGGTCTTCAGCACGCCTGGTTCCTTGGCCGATAGGTAGTCAATGCCGAGCAGCATCACGTTTTTCGTTTTCTGCCCAACGCCGCTCATCGCGCCTACCGCAGCCCCGTCAGAGCCCGCCAGCGCACCGCCAATGATCCCCCTTGCAATGGCATTTTTATCCTTTAGCTGTTTTTCTGTATCCAGTCCCAGCATAACGATATTTTCCAGTGGAATTTTGTAGGTGCGAAGGACCTCTCCATATCCAATTATAGGAAGTTTCATCTCTTTCAGCAAAAGCACATCGTTCTCTGTCTCTAAATAAAATGTCTGACACTGTGGTTTCACGGGAAGTCCGCTGTAGTAGTCAAAAATTCCTTTCGGCATTTCCATCGCCTCCTGGAATTCATGATACAAATATTTTCCTCTTTTGTCAATCGGCTGTCCGTCCCGGCGGCTTCGCCGCCGGGGCGGGATTCCGGTTATTTCTTCCTGCTCCGCAGGGCTTTTTTCTCCCGTTCCAGCTGGAGGTCGATGGAGGCGTACACAAAGGCCCGTTCCCGGGGGGGCAGCGCCATGAGGGCCCCCGGCAGCAGATGAAACCGCTGGAGAGCGTAGTGGGCATATGCCGCCTCGCCGTCGCCCTCCCGAATCAGTTTTTTGCTTCGTCCCTCAGTTCTCCCACATCGCTGGTAACCCCGTTGATCTCCTGGATTGCCAACAGCAACTCGATAAATTCACCCGGTCTGAGCAGGGCCCCAATAAGCCCCTCGGCCCCCATCACGCCGTACTTAGCCTGGAGCTGGGCGTCCTTGAAGTTGGGTTCCACACAACAGGCGGCCACCAGACGCTTGTTATAGAGATCCTGGTCGAGTTCGGTGCTCTTTTGCCGTGTCTTTTTGTCAAGGGTTACTTTTTGGCAGGATCTGCGAACGACCTCATTTTCATCTTCGGTTATGGAACGCAGCACGAAAGGGTGTGGAAAGCCGGTGATGTTCACCTCCACGCTCTCGCTCCCCCGTACTTCCTGCTCCATCAAAAACTCTTTTATCTTGCTCATAAAAATACCGCTCCTTTATCTTTTCATATTGTTTCATTTTGTTTCCGCCCCACGGACATGGGAGGGGAGGGGGCCCCGCGCCCCCTCCCGCCTGCGTCACACCTTGGAGAAGGGGGTCAGGATGTCCCAATCCTCAAAGGTAAAGTCGGTCTCCTCTTCCAGGGGGTCGTCGGAGTCGCCGTCCAGCTTGGCCAGTACGGTGGCGTCCAGGTTGACCCCCTCCAGGCGGATGATCTGCCGCCCGGCGGAGGAGTCGGGGTCGTCGTTTTCGATCACCAGGTCGAAATAGGCGTCCCGGCCCGTCGCCTTCCACTCCGCCAGCTTGGCCCGGAAGAGCGGGGTGATGTAGTAGATGGTCATGGAGCCGGTGCCCTCCGCGCCGGTGGTCTTGTGTCCCACCATGCGCCGGCCGATGGACTTCACCTGGCTCTTGGTCTTTTCCACCTTGGCCTCGATGGTCTTGGCGTAAAAGAGCTCCTCGTTGTTCCCGTCAATCTTGGCGTACGCGCGTCCCTCCTTGCCGGACACCGCATCCCAGCCGTTGAGTACCTTCATGTTCGTTCGCTCCTCTCTTTTAATGGACGGCCACCGTCATATACAGCTTTTCCATGCTGTCGTTGGGGGTGAGGGCGCAGGCCACGGACACGTCCCGCTTGCCGTCCCCCTGGAGCACGGTTACGTCGTCGGGCGCAAAGCCGCTGATGGCGTCGATGCCCTCGTATTCCTTTCCGAGGGCCACCAGGTCGGCCTTGAAGAGGGCCCGGCCCGTCTCACTGTTGGTCTGTGTACCCAGGTAGCTCTGGGAGAAGGTCCGGGCCACATCGTTGGCCCAGCCGTCCATGACCCGCACCACCCGGTTGGAGGTCCAGTCCTCGCTGATCCCTCCGCCGAAGCTGGTGCGGCTGTTGAGGTCGGAGAGGACCCGGGCCTTTCCCCCGTCGGGGTAAAAGACGAACTCGCCCGCCTGCATGGCCTGCTCGTATTGTCCTCTGGTGTACTTGACGTCCACATCCACCGCGCCGTCGTAGGCCGTGTTGGTGAGGGACTCGTTCACCTCCGCCCCGGCGGTGGCGCCGGTGACCCAGGCCACGGCCTTGTCGCCGGTGAGCACGGTGCCGTCGGTGAGCACCACGCCGTTTTTCACGCTGATAAGGCCGATGTCGTCCCCGGCGTGCTGGTAGAGCACCCCCACCACCTTGCGTCCGTCCTCGTCCCGCAGCCGCTTGACGAAGGCGTCCACCAGCGCCTTTACACTCTCATCCGTGCCGGGATAGCCCACGGCGTTGAAGTCCTCCACCTCCAGGGCGGTGAGCCAGGCCGCGTAGGCCGCGCCGTTCACCGTGCCGTTGGTCCCGCCGGTAAGGGCCGTGGCGGCCGCCGCCGTCAGGGTCTCCGCCGTGCCGAAGCTCACAAAGTCGTTGGCTTTCAGGTCTGCCGCGCCGCCGGAGGCCGCCACGGTCTGGCGGTCCACCTCCTGTTCCTCCAGATAGGTCACCACGTCCACCTTCTCCTCGTCGTCGGCGTTGGCCTGCACCGCCGCCCGGAGGCTGTTGCCCCGGGTGCCGCCCCACCGGGCGGTGACCGTCATGCCCCCCACCGTGGCGCCGGCCTTGGCTCCGCCGGCGTTCACCCGGTACACCAGCAGGGTCGAGCACCGCTTCAGCGCCTCCCGGATGAGCAGCAGCTCCGCCGCCGTGGCGTCATGGCCGAACACCTTCAGGGCCGTCTGGTTGAACTCCCCGGCCTCCAGGGCATAGATCTGGCCCTCCGGCCCCCAGTCCAGCTCCAGGGGCAGGGCCGCCGTGCCCCGCTCTCCCAGCGTGGCGGCGGAGGCCGTACTCACGAAATTGATGTAGCTGCCGGGCAGGATCTTGTTTTGCACCGTAAAGGTGCCGCCTCCCATAGACATTCAGTTCACCTTTCTTTTCAAAAATGTTTCCGCCAAGCCCTGCGCTTGGCCTTTGGTGTAAAGTCGCCCCTCTTCCAGGACGGCGGAGAGCACGTCCCTGGGGACGGCCATGGTCTCGGCCTTCAGGAGCTGCCGCCGGGTGAACACCGGTTCCACTCCGCCCCGCCGGGACCGCTTGGGGGTCTTGGTCGTCACTGTCTCTTCCATGTCTCCTCCTGTTTCAGGTATTCCATCACCTCTCCGGTGGTTTGGGGCTCCTCCCGGTAATAGAGGTCGACGTCAAACGTAAATTGGCAGGACTTCCCGTCCTCTGCCACCTGGGCCTTCCGGCCCGTCAGGCGTACCGTCCGGGTGTGCGCTCCCTCCGCCGCCTCCAGCCGCCGGAAGGAGGCGAACATGGTCTCCGCCCACTGGGCGAAGGCCCCGGCGTCTCCGCTGTCCAGAAAGTAGCGCACCCGAAAGCGCGCCTTCCGGTGCCGGAAGCGGCCCAGCCCCTCGGTCTGTTCGGAGCCGGTGGACTCCAGGAAAAAGCTTCCGTCGGCCCCCGCGGGGATGGTCCCGGTGTACACGGGCCGGTCGGGCCACAGGGCCGTGAGCTTTCCCGCGGCCGCCTGCATGAGGTCGTATTCCGTCATACTCGTCTCTCCGTCATATCAGTCTTTTTTCCCTGGCCGCCGCCTCCTGGTGGGTGGGGTAGCGGACAGCCCGCCCCACCAGCTCCAGCTCCAGGGTCTCTCCGTCCGCCCGTTGTACCCGGACCCGGTCGCCGGGCCGCAGCTCCGGCTCGGGCGCCAGGAAGAGCACCGCGTCATAGTCCAGCCGGCTCTCCGCCCGGTTCTGTCCGCTGCGCTCCCGGCTGAGCCTGGACTGCACCCCGGCCCGGGAGAGGGCACAGGGCAGCGCCCCATAGACCAGCTCGTACACCGTCCGGGTGAGATTGCCTTCCCGGTCCCGCCCCGGGCGGAGCACGTCGGTCCGGTCCTCATAGGTCTGCTCCAGCGCCGCCCGCTCGGCGGCGGGGTTCCCAAAGGACATGCTCACCACCTCAGCTTCCGAAAGGGGGCCAGCGTCGTTCTCCAGTCCAGGAGTCCGCCCGTCCCCGAGAGGGAAAAGAGCCCGGTGCCTCCGCCGCTCCCTGCAAAGGAGACCGATACGTCCCCCCGCTTCACCGCCGTCACGCCTCCCGTGGCGGCCCCTCCGCCGCCCAGGGCCGCCCCCTTCCAATAGGAGGCCGTCATCAGCAGCAGCGCCCGCTCCAGCTCCGGAGGGAGCTCCTCCCGGCCCAGGTAGTTGAGCACCTGGTCCTCCACGGCCTGGAGCGCCGTACTCAGCAGTCCGTCCTGCTCCTCCTCCACAATGCCCAGCAGATGCTTGAGCCGGGCAAGCCGTTCATTCATGTGGTCCATCCCATCCGTTTCCTTTCTGTTTCGCCGTGCGGCTCCGCGCTTCGTTTTACCCCACCAGTTTTACCGCCAGGGTGTCGTCCAGGGTCTGGATGCCGTAGATGACGTCCAGGGATACGGTGTCCTTTTTCGTATCCTGGTCGTAGCCGTACACCACCCGGACGCCCAGGCCGTTGCCGCTGATGATGGCGGCCCGGTCGTCCCCCATGGGCAGGGCCAGGGGGCGGGTGACCAGGGCGATGGCGTTGCGGTGGAAGGCCAGGGAGTGGGGCTTGGAGACCACATAGGCGTCGGCGTTGGTGTAATCCTTCACCAGCTCACAGTCAATGCCCACCTGGGCCACAGCGCCGGAGACGGCGGTCTTGTCCTGGGTAAAGTGGTAGCGGTAGCCGTCCAGGATGAAGCAGTCGCCCTTCTTCACGGTGGCTGTGGCGGCGCTCACCCCCGTAAGGGCCACGACGGTCGCCCCCGCCGTACCGGTCACCTGGTAGGCCCCGGCGGTGCCGGGGGCGGCGGACAGGGAGTCGGGGCAGTTCTGGTCCATGTAGGTGTCCAGCGTGTACACACGGCCCAGTTCGGCGTTGCGCAGGGTCTCCCCGCTGCCCGCGTAGGCCACCTTCGAGAGATTGTCGGTGAGGGCATAGCGGTATTTGTGTGCGGTGGAGAGCACCAGTCTGCGCTGATCCAGGGGGGCCATGGCCGCGTCCAGGGTCTTGGCCAGGGCGGCCAGATCCGCCAGATCGGAAGGATCTGCGGTGGCCTGGACGGAGGCTGCGATGTTGGCGCACTCGTTGAGAAGGTCCTCGTCCACCGCCTGGGCGATGGCCCGCATGGCGGGGGCGATGAGCTGGCTGGAAAAGTCCCGGATATCCAGGGTCATCTCCCTGCTGGTCACCTCAAAGGACACGTCCCGGTGCCGGTCGATCTTCACGGCCACGCTCCCCTCGGAGGCGTCCTGCCGGACGATGGCGCCGGCAAAGTTCTTGGCCGTGAACTTGGCGGGCTTGCGGATGGTCACAGTGTCGCCCACCTGGACGAACTCATCGGAGTAGTCCCGGTGGACCAGATTCGCCATGACCAGATTGTTTTCCAGCACCATCAGGGCCTCCCGGGCGACGACGCTGGGGGTCAGAAATGTGTTTGCCATTGTAATTTCTCTCCTTTTTCCTGTTTGTTGTGATGGTTTCCTGCGGAGCTTCTATCCCGGAGGGCGCGGGCCTGTTCTGAAGCCGGCTCTGTCCCGCCTCAGCCCCCCTGCGCGCTTCGGGGCTGTCACGCTGCGGATTGGGCGCGCCCACGGGTCACTAAGCCGTCATTCCGCGAAAAATACCGTTGGCCTCCGGCCAACCTGTTTTTTCGTCTCCATGACGCCTTAGTTCCCCTGCGCGCCTATCCTCCGCGCTTCTCTGTACTCCTCCATGGTGAGGCGTCCCAGCTCCTCCATGGTATAGCTTCTGCGGGGCGCGCCGCCGGGGGGCGCGGGGACGGCGCCGGCCAGGACCGGCGGCTCCGCCTCCCCGGTCCGGAAGAGGTAGGGCTTGGCGGTCCGGATGGGGGCGAGCAGCGCCTCCAGGTCGGTACGGAGCCCGCCGCTGCCGTCGGTCTCCACCGCGTCCAGGTCCACCAGGGGCAGGATATCGTCGGGGTCGTGGACCAGCCCGGCCAGACCCGCCCGCAGGGCGGCGGTGCGGAGGCGCCGCTCCACCTCCCCCGCGGGGAGATAGCTGCCGTCGTTGCCCGCCACCAGGTCCAGGTCTCCGCCCTCCGGTCCCGCACCACGGAGGACCTCCTCCACCCGACCCGCCAGGTCCTCTCCCAGGAGGGCCCGAATGGGTTCCGCGATCATAGGTTCACCTCCTCTCGTTCCCGCAGCTCCCGCTCCACGTCGGCCACCCAGGGATGGTTGGCCAGCAGGGTGCGGGGGGACAACAGTTCCCGGCTGGCGTTGACGTTGGCGATGACCTCACTCTCGTTCACCGGCATATCCATATTGAAATCCACGCGGAACGCCGCGCCGGAGAAGTCCCCCCGGCCCGTGGCCTGGAGCCAGGTGTCCAGGAAGGGCTTGAGCCGCCGGAAGGCGGCCTGGAGCTCGTCGGCCAGGTCGGCGCAGTCGGCGTCCAGATCCATGTACCGGAAGCCCAGCGCCGTGCCGGAGGCGCTGCCCAGGTCAGGGTCCCTGGTGTCCACGGCGGAGGCGAAATCGAAGAGGTCCCGCCGCTCCCGCTCCAGGAAGGCCAGCACCGCCGACACGTCCAGGTCGGTCTGGAGCTTGTCCACGCCGCCGTCGCCCTCCACCTTCACGGCCAGACACTGCCGCAGGTCCCGCACGAACTCGTCCAGGTCGGCCCCGCCGTAGTTTTTGAGGATGTAGACGAACTTGGCCACGTCCCGTAGGGCGTCGGCGGTGACGGAGGTCTGCCAGTTGTAGTCGTCGATGAGGTCCCGGACATAGCGGCACAGGGGCAGCTCCTCCTCGTTGTAGCGCAGCCATACCAGGGGGACCCTGCTCCAGTTGTAGCCCCGGCCCCCCAGGGTGAAGTGGGGCTCGGGCTCCCCGTCGGGGCGGAACCGCCCGCTGCCGTCGGCGCAGAGGAACCGCCGCAGGCCGTCCCCGGACCAGTATTCGGCCCGCTCCACCCGCCGGGCCTCCCGCCCGGCGTAGACGGTCTGGGGGTAGACCCGGAGGAAGCCGTCCAGCTCGCTCCGCCCGGCGTCCCGCCACAGGGGGACCACCTCGTGGGCGGGCAGGCGGAGGAACTCCAGCCTCCCCGCCGGGCCGATATAGGGCTGGAGCCAGGCCACCCCCGATTTCACCGCATCCCGCCCCAGGGCCTTCACGGTGTGCCGGAACCCGGCGTCAAAGAGCTCCTCCAGGGCCTGTCCATAGGCCCGGTCCTCCGTCTCCACCGCCCAGGGCCGGGACAGGAGGTAGCGGGCCTTCTGGTCCACCAGCTTTTTGTAGATGGGGTGCTCCAGCCGGACGTTGGAGCGCCCCGGCCCGTTGCCGGCCTTGCGCTGCACGTCGGAGCGGTTGCGGTAGTAGGCGTCGGCCTCCAGCAGCTCCCGGTACCGGGGCGAGCTTTGAAAAACCCGGATCTCCTCGCTGACGATCTCATGCAGGCGCATGGGGGCCCGGTCCGGGTCGGCCAGGGCCGCGCTCACCAGCTCGGTCTGTGTGTATGTCATCTTGTGCCGCAGGGCCCTGCTTCCGGGTCCCTGCTCCTCCTCTCTCGTCGTCGCGGCTGCCGCCGCTCTGTCGCCCCGGCCGTGGAGCCGGAGCCCGTTTCACTTCAGGATATGCAGCGCCGGGCCCGCCATATCGTCCTCGCAGGCGTAGCGCACGGCGTCGATGTGGTGGTTGTCCCGGTCGGGGAATCCGGCCCGGAAGCCGCCGTCCCGGTCCCGCTCCAGCTCGTAGCCGGTGAACTCCCGGGCGCTCTCGGGGCAGCGGGCGGGGTCGATGACGATCTCCTCCAGGTCCTGGAGCCATTGTATTCCGAAGGCCACGGACCCCGCTCCCTTGCGGGCCCCCACGGCCCGCAGGCCGTAGTCCCGCAGCTCGGCGATGCTCTTGGGCTCGGCGGAGTCGCAGACGATGCGCCCCTCCCCGCCCTCCTCCCGGAGGAGGAGGGCGGTCCTGCGGTTGGTGAGCCCCGCCCGGTGGAGCTCCCGGAAGAGGTAGAGCCGCCGCCGGACGGGGTCGTAGTGGCAGACGTTGTAGGCCAGGGGGTCGGCGGCGTAGCCCCAGTCCAGCCCCCGGCGGATGTGGTCGAACCGCCCGATCTCCTCCTCGGAGATGGTCCGCAGCGTCACGTTGGAAAACACCTCGCCGCCGGTGCCCGTCACCTCCCCCAGGTATTCCCGGGCGTAGGCCTGGGGATTGACCAGGCGCAGGTGCTCGGCCTCCAGCAGGAAGGGCTCTCCCAGCCAGGCCCTGGGCACCGTGCGGTAGTCGGTCCGGTGCACCAGGGTCCCGGGGTGGTCCCCCCTCACATACTGGTTGCACCAGTTCCGGGCGCTGCGGGGCGGGTTGAAGGTGTAGAAGAAGGCGAAGTCCTCCCCGCCCCGCATCAGGGACTGGTTGACGGCCCGGACCTTCTCCTCCCCCTCGAACTCGTCGGCCTCCTCGTACCAGGCATACTTGATGTAGCCCCGCTCCGGTCGGATGGACTTGAGCTTCATGGGGTCGTCGGCGCCCCGGAAGAGGATGCGCTGTCCAGTGGGGCGGTAGCACAGGGACAGGGGGGAGAGCCGCGCCTCCCAGAGCCGTCCGGCCCCCAGGGCGTGCACCCCCCACAGGAGCTGGGCGTAGACCGACTCCCGCAGGGTCACGCCGTAGCGCCGCAGGGCCACGGCGTGGCTCATCACGCCCTTTTGGGCGTCCCGCATGAGGCAGAGGGGGATCTCCACCCCCACGAAGGAGGACTTGCCGGAGCCCCGCCCGCCGGGGAGCCAGTAGTGGGTGTGTCCCCCCGCCTTCACATCCCGGTGGACGCAGTGGAAGGCCGGGGCCAGGAGGGAGGAGCATCTGATCTCACACATCGTCCACGATCCTGGCCGGTTCTGCGCGGGCTCCGGTGCCGGCCTCCCCGCTCCACCGGCTCAGCAGCTCCAGCGCCTTGAGCCGCTCGGCCACCGTGGGCTGGCAGGGGACCTCCCGCCCGTCCTTGTCCCGGGCGGGGTAGGACTTCCGTCCCAGGGCGATGTCGGCCAGGGCCTCCAGCGCCGCCTGGGTGTAGCCCTCCGGGCTGCTCCTCTCTTCCGTCTCCAATGACATCCCTCCTTTGCTTCAGCTATGTCATCCTACCACGGTTTTTTGGCCCCCCGGTGGTGGGATGGCCTCCGGCTCTCCCATGAAAGGCGTTTTGCCTTTCGTGGGTCCCCGATTTGCCTTGCGGCTTTGCGGGGGCCCCTTTTGGTGCCGTCTCCGCGCTTGGCACCGTCACGCTGCTCTTGCTGATCCATTACAGTTGTGCTATACTTGGAGGTGATTTGTAAATATTCACAAATCCAAACAATGAATAGGAGGATTTTACAATGAAAAAGCTCTCTTGCCTGCTGACTCTGTCCCTGTGCCTTACCCTCACCGCCGCCTGCGGCTCTGCCTCTTCCGATCAGTCTGCTCCGACGGGCGATCCCGGCCAGTCTCCCACTGTTGCGGTCTCTGCTCCTCCTGCCGGCGAGGTGACTCCCTATACCGGCGCCACGTTTGGCCTCTCCCGCTCCGCTATGGCCGAGGCCATGTCCAATACGTTTTCCTCCAGCGATCTTCCCAACGCCTTTGAAAATGATCCGGACATATCTGAACTGCCCGATGCCGAAAACGGGGATTTGGTGGCGTACTCTTACAGCATCTGTCCCGGCGCCAGCTGCATTCTGTATGAGGCCAAGGATTCCGGCGAACTTACACAGGTATTCCTCACTGGAGATTCTTCTCAACTGAGTGAGAGCGATGCCAAAGTATTCGGCAGCTACCTTGCGGTCGTCACCGGCGGCTTTTCCTCCAGTGAGGAAATCGCGTCGTTGGACGAATCCCTTGATATTGCGAATGCCGCCTTTACCGACGGCACCATGAATTTCTTCAACGGGGAGAGCGCGTCTTTCTCCTATATCGTCACCGGCGGGCTTGCCATGCTCACTGTGCTGCCTCCGCTGTAATGGACGGAAGGTCCCGTTCAGCCCCGCAGCAGGGCCGCCCGGGCCACCTTTTCGGCCAGCTTGGCCGCCAGCCGGTCCAGGTCCGCCTCCTCCCGGACGGTGACCGGTCCCGAGAAGGTCACGTTTACCCCGCCGCCCCGGTCCGCGGACCGTGCCTGGGAGGCCGTCAGCACCCGCTCGCCCTGGTGCAGCAGGGCCGGGAAGTTGTCGTAAGGCACATAGTCCAGGCCGTAGGCATAGCGCCCATGGATGCCGCTGTCCGCCTTCACCTTGTATGCCGATGGGATCGCATTGTTTTCCGGCTCCGATGTTGCCGAGCCGATTCCGGTCCCCCCTTCTTCCGGGGCCAGGCCGTAGTCCACCGGGGAGAAGGCGTTCTCCATCCTGGCCGCCAGGATGCCCTGGCTGAACTCCTCTCCCATCGTGTACCCGGCGTTGTAATACTCCTTTTGCAGCACCGAGTCGTCCCGGATGCCCTGTACCAGCGCCAGGTTGGACTCCTGCATGAGCTGGGCCCCTTCGGAGGCGTTGTACTCGTTGGCGGCGATGATCTGGGCCTCCGCCAGCAGCGCCCCCATCTTTGCCCCGATCTTTCTCTGCATCTCCTCGCTGTCGGTCGCGCCGTACTGCTCCTCCAGCGCCTGGTACTGGGCCTGCAGCTCCTCCAGCCGCTCCCGTTGGGCGCTGTCCTGGTAGCTGCTGATTTTTTCCCCATCTCCCATCACGATGCTCAGAGCATCCCGCTCCAGCCGCTCCTTGTCGTTCTCCAGGGAGGCCTGGAAGGAGCCGATGAGCCCGTAGGCGTCCCCCAGCCCCAGCCCGGTTTCCCCCTCTTCCTTCTGCTTGGTCTGCTCCTCCAGCCACTCCTTCTGCGCCTGGATCCCATCCTTGCGGGTGTCGATAAAGCCCTGACCCATCAGCTTCTCCAGCTCGTTCTGGGCCTCCTCCAGGCCGCGCATGGCCGCCTGGTACTCCTCGTCTCCCGCCGCCGCCAGGGTGGTGCCCCGCTGCAGCATGGCCTGCTGCTCCTGCATCACCCGGTCGTATTGGCTCTTTACATAGTCCTGGAAGGCCTGGTCCTGCTTCTCGAAGGACTCCACGATCCCTTCCGCCACGCCGAACAGGGCGCCCACCACCAGCCCCCCGACCGGGCCGCCCAGAACGCTCCCCAGGCCCCCCATCGCGCCGGCGATGCCGCCCGCCGCTGTGGCCGCGCTGGCCGCGATGCCGCCCCCCGCCGCCGTGGCGTTCAGCAGCCCGAACATCAGCCCGGTCCCCGCGTCCGACACGATGTGGGACGCCATGCTCCCCGCCGTGTCGCCCAACAGGCTGGAGGTCATTGTCTCCAGCCCATTTTCTAGACCTCTCGCCATCATGGGCCACATGCCAGACTTAATCAGATTGTCCAGCAGCGCCTTCTGCGAGCCGTCCGCCAGCCTGGAGGTCCCCGCCTCCCCGCCGTCCTCCGGCTTGGTGAATCGCTTCCCGCTCTCCGCCAGGGTCGAGCCCGCCTCCTCCGCGCCGTGCTCCAGCTTGCCGATGCCCTGGGTGACCTCCGGCAGCGCTTCCTCCAGCGGGGTCAGCTTGACCGTGACCTCCCGTAGCCCTTTCGCCGTCTCTCGTATCCCCTTGTTCAATTCCTTGATGTAGATGCTCTCCGCCATCTGTGTGGTCTCCTTTCCTTGACTGCGTTCTTGCATTCTGTTATGATTGGATTATCAAGTGAAGCAGGGGTGATGTCTTTTGCCCAATAAAGCGTTTATTGCCTATGCGGCTTATTGCTTGGGTTTTCTGAGCCTTTGTGCATTGGCGGCAGGGCTGGGCCTTGAAGAGCTCTGGATGATTCTGGGCGCTATCGCTGGTTTTTTAGGCACAGCCTATCTCATTTACGTCGCCAAACGCACCAAGAACTGACCGCCTCCCGTTGTTCTCCCCCATGCATTTCCTTTGCCGCCCCTCCCGGGGCGGCCTTTTTGTGCCTGTTCCCAGGCACTCCGCGCTTCTTACTCATCCATCAGGCCGTAATAGCTGGCCACCAGGCGGATAAAATCCCCATGCCAGACCTTGGCGGTGTCCACATGGCAGGGGATCTGGAGGGCGGCGCCCTGGAGGTTGTGGGTCTTTTTCCACAGCACCAGCTCGATCACCTTCAGCCGCTCCTGCCCGTTGCGGTAGTGCTCGGTGGTCTCCACCGCCCGGCGCACGGCCTCATACTCCCGCTGGCTGGTGCTGGGCAGCTCCCGGATGGCCAGGCCTTCCACCGCCCGCCCGTCTCCGCCGCCCCGGGGCATCCCGGAGTAGTCCGCCGTCAGCCGCCCCTCCCGCAGCGCGCCGTACCGCCGCCGCAGCTCCGGATAGCGCCGGATCATTCCCTTCACATAGCTCCACCAGTCGTACCTCGGTTTACTCATGTCTCCCGCTCCTCTCTCGCCGGGCAGAGTCCTCTGCCCCGGCACTTCTCCCGCGGCAGGGGGCACCGCTCCAGGCAGTAGTCGATCTTCCACTGGGGCTCGCCGCCCCGCTCCGCCCTGGCCGGTCTCTCCGCTTCCCGCCAGGGCCGCCGCCCCGGCTGGGCGTAGCAGTCCGGGTCCACCGGCCGCACGCCCCGAAATCCCATGGGGTCCCGCACGGTCCCCACCTCCTCTCTCCCGGTTTTCCACCGGGTTTTCCACAAATCCGCCCAAACGGCCTCGCGCCTCCTTTCCTCAGAAAGGAGCAGATACAGAGTCAGAGACAGACGCAGGCTCAGTATCCGCTTTTGCCGCTTTCCCAAGAACCCACTGGGTTTCTGGGCCGTCCGCCCAGCAGGCCGTTCTCCCGGTTCTTCCTCGCCCGGGCCTCGTACTTGACCCGGTTCTCGTCCAGCGCCGTCCGGATGAACCGGAACGCCATCCGCACCGCCGGGTCCTCCGGGGGCTCCTCCCCCCGCTTCTCATAGGCGAAGATGGCCTTGAACAGCGCCCCCGCCTGCGCGTCGGTGAGGAGCTTCACCGGCTCCTCCCAGTCGTGATAGAGCACAAAGCTGTTCTTCACCCGCCTCTGCCCCGCTTCTCCCGCCGGCACTGGCGGCACAGGGCCGCGCCGTCCGCCGTGGGGGCGTAGATCTCGCCCAGGCACCGCCGGCACCAGGCCCAGGGGCGTTGGTCCTGGGGGTCGCTCCAGGGCGGCGGAATCTGGCCCGCCCGTTCAAAAGTCCGTTTTATGGGACCCTTCATCTGGTATCCTCCTCTTGTAGCCGGAAACCCGCTCATCGTTTTGCACAAAATTCAACTTCTCCCTTGATTTTGGTTGAAAACCAGTAACATATGTGGTATGCTGGATGCATTGGTGTCCAGTATTCAACTGTAGTTCTCGTTTTTCAACCTCCTGCCCTCATAATAGTTCATTGTTTTCAACTTGTCCACCCATTTTTATGAATTTTGGGAACTTTGTCAGAGTGCACAAATGGAACGGGGTGATTTTGTGTTTTATGATCGGTTTCTGGAGCTCTGCCGCCGGAAGGGCGTGGTCCCCACCCGGGCCGCCGTGGAGGCCGGGATCAGCAAGTCCCTGGTGTCCAAGTGGAAGGCCAACGAGGCCAAGGAGCCTTCGCCGGAGGTGGTGCGGAAGCTCTCGGAGTATTTCGGCGTCAGCCCCTATGAGGTGCTGGAGGACCTGCCCGCCGGGCGGGGCCGCCCCACCCTGACGGAGCGGGAGCGCCGCGACGTGGCCCGGGAGGTGGAGCGCATCATGGGGGACCTGGAGAACAGCGGGGACCTGATGTTCGACGGGGTGCCCATGTCCCCGGAGGCCAGGGACTCTCTCACCGCGGCCATGAAGCTGGGCCTGGAGGCCGCCCGTCTGAGGAACAAGGAGACCTATACCCCCAAAAAGTACCGCGGGCCCAAAGAGGAGGCTTGAATGGACACGAAGGCACTCGCAAATAGAGTGGCGGCGCAGCATGGCACACGGGACCCCTTCCGCATTGCGGAGGAGCTTGGGTTCATTGTGATCCGCGCCCCGCTGGTGGAGATGCGGGGCCTGCGCCAGTATGTGAAGCGGCGCACCATTGTCTACGTCAATGCCTCCCTGGACGAGCCTCAGCAGCGCCTGGTGTGCGCCCACGAGCTGGGGCACCACTTTCTCCACCGGGGCCTCAACCGCCTGTTTATGGACCGCAACACCTGCATGGTGGCCAACAAATATGAAAACGAGGCCCACCGCTTCGCAGTGGACCTCCTGTATGACGACGCCGACCTGCGGGAGTGCGCCGAGTGGTCGGACGAGCAGGTGGCGCGGTGGATGGGGGTCCCCCTCCCTCTGGCCCGGTACCGCCGGAGTACGGTGCCGCCCCTCCCCGGGGACAAAAACCCCTTTTAAAGCCCGGCGGAGTGTGTTATAATCATCTCTGCCGGGCAGGCCGCTGACGCGGTCCACAGTTTTCCCGGCACGGCATACCGTCACCCTCAGGAAAGGAGGCGCGCCCTTGGACCACGCGGCAGTCAAGCAGATCGCGTCCAACCGCAAGGCCTACCACGACTATTTCGTGGAGGAGCAATATGAGGCCGGCATCGAGCTCTGCGGCACGGAGGTCAAGTCCATCCGCATGGGCAATGTGAACCTGAAGGACTCCTTCTGCATCATCAAGGACGGGCAGATGATGGTCCACGGCCTCCATGTGAGCCCCTATGAGAAGGGGAATATCTTCAACCGGGACCCGGTGCGCCCCCGCCGCCTGCTGATGCACAAGCGGGAGATTCTCCGGCTCTACGCCAAGGTGAAGCAGGACGGCTACGCTCTGGTGCCCCTGTCGGTCTATTTCCGCGGGCCCCACATCAAGCTGTCGGTGGGCCTGTGCAAGGGCAAAAAGCTCTACGACAAGCGCTCTGCCGCCGCCGCCCGGGACGCCAAGCGGGAGATGGACCGCACCCTGAAGGAGCGGCGCCGGTAAGATCCACGTATTCTCACTTGACACGGCATGGGGAGTGTGGTATTCTACGATACTCCCCCAACAGAAAGGAGTGTTTCCCATGGCCCAGAACCCCATTGTGACCATTGAGATGGAAAACGGCGGAAAGATGGTGGCCGAACTCTATCCCGAGGTGGCCCCCAACACCGTCAACAATTTTGTCAGCCTGGTGCAGTCCGGCTTTTATAACGGGCTCATCTTCCACCGGGTGATCCCCGGCTTCATGATTCAGGGCGGCTGTCCGGACGGCACCGGCATGGGCGGCCCCGGCTACTCCATCCGCGGAGAGTTCAGCCACAACGGCTTTTCGAACAGCCTCAAGCATGACCGGGGCGTGCTGTCCATGGCCCGGGCCATGAACCCCAACTCCGCCGGGAGCCAGTTCTTCATCATGGTGGACGAAGCCCCTCACCTGGACGGGGAGTACGCGGCCTTCGGCAAGGTGACCGAGGGCATGGATGTGGCCGACGCCATCGTGAACCAGGCCCGGGACCGCATGGACCGCCCCCGGGCGGAGCAGCGGATCAAGGCCGTCACTGTGGAGACCTTCGGTGTGGACTATCCCGCGCCGGAGAAGGTGTAAGGCGGTCCACGCCGTCAATTTTGGTTTTTCCGCCGCTAGGCGGATGAAGCAGAGCGCAGCTTGCTCCCGTTCCCACGTTACCCCGGCGAAGCCCAGTAATGCGGCTTCGCCGGGGAGAGTCGGAGCAGTGGAGCAGAGTGCATATCCGCCGTTAGGCGGATGAAACGGAGCGCAGTTTGCTCCGACGACATGGGGGCGTACCGGTTTCGACGGGGACGCGGAGGCGGGAATAGCGGGCGAAGGCGCCTGACCTTCTAAAAACGGGCACTCTTTATAAATTAAAGAACAACGATAACTGCGAACTCGTCGCGGCCTAACTAGCCCGCGACCGTTCCAACCGGAAGGCCCACGAGCCGGATTGGGGCGTCATTTGAGTGGGGACCGTGCGTGCGCAAAGCTTTGAGCGCACCATGCATCATGAAGCTACCGACCCTCTGAGCGTGACGGCTCGCGCCTGGGGAAGGGAATCTTAAAAAACCGTCTGCGCCCGGAGAAGTTCCCGTTCAAACGTTTTCGGACGGGGGTTCAACTCCCCCCGCCTCCACCATAACGCGCAAATACGAACCCTATATATCGTTAGGAATGTATTTGCAATTGAAACAAGGATAAAGCCACAGTCTTAGGGCTGTGGCTTTATCCTTGTTCTCTGGCGGCTATATCAAGGAAAGCCGATGGGGCCATTCAATCTCTCGTACCTTGACCTCGGTTAGCGGTGATTTCAAATTTTTCTATGTGAGTTTCGCTCCTATCATGAATTTGGACGCAGAAAAAGTTTAGCAAGTGGTCATAAAAAGAAATAGCATACAAACTATAAGTGCAACATGAATTAGGATATTCGCTGCAATCGACAATTGTTATCATCGGAGTAACACCAGCATAACCCTTGTTTATATACATTAGACGAAAACCCGCATAGGTGGAATATACCACGCCGTGGATATGCCCCCCAAGCGCCATCTGAGTTTTCAATATATAAAAAATAGTAGAATTTTTCTCTCTGCCGCAAGATGATTTTAGGTCGGTTGAGGGATTAGAAAACGCCGGAAACCCGCATAAACTCTATGTTTTTGCGCGTTCTCGGCGTTTCTTTTATCGCCTGTATTAGTGGTGCTTTTTCGGTAAATGGTGCCCAAATGGTGCCCAAATCCCACGCGGGGCTATAAGAAGCTGTAAGAAGCGGTAAAGAGATACAGCGGTTAAAGCTCTAAATCGCTGCTCTTTTTCTTTGCTGCGCTCTTTGCTTTCTTCGGCTCGGCTTTCTCTGCCTTTGCCGGGTCAGCCTGTTTGACCGCCCCATGATAAGCGTCTAAGACTTCTTTCTTGCGTTCAAGCCGCACGTCCACATAACGGGCGGTAACAGCTTCAAAGTTCATAGACAGCCCAAGCGATACGCCGATACCCGCAAGCGTATGTCCTAATACTTCGCCTACGGTGTAGAAGTCGCCCGTCAGTTGGTGCATATTCGTAGCCGCCGTATGGCGTAAATCGTGAAAGCGGATATGCGGCATATCCAAATCTTCAAGCAGCTT
>Ga0129308_1001965_pt1 | contig 19115 bp, 10 predicted proteins | sample L827metagenome_FD_94440 | JGI IMG/M metagenome (GOLD analysis project Ga0129308, IMG submission 94440) | Ring-tailed lemur group fecal microbial communities from Wisconsin, USA - L827 metagenome | ecosystem: Host-associated > Mammals > Digestive system > Large intestine > Fecal | place: USA... | reverse complement strand
TTGTGAGCTTGGATACGATAGGACACTTTCCATTGCGACGATGACTTTCAATGGCGGAAACGGCGCAGCCGACGATTCGCTAAGCAACTACAAAGTCATACGAGTTGGAGATATCGCCTTTGAGGGCCATACCAACAAAGCGCACGCCTATGGACGCTTTGTTCTCAACGACGCAGGTAACGGGCTTATGTCGCCGCGATTTTCATGTTTGAGGCCCATCGTCGAGCAGCGTTATAGCTTCTGGAAATACTACATTCCGCACGAAGAGACGATGAGGCCCATCCTCGTGAATGCCACGAAAAGCGGAACCATGATGAACGAATTGGTTCCTGATGATCTCATGCACGAATCTATCTTGGTTCCGTGTCTAGCTGAGCAAGAGGTTATCGGGGACAGCCTCTCGCAGTTAGATCGCCTCATCACCCTTCACCAGCGTAAGCTGGAACTTCTCAAGAACCTCAAGGCCGCGTGCCTGGACAAGATGTTCGTGTAGGGAGGGCAGACGGCTATGGTAGACGTATTCACTGATGAGCAGGAGTTTGAGGACGCCCTGGTTGCGGTGCTCGAGCGCGACTGCGGCTGGAAGGACGGCACGCTCAACCATCCTAGCGAGCAGGACCTGCTCGACAACTGGGCGCGCATCCTCTTCGAGAACAACAAGGGCATCGACCAGCTCAACGGCTGCCCGCTTACCCAAGGTGAGATGCAGCAGATAATCGAGCAGATCGTGCAGCTGCGCACGCCGATGAACCTCAACGGCTTTATTAACGGCAAGACCATCACCGTCAAGCGCGACAACGAGGCTGACGAGTTGCACGTGGGCCGCGAGGTGAGTCTGCACATTTACGACCGCCAAGAAATCGCAGGCGGCCGCAGCTGCTACCAGATTGCCCGCCAGCCGCACTTCTCCACCAAGTCCAAGATGCTGCCCGCCCGCCGCGGCGACGTGGCGTTGCTCATCAACGGCATGCCGCTCATCCACATCGAGCTCAAGCGCAGCGGCGTCTCGGTGAGCCAGGCGCGCGACCAGATTCGCAAGTACGCCCACGAGGGCGTGTTCACCAGGCTGTTCTCGCTCGTGCAGGTGTTCGTGGCCATGAACCCTGACGAGTCGGTGTACTTCGCCAACCCTGGCGCCGACGGCAACTTCGAGGCGTACAACTTTCATTGGGCCGACTTCGACAACGAGCCCATGAACTACTGGAAGGACGTCGCCCGCAATCTGCTCTCCATCCCCATGGCGCACCAGCTCATCGGCTTTTACACAGTGGCCGACGGCAAGGACAGCACGCTCAAGGTCATGCGCAGCTACCAGTACTATGCGGCGTCGGCGATATCCGGGCGCGTGCGGCAGTCCAAGTGGAACAGGGCCTGCTCGCGCGGTGGGCACGTGTGGCACACCACCGGCTCAGGCAAGACCATGACGAGCTTCAAGAGCGCTCAGCTCATCGCTTCCTCCAAAGACGCCGACAAGGTCGTGTTCCTCGTTGACCGCATCGAGCTGGGCACGCAGTCGCTCGACGAATACCGCAACTTCGCCGATGACTCCCAGAGCGTGCAGGCCACAGAGGACACCGAGGTGTTGCGCGCCAAGCTCAAAAGCGACGACCCGGCCGATGCCCTCATCGTCACCTCCATCCAGAAGATGAGCAACATCCAGGACGACGGCGCTACCAAGGTCGCCGACCTGGAGCGCATGCGCGCCAAGCGCATTGTCTTCATCGTGGACGAGTGCCACCGCTCCACTTTTGGCGACATGATGCAGGACATCCGGGCGACGTTTCCTTCGGCGATGTTCTTCGGCTTCACGGGCACGCCCATCCATGACGAGAACCAGAAGAAGAGCAGCACCACTGTGGACGTGTTCGGCGACGAGCTGCACCGCTATAGCATCGCCGACGGCATCCGCGACCACAACGTGCTGGGCTTCGACCCCTACAAGGTGCTGACTTTCCGCGACCAGGACCTGCGCCAGGCGGTGGCGCTTGAACATGCTAAGGCCGCCAGTGTGGGAGAGGCCATGGCCGACCCGGCCAAGAAGGACGTCTTCTTGCGGTTTATGGAGCTGCCCATGCCCCGCGTGCCCATCGACGCCGCAGGCCATGACCTGCTCGACGACAAGGGCAAGCCGGCCCACGGCATCGAGTACTACGTACCCGCCAGCCAGTACGCCGGTACGGACGGCACGGGCAACCCCGAGCACCTGGAGAAGGTGGTGGAGGACATAGCCGATGGCTGGGTGGTGCGCTCCCAGGCAGGCAGGTTCCAGGCGATTCTCGCCACGGCGAGCATTGCGGAGGCCATCAGCTATTACCGCCTGTTCGGGGTGAGGCACCCCGAGTTTCGCGTGACGGCGCTCTTCGACCCCAACATCGACAACAACGGCGACACCTCGTATAAAGAGGACGGCCTGGTAGAGATACTCGAGGGCTACAATCGGCTTTTCGGCAAGAACTACACGCTGGTGACCCACGCGCAGTTCAAGCAGGACGTTGCGGCGCGCCTGGCTCACAAGCGCCCCTACGCGGGCATCGACAAGAACCCAGACGAGCAGCTTGACATCCTTATCGTGGTGGATCAGATGCTCACCGGCTTCGACTCCAAGTGGGTGAACACGCTCTACCTGGACAAAGAGCTGCGATACGAGCATCTGATTCAGGCGTTCAGCCGCACGAACCGTCTGTTCGGACCCGAGAAGCCCTTCGGCACCATCCGCTACTACCGCTATCCCCACACTATGGAGGTAAACGTGGAGAAGGCGGTGCGGCTCTACTCGGGTGACAGGCCCTTCGGCCTGTTCGTGCAAAAACTCGAGCAGAATCTTGTGCACGCCAACGAGGTGTACGGCCAGGTGCGGGCGCTGTTTGAGGGTGCCGGCGTGGAGAGGTTCGAGCATCTGCCCGAGGGCGACGCGGCGTGCGCGAAGTTCGCCAAGCTCTTCAAGGAGTTGACCGATACCCTTGAGGCGGCCAAGATCCAGGGCTTCACCTGGAGCGAGCATGCGTATGAGTTCGGGCACGAAGACGGCCCGGCAAGCGTCGAGCTCGGTTTTGACGAGCAGGGCTTCTTGACGCTGGCCCAGCGCTACAAGGAGCTCTTCGGAGGGCCTGACGATGGCGATGGCGATGGTCCTGGTGGCTTCGACGTGCCATACGACATCCATGGCTACCTCACCGAGATAGACACCGGCCACATCGACACGAGCTACATGAACGAGAAGTTCGACAAGTGGCTGAAGCGCCTCTCTGCCGGGGAGGCCGGCGAGGGCGACGTGGAGGCCATGCTCGACGAGCTGCACGGATCGTTTGCCTCCCTCAGCCAGGAGCAGCAGCGCTGCGCCGAGATGGTCATCCATGCCGCACAGAGCTACGACCTGGACATTCGGCCGCACATGAGCTTCATAGACTACATCAACGAGTTCCAGGCGCGCGGCAAGTCCGGCCAGGTGCAGGCGCTGGTGGATGCCACGGGGGTGGACCCGGGAAAGCTGCGGGCCCTCATGGCGCTGCGCGTGACCGAGGCCAACATCAACGAGTTCGGCAGGTTCGACGAGCTCAAGGCCACTGCGGACAAGCAACGTGCCAGGGAATACTTCTCGCAGAAGGAGGGTGCGCCCGTGCCGCCGTTCAAGGTGACCATGAAGCTCGATGCACTCCTGCGCAAGTTCGTGCTCTCGGGCGGGTTTGATTTGGATTAGACTTGCGGCGTGGCAGGCCGCAGTGCCTGCTACGCCGCTGAAATCGCGCCGTGGAGCTTACTGCTGTTGAACAATGTGAAGACGTTAAACATGACAAGTTGAACAGGAGCCCCTCATGCGCACTTCACAGCTGGAGTACTTCATTGCTGCTGCCGAAAGCTTGAGCTTTACCGACGCCGCGCAACGTTGTCATGTGGCACAGCCGGCGGTGAGTCAGCAAATACGCAGGCTGGAGGAGGAGCTGGGTTTCGAGCTATTCCGGCGCGAGCGAGGCGGGCTTGCGCTGACGGATGCAGGCGTGCTCTATTATCGAGAGGCGTCCGAGGCTCTAAGGCGCCTTGGATGGGCGCGAGAGCAGGGGAGTAAGGTCGCAAGCGGCAAAATTGGCATTCTTACTGTTGGCGCGTGTGGTCCCACGCAGGGGTCGGACTTGCGCTTGCTCGAGCTATTCCATGCCGCTTGTCCCGAGGTTGAATTGCGGTTTGTAGGCCTGACCACCTCCCGACAGGCCGAGCAGCTGTCACAAGGTGTTTTCGATGTTTGTTACACGGACACCAGCCAGCTCGCGGGTATGCAGGATGTCTGTTTTGCTCGCCGCGAAACACGCGGACTGTGCGTTATGGCAAACCGCTCGAATCCTCTTGCTTGCCGTACATCTGTCACGACGGAGGAAGTGATGGCTCAGACACTCATTTTCGCCGAACCAAACGGTAACAATGAGGCTCGAGCGTTGTTCTCTGAAGGAGTTGGCGGTCGCATTTTCACAGACACCCAGGAAAATGTACAGCTCATGTTGCGGCTGGATCTTGGGGTAGCCGTTACACCCGATAGCGTGGCCACCTCTCTTTCCGATGACATCGTCGTGATACCCACGCGTGGCGACTGGCCAAAAATTGAACTCGCTTGGGCTTACCTTGCCACGAATGAAAACCCGGCGCTGCATACGTTTGTCGACTATCTTAACCAGCGGGAATAAGCATTGCTTATCCTTGTGTGGCAAACGGTTAGTGGCAAAGCGGTTGCCCTGCGCCTATGCTGAGGCAAACCGCGCGGCAAGGGGCCGTGCGAATTGTGCTCGGAAGGGGTTTCGTATGAACAACTCCGCAGGTAACATTACCCGTCGCAATTTTGTAGCTGCTGCCAGCGTGGCCGCGGCCGCCGCGGCAGCCGTATCTACGCGGGCCTATGCCGAAGAGGCGGCTGAGATTCAGGCTGGTACGCCCGATGAGACGGTTGAGACTGATATCGTCATTGTTGGCGCGGGTTGTGCCGGCATGATGGCCGCCTATGAGGCAGGCAAGGCTGGCGTTGAGAAGATTGTTGTTGTCTCTAACTCGCAGAGCGTGCTTGATACGAACGGCTCCATGGTAAGCGGCACCTCTGCCGTTGAGACGAGCTACACCAAGGATGCCGGCGAGACCGAGACCATCGAGCAGATGTTCGAGCAGATGGTTGGTTTTGGCCATTGGACGATGAACGCGCGCCTGCTTAAGACGTGCACCGAGTATCTGCCCGGCAACGTCGACGTATACGATGAGATGGGCATCGACTTCCAGCTTGGCGCTGACCGCGGTGGCTTCGGCTATCTCAACGTGCACCTCTTTATGACTCCCGACAAGGGTGCCGTCATGCAGCAGTACCTCGAGGACAATTTTGGGGTTGAGTTCCGCTATGGTATGGAACTCACCGCCCCTGTTATGGATGGCGACAAGGTCGTGGGCGTGCAGTGCGTCGATGCCGAGGGCAAGCTCGTTGAAATTGACGCGAAGGCTGTGCTTCTTGCATGCGGCGGCTACATCGATAACCCCGAGATGCTCGCTGAGACGTACGGCGACATGGACATCGTTGCTTGCTCGGCCGGCCATAACGACGGTATGGGCATCAAGGTTGCACAGGCAGCCGGCGCATTTCGCGAGAGCGTGTATGGCCTCGGCATGAACGACATCTTCGGTTCGTCGGCAACGCTTGGTTTCAACATGTCCAACCAGTTGCTCGCCATCGCCTTCTATGGCGGTCTGCTGGTGAATGAAAATGGCGAGCGCTTTACCAACGAGTATATGGTCGCGCAGGAGTCCATGGGTGGCGGCGGCGAATCGCTGCTGCATGCCAAGCGCTACTACACCGTTATCAGCCAGACGCTGGTCGACGAGCTCAAAACGCAGTCCTACTACTCCATCATCGGCGAGCCCGAGTATTGGCATTGTGGTGCTCTGCTCTACACCAATCCGATCGAGAATATCGACGATTTGCTCGCTGAGGCTGAGGAGCTGGGTTGGGTCACCAAGGCCGCCAGTGTGGACGAGCTGGCTGAAAAGGCGGGCTTGCCCGAACTTGCCGCCACTCTGACCGAGTACAACGAGATGGCGGCTGCTGGCGAGGACACCATCTTCTACAAGAAGCCTGAGATGCTGCGTCCTATTGAGACCGATGGCGACCTGTACCTCATTGCCTACAACCCCGGTGCATTCAATACGTTCGGCGGGTGCCGCACCGACAAGTTCTGCCGCGCTTTGCGTGCAGACTTCAGCGTTGTCGAGGGCCTCTACATCGCTGGCGTCGAGAACGGCAGCCTCTATAGCCGTCCCTACTATGAGGTGGGAGGTTCCTGCTCCGGTCTTGCTTTGAGCTCGGGTCGCCTCGCTGGTCAGCAGATGGCCGCCGAGGTGCTGGGGGCTTAGGAACTGGTTGGCCGTCAGAACGGCGGACTTGCATTGCGCGATTCAAACGAGGGCGGCCTGCCTGTGCGAATCCAACCGCGCGGGCAGGCCGCTTTGTGGTGTGGGGCGTGCAGTAAGCCCGGCGGGGCGCTGAGGTCTCTATCTGGGAAGATCGTAGCCCTCGAATTGACCGTTCTCCTACAATTTGTCCGTAAGAATACCGGTGGTGCTCTGTAAGAAGGATTCTGCGAGCGACAGGTTGAGATTTCTAACGTTTCAACAGCGTGAGTGCCTGAAAAACGTTGGATTTTTCAACCTGTTGCTCGCTGCGGAGTGGAAGAAGGGGGCCGTTCGGTTGTGAAACGACCCCCTTCTTATGTGTAAAGCTGAGGATGAGTAGTCGGAAGGGCCGGCTAGTCAACCCATAGCACCCTGCTTGCGGTGACCACGGCATCCATTGCGATGTCGTGGGGTTCACGAGGCAAGGTGGCGGCAGGTGGCAGGAGCTGGCAGTCGAAGCAGGCGCCGATGAGGAAGGGGCGCTGGGGAGAGGGCGCTTTCGAAGTGGAACGGTGAGTGCCGCTGCTTTGCTTCCCGGTTTTGCCTGCACCTCCCAGGCCATAGGCCTCTCCTAGCCAGGCATCGTAATACCCGCCACCGTAGCCTAGGCGCGTGCCGTGCGTGTCGAAGGCAAGGCCCGGCAAAATGACGGCATCGATGTCGGCAGGGTCGATTGCACGTCCTACAAGCTCGGCAGGTACAGCCTCGAGAGCTTGCGAAGGCTCGCGCAGGCAATGGGGAAGTGTCTCTGGATTGGCCAACTCGGCAACATCTACCTGCACGAATGCCAGCCTGGGGCCACACAGGGTGACGGGCAGGGCAACAATGCGGGCGGGGTTTTGGGAGATGCCGGCTGTTTCGGATGCGGTAGGGACTTGTGATACTTCCGACCCAATCGGGCTCTTTTCGCAGCCATCAAGCAGCTCGTGCTCACCGAAGCTTTCCCGTTGCTCGTACTCACCAAAGCTCTCCCGTTGCTCATGCTTGACTGAGGTTATCCCGCCGCCGTTGCCGTCGGCTGCCCCCTTGAGCCTGTCGTTGCTTGCAACGAAGGCCCGCATGAACCCGCCCAGGTCAAGCTCGTCTCCATGCGCCAAGTAACAAGCAACAACGCGCGCGGCTCCAACCTCGGGCATTTCCAGCAGCTTCTCGCACGCGGCTTCGCTCTGCTGCGTCCGCTTCGTCTCATTCATATTGGCTCGCGCTTGTTTTGCCTGCTGGCGTCGCAGCATCTTCTCTTCTTTTCGCTCGGGCAAATATACCCGTGCGGCCTGATCAACAAAGCTGTCGAATGCGCGCCCCTGTGGCCGCGACCCTTTCAGCCATATGAGGCCCACATGGGCATTCGGCGCAAAGTTAAGCTGCACGAGCATGAGGTCCGGGGGCAGCGGAATGTCTTGGGCGTAGATGGTGATGCCTCTACCAGCTTGAATGAGAGGCAGCACGCCTGCCAGCGACTGCTGATGGCGCATCGCCGGCTGGGGGCCATCAGATTTAGTCAATACCTGCAGCAGTTCGTTGGGAAACGCCTCGCTATCGAAGGTGTACACCACGCGGCCTGCAAGCTGGCCAATCTCAACAAGCGGTTGTTTTGCAAGGGGGTCGTCACGGCGACAGACTACGTAGTGCCGAATCGCACGCAGGATTCGGCACTCGATGGCATCGCCATGTTCCTCCCGTGTGTTCTCGATTCCTGAGACAATGACATCTGCCTCGTGGTTTGCGAGTACGCGAAAGTGTTGCGAGGGACTTCCCAGCTTGATGGAGCGCACGTCGGCATCGGGAAAGCACTTCATGGCGATGCGCAGAATCTGGGAGTAACGCGTTTCGTCATATTCAATCATGCCGCTTGGGCAGCCTATGGTGAAGCTCCGGCGGGCCGACCACGGTGCGAGCTCACGTTTGAGGGTCTGCTCTTCGTCGAGCATGCGCTGGTAGTGCGCCTGGGCCACGCGTCCTGGGGTGGTGAGCATCATGCGGTTGCCGTCGCGCTCAAAAAGACGCACGCCAAGCTCATCTCCGAGCGAGGCGATTTGTTGCGTCACCGCTGGCTGGCTGATGAACAGTTTGCGCGCCGTCTCGGAGAAGCTGCCGTTTTCTGCAACCTGCAGGAACGTCTCTACTCGCCTGTCCATGTGCCCCCCTATTTCCGTTGTGTGCCGGCTGTGGGATGTAGCGCAATCCCTACATGGCCCCTCGTGCCACTTCGAGCTGGCCCATGACATTAAGCGGACCTATGGCGTCCCTGCAGGACCCCATTGCCGCATGCCCATTGCGAACGTTCTCGAAAGTCATCTATCAGGAAGTATAAGGCAAAACTTATAAACTGATAAGCTAATTCGATTTGATTGTCACTCTAGTCGGGACCATGATGCAAATCAAGCCGCAGGCAATGCGGCAAAGGGGCCAGCGCCCAATGGGGATAGCTGGCAAAGCAGAAAAGAGGACTAGTATGAGCGCAGTTTCTCGTCGCAATTTCATCGCGGGTTCCGCTGGTCTCGCAGGCGTCGCCGCCATGGCTGGCATCGCCGGTACGGCTCTCGCAGATCAGGCTGCGGCTCCCGCCGAGGACACCGGCCACGGCACGAGCGAGCAGCCTGGCAAGAGCGGCTTCTCCTCTGATACGACCGACGACATGCGTACCGCTCCTACCGACACAAGCTGGCTGACCGCCCCCGAGCCCATCTCCGACGACGAGATCTCCGAGACCGTTGACGCCGACGTCGTGGTTGTCGGCTGTGGTGTCGCTGGCCTGTGCGCCGCACGCGCCGCTGCTGAGGCTGGCGCCAAGGTCGTTGTCATCGAGAAGGCCGAGTCCTATCAGTACCGCTCCGGTCAGTTCGGTGTGTATAACAGCCAGATTCAGCAGGAAAACGGCATGGATTTCGACCCGCGCGCCGCTATCAATGCCATGATGAAGGAGATGGGCTACCGTCCTGACGAGCGCATTTGGAACCAGTGGGCCGAGTACTCGGGCCCCGCGTTCGACTGGCTCCTGTCCGCTTCCACCAAGCCGATCGACTTTATCGACAACACGGCGACGAGCTACAACCCTGACGACATTACCATCCAGGGCACGCACTTCCCCGTGCCCGAGGACTTTGACGCCTCCAAGGAGTTCTCGCCCACGTACCCGCAGGCCACGTGCACCTTTGTGCCTGACCAGGGCGGCATCCTCGAGGAGAACTACCAGGCTGCCCTTGCCGCCGGTGCCGAGTTCCGCTTCAGCTGCTGGGCTCGCCAGCTGACCCGTGACGGTGTTGCCAACGGTACGACCGGCCGCGCCGATGGCGTCATTGCCCAGACGGTGGACGGCACGTACTTTAAGGTCACTGCTGCCAAGGGTGTCATCATGTGCGCTGGCGACTACGGCAGCAACTCCAACATGGTGAAGTACTACTGCGGCGGCCGCACGTATCCGGCTGTGTGGATGAACATGGACGCCGCCGGCAACCCCACCAACGTTGGCGAGGGCCAGCAGATGGGTATGTGGATTGGCGCCAAGATGGAGGACGGCCCCCACGCGCCCATGACCCACACGCTGGGCGGCGCTCTGGGCTGTGACGCATTCTTCCTGGCAAATACCCGTGGCCAGCGCTTCGTCAACGAGGACGTTGCCGGCCAGCAGCTCTCCACGCAGCTTTATCGCCAGCCTGGTGAGTACGGCATCCAGATTTTCGACGACAACTATGCCGATGAGGTTGGCAAGATGAACTGCGCCCACGGCTCGGTCAACCACATCGTCGAGGATGACCCCACGCTTGACGGCTATGGCATGACCATCGGTAAGTACTCCGTTGCCACGCGTGAGATGGTGGAGCAGAGCTGCGACGCCATCGCAGACACCATCGAAGAGCTGGCTGACAAGCTGGGTCTTGACGAGACTGCCAAGGCCAACCTTGTGGCGAGCGTCGAGCGCTATAACGAGCTGTGCGAGGCAGGCGTCGACTCCGACTTCGGCAAGACGGCCGAGCGCATGTTCCCCATTACGCAGCCGCCGTTCTACGCTACCAAGATTACCGCTGGTGGCATGCTCGTGTGCCTGGGCGGTCTGTCGATGGACCCCGAGACGCTCAACGTCGTCGATTACGACTACCAGCCCATTGAGGGCCTGTTCGCTGCCGGTAACAACATGGGCGGCCGCATCCTGCAGGACTATCCCGTGGCTATCGGCGGCGTGAGCCATGCTACGGCCATGACCTTCGGTTGGCTCGCTGGCACGATTGCCGCCACGGGCGAGTTCCCGGCTGAGAAGACCGAGATCAAGTAAGCCAAGCTGGCAGATAGTGATTCGCGCGTTGTAGGCGAGCGAGAAATGGGGGAGGATTCGGCTAGATGGCTGGATCCTCCCCCTTTGTGTGCATGGCTGTCGCCCGCCATGCCCCTTTACGCCAGCCCTGTCTCATCTGCCGCCTTGACCAGAAACTCCGTCGCGCCTTCGCCGCAGGGCCCGTCGTAGTAGGCGACGAAGCGCTTGTCGGCCAGGTAGCCGTGGACAAGGCCCAGGTAGGCGTCGTGTTCGGGCTCGTTGCCCCAGTTGAGACCCACCCAGTGGCGGTGCATCCTCACGAGTTCGCGGGCCTCGGGGCCGGACGGGTTTCCCGTGGCCATCGCGCTTTTGAGCTGCTCGAGAATCGCGCCCTCAAGCCTCTTCATGTCGTTCCAGGTTGCAGGGTCCATGTCCAGGAGCCTCTCGTTCATGGCGTCGACCGCCTCGTTGCCATAGCGCTCGCGCGCCTCGGCTCCGTAGCGCTCCTCGTTTTCGCGCACCGCGTGCCAGCGCTCGAGCTGGGGCAACACGGCGCCCATGAGGGAGACCGCCTCGTCGAGGGTCATGCCCGTGTTTTCCGCCAAGCGCGGCGCGCAGTCCTCGATCATGGCCTCCATGGTAGTCTCGTAAGTGTAACGCCCCTGGTCGTAGCACCATTTACAGTAATGGTCGGTCTTGTGGCCCCCGGCGTCGGTTCCACAGTCCTCGGGTGTGAGGTACATCCCGCAGCTCTCGCAGTAGTGTTCGGGCATCTCGAGCAGGTGGGGGAGTGGCTCGCCGGTCACGGCGGCGATGAGCTTGAGCATGTCGATGCCCGGCGTGACTTCACCGCGCTCCCAGCGGCTCACGGCTTGACGGGTGACGTAGAGTTTGGCGGCGAGTTCTTCCTGGGTGAGGTTGTGCGCGCGTCGCAGCGCAACGAGCTTCTCGGCGAATGCCATGACGGCTCCTTTCGGCCTGGTTTGTTCGCTGCACTCAGTATGCGCGGCGCGGTTCGACATGCCAAGCAACCGTTCGTTGCGCGCCTTGGTGTCCGGCGCTTCGGCGTCTGTGTCCAGCTCTGCTTCCCTATGACCGCGCACCATACTCCTGTCTTCGCCCCCAAAAACAGCACCCCCGCCCTCTCGGGCTTGTCAGCCGAGAAGACAGGGGCGCACGAAGTCCCAGTATGCCGCCGTACGGCTCTATCTCTAGATCCCCATCGACCCCTTTATGCAGGTGATATAGGCGTTGATGCCTTCCTGGGTCAGGTGGTCGCCGTCTTCGGTGAGGTATTCGTCGTGGCCCTCGCTTGCACCGTACCAGTCGATGAGCTGGACGTTTTCATACTTGTCGCAGAACTGCGCGACCAGGGCGTTGTTCGTCTGACACCAGGACCCCGCCGAGCGGCCGTTGATGATCCACAGTCTGCGCGTGGTGTCCCCGTCGGCGACAAGCGCGTCGTAGAGCGCCTCGAGGTCGTCGACCGTGAAAGGCTTGAGGTTGCCGACGTTCACCACGACGTCGGGGCCAAGCACCTTCTGGTCGCTGTACAGCTTAATGCGCTCGGCCGTAGCGGCGATGTCGCGCACGTCGGCCACGTCGATCATCCACTGCGGCAGGTTCGCTGCAAGCCTTTCGGCTGCGTCCATGCAGGCGGTGCTGCCCACGAGCGTCACCGGGTACACGGTGTCCTCGTGGCGCAGGGGCTTGTAGTCGATGGTGGTGTAGATGAGGTTGGCGTAGACGTTGCGACCATCGCCGTTCAGGTGAATGCCGTCGTCGCTGACGTAGTCGTCGTGGCCCTCGCTTGCGCCGTACCAGTCGATGACGCCCACGTTGGAATATCGCTCGGCAGCGCGCCAAATTGCCTCGTTGTAACGCAGGTAGTTGGCTGCGGGTCCGCGCACTGTGATGAACCACACATGCTTGTCGGGCGAGATCTCGGCCATCATCGCGTCAATGTCGTCATCAAGCAGCTGGCCGTTGGTGCCCACGCCAAAGATGACCGTGTCGCCCACTACGCCCGCGTCGCGATAGCCGATGTAGGTGTCGAGCGCCTCGAACCACTGGCGTCCGCCCGCCGAGTCGATGAGACCCTGCGGGAACATCTCATTGAGCTGGGCGTTTGCTCCTAGCGAGACCGAGTCGCCGATAAGCACCACGTCGTATGTTCCCTCAGCCAGGGGCCTGCGCAGCGACGCCTGGGTGAGCACTTTGTCCTCGGGGTTGTCGCCGTTGACGGTGACAGGTGGGATGGCGACGCAACATGCGACGCTTGCGATGACCAGGCCGCCACATGCCGCCGTCACGAACGGGGCATGCTTCACCAGGGTGACGAAGTCCTGCAGCGGGGAGGTCTTCTCTTCTTTGTATTTCTTCCCTGCGGCTTCGAGCTGGGCGCGTTCGACCTTGCTGCCGCGGCGCTTGCGCTTGGGAACGCCGTTGCGCCAGGGCATCTCGATGAAGCGGTACGAGAGCTCGGCGACCACAAAGACGAGCGCAAGCTCGAGCAGGACGACCCACCAGGCCAGGGGCGTTGTGGAGTTGCGCTTATTGAGCAGCTCCAGGATGGGGAAATGCCACAGGTAGATGGCGTAGGAGCGCTTGCCGATCCACTCGAGCGGTTTGACGGAGAGGATGCGCGCCAGCACGGTGCCCTGCGGCACGGTGGCGGCGATGGCGCCCACGGTGATGACCGAGCACGCGAGGATGCCGCCGTAATACGAGAACGACGTGTACCCCTCAGTGAAGAGCATCATGGCGACAAGGGCGAGCGTGCAGACCCATCCGCCCACGTTGACCAGGGCTTTCTTGCCTGCGGAAAGCGTGCGTGCATCAATGCGAACCGTTTTGTCAAACGGTAGCACAAACGCCAGCCAGCAGCCGATGGTCAGGCTCATGGCACGCGTGTCGGTGCCGTAGTAGGGACGCGACGGGTCCTCGCCGGGCACGTACAGGTACGCCATGAGCGCAGCAGATGCCAGCGTGGCGACGATGAGGCCGATGCGGATGCCGCGGCGCGGGGTCTTCAGTTTGAGGGCCGCCAGTAAAACGAGGGGCCAGATCACGTAGAACTGCGCCTCGATGGCCAGCGACCAGAAGTGCGTGAGCGGGGAGGGCGCACCCGCGGCGGCGAAGTATGACTCGTTTGAGAAAATCTTTGCCCAGTTGATGTACATGAAGATGCCCGGCACTATGTCTGGTCGCATCTTGGTCAGCAGGGCATGGTTGAATATGGCCATGAGCAGGGACGTTACGACCACGAAGGCGATGACTGTGGGCATGAGGCGCCAAATGCGGCGCACCCAGTAGCGCATGACGTTGATGGTGCCGCTCTTGGCGAATTCCTTGAGCAGGCCCGAGGTGGCCAGGTAGCCCGAGAGCACGAAGAGGATCGTGACGCCCAGAAGGCCGCCCTGGCACCAGCTCATGTTCATGTGGTAGAAGATGACGCCGATGGCGCAGATGGCGCGTAGGCCGTCGAGCGCCTTGCTGTAAGGCTTGGCCGGGGCTGCCGCAGGGGAGCCCGATGCCGCCCCCTGCCCGCCATGGGCGCCAGGGCGGGAGAAGGTGAGATGGGTCTTGTGGTCGGCGGGGCCTGCGCCGTCGTTTGCCGTGCTGGGCGCCGCGGTTGCCGAGGCGCTCGATTTGATTAAGGTGAGTCTGCGCCTGCTGTGGCCGCGGGCGGAAGGCCGGGAGTCGGCGACAGACATGGCAGGCATGACGGGTTCGAACTGCATCGAAGAATCCGACGGCCCCGAGATGACCCTTTGCGGCGCGCGCTCGTGCAGGCCGCTCGCATAGGCGCTGCGGCTGTAGTACGAGAAGTCGTGGCCTGCCATCTCGCGTTCGTAGAGCGCGCGGAGAGTTGCGTCATCAAGCTCGTCGTCCAAGAGGGGCAACGAGGGTATGGGAACGTCATTCATGCTGCGGTCGCCTTGTCGTTTGAGTTGTGGGTAGCGACTACAGTCTAGCCCCCTACACACTGACTTGCACCTGAAAAGAACGTGAAGAATGGTGCCGGAATTGCAATTAACCCTTGTACCGCCAGGTAGATGGCTGTGAAACAAAAATGCTGGTACAAGGCACACTTTTTGGACACAGACAAGCCTGGACATTGCTGCTCGTTGGGACTATCATGTCGGGCTTGCACGGTGGATCGTAGGGCGAGAATCGGGGAAGGACGGAGCAATGGCGACTGCCGTTCTCGGCGTGTTTGCAGCGGCGCTTCTGGCATGCTCGCTTCTCGGGGTGCCAACGGTGTGGCCCTTGCTCGGGGGCGCGTTCTTGTTCTTCGGGTTTGGGGTCGCGCAGGGCCACGGCTGGTTGGATATGGCGCGCGCCGCGTTGTCGAGCGTGCATACGGTGGGCAAGATTCTCGTCACGTTTCTCCTTATCGGAATCCTTACGGCGATGTGGCGAGCGAGCGGCACCATCGTCTACATCGTCGATATCACCTCGGGCATATGCTCGGGGCCGGTCATCTTGCTTGCGACGTTTCTGCTGTGCTGCCTCATGTCGTTTCTTACGGGCACCTCGTTCGGCACGGCGGTTACCATGGGAACGATCTGCGCGTTCATTGCGACCAATGCCGGGGTGCCCATCTTGCTCACGGGCGGGGCCGTTCTTTCAGGGTCGTATTTTGGCGACCGATGCTCGCCTGTTTCCACCAGTTCGTTGTTGGTGGCCACGTTGACGGGCACGAGCGTTCCCAAGAATATCCCTGCTATGGTGCGCTCGTCGTTCGTGCCGTTTGTGCTGGCATGCGTGCTGTTCCTGGGCGTGGGAGTCTTGATGGGCGCAGGGACCGATGCGGGCTTGATCGCAGGGTTATCGGGGCAAAACGCGGTTGGCGATACCCAGATTGCCGCCGGATTCAACCTCACACCGTGGGAGCTCGTGCCTGCCATCTTGGTGTTGGGGCTCTCCCTCCTGCGCCTCGATGTGTGGATCGTCTTGGCTGCCGGCGCCGTCTCTGCCGCCGTACTTGCCTGTGTTTGCCAGGGAATGGACGCCCCGGGCGTGGCTCTTGCATGCGTGACGGGCTTCAGTCCCCTGCCCGGACAGTCCAATCTCATGGCGGGCGGCGGCATCGTTTCGATGCTTGCTGTCGCTGTAATCGTGCTTGTGTCGTCCACCTATGCGGGCATCTTCGAGCAAACGCACATGCTCGATGGCGTGCGCGACTCCGTGGCAAACATGGCGGCCCGGTTTGGCTCCTTTGCCGCGGTACTGCTTGCGAGTACGGCGTGTGCGGTTGTGTGCTGCAACCAGTCGCTCACCATCATGCTGGGCCACCAGCTGTCGCGAGGCTGCGAGCCCGATGCGGGCAAGTTCGCCCTGCAGCTTGAAGACACCGCCGTCGTTGTTTCGGCGCTCGTGCCGTGGTCGATTGCCTGCGCTGTGCCGCTCGCTGCGGTCAACGCCCCGTCTGCCAGCGTGTTCTTTGCCTTCTACCTGTGGCTTGTGCCTGCTTGGAATCTTGGCGTCGAGCTGGTGCGTTTTAGGCGGGAGCAAGCGGCTGTAAGGGCGGACGCGCGGTGATTTTGAAGCGTGCGGCCTTGTGGAGGGGCTCGGCACTTACCCTGAGCCGCTCGTGTTGAGGGGCCGCAGGAGCGGGCGACTGTTGTGGTCTCGCGCCGTGGCTTACAGGAGACTGCCTCGTGCTGCCCGTTGTGGCCGCGGCTGTTGTGGTGGCGCGCCGTGGCTTGTGGGGCGGACCTGCTCTCTGTGGCCGTGGCTGTCTTTGCCGTTACCCTATTGCGTCAAACACGCCGCAGATGATAAAGCCCAAGATTGCGCCGACGCTGGCTCCAAGGGCGACCTTGACGGCGGTTTCGACGATGTGGTTCTTGCGGGCGCTGAGGCTGCGCTTGCTTGCGCGATCGACCGGCTCGCCATTGGAGAAGGCGACGATCTCGCTGTAGGTTACGAGGTCGTGGGTCGTCTTGATGCGGTCGCACCATACGGCTAGGGCAAAGGCGATGCCGTAGAGCACCACTGCCAGCACGAATGTCGGGGCGCTGTGCCAGCCCCAGTCGGCGCGTAGTTCTTGAAACGCTGCAAAGAATGCGGCGACGCCTAGTATTGCGAAAATCGTCATCCCGATGGCCAGGCGTTGCATGAGCGCCCAATCGTGCTTGCAGGTTTCTTCCATCTTGCTCACGTCTCCTTTGATAAGCTCGTCAACTGTTGTGTCGAACAGCGCGCTCAGCAAAAGCAGGCTCTGCACGTCGGGGTAGGTCCGGTCGGTCTCCCAGTTTGAGATGGTCTGGCGCGAGACGAAAATCGCCTCGGCGAGCGCTTCCTGCGACATGCCCAGGCGCGCCCGCTGTTCTTTGATGTGCTTCGCCAATTCCATCTGCCCGACGCACCCTTCCGTTCGTGTAGCCTTGCGTTGTTGCCTTGCCTTGCCTGTCGACGCCTCAAAGGATGGCGTAAGGGCCTTCAGGGTACCACCGAATGCGTTTGACATGGGTCTCCGGCACGTGGGATATGCCTGCCAAAATGCTTTGACATAGCCGATGAGCTGGGATGTTGGAACTGCGTGTGCGGTGCCGTGCGCTACAGACCACATGGAGGAGGAGCCTGGTGTCGCCCCTGTGGCGGGCGGTTTGTTTTCACTTTCCTGCATGGGAGTGAGGTTCGAGCGGCGGCTATGCCTTGCCGGGCGCAACGTAGAGTTATCGCATTCTTGTATGAGAACGCAGTCCAACGGTAGCAGGGCCTGCTGGTGGTGTCGAGGAGTTGGGCTTATGTTCGGTCGGCTGCTGCGTTTGTCGCTCTTGTTCTGCTTCGCTAACGCTTTCGTTATATTGGGTTGGCTTGACGTCGTGTGTCAGCGCGCTGCGCTATGGTGGGAAGCGTGCTGTTGAGCCGCGTCCTGTTTTGGGAGCCCGAGCGCCTATAGCGCATTGGATTGCAGCGCGGTTCTTGCAGGAGATTGGTGTCGGGCGTTTGAGCGTCTGGTGTGTCGGTGCCTTGAGGGTGGCGCTGCATGCTGGCGTGGTATCGCGCGTTATCGGAGGTTGTGAGTTGCATTTTCTTGCGGGATTTAGTCGTCAATTTATGCTGGCACTCGGCTTGTGGCCGTTCGCTTCGCTGGTGCTTACGCTGCCGGTGCTCGCCATCTTGTACCGTCGCGACGGCAGGCTGCGCTTTTGGTCGGCTTTGGGAGCGTATCTGAGCGTGCTGTATCTGTTGGCACTCATGTGTTTCACGCTGTACCCGCTGCCGTCAGGCGATGCCGGTCTGGGCATCACCTACGGCGTCGCCCCGCAACTCGATTTCTGGGTGTTCATCGACGACATCAAGCGCGACGGCAAGGTCGCGGTGTTGCAGCTCCTCGCCAATGTCGCGTTCTTTGTGCCGCTCGGGATCATTGTTGGGCGGGGCTTGCGCAAAGGGTTCGGCTGGGCGCTTGTCCTGGGCTTCCTCATGTCTCTCTTTGTGGAAACTGCCCAGCTTACGGGGCTGTTTTGGATCTATCCTTTTGCGTATCGCACCTTCGATGTGGACGATCTGGCGTGCAACACGCTGGGATGCGTCATCGGTTGGTGCCTGTCGGCCGTGATCAACCGGCTGATGCCCGTGCGGCGCGACGACGGGTGCGGCCTGACCGTTGAGACGCATCCTGGTATCGTGCGCCGCACGGTGGCGTTGTGCCTGGACATGACGATTGTCGTATCCGTGACCGGCATCGTGTGCGCCGGCGCCCTTTTGTGCTTCGTGCTGGGGCAGATTCTCGCCGACTCGCTTGCGGGCGTGGGTACGACTGCTGTAGAAACGTGGACGAACAGCTCGGACGCAGATTCGAACTGGATGTTCTGGATCTTCTTCGCAGTATTCTTGCTGGTAGAGGTTGTTATCCCATGGTGCCACGAGGGAAGCACACCCGGCGGGTCCTTTGTGCGTATGACCTGCGAGGAATACTCTCGCAGGCCGTTGCGTCGAGTGGTGTTCTATGCTGTGCGCCTGGCGGTGCTCGTGTGCGCGGGCATGTTCGCACCCGTCGCGCTGCCCGTGTTGGCAATCTTCTACGCCGTGACCCGCCGGATGCCGTACGATTACGTGTGAGAGCGCTGGTTTTGCAGCAGGATGGGTGTATGCGGTGAAATTAGCATACATTTCAGAATTTTTAAAATCGCGCCAACTGGGGTTTTGATGATTTAACATACATCTCAGCTGGTGAAATGTATGTTAAATGAGAGCAATAGAGGGAGACGCCCATGATTCGACCTGCCACCGAAGCCGATATGCCCGCCGTGTGGGCGCTCTACAGTGATGCATGCGACGCAATGCTGGGAACGCCGTACGATTGCGAGTGGGTCATGGGCGTGCATCCCACGCAAGAGGGTCTGCTTGCATCCGTGTGGGCGGGGAACCTGTTTGTTGCATGCGAAGACGGCGAGGCGGTGACGGACGATGACGCTACGTCGCCGCTGCTGGG
>Ga0129308_1001961_pt1 | contig 19167 bp, 18 predicted proteins | sample L827metagenome_FD_94440 | JGI IMG/M metagenome (GOLD analysis project Ga0129308, IMG submission 94440) | Ring-tailed lemur group fecal microbial communities from Wisconsin, USA - L827 metagenome | ecosystem: Host-associated > Mammals > Digestive system > Large intestine > Fecal | place: USA... | reverse complement strand
GGGTGAGCCTTTTATGGAAGGCGGGCTGATGGTAAACTATTGTGCCATGCGCATGATAGGCGATGACAAGCCCGACGTGATTCTGGGAGGTGACGGCAGTGACCAGTATTTCGGTACTTCCGGTCGCGAAGTGGCGCTGCATTATTTGGCCGCCCGCACAGGATTGCGTCCCTTGCTGCGTGGCATCAACCGTCTGCTGGAGCATGAAGCCTTTGATACCGGCGGAAAGCTTTCCCGCATCAATTTCCATTTGGATAAGATACTTCATATACTGGAAGGGGAGCGTTTCGGCTTCTCCGATTCTGCCTTGTGTGCCCTTCTGCAAAATCCGAAAGAAGATTTTGAACCGGTAAAATCTCCGCGGGCCGATATCCGCAGCTTCGAACATCTTTACGCGCAACATGCCATTCTTTCCGATTTGGAGATTGTAATCAATCGCATTATTCTTTTCAAGGCGTCCGGCATGGCACGGATGTTCGGTAACAATCTGACGTATCCTTTTATGGACCTGGAGCTTTTCCATTTCCTGCAGGAGCTGCCGGTAGGGTTGAAGTGCAGGGGCAACAGTGTACTGGACATTGCGCGGGGTCGTTCCGTTTCCAAGTATTTGTTGAAGCACCATTATAAACCTCTGCTTCCCGAAGCCATCACGTCGAAAAAGAAGCAGGGTGGTTTTGCACCCATGCCGCTGTTCTTCCGCGACAAGGCACGGCGGGCTTTTTTCAAGGAGTTCATTCTCTCTTCCGGCATTATGGGCGATTATCTCCGTCGTGACGTGGTGGAGAAATTTCTTGAAGATTATGAATTGGTTGCAGAGAAGGAGGGCGGTTGGTTCTGGCATAGGCAGAACAAGGCTTTGCAATATTTCAATCTGTTGACGCTTGTTGTGTGGTGGGAAGAGTTTGTGGAAGGACATGAGGTGAAATTCTGATTTTTTTGAAGGAAATAGATGGGGTTGTAGAGAACCTAAATGCTTTTTTGTTAGAAAGATTATTCAAAGAAAACAGCAAGAGATTAAAGCTGTGAACTAGTGATCAGCGTTAAAAATTTGCAAAGATTTTTTGTTCTTCTTGTTCGTTTGTATCCAATTAGTTTCATTTGTAAAATGAAAGCGGCAGATTAAAAAGATAGTGATATACGTGAATTGTATTTCTCGGATGAGTTCATTGAGTTCTATGAAAAGCTGCAAGATAAAATAAGGGCTAATAATGATAATGTCATTCTTTCAAAGAAAATATTGCTTTTGAATGGTTTTCTAAAGAAATCTACAAAAGACTATATTTCGAACAGCTTTCCATGAAAAGTCGATTGCATGGTATTATGGTGAGATATTGCGTGATCGTCGAAAAGAGTTGAAAATAACTCAACAAGAATTAGCAGAGAAAGTTGGTACAGCAAGAAGCTATATTGCCCGGGTGGAAAAAGGTGAAACTGATATTCATGTTTCAAGTTTTTTTCGCATTGCTCGTGCTTTGGGTATTGAGTTTACCCCTACATTTTTATGAGGTGAATAAAGTTTTATGGCAGCAATATGGATTGAGTGAAATAAATGGGAAACGTATTATTGACGGCATCTCAAAAAACTTTTCTTATTAGGTCTCGTAGTATTATGGCAAATAGAAAAGGCTTTTCTCTTCTTGGTAATTAATGGTTTGAATTCCACATAAGTGCATGACAGTGTGTATGAAATTTGAGGTGCAGAATGCTTTCTGTGTACTTTCTTGTATTTTTTCTTCCCATGCGGGATGCTTCTTTTTGAAATCATTAGAAGTCCATATCCAGAAAGGAATTTCCTTCATAGGAACACTTGGATTTTCTAAAGTATGTCCGCACATATTACGAGTGTCATAAACTTCTTCTCCATGGTCCGGAAAACAGAATATAATAGCATCTTTCTTTTCAAGTAGCTTGATGATTTCTTCACAAATATAATCGTTATAAAAAACAGAATTGTCATATTCTGCAATTGTTTGTTTGTTTTTATAGCTTGTCCTCTTTTTTATATCGTTTATGCCAAATCTGTTGAAATCAGATGGATACCTGTTCGTGTAACGGCGGTGTGATCCCATGAGGTGTAGACAAATGAAATTTTTAGGCTTGTTTTTACTTATATTTTTCTCTAACAGCGGCAATAATTCATCATCAAAATAACCGTATCTTTCTTCTGAGGCATGTTTGGTATGGGCAAATTCTACGATATTGGAGGTTGATGCAATACCTGCAGTGGAGTTGTTGTCTCCGGCTGTGAAGCTGTCTTGGTTGGAGAGCCAACAAGTATAATATCCAGCTTCTTTCATGACAGAGGGTAATGTGTGATACTTATACCAAGGCCGATTATTTTGCCCTGCATAGAAGGTCATAATTTGCCGGATGGCTTCAGAGGTGATGGTGCGCGGGGTATAAACACTGTCATACTTATGGGTCTCATCATTTTTAATCCGTTTGCATAGATTGGGAGTAGTAGGCAGCGGATAGCCATATGCACTCATGTGCCATTTGGATAACGATTCACCTAATATTACAATAATGTAGGGAATATCAGATTTGTTTGCTGTTAGAATTGGAGGATTATTTTGAACTAACTGAATGTTTTTTTTGTATGCTAGTCGGTCGTGCAGTGTGCTTTTGGTGGAATACCAAAGGCGTTCCACTCCTGTCAGCATTTGGTAAGATGTCATTTGCCGTATTTGGGTAACATAGTAGGTCAGCCCGAGGTATGATAGTAGAATTATGAGACAAGTAGGCAAAAGGACGCTTTTCTTGTGAAGAAAAGCTGGCATTTTTATAGATGTTATTCGGGGATAGAAACGATAGGCAAGTCCGCTTGAAACAAGGATGAATAATAATAGAATAATGGTTTTTGTATCAAAGTATGACTTGAAAAATTCAGAACTTTCGGAGGCGTTTGTTTCTAAAATTACTAATATGGTAGATGGTGTGATTAAACTGTAAAAATTGAACAATAAAAAACATTCTATGACAAATAGTATCCAAAACAAAATTATAAAAAAAGGAGCAACTTTTACCTTGAGGAACTTATAGGTATAGCGTATGAATAATGTGATGAGCAAGGTCACTCCCGAGCCGTAGATTATTGCTGTTCCTATTCTTATAGGAATCATTAAGGAAATTTCGTTTGTCAGATTGTATATGACAGCTGTTGATGTATTTAGAAACAGTAATAGGCAAAATAGTATGAGTTGCGGAAAAGTTCGTTTCATCTTTTTTTATTTTAGGGTGGCACATTTATGTCTGTTCCATAATCGCTTTATGAATGAGCGAATGCTGGGTACCGTCATATAGAATAGTACTGATGTCAGGAGGGAGTATGCAAGCATTAGTGCAATGGCGTAGACAGCCCAATGTACAAATGATGCTTGCGGAGCAAACCATTTGATTGGAAGCAAGTAATGGCAGGCAAGCCCCGCTCCTGAAACAATAGATAATTGCTTCAAGTAATTTATGACATAAAATCTGAATTTGGTCTTTAATCCACATTTAAAAAGAAAGTATGGCTTCCATATACCTACAATAATTGTAAGTCCGGATATACTTCCTAATAGAACTCCTTGAAGTCCCCATATTGAGCCTCCGATAATGGCGGTTGTCAGGTTGATACAAATTTCCACTATAGGTGCCCATGTATCACTGAACAGCCCATAGCCGAATAAAAATTGCTCGGTTACTCCACGGCTGTACCCTATAAAAGAAGATAAGATAATGAGACATAAAACGGAATGAGGAAGGATATATTGTTTGCCCAGCCATAAGCTGATGAAAGGCTCTGTCAATTGGAAAATGCCGAAGGAAACAATGCCTGCTATTAGGAAACGGACACTGAACAATTCCCAGAATATCTGACGTGTCTTGTTGAGGTCATCTTCTGCAATCAGATTTCCTACTCCAGCCTCCGTACTTCCCCATATTGTGTTGAGCAACTGACTGATGCGATTAGTTATGATTGTATAGTTGCCGTAAAAAGCTACCGTTTCCAATGAAACAAAGGCATAAATCAGCAATGGGATAGTATGAAAGTGGACGAAACCTCCCATTTTGTGAACGAACAGTTGTTTAGTATATTTTATTACTTCCGGATAACATTTAAGTAATTCTTTTCCACGTTTCACCTCGCTTTTCAACCAAGGATAAACTTGCCTGATCTTCCAGTTCAAGATGACAGAACGGGTTATGTTGGAAAGTAGCTCAATCAGTATCCATAAATAAAAGTTGGCGGTGTAGCAGACAACACCCATTTGCAGTAAGGTCCTTACGAGCATCGCTGTCTGGAAATAGGCAGTTGTGATGTAATTTTTCTGATCGGCTGCCAATAGGGCTATTTTGTAATTAGCAAAATAGGTGATGAGCGAAGATGCCAAATAAGCATAGAAAGTAAAATAAATCACTTTAATGTCGAATACGTTGCCTGGGAAAATGGCAGGCAGGAAGAGACTAAGAATGATTCCAGCGCCAAGGATAACAAACCCTATTCGTTGGTATATAAAGCCTAATACGGATATGATTTCGTTTATTTTTGTTTCGTTTTGTTCAAATAGAGGTTTGTAGAGTACATATCCTATAGCTGACCCTATGCCCAATTCTGCCAGGTTGAGAAATTCCAGCAAATCATAAAGGGTATTTGTCATCCCCATAAAGTCGGCTCCTAAATAATTCAGGAACATTTTGCGGGAGAAGAAAGACAGAAATAAAGCCAATATGTAGAATATCAGATTTATTCGTGCGTTGAGCAGAGATTTTTTTATGCGTGATTCCTTAGGCATATTATAGTTTTTCTGTCTGAATATTATCCTGAATGTCAGACAAAGGTAGTGTTTTTTTTGTAACTCGGTTGTATTTATGTTATCTTTGTGCATTAAAAAGTGGTTCTATGGGAAAATATTATATTAAATTCGGACTGTCTAAGAACTTCAATGCCGGTTCAAAGGCGATGAAAGACATTATGGCTTTGCTGGAAAGTAGGGGATATAGGGTAGTCAGCTCATTGCCAGCCGATGCAGGTAAGATCCTTAAATTGATGGACATTCCTTTGTTGTTTTTCACCCTCCTTTTTAAGGTAGGCAGGAGAGGCACGATTGTTTATTTCATACCGAGTAACGCATTGCGTATTCGTTTTTTGAGCTTCTTTAGGAAGATAGTGGGATTTCGGTTGCTGTGCTTTGTCAACGACGTTGAGTCTATGCGCATGGTCAAGAGCGAGAAATATGCTGTAGGTGAGATGAAGGGCATTGCGACGGCTGATGTGGTATTGGTACCCAATGAAAATTCTGTCCGTATTCTGCGAGAAAAGCATCAGATGCTCAATCCGATGATTCCTGTAGGGGTTTGGGATTATTTAGTGGACGATTCAATGCTTCCGGTGGAACATGGTGGGGAGATGAATCCACGCGGAGTAGTGGCTTATGCGGGAAACCTTAATCTGGCACCTTTTATTGATGCCTTGCAGAGTGTAGGGTTGTCTTTCAGAATATGGGGAAGTGGAAAGGCGAAAGGAGGTGAATCCCCTGTGGTGTTTATGGGGGAGGAATATCCTGAAAGGTTGGTGGGCAAGATTGCGGGCTGCTCATGGGGATTGGTGTGGTCTGGTTCGTCGGTAGAAACTTGTAACGGACAGGTGGGTGACTATTTGAAATTTAACAATTCGCACAAATGCGGACTTTATCTGGCAGCAGGCATTCCCTTGATTGTTTGGCAGGAGAGTGGGATGGCGCAGTTTGTCCGTAAGCAACAAGTGGGGATATGTGTATCCTCTTTGAACGAGGCCGCAGATGTCATTCGCCGTATGGATAATAGTGTGTACTCTATATACAGAAGGAATGCGCAACATATGGGGGGGCAGGTTCGCAAGGGAGATTTCTTTTTGCGGGCATTGGCCGAGGCTGAAAACTTTTTAAACAGAAAAAAATATGTCTGAACACAAAAAACTGTTGACCTTGATATGGCGGAGAACTAATCTCATGGAATTGGGAAAGGATGTGGTTCTTTTGCCTTACAATTTAGGATTGGCTTTGGGGTATCGTACGGAAATTTTATGCGGTTATGCCGATGGGATAGAAGATTGCATACATGCAGAAGAAAACGAAAATCTGAAATTTGTACGAAGGTGGATAACTTACAATCCCTGCCAGCGGATTTTAATTTATATGAAATATCTGTTTCAGAATTCCTCGCGCATTGATTTGCTTATGTGTTTTCATTGGCGCTTCGAGACTTTTGCGGTTATTCTGCTTCATCGGCTTTTTAACAAAAATGGGCAGATTTATGTTAAATTGGACACATCGACCGGCATTGAATGGGATTTGTCCTATCGGAGCTTTATTGGCAAGACGTTACGTAGGTGGGTGTATAACAGTTGTTTGAAAAAGGTGGATTTGTTTTCTTGTGAGACTTCCCATGCTTATCGTAATCTTTGCGGGAACAAAGATTTCGGTGCATACCTGAAGCCCAAGCTTGTAATACTTCACAATGCCTTCGATGAATTTCGCTTGAAGGATATAGGCTTGGAAGAGCGTTCTTATTCGCGGAAGGAGAATCTGATGATTACGGTGGGGCGGCTGGGAACTTGTCAGAAGAATACGGAAATGCAGCTCAATGCACTTGCCGACATGGACTTGAAGGAATGGCGATTCTGTTTCATCGGTCCGATAGAGGACACTTTTCAGCCTGTTATCAGCGACTTCTTCAGCCGCCATCCTGAAAAGAAAGGAAAGGTGGAGTTTGTGGGGCCGCTGTATGACAAGAAGGCTTTGTGGGAATATTATAATAAAGCTAAAGTATTTGTTTGTACTTCACGTTGGGAGGGTTCGTGCATTGTGTTGAGTGAAGCGAAGCGTTTCAGAAATTACATTGTGAGCACTCGGGTAGGAGAGGCTGAGGACTTGGTAGAGCAGGAGAAATATGGAACTTTTATCAATCAAGAGGACGTATCCGGATTAAGGGGTGTGCTGACTCATATTATAGATAGAGAGAAAAACATAGACGTGTATCAGAATTATGACACGAAGGAATTGTCCTATCAAGAACGGATGAAGGCTTTAGTCAGTTTTTTGAGTTGCAGGTGATATCTCAGCCAGATATAGAAGAGAGGGCAATAGTTGTAGAAGATTGAAAATCTCCACTCACGACGAGAACTGCCGGGCGTGAGGTGAGGCACTCGGTTTTTAAGGTCGGCGATTAGTTCTTTGTGGTGGATGTAGAGTGTGGGAGTGTGCGCCAACACCCAAAAATCCAGTGTAGCCAGATAAAAGATACAGGATGTCAGTTCCTTCGTGGCATTTGCGCTCAGGCGTATTTTTGTCGGAAGCAAGCAGGTCTGTTCTATGACGATGTTCAGCGACAGGATGGAATTTTTCTTGAGGTTGTGCACCGCCGATGCTTCATGTTGGCGATAAAAATAGGCTTGTATGGGAAGACTCATGAATCTTTTTACAGCAAGAAGCGCTGATATGGAGAAGAGCCAGTCTTCGCAAAATACAAGATGTCGGTGAAATTGCAATTGGTTGTCGATAAGTTCTTTCCGACGGAATATATATTGCCAGATATATCCTTGTGTAGGATTGAAGTCCTCTATGAGACCTTCTTGGCCACTTTTGCATACACAGGTATGAGTGGAAGAGGAAAACGGCAAGCTGAGTATACCGTCCGGTGAATGCTTGATGTTTATAAAAGCTATTTTCAGCATGTCCAATGCATTCTTTTCTGCAACGTCCAGCGCTGTTGCCAGACAATTATCTGCCAGCATGTCATCGGCATCTACAAACCATACATAGTTGCCGCGTGCCGTTTGCAGTCCGTTGTTTCGTGCAGTAGAGACACCTTGGTTGGGCTGGCTGATTATTTTCAGATTGGGGTGTGATGCAGCCACGGCGGTGACGATTGTCATGCTTTGGTCTTTGGATCCGTCATCTACTACAATCACTTCAAAGGTGTTCTCATCCAAATGTTGTCTATAGACACTTTCCAAGCATTCGCGGATGTGTTTTTCTGCGTTATAGACAGGGATGATGATGCTTATTCGTTTCATGGCAATCAAGGTTTGCTGATGCAAAAGTAAAATAAAATGTAGAAAAAGTGTTATGAATACGTATTAAAATGCTATATTTGTTTCTTGTATTAAAATTCTTTCATTATTATGGGCGATACGTTTGTTTCTATAATTACAATCAATTACAACGGCTGGCAAGATACTTGCGAATTGATAAAATCCTTAAGACAATATGAAGCGTATCCTTATGAGGTAATTGTGGTGGATAATGCCTCCTCCGGAGAAGATGTAGAACGCATTCGGACAACTTATCCGGAGATTTGTTTGGTATGTTCGGAACGTAATCTGGGCTTTGCGGGAGGAAACAACTTGGGATATAGTTATGCAAAGGGAGAGTATATCTTGTATCTGAATAATGATGTGGTGATAGAAGCTCCTATATTGTATCCGATGGTGGAACGGTTAGCTGATAGTCGGATAGGGGGAGTGTCTCCCTGCATATTCTTTTACTATCATCCGGAAATGATACAGTATTATGGTTACACAGAAATGACTCCCGTTACTTTGAGACACACCAAGGAACCTTTTGATCCGTCCAGAATGGTAGAATATATGAAGCCGAAAGAGACCGAAGTACTGCATGGAGGAGCTATGATGCTGCGACGTGACGTGATTGAACGGGTGGGAAAGATGCCTGAAGTCTATTTCCTTTTCTATGAAGAGTTTGACTGGAGCCGCAAGATACGTGCAGCCGGTTATAGGCTGTTTTATGAACCGCGGTCGAAGGTATATCATAAGGAGAGTGTAAGTATTCCTCGTAAAACGCCGAAAAGAGAGTATTATTTGAACCGTTCACGCATCATTTATGCCAGGCGCAATTGTAGAGGTGTGTACAAATTTCTGTCTTGTTCTTATCTGTTACTGATAGCCTTGCCCAAAGCTGTAGGTATGTATTTGTTAAAAAGAAGACCGGACTTGTCCCTTGCTGCATTTAGGGGAACCTTTGCAGGTGTCTTTAAGAAACTCTTATAGTAATAAGTATGAAACGGACTTTTCTATTGTGACAAAAAAGGTATTTTTGGCTGTCCGGACACATATAAAGGATGGAGGAGATTTGTCTATTTGATAGTGTTGTCAACTTTCCACCCGTCGATGCACCTTTCCCCAGCGAGAAGTTCACGCTGATGCGGTACGGCTTGCGGCTGTCCATGGCGAAGGACCGTGTTAATGGAAACGAATGTTTGAAATAAGGTGTTCCATAAATTGTTCTTATTTGTGTATAAACAGAATGTGATATAATCTCTATGTGTTGATTTGTAGAACCTTTACTGCCCATTTGCTAAATATTGAAGCGATTGTGTGCATTCCTCCTGCCATAATAAGTATCGTGATGATAGCTAAGGGAAAGCGAAAGGGAATGTGGGTGGATGCAAATAATTCTATGATTGTGAATTGAATGATATAGGCATCCAAAGATAATGTTGAGATGTATTCAATGCTCCTGCATAATAATATTTTTTCTTTGAGGCGTGATGCCATTTGTTTGGCGATGAAAAACAATTGCGTAACTAATGGGAATAATCCTACCGGAATGAGAAATTGGTATATGTAAAGACTTTCCATATGCCTTATATAAGATTTGAAACCAAAGTACAAAATTGATGTTACAAGCGTTTTTTGGTATATATGATGTATATTTAGCATATTTTGGGGTGCAAAATAAGCTCCTAACATCATGATGGCAAAATAGTAAAACCAATGTAAGCAGGTCGGATTCTCAGTCCAATCTATTAAAAAACTGCTATGGTTGTTGAAGAAAAAGTATATTCCTAAATAAGGAATGCTTAATGCCATGATTACTAATGGAATCTTGGTGGGAATGTAATGGATTATGATGTAGTATCCAAAATAGAATATAAAGATAGTGTTGACGAACCAAAATGGAGTATCAATAAAATCTATCCATGAATAGTCAGTATTTAGGCAGAGATTCGAAAGAAATAAAAATAGCCACATGCTGGGATAGAGGCGTAAAATGCGTTTAACCATCCATTTGATGAATCCTGTTTTTCTGCTGCCGTGAAAGAGACTGTAGCCGGAACAAAAAAAGAAAATTGCATTGGCTAATGCACCTCCGGTGCTTAAGATTGATAGTTTTGCAGGATAAAGGGTCGAAGAGTGTGTGTTTATAACAAGCAAAAGTGCAAAACAGCATAATATGGATTTAAAACTATGTGGATAGTTCTTCGTGTTTGTTGACATATTTTCCTGGTTGTATTATAGATTAACGTGAGTTCGATATTAGCAGATAAATATTTGTTTGATAATTAGGAACATGGCGATAAAAGTATTAAATTTATAGTGCTCAAATATAATATTTAAACGATTATCACTATGTTCTCAGAGTCTAAAGTTACAGAGATTTATTGTATGGCAGATGATTTTTGCAAAGAATTTACGTTGCAACAGGAAAAATATATGGTTGACGACAAGGAGCATAAACACCGTAACAAACCTAACCGGATGAGCGATGCGGAAATAATGGTTATCCTTATTTTGTTTCATTCGGGCGGTTTCTGATGCTTCAAGCATTACTATAAGGAATATGTGTGCAAACATCTGACGCACCTGTTTCCCCAACGCGTATCCTACAACCGCTTCGTGGAACTGGAAAAGGAGGTGCTGCTTCCACTGACCATTTTTATCAAGAAAGTCCTGTTGGGCACCTGTACGGGCATCAGCTTTGTCGATTCGACTCCCTTGCGTGTCTGCCGCAACCAGCGGATATTGATCCACAAGACCTTTGAGGGACTTGCCGAGCGTGGGAGATGTTCCATGGGATGGTTCTTTGGATTTAAGCTCCACCTGATTATCAACGACAAAGTGGAAATACTGAACTTCATGTTCACTCCGGGTAATGTGGATGACCGCGAGGCACTGAAGCAAGGAAAATTCCTGGAAAATATAAAGGGGAAACTATGTGCCGACAAGGGGTATATCGGACAGGCCTTGTTTGAGAACCTCTTCCTAAATGGAATACAGTTGGTCACTAAGGTAAAAAACAATATGAAGAACTCACTGATGAGCATAGCCGATAAGATTCTGCTGAGAAAGAGAGCACTCATTGAAACGGTAAATGATGAACTGAAGAATATCGCACAGATAGAACACTCAAGACACCGCTCCTTCAACAACTTCATCGCCAACGCACTATCGGCCATTGCTGCTTATTGTTTCTTTGAGAAGAAGCCTGCCATTGATGTTAGTTTTATCAATGACAGGCAACTGAAGTTGTTTTGAATTATATCGAACTCACGTTAATTTAGGAAATGAGGTACTGCTGATGTTGCCCATCCGTTTGGGGGCGGCTCTTATCAATGGCATGGGGATATCTTTGCTTTTGATATGGGGCGTAAAATGCATTCGTAAATATGTCCGAATAGACATTGCTCCTTTCTTGATTGGCCTCATGTGGGTATTATTTGTTGTTGAGTGTTTCTTGCTATCCAAATTTTATACATTGTTGACTCCTTCTGTCGTAATGGTTATGTTGGAGACGAACAATTCTGAGGCATCGGAGTTCTTTGCTTCTTATTTTAATGTCCGGACATTGTGTGGGGGGATCTTCATTTTACTATTGAGCGCATTTGCCTTTTATTACCGGAAGAAGATTTTGAACCTGTCATTTCCTGTATGTTTTCAGAAGAAAATGGTTGTATGGTCAGCATGCCTAATGATTTTGGTATCCTATATAGGACTGACATATTATGTTATCCAAATTCGTCACATGATTTCCTATCAGATGTGTAATCGGTAATTATGTGTCGTCAATAATCGGAAAAGTAAAATCACATAATTAATCACCTCCCGACAACGCCGGAAACAGAAATTATGCTTATCTTTGTACACATGCAGAAAAAATGGAAATTATGGAACAGAAAGACAGATATATACGTTTTGATTGGGCTGTGAAGCGTTTGCTACGCAACAAGGCCAATTTCGGCGTACTCGAAGGGTTTCTCACTGTATTGTTAGGAGAGCCTATACGCATCGTCGAGATACTGGAAAGTGAAGGGAACCAGCAACGCGAGAGCGATAAGTTCAACCGCGTGGACATCAAGGCACGCAACAGCAAGGACGAAATCATCATCGTAGAGGTGCAGAATACTCGTGAAATATACTATTTAGAACGTATCCTCTTCGGCGTTGCCAAGGCCATCACGGAGCATATCGAACTGGGAAATCTTTACTCGGAAGTGAAGAAAGTGTACTCCATCAGCATTCTCTATTTCGACATCGGCAAGGGCAACGATTACTTGTACCACGGTCAGAACTCCTTTGTGGGCGTACATACAGGCGATTTTTTGGAGGTCACCACCAAAGAGAAAGACGCCATAGTGCGCAAGCTTCCCGCCGAAATCTTCCCTGAATACTTTCTGATTCGGGTGAATGAGTTCAACAAGGTGGCCGTCACCCCGCTGGAGGAATGGATTGCGTATCTGAAGACCGGCATCATCCGCCCCGACACGAAAGCTCCCGGACTGGAAGAGGCACGCCGCAAACTGATTTATTACAACATGGACAGAGCGGAACAATTAGCGTATGACGAACATATCAATGCAGTAATGATTCAGAATGATGTGCTGAGTACAGCAGCAGAAGAAGGCAGGGCAGAAGGCAAGGCAGAAGGCAGGGCAGAAGGCAGACAGAAAGAGAAAATAGAAAACGCCCGGACAATGAAATCCTTGAATGTCTCCTACGAGATTATCCACCAGGTGACGGGTTTACCCATCAAAGACATAGAAGAGTTATAAACAGCGCAAGATACTATTCATTTTCGTCCCGCCCGATTTTCGTTTCATGAAAAGCAGGCGGGGCGTTCTGTTTTAAGGTGATTAATTTAAGACTTTACTTTGCAACCGAAGTACAAACCATAACAAGTGTAATCGGTAATTATGTATCGTCAATAATCGGAAAAGTAAAATCGATATGATTTAAATTCCCATGATTTTCAATATTCAATTCCCATAAAGTTTATTCTGTTCTTTTTTAGTAAACCCTTTATAGCACCAGTGGCGTAGATTGTCCCTTTATCGAACAGGAACAGGAACTGTATACCGCTCACCGAGTAATACCAGAGCACAAGAAGTTTGCTCTTTCCGTGAGATTGGGCAGACAGAAGTTGTTGTCTTTCAGCAATTTCACAAGGTATGTGCTAACTGATAAATCAGGGCAGTTTTATCCACATAGATATATCTGTCATTGATAAGGCTTTCAAAACTCTGTATTCCAATAGGGTACTTCATACGACTGATTTTTTTTGATGCGCTTTTTGCTTAATCAAAACAAATGTATGAATAAAAAATGAGGTGGCAAAGCTTTTGTCATGCTTTGCCACCTCTCTTTTCTTGGTTACCACTTCTCTTTTTTCACCTCGAAACACGGGCATTCACTCAATCTTCCATCCGTCAATACTCCTCTTCTCCAGCGAGAAGTTTACGCCGATGCGATACAGTTTCCGGTGGTCCATTGCGAAGGGTTTGGCATATCCTTTGTCTTCTATCTGTTGCAGGGCTTCCTCGGGTGTACCATCCAGTTTAAACTCTACGATGTAGACGTAATCCTTAGTCTCTATTACCATATCCATACGGCTTTCACTGGTAGGACGCTCCACTTTGGTATAGAATCCCATCATGCGCATCACGATGAAGAAAGCATTCTGAAAATAGAGTTCGGCATCGCCTACAATCTTATAGTCCGTATCAGAAAACATGGTGGCCAGGCGGGTCATGAACTGCTTCGGATTACCCTTGCGTACGTCTGCTATGAAGTTTGATACAAAATAGACGGATTCACTGTCCTTTATCGGCATGTAGTAGGGCATCAGGTATTTGATGAATCCTTCAGCCACTTCCTTGTTGGGGAATCCCAGCCGATAGATGTTGAATTCTTCGTCATATTCCTTTATCGTGAGGTAGCCACTTTGGTAAATCACAGCAATGGGATTATCCTTGAACGACTCCACGTCTGTCAGTGTCTCTGCAGTCACTCCTTCACTCGTCAGGTTGGGCAGACAGAAGTTGTTGTCTTTCAGTAACTTCACAAGGTAGGTGGGGGTGCCGGTCTCAAACCAGTAGCTGCCGAACTCCAAGGAACGGAAGGTATTCAGCAGGCTGAAGGGGTTATACAGATTGGTTCCGTTCTGGCGGAAGCGGTAGCCGTCGTACCGTTCTTTCAGTCGCAGGCAGACTTCGTCGTAGGTGATACCGTAGTTTTCGGCTATCTGGTGCAGCGGTTCTTCAAAATAGGTGTGTATCTCCTTGTCGGTCATTCCGCAGAGCGTCTGGAACTGTCGGTCCATGGAGAGGTCTATCAGGTTGTTCAGGTCGCTGAATACACTGACCTTTCCGAATTTCGTCACCCCCGTCAGGAAGCCGAAACGGATATACCGGTCCTGCGTTTTCATTACGGAGTAGAAAGCTTTGAGTGTGTTGCGATATGCATTTTGCAGCTCTTCGTCACCAATGGCCTGGAGCATGGGTTTGTCGTATTCGTCCACGAGGATGACCACGCGCTGGCCGGTCTGCTCGTAGGCGCGGCGGATGATTCCCTTGAAACGCAGTTCGGGGTTGACTTCGCTGGGGACAGTTCCGTAGATGTTTTCCCACTGGCAGAGGGTATCGTTCAATACATTGATAAGGCTGTTCTTTTCATCGTATTTGCTTGTGTTCAAATCCAAATGCAGTACCGGATATTTCGTCCATTCTTTTTCAAGCTGTTCTATTTCCAGTCCCTTGAATAGTTCCTGCTGTCCGTTGAAGTAGGCTTCCAGTGTGCTGATGAGCAAACTCTTTCCGAATCTCCGTGGGCGGCTCAAGAAGTAGTAGTTACTTGTATTAACCAATTGGTGAATCAATGCAGTTTTGTCTACATAGGTGTACTCACCAAGACGGATTTTCTCAAAACTCTGTATTCCAATAGGGTACTTCATACGACTGATTTTGTTTTGATACGCTTTTTGCTTAATCAAAACAAATGTATGAATAAAAAATGAGGTGGCAAAGCTTTTGTCATGCTTTGTCACCTCTCTTTTCTTGGTTACCACTTCTCTTTTTTCACTTCAAAACACGGGCATTGTTTCGTCCATTCCATCGGTTCCACCTCTCCGTTGTTGTTCAGGTCGGGGCTGAGGTCGCGATGTCCCGCCACTTTTGCTTCCGGATAGTCCATCAGCAAAGCGCGGACGAGTACGCGGAGCGAGTGGCGTTGCCATTCCGTGCGTGTGTCTTTGGGATTCCCATAGTGATCCAGTCCGCCTTCGTAGGCGATTCCGATAGAGTGGGCATTGTAGCCGCGGGCGTGGGCGCCGGCCCTCTCGACCGGGCGGGTAGTCAGGATTTGTCCGTCACGACGGATGTAGAAATGATAGCCCGTGCCATCAAATCCACGTCGGCGGTGCGCGGCTTCCAGAGCTTGCCCGGTAAAGGGACGGTCCTCGCACGTGGCGCTGCAATGTATCACAATCAAATCAATTTTTCTCATTTTTCTTTACTGTTTGCCTTTGGGGGCTGTTCGCTAAAAGGTTCCACCGCTGTTCATGGCGTGTGCGCTGAATGCACCCAAAAGCGCCGAAGCTACAGCAATGATTACTTTCAGAATCTTGTCCCAGGCTGATGATTTTGTACTCATAAAATTAAGGATTAAGGGTTAAGGGGTAGGGATTAAGGATTAAGGATTAAGGATTGGGGATTAGGGATTAAGGGTTATAGTCGAACAGAATTGGTTTGCGAAAAAATACGGAGTAGCTTACTTCTCCTCCTCCGGGGAGGAGGAGTACCCGTAGGGGGAGGTGGTAGCGATACACACAGGCGAGTAAAGCATTGTTTTCATTGTTTTATGCTCCCTACCACCCCGCCCGTTGGGCACCCCTCCTCCTCCGGAGGAGGGGAATTAAGATACTCGCTCTATTTGCTTTTCTTTTCGCAAATCATTTCTGTTCTACTATAATCATTAGGGATTGATTAGCGATAAACGATTTGCTTGTGTTCATTCATCCTTCATCCTTAATCCCTAATCCCTACTCCCTAATCCTTCCTTCTTTATCCCAGCGGATTTTCCCCCTGGTCTCCGTCGGAACCGCCGCCACCGGGATTATTGCCGTCGGAACCGCCACCGGTGCTATCCTTGTCGGCAGTTACAAGCTCAAAGACGAGGTTGTTTGCTCCGCCTTTGGTAGTGGCGTTGCTGTCGTTCACCAGCCGCAGGGTGTTGGCTACCTTGAAGCGGATGTTGACGCGCTCGATGTTTTTCACGGTGCAGTCTTTGGCCAGTTCGGTGGCACGGCATTTAAAGGTGGTGTGGAAGATGCCGAAGCCGTCCAGACGGACACTGTTGCCGTCCGTCAGCGTCTGGCGCATCTGTCGTACGATGGCTTTGCCTACGTGCTCCACGTCTTCGGCCGACATGGCGCCCAGTGCTTCAATGTCTTGCGCGATGCGGGCAAGGTCGAAGATTTTGGCATCTTGGGGCTTGCGTTTCAGGGTGTAGACCATGGGGGAGCTGCTGTCCCCGATTTTCTTGTGGCGCTGTGTGCGCACTACTAATGCTGTTGGCATGATGGTTAATGTTTAATGGTTAATGTTTCATTCCGAAAGGGGAAAGGAGGTGTCTCCGCGGCGATGGCCTCTGCTCCGTTTCGTTGATACAAAGATAGTACATGGAGCGGGGAGGAAGGGAGGTTAGGGGAGGTAGGAGGAGGATAAGGGAGGTTATTGTTTCTTTTGTTTTGGATTTGTGACAAATAGGAGGTATATTTGTATGCGCATAGATGTGCGTAAACTGAATAAAAAGACGTGGAATATGTTGGAAAACAGTAATCAGGATATACGCTGGAAGCAGCGTTTTCAGAATTATGAGAAGGCTTTCAAGCGATTGGTGCGTGCCATTGAGGTGGTGAAGGCCACGCCGGATGATGATTTGTTGCAGTCGGGACTTGTGCAGACGTATGAGTACACGTTTGAGCTGGCGTGGAAAACCTTGAAAGACTATCTGGAGCTGGAGGGCTTTCTGTTGCGCTCTCCTCGCGAAACCATTCGGCAGGGCTTTCAAAGCGGCTACATAACGAATGCCGAAGATTGGCTGCAGGCTTTGGCCGACCGCAATCTGACTACTCATATCTATGACGATGCAGTGATAACCCGTGTGCTGAAGGATATTTTTGAGCGTTACTTCTTCATACTTCAGGATTTTTACCAAACTTTTACAGCCAGGCGGGATGAGTGAAGTGCAATGGGAAAAATATGGCTTGAGTGAGAAGAACGGCAAGTGTGTATGTGCTGTTTTAGCTCGTTTTGATGAAGTGCGTGAAGCCGTACTTTTCGGGTCGCGTGCCAAAGGCAATTATAAAAAAGGGTCTGATATTGATATAGCAGTGAAAGGCCCCGTAGAGAAAGATGTCTTGGCGCAATTGATTATGGCTTTTGACGAGTCGCTGTTACCCTATTTTGTAGATGTGGTGGTATATGCCAATCTTGAAAACGAGGCATTGCGCGAGCATATAGACAGAGTGGGGGTGAGGATTTATGCTAAAATGGGGGAGCCTTAAATCAAGGCTCCCCGAAGACATTAATCATAAGCTGCACTTGTGCGGGCGTGTACCGTCGGCAATAAGGGTTCATGCCCGTGGCAAGCAGGCGTTGTTCCAGCCCGGGGGCGGTGCGTATCCATTCGTTCAGCCGGTTGACGGCAGTCTGCTGGGCGATGCCCGGAAGGTAGTACATGGCCAGTTCGCCTTTCCCGTAACTGCGGACGGGGAAGCGGGGCTCTGCAAAGGAATCATTTTCTTTCATCATATTCTTTAAAGTTCAGGTTGTATGTTTTCTTTAATACGGATAACACGTGATTGCACGGATAACACGTGATTGTACAGTTTGCACATGCTTGCACCTATTCTCTTCTTTCCGTCTTGTAAAGATACGGATTTTTACTCGAATAACCTGCCTTGTTCTTCATTATTTTTCAACCAATTTTCGTTGTCGAACTGTGTGTTTACCGGTCCCAGTTGCTCTCCTTGGGGGGTGTGGATGACGTCTTCCTCGCAGGGCCAGTAGCGTCCGTTCAGGTGGTTGTATACGAACTTGGCTTCGGTGTTGGCGCTGCCCAGGTGCTTGAAACGGACCTTCTCGATGTAGATGGTGGCTATCTGCTTCGTGTCGTTGCGGTCTACCACGAGGCAGAAGTCGGACATATTGGCGAAGTTGGCGGAGCCGTTGATGTCGTTCATCTCGATGCGGCGCCGGGTGCCGTCCTTTTCGTTGCGGTTCACCTTGCGGGGGTGGGCCACGAGGATGACGAGGCACTGGTTGCGGGTGGCGAAACGTCCCAGCTTGTTCAGCGTGTCGGTGATGTAGTCCATTTCCGTCTGCCCCGGTTCCAGACGTTGTTCCAGGCGGTTCATGGGGTCGATGACGAGGATGCGCACCCCTTTGCGGCGCACCACTTGGCGGGCTTTCTCCAGGATGTGGTCGATGCCGTAGCTCCCGTCGTCGGGCAGGATGTGCGACACGTTGCGGTCCAGCCAGCCCACTGCCTGCTCGTAGACGGCATCCGTCATGCCCGGTCCGGGGGTGAAGCGGTGTCCGGTCAGCTTCTCTGCCAGCTTGTGCAGGTGGTAGGCGATGGGCATGTTTTCGGGGCTGAAGAAGGCGATTTTCCACTCGTGGCGCAGGCAGAGGCGCAGCACCAGTTCGTCGGTGAATTCGGACTTGCCGTCGCCGGGGCGTCCGGTTATCACCAGCAGGCGGCGGGGCTCGAAGGTGCAGTGTTCGTCGAAGTTCTCCCAACCGGTGTCGGCACCCCGCTGCAGGCCGTTTTCGTAGAGGGAGCGCAGGTCGTCGCTGCAGTCTTCGGCGGTGAAGATGCCTTCCAGGGGCATTTCTTCGGCTTGCTCGATGCAGATGCGGAGGCTTTCGGCGCCGTATTTCACCAGATGCTCGTTGGCATCCTTGCAGCCCTCGCCGAAGTGCACGGTGCGGCAGCGTTCCACTCCGAGGCGGCGCGTGAGTTCCTGCCGGAGCGACTGCCCTGCCGGGTCCTCGTCTACGGCGATGTAGATGGCCTGCTTGTCTTCGAAGTGCGACTCCACGAAGCGGTCCAGCCACGTGAGGTTG
>Ga0129308_1001959_pt1 | contig 19189 bp, 18 predicted proteins | sample L827metagenome_FD_94440 | JGI IMG/M metagenome (GOLD analysis project Ga0129308, IMG submission 94440) | Ring-tailed lemur group fecal microbial communities from Wisconsin, USA - L827 metagenome | ecosystem: Host-associated > Mammals > Digestive system > Large intestine > Fecal | place: USA... | reverse complement strand
GGTCTCGACCCGTTTGGCCCCGAAAAAGGTCTCGATGTTAAATACTCGAACAACAAATTAGGTGCTCCAAGGCGCTAACCTTTTTGGGGACCTTTTGCTAACATTTTTACTTGACGAACACAGAAATGAACGCTGATGAAGATTAGAATCTATCAGGTAAACATGGAGCGTGATTCCGAAAACCTTGCCTTTATGGGCAGCGACTTTGTGATGAAAAAGCATGGGGATATGAGCCTTGACAGCGCAATCTATGACAGTGTATTCGAGGGGACGGTTGCGTGCCGAAGCCTTGAAGATGTGTACGATGTGTTCAACAGGAGACACCCTACTGGCTATAAAGCCCGGTCGCTGTCGGTATCCGATGTGGTGGAGGTCATGGAAGCCGAGAAAGTAAAAGAGGGCTTCTATTTTTGCGACAGCTTTGGCTTTCAGGAGGTTTCCTTTGACCCCAGCAAGTCGCAGAAAAGCGAGAGGTTTTGCGATCTTGACCATCTCAAGACCATCGAAGTGCTGCTCGTGCAGCCTGACAAAGCGCCCCAGCTTATCAGAATTGAGGACAGTCTGGCGGCAATGCAGGCGGTTGTCGGCGGCGACATTGAGGAATATATGCCTTTTTCAGACGAGGTTGCGCTTATCTGCAACGAGGAGGGAAAGGTCAACGGACTGCCCCTGAATCGAGCGATTTACGCCGAGCCGGTTGAGGTTGACATGACCTATCAGGAGATGAAAAATCATTTTCGGGAGGTCGAGAAAGAGTACGGTGAGCATGTCACCGGCTATATCGTTTTTTCACAGGACAGCTTCACGAAGCCTTACTCTTTGGAGTCCAGAACCTATGTGGTGTCCAGCGACAACAAAGCCTTTCAGCCGAACAAGGGAGGCTATTCTATCTTTGCCGAAGCTCTTGACGGAACAGATCGTGGTGTCCGTTTGGAGCAGTATATGGCGGAGGAATTTGGCGGCAAGGACGGTTGGAAGGTGGAACGCTGCTATATGAAAGATGACTCTCGTGAGATGATCGACATCGTTGCGGGAGATTTTTTTATTGCCGCAGCGCCCATTGAGAGCGAAAGATTTGAGAGCCTGACCCCTGAGCTGGCGAAGAAATATCAGGAAAAGTTCAAGAATCCTGAACGGTTTTTCCGCACTGAAAACGGAATCGTAGCCGTACCTTATAAGCCGGTCTCAAAGGAAATGGAACGATAATCTGTGAGAGAACGGCGGACTTGGGATAGACTGCATCATCTTAACGAGCAGTGTGTTTTTACTCCTACCGTCGAAAAACACCTCGTTAGGGGTTCCCCCTAATACCCCATCTTAGAAAGGAGAGTTTGCCCATGAAGCGAACAATTAAAAAGCAGTTCTGGTTTTCCAAAGCGGAAGCACAGGATTTGCAGAAAAAATCCAAGCGCACCTGCCTGACGGAAGCGGCGCTTGTCCGATTGCTGCTAAAAGGATACGAACCCAGAGAGAAGCCCGATGACCGGTTCTATGATGTCATGCGGGAACTGTCTGCCATCGGCAACAACATTCACCAGCTTTCGGCAAAGGCAAATGCCTTGAACTTCATCGACGCTCCGGCGCTGGCGAAGGAAGCGGAACGCTGGCACAAGTTTCAGGCAGATGTGGAGCGTGAGTTCCTGCGACCGCAGCAAAGTGAATTGAAGTGGCAGTAACGAAACTCTGGCCAGTGACGGTCAGGCTGGGAGCAGTGCTGGACTATGCAACAAATCCTGAAAAGACTGACAAAGCCCTGAGTGGATATTCACTTGACGATTACCAAGCCCTGCGTGATGTGCTTGCCTATGCGAAGGACGAGGAGAAAACCGAGCATGAGTATTTTTGCGAGGGGATCAACTGCAATGTGGCGACCGCACGAGAACAGTTTGTCACTGTCAAGGAGCAATTTGGGAAGTCGGACGGAATCCAAGCCTATCATGGCTATCTGAGCTTTAGGGAACAAGACATCACGCCGGAGCTGGCGCAGAAGATCGGCATGGAGTTTGCCAATGAGGTGTGGGGCGAGAGATTTCAGGTTGTGGTGACAACGCACCTGAACACAAAACACCTGCACTGTCACTTTGTCATCAACTCTGTTTCCTATGTAGATGGGAAGCGGTGCCAAGATACCTCATGGTTTAAGTTCAGGAAGGTGGCGGATCGGATTTGCGAAAAGTACAAGCTCCATGTGATTCGGGAGCCAAAGCGCAATCTCCCGTCCGCCCACCTGACGGTAATGGACAAAGCGGGTATGCCCACAAGATACAATGTGGTGCGGGCTGCTCTTGATGAAGCGATTGCCCAAAGCTCCAACCGAAAGCAGCTTGAGTATGCCTTGAAGGAGATGGGCTATTCCTTCGATTTCAACGACCGGCACAAATACTGGACAATCCTGCCCAAAGGCAGCAAGAAGCCGATTCGCTTATATCGGCTTGGCGAAGAGTATGCCAATGACCGAATCATGGAGCGGCTTAGAGAAAATCAGGGAAAGGTTTTACTGAGGACATTCCGGCGTGAAGCACCCAAGCCTCACCAGTATGCGTTTGTCACTCGTGAGCAGCGTATCCGTAAGGTAGGCGGGTTGAAAGGTCGGTATCTATATTACTGCTACAAGCTGGGATACATCCCAAACTATAAGAAGCAAAGTCCAACGAGGGTTCACTACCTTTTGAGAGATGACCTGATGAAGCTGGACGAACTGACCGCACAAACAAAGCTGCTTTGCAAGCACCAGATTGGTACTTCTGAGCAGCTCTTTTCTTACCGAGCCTCGGTGGAGCAGGAAGTCAAAGCACTTACTGCTGACAGAACGCATCTCCGAAATGAAATCCGAAGAGTGGATATATCAGATGAAAGGCTGTCAGCAGCAAAGACAGAGATTTCCGAAATCTCCGAGAAGCTGAAATCGCTCCGCAGGGAATTGAAACTCTGCGATGGTATAGCGGAGCGCGCAGGCGTGATTCAAGAGAAGCTGGAGAAGGTTATCGCAGAGGAAGAAATCATGCAGAGAAAGGAGAGGAGGTTCTATGACAAACAGCGGTGATGCAGCGGAGCAGGTTGTCAGATTGTCCCTTGAGGGTTTTGAGGTAGCCGCAAAGCTGACAGGTTCGGCGGCAAAGGAAGTCGCTATTTTGCTGGCATCGGTTTTGAAGCAGGAAATATCGCAGTCAGGGAAAACCAGAGGCAAGGCGAGGCTGACGAGCATGATAAAGTCCGGCAAGGAGCTAAAGGTGTTTTCCCTCCCGCAGAAGGACTTGAAGCAGTTTACCGAACACGCCAAGCGCTACGGTGTCCTTTACTGTGTGCTTCGTGACCGGAACACTAACGCCCCAGATGCTCAGATAGATATTATCACACGAGCGGAGGACGCTTCCAAAATTCAGCGCATTGTGGATCGCTTTGAGCTTGGTACGGTGGACAAAGCATCTATCGTCTCGGAAGCAGAGCGGGATGTTGCCGAGCGGGAGGCGATGGAGCGAGAGGTTCCCTCCAAGACGATGGGAGAGCGCATTGTCGAAGAGGCTATGGGCAAAGCCAAGCAAAAGGAACGGAACGAACAGGAAAACCCTACTGCCGCAAAGACAGAAAAAAGCCCTCTGTCCGAGCAGCGCTTAGAGCGGGGCGATACGCACACTGACAAGGGTGCTGCGAAGTCAGCCGAAAAAAAGCCTTCCGTAAGGGAAAAGCTGAACGGCTATAAGGCTGCGGCGGCAAAGCAGAAGGAAGCAGAGCGTGTCGAGCCTGAGACCAGCAGGGAAAAAGTGGAGAGGGGCAAGCCCCGTCAGACCGTCCACCAACAGCCTGCGGTAAAGAAGAAAAAACCGAAAGAGAGGTAATGACTATGACAAGCAATTTTAAGCCGAAGCGGGCGGAACAGAGCCAGCGTCCGCAGCTTTCCACAGAGGAATGGATGGCAAAGAAGCAGGCGGAGAAAGAGGAAGTCTATGCGGTCATAGATGAGACTGCAAAAGAGGTCTTGTCCGATCCTGCCAAGTTGCAGGGCTTCCTCGATACGCAGAGCAGAATGGATCGGTACTCTGCGGCAAACGCCCTGTTGATTTTCAAGCAATACCCCAACGCTACCCAACTCAAGAGCTTCGGGGATTGGGGAGAAGAGAATGTGAAAATCAACAAGGGTGAAAAGAGCCTGTCCATTCTTGAGCCGGTAGAGTACACTAAGAAAGACGGGACGCCGGGGATCGCCTACAATGTGAAGAAGGTCTTTGATGTGGCGCAGACCAACGGGAAGCGTTTGCCTGCGCCCAGCGTGAACCGAGACCCCCAGCAGCTTGTGGCGGTTATGCTGGATACTGCTCCGGTAAAAGTTGAGGTTGCAGATGAGCTGCCTTTCCCTGAAATGGGAGCGTTCTATAACAACGATAAGCAGACCCTCTATATCAAGCGGGATATTGGCGACAGCGTTGCCCTTTGTCAGTGTGTGGCGCAGGAGCTTGGACACGCCCAGCTTGCCATCAACAGCGAGGCATACAGCCGCAGGGACTCCGGTTTTCAGGCGGTTTGCATTGGATATATGGTCTGCAAGAAGTACGGCGTGGACACCCAGAACTTCGCCATTGGGCGGGTGCCGGACGAGCTTGCCAAAGCCGAGCCAAAGGAGCAGCGTGATGTTCTGTCCAAAACCCGCACAGCGATGAGCGAGATCTGCTCCAGAGTATCCGATGAGCTTTACCGCCAGAAGCAGGAACGGAGCAAGGACAGGGAGAGATAAGGGGGGCAGAGAATGAGCGAGAGACGGTATTTTGTCGCTCTGGACGATTACGAGCATGGGGTTGTCATTCGCTCTCTGAACGATAAAAAGACCGAGCTTCGGAGCGAGGGCAAGGCGACGGATGCTGTTGACGATCTGATTATCAAGATTGGCAATGCCCCCAGCAAAAAGTTCAGGGTAATCGAGAAAGACAGGCGGAGCCATGACGAGAGATAATGACCGACAGAGTGCTGTCATTCTTTCCGTCATCGGTATTGTTCCTGTTGTGTGGGTTGCTCTCTTGATTGCGCCTTCTGTCTCAGGTGGGCTTCCAGAGATTCTTCCAAAGTTGGCGACGGTGTTCAATGATCCGTTTCAAATAGAGTTGTGCGAGGACAGTCTGCGGACTGTCCTCGTTTTGCTCATGAGCTATGGAATGGGCATAGGGGTTTATTTCTCTACACGCCGGAACTACCGCCGCAGGGAAGAACATGGTTCTGCCAAGTGGGGGGACGCAAGAGCGATAAGCCGAAAATATCAGCAGTCGCCGCCCTCCAACAACAAGCTGATGACCCAGAATGTGAAGATTGGCTTAAATGCCAAGAAGCACAGGCGCAACCTGAACACGCTGGTCTGCGGTGGAAGCGGTGCTGGCAAAACAAGGTTCTATTGCAAGCCCAATCTCATGCAGGCAAACACCTCGTTTGTAATCCTCGATCCAAAGGGAGAAATCCTGCGGGACACCGGAGGACTGTTAAAGGCAAAGGGATATGAAATCCGAGTCCTTGACCTGATTTCTATGGAAAAGAGCCATTGCTACAATCCCTTCGTCTATTTGCAGAGTGACAATGATGTGCAGCGCCTTGTAACCAATCTATTCAAAAGCACCACGCCAAAGGGCGCTCAGGCACAAGACCCCTTTTGGGATACGGCGGCTTCTATGTTGCTGCTTGCACTGATCTTCTACCTTCGGTACGAAGCGCCGGAAGAGGAGCAGAATTTCCCGATGGTAATGGAGATGCTTCGAGCGGGCGCTATCGAGGACGAAGAGGACAACAGACCGACCCCACTGGACAATCTGTTTTCAGATTTGGAGATGGAGAATCCAGACCATATCGCTGTGAAGTATTATCACAACTACCATTCCGGCAGTGCAAAAACTATTCAGTCGATTCAGATTACTCTTGCGGCAAGGCTTGAAAAGTTCAATCTGGAAAGCCTTGCGGCAATGACGCAGACGGACGAGCTGGACTTGCCCTCAATGGGCGAGAAAAAGGTTGCGCTGTTCGCTCTGATACCGGACAACGACTCCAGTTTCAATTTTCTTGTGTCGATCCTGTACACCCAGCTTTTCCAGCAGCTATTCTACTCGGCAGACCATGTGCATGGCGGTTCGCTGCCCGTTCCGGTTCACTTCCTGATGGACGAGTTTGCAAATGTCAGCTTGCCTGATGATTTTGACAAGATTCTGTCCGTCATGCGCTCCAGAGGGGTATCGGTTTCAATAATCCTGCAAAACTTGGCGCAACTGAAAGCGCTGTTTGAAAAACAATGGGAGTCCATTGTGGGCAACTGTGATGAGTTCCTCTATCTCGGTGGAAATGAACAGAGTACCCACAAATATGTGTCGGAGCTGCTGGGCAAGGAGACGATTGACACAAACACCTTTGGTAAGAGTTCGGGACGGAGCGGAAACTACTCCACCAACTACCAGATCAGCGGTCGTGAGCTTTTGACCCCTGATGAAGTTCGGATGCTGGACAATCAGTATGCGATCCTCTTTATCCGAGGGGAGCGCCCTGTGATGGATTTCAAGTATGACATCTTGAAGCACCCCGATGTGAAGCTGACCGCCGATGGGGACGGAAAGATTTACCAGCATGGCACTGTGAGATCCGATGTTGCGACCATCCTTGTGGACTGGCTCGACCCTGAGCTTGTCCCTGCGATGGAACTAACAGAAACAAACTACGAGCTTCTGTCCGAGGAGGACTTTGAGGCAGACAATCAATGAATGGAGGAAATATCTATGAAAATCTTTAACAATAACACCAATAAGGAGACCGGCAAGCTGCCCATGCAGGGCAAGGTCAGGAAAGGGTATCGAACCTACTGCGCTTTGGTGATGGCGCTCACTCTTGCAGTGGGCATGGCGGCTCCGGCGTATGCTGCGGGCGATCCCTTGTCCGTCATCAATAACCTTTCCGATTTCATTTTCGGTTTGATTCGAGCGGTCGGTATGATCCTGCTGGGCTTCGGCATCGTGCAGGTGGGCTTGTCTCTGAAATCTCACGACCCGTCTCAGCGTGCTAACGGCTTCCTGACCCTTGCCGGCGGCGTGATTATCACCTTCGCAAAGGAGATTCTGACCCTGATCGTGGGCTGACACTCACCAAAATCCCAAACCGAAACACTCAGGATGGGGTGTTCCCAGCGAAGAACACCCCATCTTTTCGTTTATAGGAGGAGGTGCGAAGATTGAGTGATAACTGGGTTGTTCAGAACCTTGAAAATGCCCTTGAGACATGGAATGACAAACTGGCTGAGATCTGGACGCTGATAACGACAACCCCGCAGAACTTCAAGGGCGGCGGGATATGGAGCGTCATCGTGAATATCAACGGAGCGGTTCAGGCAATCGGACTTGCCCTGCTTGTCCTGTTTTTTGTCGTGGGTATGGTAAAGACCTGCGGCAGCTATACGGATGTGAAGAAGCCGGAACACGCTCTGAAACTCTTTGTGCGCTTTGCTCTGGCAAAGGGCGCTATCACCTATGGCATGGAGCTGATGCTTGCGCTGTTCAGCATTGTGCAGGGAACCATCTCGACCATTATGACAGCGGCAGGCTTTGGTTCCCCATCGCAGACCGTTCTTCCACCGGAGATGATTACCACCATCGAGGACTGTGGCTTTTTTGAGTCTATCCCACTGTGGGCGGTAACGCTCATTGGCGGACTATTCATCACCGTGCTGTCGTTTATCCTGATTATGACCGTCTACGGCAGATTCTTTAAGCTCTATATGTATACGGCGTTAGCCCCAATTCCACTTTCAACATTTGCGGGAGAACCCTCGCAGAATGTGGGCAAGTCGTTCATCAAGAGCTTCTGTGCGGTCTGCCTTGAGGGAGCGGTTATTGTGTTGGCTTGTATCATCTTCTCGCTGTTTGCCTCATCGCCGCCTGTCGTGAATCCTGATGCAGCGGCGGTCACGCAAGTGTGGGCGTATATTGGAGAGCTGGTTTTCAATATGCTTGTGCTTGTCGGGAGCGTGAAGATGGCTGACCGTATCATCAGAGAGATGATGGGGCTGTAAGGTGTACGACATGAAACGAATCTATAACAGATGGCAGGGGTATTCCCTTGCCGATTGCGACTGCCAATACTGTCTCTATTACGGCGGCAGAAAGAAGGGAGAGCGCATTTGTCTCAGGGAGAAGTGCGTTTGCCTTGATGAGATAGCAGAAGCCATAGAGCGGGAGGGCAGAGAAAGGAAGGAAAATGGAGGTCAAAATCAATAGAGAGATTCGGAACTACACCGAATCCATGTTTTTTGGACTGTCGCTGCGGCAGTTCATTTTTTCTGCCTGTGCTTGTGTGGTAGCTGTTGGACTCTACTTCCTGTTAAAGCCTTATCTTGGGACGGAGACAGTATCGTGGGTCTGCATTTTGGGTGCAGCGCCCTTTGCGGCGCTCGGCTTTCTGAAATATAACGGCATGACTGCGGAGAAGTTCATCTGCACATGGGTGAAGTCTGAGTTCATCATGCCGAAGAGGTTGACCTTTCGAGCGACCAACACCTACTACGAGCTGATGAAGCCCAGCATGGAGAAAAAGACAAAGGAGGCTATGAAGTCGAATGATTAAGACATTATCGAACTTGTTTAAGCAGGACAAGGAGAAGTTCGTTGTGCCGAGAAGCGTTCAGGATGTGATCCCCGTCACCGCCATCTATGATGACGGTATCTTTCAGGTGGGCAGGGACAAGTTCTCCAAGACCTTTAGATTCTCGGACATCAACTATGCCGTTGCCAGTCGTGAGGATAAAGAGGCAATGTTTTTGGAGTATTCTGAACTGCTGAACTCTCTCGACAGCGGCGCAACAACGAAAATTACCATCAACAACCGCCGCTTGAACCGTCTGGACTTTGAGAAAACGATCCTGATTCCCATGAAGGGTGACGAGCTGGACGAGTATCGAGAAGAGTATAACAAAATGCTTTTGGAAAAGGCGACCGGCGCAAAATCCATCGTGCAGGACAAGTATATGACGATCTCGGTAAACAAGAAATCGGTGGAAGATGCCCGAACCTATTTTGCACGAGTGGGCGCAGACCTGATTGCCCATTTTGGACGATTGGGCAGTAAGTGCGTGGAGCTGGAGACCGAAGAAAGGCTCCGCATCTTCCACGACTTTTACAGGGTGGGAGAGGAAACCTCTTTCCGCTTTGACATGAAGGAAACCCGAAAGAAAGGGCATAGCTTCAAGGACTTCATCTGCCCTGATACGATGGAGTTTGAAAAGGACTATTTCAAGCTGGGAGACCGCTATGGCAGGGTGCTGTTCCTGCGTGAGTATGCTTCCTATATCAAGGACAGCATGGTAGCGGAGCTGACGGATATGAACCGCAATCTGATGATGAGCATTGATGTTGTACCGGTTCCTACCGATGAAGCGGTCAAGGAGGCGGAGAACCGTCTGCTCGGTGTCGAGACGAATATAACCAACTGGCAGCGCAAGCAGAATCAGAACAACAACTTCTCCGCCACCGTCCCTTACGACATGGAGCAGCAGAAGCGTGAGATGAAGGAGTTTCTGGACGATCTGACTACCAGAGACCAGCGCATGATGTTTGCCGTTCTGACGATGGTTCACACCGCAGAGACGAAAGAGCAGCTCGACAACGACACCGAGGCGCTTCTTACTACTGCCAGAAAGCACCTTTGCCAGTTCGGTGTCTTGAAGTTCCAGCAGATGGACGGACTGAATACGGTTATGCCCTTTGGCGTTCGCAAGGTGGACGCTTTCAGAACGCTGACAACGGAGAGCCTTGCGGTGTTTATCCCGTTTCGAGTGCAGGACATCTACCATGAGAACGGCATCTACTACGGTCAGAATGTCATCAGCAAGAACATGATTATTGCAGACCGTAAGCAGCTTTTGAACGGGAATGCCTTTATCTTGGGTGTTTCCGGCGGCGGCAAGTCCTTTGCCGCAAAGGGGGAGATCATCAATCAGGTGCTTGCCAGCAACGCTGACATCATCATTATCGACCCTGAGCGGGAGTATTCGCCCCTTGTAAATGCTATGGGCGGCGAGATCATCAACATCTCTGCAACTTCTCCCAGCCATATCAACGCTATGGACATGAACAAGGACTATGGCGACGGTGCAAACCCCGTTATCTTGAAATCCGAGTTTATCATGTCCCTGTGTGAGCAGCTCATCGGCGGTTCCAATCTTGGAGCAAAGCAGAAGTCCATCATCGACCGATGCACCGCCTCTGTGTACCGCAGCTATCAGCAGAACAACTATGAGGGTGCGGTTCCCACCTTGCAGGATTTCCGGCAGGAGCTTCTCAAGCAGGAAGAGCCGGAGGCTCAGGAGATTGCCCTTGCCATTGAGCTGTTCACCAACGGCTCTCTGAACACCTTTGCGAAGGAGACCAATGTGGACACCGACAACCGGCTGATCTGCTACGACATTCTTGACCTCGGCAAGCAGCTCATGCCCATCGGTATGCTGGTGGTGCTGGATTCCATCTTGAACCGTATCACGCAGAACAGGGCGAAGGGCAAGAACACCTATATCTTCATCGACGAGATTTATCTGCTGTTCCAGCATGAGTACAGTGCCAACTTCCTGTTTACCCTCTGGAAGCGTGTGAGAAAGTACGGTGCTTATGCCACCGGTATCACGCAGAATGTGGACGATCTGCTCCAGAGCCATACGGCAAGGACGATGCTTGCCAACTCCGAGTTTATCATCATGCTCAATCAGGCGTCCACCGACAGGCTGGAGCTGGCGAAGCTGCTGAATATCTCCGACCTCCAGATGAGCTATATCACCAATGTGGAAGCCGGACATGGACTTATCAAGGTGGGAAGTTCTCTGGTGCCGTTTGCCAACAAGTTCCCCAGAAACACCAAGCTGTATAAGCTGATGACCACAAAGCCGGGCGAGGGCGCATGACCCTCGCTCTTGCTGTGTTCATCTGCAAGAAAGGAGGGTTTCAATGGGGAAAATCAAGACCAAAGATGCCATAAAAGGCACAATCAAACAGCTTGACCGAGCTGCGATTGCCTCTGACCGTATGCGTAGGGCGTATATCCAGACCAAAGAGAAGGCAGAAACCGCTGCAAACCCCGCAGAGGGGAATGTCGAAGAATATGCTTCTTCCCGCATGGAAAGCGGTAAACAGACGGTACTTCACGAATCAGCCCATCAGATCGAAAAGGTTGGGAGAGAAAGCATTTCCCATGTGAAGGAAGATGTATCAAACGCAAAGCAGGCGGTTGACAACTTCAAGTCTGTTAGGGCAGAGCAGCGGAAAACTGGAAAAGGGATAAAGACTCGTGAATCCCAGATGGAAACGGCGGATCAGACAGAGAGCTATGAGCCATCAGCCCCCAAGACCCATTCAGAGGGTATAAAGCAGCGCTCAGAAGGGTTAAAAGAGCCATCTGAGCGTATGGTTGAGCAGGGGAGAAAGAGGACAGTCCAGACGGTTCGTAATAAACAGAGGCTCGGTTCTCAAAGGAGCGCTGATGTCCCGTCTGAGAGCGTGGCAGGGCATGAGAAGCCCGTCATTCGCTCAGGGTATTCTGGCAGTAGGTCTCACCGTATTGTGGAGCAGACGGATAAAGGGGTTAAGGAGTCCGTAAAGTCTGCCGGCAAGAAATCCATTAAGACAACTCAGCGGGCAGCAGCCAAAACAGCGAAGAGATCCATCAAGACCGCTGAGCATACGGCGAAAACAACGATTAAGACCACAAAAGAAGCGGCAAAAGCTACGCAGAAGGCGGCAAAGGCGAGTGCCAAAGCAGCTCAAAAAGCGGCGCAGGCGGCGAAGGCTGCGGCAAAGGCTACCGCCGAGGGTATAAAAGCGGCAGTCAAGGTTACGGTTGCAGCGATAAAGGCTATCATTGCGGCGACTAAGGCTCTCATAACTGCCATAGCAGCCGGAGGCTGGGTAGCGGTTATTGTAATCGTGATTATCTGCCTGATCGGGCTTGTGGCAAGCTCGGTGTTCGGGATTTTCTTTTCCGGCGAGGATTCCGGCACAGGAATGACCATGCAGAACGCTGTGCAGGAAATCAATGCAGACTATGACGCTCGGATAGAAGCGGAGAAAAGCGCTGTGTCCTACGATTCTCTTGAAATGAGCGGGAGTAGGGCGGTTTGGAAAGAGGTACTTGCGGTCTATTCTGTTAAAGTGAACACCGATCCTGATAATCCGCAGGAGGTTGCCACGATGGACGGTACCAAGAAGCAGCTCTTGTCTGACATCTTCTGGGAGATGAACTCTATATCTTCAAGGACAGAAACCACGACAAGCACCGTCACAACAGAAACGGACGATGGGCATGGGAACATCGTTGAGACGGAGACAACGGAGACCTATACAACGCTCTATATAACTGTGAGCCATAAGACAGTCGATGAAATGGCGCAGCAGTATGGCTTTACGCAAGAGCAGAAGGATTATCTCGTGGAGCTTCTCAATGATGAGAACAACTCGCTCTGGTCTGCCGTTCTCTATGGAATAGGGTACAGCGATGACCAGATTGTAGCGGTTGCTCTTTCACAGATCGGAAATTACGGTGGTGAACCTTACTGGAGCTGGTATGGATTTGGCTCTCGTGTCGAGTGGTGCGCCTGCTTTGTGAGCTGGTGCGCCAATGAGTGCGGTTATATCGACACGGGTGTTATCCCCAAATACGCTGGCTGCACCCTTGGCGAGCAATGGTTCAGGGACAGGGGACAATGGATAGACAATTCCGCCGAACCTGCCCCCGGCATGATTATCTTCTTTGACTGGAACGATGAGAACGGACAGGACGGAGAGCCGGATCACACCGGCATCGTTGAGAAAGTTGAGAATGGCATAGTTTATACTGTTGAGGGCAACTCTGGAGATAGTGTGAGAATCAACTCCTATCCGGTTGGGTACTATGAGATCTACGGGTATGGAGTCCCGCAGTATTAAAAAAGCTGCCACCGTCAAGGTGGCAGTACATATCACTTCTTCAAGCCCTTCGCCAAGTTGATAAGGCTGTCAAGCTGTTCATTGCTTAATGTCTTGGCAATCTCGAAAAGTTCCTTTGCCTTTGATGGATTGTTGGAATCCTCATCAAAGAAGTCCTTTGGGGTGATTCCAAGGTACTCACAAATAAAGAATATCCCAGAGAGTGAGGGCATTGATTTTCCGCTCTCGATATTATTGATATATCCGGGGTTTTGTCCCATAGATAGACTCATGTCACGAGCAGACACACCCTTTTCTCCACGCAACTTTGCCAAGCGAAGGGAAAAATCCTTCTCGGTCATTCTTGAATCACCACCTCTCACTACATTTTAACCCATATAGGCGGATAAAATGTGGGCGGTGGGGCTGTAATCGCCTTGATATATTGGTTTATAGATGTTATGATAGCTTGGGGTGGTGGTTTTAAGATGACAGAGCAGGAAAAGCGGCTAAGAAGGTGTTGTTTTACTGGTCATAGACCTCAAAAGCTGCATCGAGCAGAAATTGACATCAAAAGGGATTTAGAAGAAGCAATTAAGAGTGCCATATCAAGCGGATACAGTACATTTATAACTGGAATGGCTTATGGAGTAGACATCTGGGCGGGAGAGATAGTAGTCCGGCTTAGAGAGTCGAATCCAGAGCTGCATTTGATCGCAGCGATACCGTATCCAGACTTTTGCGCTCGATGGTCAAGCGATTGGAAGCGACGATATGACGCTCTTCTTGAGAAAGCAGACCTGATAAAGTATATTTGTCCTTCATACAATGCGGGAGCGTATCAGCGGAGGAATGAATGGATGGTGGATCATTCGGCTCATGTGATTGCCGTTTTCAATGGAGAGAAGAGCGGAACAAAGAACACCATCGACTATGCTCGAAAGTGTGAAATTGAAATTGAGATAATTCAGGCATAAGGAGTGTGTTATTGTGTCTGTAATATATGAAAAACACTATCCTCACCCAACATTCGAGGAAGAGATGAAAGAATTGGAGGAGTATGAAAAGGAAATGGAAAGCTCCCCTGATTATAAACCTAAACCGGAATTGACATTTCAAGAATTCTATAAAAATGTGATGAAAGATCGTACACTTATCCTACTCCCAGAGAAAATGGAGAGAGCAAAGGATTTCGTAAAACTTGCGATAAAGATATCAGAGCTATATGAGCTTGACACAAAAATCTCAAGGGAGGATGACCGTATATCGGTAAACTACTCTTTTGACGATGCTGGCGATATGGCATTTTTGATTCCCGTTTTTCGGCAGGCAGACAGCATTTCCTTTTTCACAGGTATCTATGGGTTTGACAACACAATATCTCTCGACTATTACACACATGCCGTTTTCAATAAAAGGAGACTCGTTCATCCTCAAGACTTTGATGAGTATATGTAAATGCGGGCTTTTTTTCGACATTCAATGTCGAAATCCTTACATCAAGGTTGCGACTTCGACATGACCGTGCTATAATTAACCTATGTCTGCTGCTGAAGGAGATGCGGAAATGGCTGTAAGCTACAAGAAGTTATGGCATATCTTACTGGATAGGGACTTGAAAAAGAAAGACTTGGTGGAGCTGGCAGGGATCACTCCTTATTCGGTTAGGAAGCTCAGTAAAGATGAGGCGGTATCCACAGAGGTTATTGGCAGGATATGTGCAGCGCTGGAATGTCGAGCTGATGATATTATGGAGTTTACCTCGGAATAGTCTTTGTGTTGATAATATGCTCGGTAAACAGAGTGTTCATCATTTCAAAGAAAGACTGTGCGAAAGAAACAATCCTCAAGTAAAAAGTTGGAGGACAGAATATGTCATATCAAAGTGAGGCTCAGTTGGAGCAGCAGCTTATAGAGCAGCTTCAGAACCAAAACTACAATGCGGTGTCTTTACCTGACTACGATGCACTTCTTGATAATTTCAAGGAGCAGTTCGAGGCGTTCAATTCAGCAAAGCTGGACGGAAAACCCCTTTCCCTGAAAGAATGGGAGCGAGTTCTGAATTATATTAACGGCAAAAGCATTTTTGAAAGCGCCAAACTGTTGCGAGATAAATTTGTGCTGGAGAGGGACGATGGCACAAAACCATATTTGCAGTTTCTTGACGAAGATTATACTAAAAACCGCTATCAGGTTACTCATCAGACAACCGTTGTTGGGAAATATACCAATCGTTATGATGTCACTCTCCTGATAAACGGGCTTCCTCTGGTGCAGATCGAATTGAAGCGCCGGGGTATAGATATTAAAGAAGCGGTCAACCAGATTATGAGGTACAGAAAGCACTCTTACCAAGGTCTGTACCACTTCATCCAGCTTTTTGTCGTATCGAATGGCGTGGATACAAAATATTTTGCAAACAGCGATAAGGATATTCTTTATTCTCATACCTTCTTTTGGACGGACGACAACAATATTCGTGTGACAAATCTTAAAGATTTTTCGGTGGTCTTTTTAGCTCGTGATTTGCTCATCAAAATGCTGACGAAGTTCACCATTTTGAATGATACCGATAAAGTGCTGATGGTCATGCGCCCTTATCAGGTGTATGCAACCGAGGCTCTAATTCGGCAAGCTACGCTAACTAATAGAAACGCATATATATGGCATACGACAGGAGCGGGCAAGACCCTTACATCATTTAAGACCGCACAAATCCTTGCTTCAATGCCAAATATCAAGAAAGTGATATTCTTGGTAGATCGAAAAGACTTGGATACGCAGACTACGGAGGAGTTTAACAAGTTTGAGGCTGGTTCTGTAGACGCAACAGATCGCACCGATATTCTTGTTAAGCAGATGAAGGATAAGAATCGCCAGCTTATTATCACGACTATTCAGAAAATGGCGACTGCGGTTAAAAAGCCGCAGTATGCCAAGGTTATGGATTTGTACCGAGATGAGAAAGTGGTCTTTATTATTGATGAGTGTCACCGTAGTCAGTTCGGTGATATGCACAAGGATATTGTTCGCCATTTTCAAAAAGCCCAATTCTTTGGATTTACCGGAACGCCCCGCTTTGAGGTCAATGGAAAAGTGGAGGGAAAGGTCACACAGACAACAGAAAAGCTCTTTGGGGAATGCTTACATTCCTATCTGATTAAGGACGCTATATTCGACAACAATGTCCTTGGCTTTCATATCGAGTACATCACAACCATGAAAGGAGCATACGACGAGAACGATTCTACCATGACAGAAGCTATTGATGTTGGTGAGCTGTATATGGCAGATGAGCGTATGACGATGGTTGCAAATCATATAGTTCAGAATCACAAGGCAAAAACCCGCAACCGGCAATATACAGCCATTTTTGCGGTTTCGTCTATCCCGATGCTTGTCAAATACTATGACATTTTCAAATCCATAGATCACGACTTGAATATCAGCGGAATATTCTCGTATGGAGCAAACGAGGACTATGAGGGTCATGATGAACACTCTCGTGACGCTCTGGAGCGGATAATTTCAGACTATAACAAGACCTTTAGTACAAACTTTAGCACCGATACTTTTTCAGCCTATCATAAGGATATTTCCGACCGCATGAAAGGCAAAAAGACGAAGCAGCTTGACATTTTGATTGTTGTGAATATGTTTCTTACGGGATTTGACAGCAAGCCTCTGTCTGTTCTGTATGTGGACAAGGATATGATGTACCACGACCTGCTGCAAGCGTACAGCCGCACCAATCGAGTGGAAAAGGAAACCAAGCCTTGGGGCATTATTGTGTGCTACCGCAACTTGAAGCAAAAGACAGATGATGCTCTGGCACTCTTTTCACAGGGACACCCAGATGGGATACTTACTCAGTCCTTTGACTTTTATGTTCAGAAGTTCAACGAGCTTGTTGCAGGAATAAAACTGCTTGCGCCGACGCCTGCGTCCATAGATATGATGTATTCTGAGGACGACCAAAAGCGTTTCGTCGTTATGTTCCGAGAGCTGACAAGGTATCTGCTCTCTCTCCAAACTTTCGTGGAGTTCAGCTTTGACCGCAGCCACTTAGACCTCTCCGATCAAGAATATCAAGACTATAAGAGCAAATATCTTCTCTTGTACCGGAAGAACCAGACAGGCAAAGAGGTCGTTTCCGTTTTGGACGATGTGGACTTCTGCATTGAGCTAATGGAGAGCAACCGCATCAATGTCGCCTATATAATGAATCTGATTCGGAACATCGACTTTACAACCAAGCAGACTCGTGAAAGGGATATTGAGCATATCAAGTCCGAGCTTGATCGCTCCGACAATCTTCACCTGCATAAGAAGATTGATATTCTTCGTGCATTCTTGGATCAGGTTGTGTCCGGCTTTGACGGTACAGAGGATATTGATGTCGAATACAACGATTTTGAGAATAAGCAGAAGTCTGAGGAAATTGAAGCATTTGCAAAACAAGAGGGCGTAGATGCAAAGATGTTAAAAGGTGAGATTGCCGAGTTCGAGTTTACGGGAGTGTTAAACCCCGGCGAAATCAGAGACAATATCACCGAGCCAATGCCATTGCTCAAGAAACGCTCGCTTGTAAACCGTATCGTAGATTTCATTTATTCCCATGTTGACAAATACAGCAGCAACTAAAGGAGATTGAATTGCAATGGATAATAACAGCATACAGCAGCATCAAAAGGAGTTGTCCACAAAGCTGTGGGCTATGGCAAATGCTCTTAGAGGCAATATGGAGGCTTATGAGTTCAAGAATTACATCTTGGGTATGATCTTCTATTATTACCTTTCCGACCGAACTGAGAAGTATATGGTCAATCTCCTGAAAGATGATAACATCTCCTATGAGGAAGCATGGCAGGACGAGGAGTACCGTGAAGCTGTCGTGGAAGAGTCTCTGCGTGATCTTGGCTATGTGGTTGAACCGCAGTATCTTTTCCGCAATCTTGTAAAGATGGTAGAGAACCGATCCTTTGATATCGAGTTTTTGCAGAAGGCAATCAATAGTCTGATGGAATCAACCATTGGACGGGAAAGCCAAGATGATTTTGAGGGCTTGTTCTCCGATATGCAGCTTGATTCAACAAGGCTCGGTCATACGGTGAAAGATCGCAGCGCAGTTATGTCTAAAATCATAGCTTCGCTCGATGAAATCAACTTTGCTGTTGAGGACACAAAGATTGATGTCCTTGGTAACGCCTATGAATACCTTATTGGGCAGTTCGCAGCTACCGCAGGGAAGAAAGCAGGCGAGTTTTACACGCCTGCCGGCCCTGCGGAGCTGCTTTGCCGGTTGGCTTGTCTTGGTCTTACCGATATAAAATCCGCTGCCGATCCGACCTGTGGTTCAGGCTCGCTACTCTTGCGCTTGAAGAAGTATGCAAATGTTCGCCTGTATTATGGACAGGAGCTAACTTCGACAACATATAACCTTGCTCGAATGAACATGATCCTGCGTGGCATTCCGTACCGCAATTTCTCCATCTATAACGGAGACACGCTGGAGCATGACTATTTCGGGGACGAACACTTCCGAGTGCAGGTTGCCAATCCTCCATACTCCGCAAACTGGTCTGCCGATCAGAAGTTTATGGAGGATGACCGCTTTAGTCAATACGGCAAGCTCGCTCCCAAGTCAAAGGCGGATTTCGCTTTTGTGCAGCACATGGTCTACCACATGGACGAGGACGGAAGGGCTGTTGTTCTTCTACCTCATGGCGTCCTGTTCCGTGGTGGATCTGAGGAAACAATACGCAAGTACTTGATTGAGAATCTGAATGTTCTTGATGCCGTAATCGGCTTGCCGGCTAACCTGTTCTTTGGAACAGGGATTCCAGTCTGTGTTCTTGTGCTGAAAAAGGAGCGTAACGGAAACAGCAATAATATTCTGTTTATCGACGCTTCCAAAGATTACGAGTCCGGCAAGAATCAGAATATCCTTCGTGAGTGCGATATAGATAAGATCGTTTCCACCTATGAAAAACGAGAAGATGTTGAAAAGTATGCCCATGTAGCGACCATGGAGGAGATAGCGGAGAACGGCTTTAACCTGAATATTCCCCGTTATGTAGATACCTTTGAGAAAGAGCCGGAGATTGACCTTGCGGCGGTGGCACAGGAAATCCGCACACTACAAGGCGAGATAAAGACGATCAATGCAGAGTTGAAGCCCTATTTTGACGAACTGGGGCTTGATTTTCCCTTTGACGAGGAGGTGTAATTTTTATGGAAAAAGTATCCTCAAGTAATAGTCAAGGGGTTCATGTACCAAAGCTGAGATTTCC
>Ga0129308_1001958_pt1 | contig 19193 bp, 9 predicted proteins | sample L827metagenome_FD_94440 | JGI IMG/M metagenome (GOLD analysis project Ga0129308, IMG submission 94440) | Ring-tailed lemur group fecal microbial communities from Wisconsin, USA - L827 metagenome | ecosystem: Host-associated > Mammals > Digestive system > Large intestine > Fecal | place: USA... | reverse complement strand
TTCCAAGATACGGCGCCACTTCCCCAGCATCAAGTTCTTTCAGCATCTCGAAAACCAGTTGACAAAAGGGCAGCAAAGCAAAATCTTCATCGTCACTTATAAGGAGAAGATTATCGGTGGCAGTGCATGCATTTATTCAGATGATAGCGCCTATCTGTGGTTCTCAGGTGGCATGCGCAAGACTTATGCCCTGCAATATCCGGGTATTCTTGCCGTATGGAAAGCACTGGACGATGCCAAACAACGCGGATACCGACACTTGGAATTCATGGACGTGGGACTTCCCTTCCGTAAACATGGCTACCGTGAGTTCGTTCTCCGCTTTGGAGGAAAACAAAGCAGCACCCGACGCTGGTTCCGTTTTCGTTGGAACTGGCTGAATCGGGTGCTGATAAAGATGTATGAATAAAAGAAAACCTTATTGTGCTATCTTGAATACGACGGAGTTATATGCCCCCATTTTTACCATGGTGCTCTCACCGTCACTTTTCTGCTGAATATCCCCATTCACTCCTACGGCTTTCTCTATCTTGTCCGTCAACGTGATTTGAGCGGCAGCAGCACCGAAGTTATGTATTACCAACATTTTTTCTTTGTCTTTCGTCATATACCAGGCGGCAATAGACTTGCCGGCGGTGGTATTATTCTCATTGTAGGTGCCATGCTTCGACATCACACCATCGGCCAATGCCGGATATGTGTTACGTAGTTCGGCAAACCGCGCATAAACGTTCAGCAAAGAATTTTCATCATTCTGCTGTTCCGCCACCGACTTTATGCCGAAAGCCACACCCTTGTCTATCTTGTCGGTATAGGTAGTCACCGTATTGTCTCCCCACAACATCGGGCCGCGTACATACTCGTCGCCATTGTCCTTAGTACCATAGAGTCCCAATTCCTCACCATAATAAATGTAAGGTTCGCCCGGACCGGTCAGCAAGACAGCCGCGGCAAGTTTCTCTTTGTCGGTGGATTTGCCCAATTTGGAGCCAGTACGGTCCTCATCATGGTTGGAGAGCTTGGTGGCTTCTATATAATCCGTGCGGTTGGCGGCGTAAAGCTGTTGGTAACCCATGATGTCTTTTGCAAAGTAACAGCCCGTATTGTTATTGATGGCCCACTCCAACCGATACCAGAAGTCAAACTCGAACAATGCCGGAAGACCCTGATAATAAGGAGCCACTTCGCTGGCACCCGAAAGCACCTCGCCCACCATATAGAGGTCATCGGTCTTTCCTGTTCTTTTACAATAAGCGTTCAGTTCATCATAGAAAGTCTTCAGGAAAACCGGGTTCTCCGAGCCGCCCGCATTATGATAGATATGCTTCACGGCATCCAGACGGAACCCGTCCACACCACGGTCTATCCAACCCTTGGCAGCCGCAACCACGGCCTTGAATGCCGGTGAGTTCTTCAAGTCGGCCAGCTTCCCGTAGTTGAGGTCGGCAAATGAGGCAGTATAGAAATGAGAGTGATAGTACCACAGATTCATGGAGTCGAACATGATGTCGGCAGCCACGGAATTGTTCAGGGCAAAAGGAGTATCCATCTTCAACCTTGTCGAAGAAGAGGCAGCGCCATACTTCGTTCCACCGTCCCAAATGGTATTGCTGGTACGAATCAGGAATCCCCACGCAGAGGCGAAATCCACTGTCAGTTCATAGATGCCGTTCCCCTTGTCATAAAACTTCTTGCAGACGGCATCACCATAGTAGAGATATTTGGCTCCGGAAGTAGTCTGGTCGGGATTGTCGTCATCAGCCTTCTCGACCGCAGAGACCGTCACCGTGGGCTTAGAAGCGTTCGACCAGTCGAGCACGAATTTATAGCATCCGCTTACCACATCCGTCGAGGCAGTCGTCGAGAACCACTCGCCCGAATTATACCCGCCGGTTCCTTCACTGGAAATCATGTCGATATTTCCCGCAGCGATGTCCGCCGCCGGGTCTTGTGAGAAGATATAGTAATTGCGATATTCGTTGTCGGTGGAAGACTTTGCCGCTTGAAACCACGGATGCTCCACGCTCGTATGGTTCAGCACATAGTCCAGATAGACCTTGATACCACGGCTGTGAGCTTCGGTCACCAACCGGTCGAAATCGCTCTCCGTACCGAACTTCGGATTGACAGCAGTATAATCCGTCACATCATAGCCATGATAAGAAGGAGACGGATGGATAGGCGAAAGCCAAACGGCCTTCACGCCCAAGGAGTTGATATAGTCCAGTTTGGAAATCAATCCGTTGATGTCTCCATAGCCGTCACCGTTGCCGTCGGCAAAGGAATATACCAACAGCTGATAGGATATGTCCGCCCGCTTCTCGTTGTCCCAACTGTCGGGCGAGGCAGCCACAGCCACCCATTCGGGCGACGGTTCGGGTTCCGGTTCCGGCTCCGGAGTTGGAGTAACGCCATTATCATCGCTGCATGCCGCCAGAGACAGCATCAAAGCGCAAAACAGAAAAAATGAAAGGAATTTAATCTTCTTCATGCCATTAGACTTATGTATTATCATCTGCCCAAAGGTAAAGAAGAATAAGGAATGCACGGGCATCATCAGGAGAAAAAGGGAAAAGAGTGTTCCGAAAACGTTTGCATGACAACATTAAGGGCTTCTCTTTCAAAGGTAGTCAATCACATTTTTCGTATCATAAAAAAGGGGGTGCTCAGCAAATGCTGGCATCCCCCTTCTATTCCTCATTCAGTTATTATTTACTGAAAACAATGGTATTCGGATTGGTCGATAAATCCAATGTAATGGAATAATTGCCATCTTCCGCAACCTTCATATTGTCGCCATTATGATAGACCGCAACAGTTTTACCGGCAGCGATAGGGCTCTCGCCACAACCGCGATTAAGATCCCATCCTCCATTGAAACGTACCTTGAACTCATCGGCAGCAGTCAATGAATAGGTCAAGGTCCACACGTCTTCAGTTGCGTTGTAAGTGAAGAGTTCGTCACCTCCCCAACTATTAAAGCCTCCGATTAAGCCCACCTTATCTATTCGTTGCATGGTAAATGTTTCGGCAGTCATATCCACTGTAATGTAATAATAGCCATTCGGCACTACAATATTATCAGAGGCACCATAGGTACCGTTACCCGCACCGGATTCATTCAATGTAATGACACCTCCGAAATCACCATCCCAGGCTGGCTTGGGAGAGAATTTCCACTGGCAAGAGCTTTCACTACTAACCAAATTCACACCACCTTCAAAGTGACCTTCACCATCTCCCTGCAAAGTGGGAGCAGTCGCCGGATCCCATCCCTGATGATTACCGGGCAAGTACAATTTCTCCGGATAAGACGTGCTCAACACCTTCACTGCATAAGGATGCTTGTTCACATCAAGCACAACCTTATACTCGCCGGTTTCTTTCTCAAATGTAAAGTTTCCTCCGGCAAATGTGCCATCATCACCGATAGCGTAATCCCAATCATCATTGATACGGAATTTATAACCGCCACCATTTGTCAGCACAGTCACAACAGAATATGTATTGGTTTCGGCATCATACGTCATCTTGGTTTCCTCGTTCCAGCCACCAACAGTAGCATCACCTATCAAGCCCACAGTATTCACTTGCTGCATTTCAAAGGTGTTCAGTTTCTTGTTTACGCTCAGGCGATAAAATCCTGAAGGAACAACAACATTGTCGCCTCCGATGGTCTTACCGGATACTACAGCAAAACCCTTATCAGAAGAAACTACCACATCTGTTCCACCAAAATCGACATTGTTCCAGCCTAATTCAGGATTAAACTTGAACTGTACGTCAGCGCCATCTTCCGTAGTCAAATCTACGAACGCCTCATACAGCCCCTTGGTCAAAGTACTCTGAGGAATACCCGGTGCAGTGGCAGGAGCCCATCCTTGATGACTGCCCGGCAGATAAAGCATTGCCGGATAAGTAGTTACATAAGTCGTTATTTTCACTTTTACCACTGCCGAAGGGACACCATTCGGATAGCTTTCTGAATAAGCGTATACTTGCAGGTTTACTTCGGAAGCCGCAGCCTCGGGAGCACCGGCAGATACCGCCAGTTCGTTCCATTCATCCACAGTCTTCATACAAGAAGTTCCCGTCAAATCCTTGGCCACTTCTACCGGCGCAGCATCACCGTAAGTCATGTACACATTGTAAGTAATCGCCTCATTGTATCCCAAGCGCGCTGCTTCCCATGTCAGGAGTTCAACTTCGCCCGTCGGGTCGTTAACATCAAGCACCAATTCACTGACACTTGCCGTAGCGACCGGAGATACCGCATCACCATAAGCATAAACCGTCACCGATTGTTTGTCTGAATTATAGCTTCCGTTATCATCAGTAGCCGTTACATAGAAGTTCACGTCAAACGAATCATTAGTAGGTACACCGCTGATTCCGGAAAGCAAAGTACGGAGATCCGTCTTCGGCAATGATACCGACAGGGATTTAGTAGTAGTGCCTACTTGCACGGGAGTTGCTTCCCCGTATTGTGCATACAAAGCATAGGAAACCTCGCCCGTCATGAAACGTGCTGCAGTCCATGCCCAAGTGACAGTCTCGTTCATTGTATTCTGAGTCATCAGAATAGAACCATTATTTACCAGTTCGGGAGCAGCAGGCTCTTTAGAAAATGCATCTTCCCAATCTTCCTGGCATCCGGCAGCAGCTATCATTACGATAGCTGCCACGAACATATATTTCAAATGTTTTATCATATCAATATTCATTAATAATTAGACTTATTGCGCTACCAATTCAAGAACGTATGGCGTGCGGTTAGCATGTAACTTGACCACATACGTACCGGCTGTGGGAACCACAATGTTATCCCCGCCTGCACTCAGTTCATAACCGCCGGTCACAGCAGTACTCATTGTTCCGGATGCACCCCAATTAACATCCCATGCGCTATCCACACGAACCTTTATTTCAGCATTTGCGGCTAAATCGACAGATTCAGTCACCCAAGCACTTTCCGTTGGAGAATAAGTAAAGAATAAATCACCGTTCCAATCATTGAAAGAGCCAATCAATCCCAGTTTGGAGCCTATCGCCTTTTTGTCGATGGTCATCACACCGGTATTGACAGAAATCTGGAAAATATTACCTTCCGACAGTGGAAGAGAAAGGTTGGAATCAGCCTGTTCCGGACAATCCCATGATGGGGTCAGGAAATTATAGCCCCAGTTGTCACCGGACCAATTCTGTTCAGCAGTTACTTTGAAATAAGAACGTTCAGCACCTTCCAAAGCAAAATCCACCATACATTCATAAGTATTGGAACCACCGCTTGTCTCCCAGAATATAGGAGCCTCCGCAATAGTCCAGCTATTGAACTCACCACAGAGATAAAGCCATTTCAAGGCGGCAGCATACGTGGCTACATTGAAGCTGTTGGAAGAGGCGGAACGGACTTCCTCATAACTGTCCGTGCCATACATCTTGGCGGTCACATAAGCCGAGACTGTCACATTTTCATTGGGAGAAGTTCCCAAGCCATTGATAACCACTCCATTCAAGTCACCTTTTGAAACCGCCAAGGAAGTAGAAGCAGAAGTGCCAAGCAAAGAGGATGTCTCACCGGAAGTCAAATAAACCGAGTAAAGTACCTCCACAGGCAATCCGAAATCAGCGGCACTCCAGGAAAACACCACCGTTTCATCTTTTGAATTGTCCGCATTAACAATTACGTCACTGCACTGCCCTATAACAGGAGCGACAAACTTATCTGGATTAGAAATTTGAGGCGTATCTACATCTGTTTCGCATGAGGCGAAAGCTGTTAGTGCCGCAAATAGCATTATATTTTTTAGGAATTTCATAATTCTTATTGTTTAGAAAGTTATAAAACTGATTAATAACCGGTATTCTGCTTCAAGTTAGGATTGGAAGTAATATCGCTCAACAACAGAGGATATACTGTACGATAGCTCGGAATAGCGACTTTACCATTAGGGATACCTCCCTTATAAGGCCAAGGGAACTGCATGGAAGTGAAGTAACCATAGCGAATCAAGTCTGTACGACGATGTCCTTCCCACATCAGTTCGCGGGCACGTTCAGCCAAAATAAAATCAGTATCTACATAAGACTGGGCAGCTACACCGGCGCGAGCACGAAGAGCATTAATATAGCCCAATGCTGCAGCATCGGTTGTCGTACCACCATCAATTCGAGCCTGCGCTTCTGCATAAATCAAGTACATTTCTGCCAGACGAATCATCGGGAAATCAGCCGATGAGAACTTTGTATAATCTTCCGTAGAATACAATTTTCCCTGCGAGTCACGGCTGGAATACTTCCAACAACGCCAACCGGTTTCTGCCTTTGATTTATCAAAAGCCTGCTCACAACCCACATTGGAGAAGAAAGCGCGCTTGTCACTGGCTGCTCTGTCATAACCAATGCCAGAACCTCCCCACTCTACACCCTGCAAATCAAAGTAAGAAACATATTCATCGGGGACATGATAGCCATTCCATCTTTCACGCGAAATCATGGATCCTTCGGGGAAACCCAGTTCTGCCGCAACAGCCTTACTGTTGGCATCATCCAATGCACCAGAAACCAAATGGGTAGTACCACCCCAACTTTGTGTCTTATCCCTATCGTAAGCAATGGCAAAAATCATCTCATTGCGTGCATTCGCATTTTCCGAGTTATCCTGCAAAAACAGTTGTTCATATACCGGACAAAGGCTGTAATTCATGCCAATGACCGCAGCCGCTGCTTGTTTGGCATCTTCCAAACGGGCTTTACCCGTATAAACCTCCGCATTCAGAAACATACGCGCCAGCAATGCCTGGGCGGCCCCCTTAGAGACACGCGGATAATCTGCCGTAGAAGCAAGCTGTTCGCTACCCGTCAGCAAATCATTCAATTCCTTTTCCAACCAATTGAACACACCATCACGGCCTATCTGTTCAGGATAACCGCCACTGATATTTTCTTCTGTAGCAAAAGGTGGGTTGCCATACAAGTCCATCAGCATCCAATAGGCATAAGCTCTTAAGAAACGGGCTTCCGCACGAAGCTGTGCCACGCCGGAAATGCTACTTCCTGCAGTCTGTGCCAAATACTCATTTACGCGAGTAATAGTTACCATACAACGGGTATATACCGCCACCGTAGCTGCATTAGAGGCGGAAGTCCAAGAAGCATTTTGTGTTTCGGTGATGTAGCTATCGCCCCATGTACACTTCAATGCATCAACAGACATCTCATTCAGAACCACATATTGGCGCACCAACTCGCTCTGCCCGGCATCAGACACAGAGATATCCGATGAACCCGCATCATTCTGGCTCACCAACGAATAAGATCCATATATATATGCCAATCCCATTTCCAAACCTTCAAGGGTATTATAGGAAGTCGAGGCTGTCTTATCTGTTTCGTTCAATGGCAATGTATCCAAATCACCGAGACAAGAAGTAAATGTCAGCGCAGAAGCAGCAATTGCCAAACTATATATTATTTTTTTCATAACAAATTTCCCTTAATTAGAAGTTAATATTCAGACGAATGGTATAAAGACGGGGACGGGGAATCAAGTTTGAATCCACACCATCAAACTTACCGTCATTAGGTGTCAACTCCGGATCAAGCCCACTGTATTTTGTAATAGTAAACACATTCTGTACAGATGCCCCGACACGGATTTTACCATTCCAATGAGCAAACTTATCAAACGTATAGCCCACATTGATGTCATCCATACGGAAGAAAGAAGCATTTTCCAGGAACATATCGGAATACTGCTGGAACTCACTCAAACTTTCCGTCCATCCTGTCTTCAAGCAGTAAGTAGAAAGATTGTTGATATAACCTTTTCCATAGTCATCTGAATAAGAAGTAGCGTTATTCTTAGCCACCTTATTCAAAGCATAGCCACCCAATGACCCATGCGCATTGAAACCGAAATCCCACTTTTTGTAAGAGAACTGAGAACCGATACCAAAGAAGAACTTCGGCGTAATGCTCTTGCCGGTTACATAACGGTCATCTGAAGAGATCTTTCCGTCACCATTGCGGTCCACCAACACATTTTCAAGAGGTTTGCCATTTTCGTCATAAGCCTGCTGATACAAATAGTAAGTATAAGGCGTGTAACCTACACGGAGCAATGAAGTATAACCATCGTTACTGCTCATGGAAGTACCGGTTGTGGTACCCAAATCATTGGCATCTGCAAATTCGTTCAGTTTCTTAATCTTTGTCTGCTGGAACGTACCGTTCAGATTGATAGTCCAACGCATATCCTGCTTTTCGATAGGAATGAAGTTCAAACTAAATTCAAGACCTTTGTTTTCCATATCTCCCACATTGGAGAATACGCGATTGGAAAAGTTCGTACCCATCGGCACTGTCACATAGTTCAGCAAATCGTAAGTTTTACGCAGATAAGCATCCACGCTACCATTAATACGTCCATTCAGAAAACCGAAATCCAAACCAATATTCCAAGTCTCGGTAGTCTCCCATTTGATGTTCTTATTGTAAGCACCCGGTGCTAAAGTATTGATATAGCCATCGCCCCAAGGAATCATTGTAGTCAATGACGAAGACTGAGTGTACTTAGCCATATAGTCATAAAGGTGGTCATCGCCAATATCCTGCTGACCTGTCTTACCCCAACCCAAACGAAGTTTCAGACTTGAAATCGGAGTATCCGCTTCTTTCAAGAAACTTTCTTCTGCCACATTCCATGCCAAGGCAGCTGAAGGGAACAATCCCCAACGATTGTCTTTATGGAAACGTGAAGAAGCATCATCACGCAAAGAGAATGTGAACAAGTAACGGGAATCCAAAGAGTAGTTGAAACGACCGAAGAAAGAAACTAAATAATATTCTTTCCGGTCTGTGGGATTCATGACATAAAGATTGTCCGGTGATACGCCAATCTCATTATTGTAGTATTTAGATTCATCGTATTTCTTATAGAAATGCTGCCAGGAATAACCGGCCATTACATCCAGGTGATGAACACCGAACTCCTTGTTATAGTTTCCGTAGAATTCCAGCAACAAGTTGGAATTCTGTGTAGCATACTGTTTATTATAGTCTTCACTACCATTTCTTTTTGCCAGGATAGAACCCAAAGTATTGTATTCATGACCGGTCGTGCGAGCGAAATCATAGCCTAAGTTCAAGTTCAGTCGCAGTTCTTCAAAGCCATGAATTTTATAGTCAATCTGCGCATTACCCATAGAGCGCCATGTACTGTTGCTATTATTGGGATCATACAACTGAGACAACGGATTGATACTTGCCATTGTATTGGCAGAGCCATCAGTAGAAAGCCAATTGGTGTAACCGTTGCAAGATGAAGCCGGATCATCCGAATAAGGAGAAAGTGTCGGAGTAAAATCCATCGCACTTCCTACTGCACCTGAGTTAGGATAATTTGCCTTATTATACACGCCCTTGGCATTCAAGTTCAAGCTCAAGTGATCCTGGAAGAACTTAGGGGACAAACTGATTGACATGTTCACACGCTGGTTGTCACCTACCTTCAATGTAGCCTCATCATAGTTATAACCGATGCTGGCACGATAAGGCAGCTTACCGTTTACCGTATTGCCATACAAGCTGACATTCTGATCGGTAGAGAAAGCCGTGCGATAGATTAAATCCTGCCAATCGGTATTGGCATCGCCCATCAAAGCTTGAATTTTGGCCAGACGGTCAGTTCCTGCATAAGCCTCTGCCACATAAGAACGGTACTGGTCACCCGTCATAACGTCCAATGTAGAAGAGTTCTGCTTCAAACTATAACTGGAACTATAGCTCACCTTCATCTTGTCGCCTGTTCCTTTCTTCGTCGTAATGATGATTACACCATTGGATGCACGCGAACCGTAAATAGCCGTTGCTGAAGCATCCTTCAATACGGTATAAGACTCAATGTCATTCGGGTTGACCGAAGCCAAAGGATTACCCATACCGGCACCATCGCCCGTCATCGGAATACCGTCGATTACTATCAACGGGTCATTGCTGGCATTCAGAGAGGCAGCACCACGAATACGGATGGTAGCCTTGCCGGTAGGGTCGCCGGAAGCCGGAGTCACCAACAAGCCCGGAACCTTGCCTTGCAGCATCTGGTCGGGAGAAGAGATGGCACCACGGTTGATTTCTTCTGCCTTAATGGCTGTCACCGAACCGGTCATATCGTTTTTCTTGGCTACACCGTAACCGATGACAACGACTTCGTCCAGTAACTCACTATCTTCCTGCAAAGTAACCACCACGCTTGGAGCTGCAGCAACTTCCTGAGTCTTATAGCCAATGAAAGAAACCACCAAAGTAGCACCTTTGGGGACACTTAATGAGAAATTACCGTCAAGGTCGGTGATTGTTCCGTTCGTGGTATTTCCTTTTTCTACCACACTTGCGCCTATCACGCCACCCAAGGCATCTTTTACGTGCCCTTTCACTGTGACATTTTGTGCATAAACGCCTACTGACAAGAATAACCCTAAAATTAGGGGAAGAATCATTCGATAGATTCTAAGATTAACTTGCTTCATGCATTTAATAAATTAAAGTTAACAATATTAATTACCTATATATATTATTCTAAAATAAGTTCCGTATTCTGTTCTCTAACGTCTTTCAGGTACGCAAAGCATGACACAGCAAAAATATGCTATATTAATTTAGCAAAGTACAATGAAAGTGCAAAATGTGCAATTGCAAGAGTGCAAACGATTGCATAGAGAGATAACAGAAAAGCTACACCCTTTTGCCTCCAGGGCTACACCCTTTACCCGAAAGGGTGTAGCCCTGAAAAGACAGAATTTGTCACTGGAAAAACAGGATGACAATCATTAACAATAGCCACCATTTGTATGGCTATTTTAAAGAAGAAAGAATAAGTTTGCCGGATTTTACTCCCTTAGCCTTTGCTTCAAAGACGATCTCACCCGCTTGCTCGCTACTCTGTACGATAGCCGTCAGCTGTCCGCTGAAAGCAGGCATCTTGGGCAGGTGGAACAAATCGAGGCTGGCGGCATCTCCATTGGCTGCGGCGCGATACTTGCCGGCACCCTTCACGGAGAAGTTTACCATGCGGCTGTCTGCCGGACAAAGATTGCCATCCTTATCTACAACACGGACAGTGATATATGCCAGATCCTTGCCATCGGCAGTCAAATGGGTACGGTCGGCAATCAATTCAAGGTGATGGGGCCTGCCGGCTGTGCGAACCACTTTTTCTTCTACTGGATTGCCGTTCTTGTCATAAGCCACTACCTTAATCTCGCCCGGCTCATAGGGCACATCCAGCCACATCAGGCGATAGCGGCGTTGCAGCCACATAGCATCCTTGCCTTGCAAGGCCTTGCTCTGCTGTGCAGTAAGCTTGCGCTGCTTGCCATAGCTCTTACCGTTGACAAACAGTTCCACCTCCGGATAGTTGGTATAGACGAAGACAGGGGTATTCTCCCCTTCCCTGCCCGGCCACGTCCAGTGAGGAAGCACATGCAGGGTGTTTGCCCGCTTGTTCCACAGGCTGCGGTACAGATAGTAGCGGTCCTTAGGGATACTTGCCAGGTCGATGATGCCGAACAGGGAGCTGTGGCTGGGCCAGGCATCGGTGTCGTAGGGAGAAGGCTCACCCAAATAGTCGAAGCCGGTCCACACGAACTGACCGATAGTCCAGTTGTAATCGTCGGCCAGGGCAAAATCCTCATCGGGCACGTTAGACCAGGAGCAGGCCTCGGTGTCGTAGCCTGAAGACTGATGGTCGTCGTACACCACCTGCTTCTTCAGTTCCACAGGGAACTTATATACTCCCCGCGAGCTTACCGTAGAGGCTGTTTCCGAACCGAGCACGATGTTTTGCGGCAGTTGTCCGTAAGCCTCCACATAGCGGTGGGCACGGTAATTGAATCCGGGAACGTCAATCATGGCGGCAAATCCGTTGGAAAGTACGCAGGATACCTGGTCCATGCCACAGGTGACAGGGCGTGTGGGGCCTTCGCGATGACAGATGTCCTGCAGGAAAGAGGCCACCTTATATCCCTCCGGGCTGCACTGGGTGGGCACTTCGTTGCCGATGCTCCACATCACTACACACGGATTGTTGCGATAGTGGCGCAACATGTTCACCATATCCTTTTCTGCCCATTCGTCGAAGTAGCGGTGATAGCCGTTCTCGCACTTGGCGATGTCCCACTCGTCGAAAGGCTCTATCATCATCATGAAGCCCATTTCGTCGCAAAGCTCCACCAGCTCGGGTGCAGGCATGTTGTGTGAGGTGCGGATAGCGTCGCAGCCCATGTCCTTGAGCATGGTGAGCTGCCGGCGGAGAGCTGCCACATTGACGGCTGCACCCAACGGACCCAAGTCGTGGTGGTTGCAGACGCCTTGAAACTTACGGTGACTGCCGTTGAGATAGAAGCCCTTGTCGGGTACAATCTCTATGGTGCGGATGCCGAAGCGGGTGGTATATTCGTCCGTCTGCTTGCCATCCACATAAACTTTGGATACTGCCTTATATAAATAAGGTGTCTCCGGCGACCACAAGCAAGGAGCATTCACCAGGAAGTTCTGCTCGAACGGCTGTCCGTGATTGATTTTGCGGGTATCGTCCTTCGTTGCCACCACTTCGCCGTCCGGCGAAAGGATGTCCGTAGCGATGCGGACAGGCTTATCGGCTGCTCCGGCAACCGTGGTACGCAGGCAGACGGAGGCATAGTCTTCTGCCACATGAGGCGTGGTGAGTTGCGTGCCCCAGACAGGCACGTGCACCGGTTCCGTAGTCACCAGGCGCACATTGCGATAAAGTCCCGCACCCGGATACCAACGTGAAGATTGCGGCCTGTTTTCGAGACGCACGGCAAGGGTATTGGGTTTGCCGTCCTTATTGATATAAGGGGTAACATCCAGATGGAACGAGTTGTAACCGAAAGGCCAGAAACAAGCCTCTTGTCCGTTGATATAGACATGCGCCTCGCTCATGGCACCGTCGAAGACGAGCGTCACCTGCTTGTCAGAGGGAGCTTGGAAGGTGGTACGATACCAGCCCACGCCGACGTAAGGCAGTCCGCCCGTACGTCCGGTCTTTACGGAAGCCTGCTGCTCCAGGTTCTGCGTCACCGCCACTTCCTGCAAATCGTGGTTGCGGTCGAACGGACCATAGATAGCCCAGTCGTGGGGCACACCTACTGTCTCCCACTTGCTGTCATTGAACTCTACCTTGCAGGCATCAGCCACATCGCCTTTCGAGAACTTCCAGTTCTTATCGAGCAGGATTTCAGTGCGTTGTGCCATCGACCACAAAGGAAAGAGAGCGCAACAGAAAAAAGTCAATAGTTTCTTGTTCATAAGAATGAGGGAAATTGAAAATTAAGGATTAAGAATTACCTGTTATTTGAAAGCATCCATAATAACCGTAGGACGTCCGTCTTCGGTAAAGGCTCCTAAGCGATATTGAGTCGGCTTGCATTCCGGTTCCCAATAGAACACACCTTTACAGCGTCCGTTGGTATTCTCCTTGCACTCCTTCAAGACACGGGCCAGTTGGCGTTTTCCTTCCGCCAAGACGGCTGTAGAAGCAAGCTTTCCGCTATCGTCGGCACATTCCACGCCAACCTCCACAATCATTACATCACAATCATATTTGGTGCTTAGAGCCTTGATATTGCTGATGCAGTCCGTGATGACGGCATCGGCTGTGTAGCTCGGCTTAGCCAACTTTGTCCAGTAAGGATAAAGCGACATACCTATCATATCCCATTTGCCGCCGTTCTTCTTCAATTCATCGAAAAACCAGTTGAACAGATCGGCATCCCATCCGTTATCCAAATGTACAATGACAATTGCATCGGCAAAAACCGACTTCACGGCATCGTATCCGGTAGTGATGAAAGCACCGAGATTTGCCCAATTCATAGGATATACCACTTTATCGGTGGCATTTGCCGGAGGATTTTTCAAATCTTTCTCTGTTACATTATAAGATGCACCGCTCAAAGCAGCATCTTTATCCCACAGCATTCCCGGACGAATTTCGTTGCCCACCTGCACCCATTTAGGAGTAACGCCTATCGCTTTCAAGGCCTGAAGCACGCTCACGGTATGGTCTTCGATGGCATTCTTCAATTCCGCCAGATTCTTGCCTACCCATGATGCGGGCTTGTTCTGTTGGGCAGGGTCGGCCCACCAGTCGCTGTAGTGGAAGTCTATCATCACATCCATGCCCAAGTCCTTCGCTCTCCGGGCTTTCTCCACCACATCGGCGGTATTGCACCAACCATCGTGTTCGCTTGGATCCACCCATACACGAATGCGGATGGCATCCAGTCCGAGTTCCTTCATCAAGGCAGTACACTCACGCTTTTCGCCCTTGGCGTTATAAAAGGCATATCCCTTGGATTCATATTCCGTCACCCAACCGATGTCGGCACCTTTGGCAAAGTCGGTATCGGTGGTTTCGCCGCCACCATCAGGATTGGGAAGGGGATCCGTTTGGCCCTCACTGCTACATGCCAATATGGAAAAGGCAATACTAAAGAAGAAAGTCAAAAATTTCATGTGTTTCATGGTTACTATAGTTTAAAATGATGTTCTTCATGCCGGCTGGATTCAAACATGACAAGTCCAGCCTTCCGCCCACAAATGTAGGGCAATACAGGTTTGCCCCCAAGCAGATATCGGACATAAAAGGACAAAAAAAGGACAAAGCCCTCCCAGAAGGCTTCCTAAAAGGGGAAATTTCTCTTAAAGCAGCATTATTCGGACATATATTGTTTGGGCGTGACACCAAATTCCGCCTGAAAACATTTGGAAAAATAAGAATGGTTGGAAAATCCCACCATGTACATCACCTCTGCCACCGTAAACTTCTTTTGCTGCAACAGCATGGCGGCCTTCTTCATACGGATAAACTTGATGTACTCCACCGGAGTCATTCCCGTCAACTGTTTCAGCTTGCGATACATCTGCTTGTTGTTGGTCGCCGCCCAGTCGCAAAGCGCATTGACGTTCAGTTCGGAGTCCGACAGATGTTCCTCTATCAGACGGACAACGTTCGAAAGGAACTTCTCGTCATAAGAGACAGCCTCTATCTCCTTCAGTGGAACAGATTCCGGCGCTTCCATACGAAGACTGTCCACCGGAAGAGTCAACGTCACGGCAGTACCCTCGTTTTCGCGGGAAACGAGTTTCACACTGCCACCATGCAACTCCGTATAGGTCTTTACCAAATGGAGTCCCACCCCGGCGCCTTCCTTCTTTCCGGTTACATTGGATGCCTGGAAGAAACGGCGAAACACATACGGTTGGTCACGAAGAGGAATTCCGATACCGGTGTCGGATACCGTGAGATATGCTTCGCTTCCATCTCCGGGAACCTCTAAAGACAACGTCACCTTGCCACCCTGTGGAGTATATTTCACGGCGTTGGACAAGAGATTATCCAATACAGACTCCAGTTTGATGGCATCCCAATGGATATAAATGCACTTTCCGGTGGCCTGGAACTCAAGAGAGAGTTGCTTGCCGCCGGCTTTCTCTTCGGCATAAAGGTCAAAGATTCCCCGGGCAAAGGAAACCAATTCTACCTGCGCACATGCAGACCGGACATCATTTCCATCTTCTCCCCTGTCAAAGTCCAGTCCTTGGCGAATCAGAGAGTTCAGTTTCATGGCATTGCACTGTATCCGCCTCATTCGCTCCTCTGCCTCCGGGAACTTCATTTCCGGCAACATCATGCTGAGAGGGGCGGTAATCATGCCCAACGGTGTTTTGAGGTCGTGTGAAAGGTTGGTGAAGAAATCCATCTTGGCACGAGACTGTTCCAATATCTTTTCCTTCTCCTCGCGCTCTTGTTTCAACCGGTTCCTCACACGGAAGAAGTTGACAATCCAGACAATCAGGACAAGACACAACAAGGCGTAGAGCGCTTTTGCCCACGGTGTGTAGTACCACGGCGGAAGAATGCGCACATCCAATGAATACACTTCACGGGAGAGCTTGCCGTAAGGGTCCAGCTTGCCCACCCGCAAGCGATAGTTTCCGTAAACCAAGTTGGAATACGTGATGCGGTTGACATCGGGCGGCAATTGTTTCCAGTCCCGTTCCAGACCTTCAAGATAATAGACAAGCTTACTCTTCTCCTCGCACGAGTAGGGCAAATCGGAAAGCTCGAAAGCAAGGTTGTTCCGGTTGTAGTCCAAAGTTATCCGGTCCATATAGCGCACGCTTGGGAGTGAAGATTCCGCATCGGGACGGTAAGGACGGTTGTTGACGTAAAGTGCCGTGAACAGCAAAGGACGTTCGGGACGTTCGGTCAACAACGCCTCCGATGAAGCAATGGCAAAGCCGTCCACAGCCCCCAAATATAAATCGCGCTTCTTCTTGTCAAAGAACATACCTGTGAAACGCCGGTCCGAAACGTTCAGACGACGCACTTTCAGTGTCCGTTGGTCAGCCACCCATAACCCGTCGGTAGTGGAAACCCAGATTTTACCTTCCGCTTCCATCATGGAAAGCACTTCGCTGTGGCTATAGGCATCGAAGGGTAAAATGCGGACACTGTTGTCCGACGGCTGTATGCGCATCAGCCCGCCGGAAAAACCGACCCATATCATTCCATTCCCCGCACACATGATGTAGTTCGGAACCTGCTCCCGCCTCAGCTTTCCGGTAGCCACAGGAGTAACTTTATCTGTACGGGCGTTTATCTTCTCAATGCCGTCGGGACTGTTATAGAGCAATATCCACACATTTCCTTCGTTATCAGCAATCATCTGGTTGACAAACATACCCGACAAGCCATTACGGACGGAATAGTTTTTCTCTGCCACGTATGGACTCCCGGAAGAATGTATCAGTTTCTGCTTATCCACCACAAATATGCCTCCCAGGCAAGTGGCTATCCACAACTGCCCGTCGGAATCCTCAAAAAGACTGTATGCCCAGTTGGTATTGTAGCGACGTGTACTGTCCACGATGCTATAGGTGATGAATTGGCCGGTACCGGCATCGTAACGGCTGATGCTGCCGTCCGTTGCCGCCCAAAGCTGCCCGTCACGGTCTTCATACAGTTGCCGCACACGATTGTGGGGAAAAGGATGCTTTTTATCCCCCATCTTGTACCAAGTGACATCCCTGCTTCCGGTCACCGCAGACCCGTCCTCTGCCTGACTTTCCAAATCCACCGGCGTGAAGCGAATCAAGCCGTTCGTCCCGCCAAACCAGTAGTTGCCGCGGGAATCCTGCAACATGGAGTAGAAACGGTTTCCTTCTCCTGTCCCGGTTATCCGGGAAATAGGTATATAGCGCAACGGATTGTTGTGTCGCAGCAGAGATATACCGTCATCCGTCCCTAACCAGATGTTTTTTTCGCTTCCGGCTAAAATAGTCCAGATGATGTTATTGGACAACGAACGGGAATTCCGTGAATCGTGAACCACATGCTGCAAGGCTGTACCTTCCTGATAAATATACAACCCATTGTCCGTACCCGCCAACAACCGTCCATCCCCGTCCAGCGCCAACGACTTGACGGAATTGTCATGAAAGGCATCTATCTGCTGCACATTTCCGTCATCAGGCGTATATTTGTAAAGGTATCCTTCCGTACCTATCCAGATACACCTCCTTGCAACATCTTCAAGCAAAGAATTAACAAACAAGTTATTGCGCCCCCGGTCAGCAGGAAAGGAAAGGGATTCGAAACGTCCTCCACGATAGCGGCAACAACCGTTGTAAGTACCTATATACAGACTATGATCCGTAGAAGAAAGAAGAGAATAGATTGTATGATGCGGAATACCTCCCTCGATTCGGGTCAGCTTGCGGGTATGCGGACAGTAGGTATATAACCCGTTCAAGGTTCCCAGCCACAGACACCCGTCATACATTGCCAATGCACGGATGTCCCTCGGAAAATCAACCTCCACATTCTCGTATCTGTCAGTACGATAGTTATAAATCAGTAACCCGTTATCCGCGCCCAGATATAGATAGGTGCTGTCCACCACTTCGCCACAATAAATGCGTGTATTGCCCGTTCCTCCCAATGTAAAATGAGCCTGTTCAGTATAGCCGTCATAGCTGAACAATCCTTTATCGGAACCTATCCACATCAATCCCTGCGTATCTTGCAAGAAACAGCTGATGACGGAAGCCTCAGTACCCAAGTCTATGTTCTCGAAAGACAGGCATCCTCTTCCCTGTCCGCCGGCCCGGCAAGAGAAAATGGTTGATAACAACAGAATCAGAAAAAGGATATATCTGCGCATACTTAAGATTATCATTATAAAGTTCAAGACAAAGATAGAATATATCCGGCATACTCCGCACATTATTTTCTTATAAAATAGCAAGGCGGGGTAGTTGCACATAGCGTTATGCAATCGTTTGCGCAAACTTATAATTCAATATGTTTCAAGGAAGAAGCCGCATTCTGCTTATTCCGTTAATTTTGCGACAGGATTGACGAAGTTTCCTTATCTTTGACCGAAAAATCGAACCATACCATGAATAAACCGCAGATAACCATCAAAGACATTGCCCGGGCGTTGAACGTCTCCCCCTCCACCGTGTCGAGGGCGCTGAAAGACAATCCGGACATCAGTCAGGAAACTCGTGACCTTATCCATGCCTACGCGCGTGAACATAATTACAAGCCAAACGTACTTGCCGTAAATCTCCGCGCAAGCCGCAGCAATACCATCGGCGTCATTGTCCCCCAACTGGTGCACCACTTCTTTTCCTGCGTATTGAGCGGAATTGAGAAAGCGGCGGCAGATGCCGGCTATAACATCATAGTGGCGCAAAGCAGCGAATCGTACGAGCAGGAAGTGAAGATTGTACACTCGTTCCTTGCCGCCCGCGTCTGCGGAGTCATCGCTTCACTTGCCAAGGACACTTCCCAATACGACCATTACCAGGAATTGCTGAATAATGATATTCCCATCGTCTTTTACGACCGTATATGTACGGGGCTGAAAACCGAGCGAGTGGTGGTGGACGACTATGCCGGCTCCTTTGCCGCCGTGGAATACATGATACAGACCGGATGCAAGCGTATCCTTTTCTATGGTGCGGCTCCCCACCTGGAGATTACCAAGAATCGCCGGAACGGCTACCTGGATGCCATGAAGAAGTATAAAATTCCGGTGGACGACAGCATGATTCTGTTGTGCGACACCCGTGAACGCGCCATCTCCATCACTCCCGAC
>Ga0129308_1001957_pt1 | contig 19196 bp, 18 predicted proteins | sample L827metagenome_FD_94440 | JGI IMG/M metagenome (GOLD analysis project Ga0129308, IMG submission 94440) | Ring-tailed lemur group fecal microbial communities from Wisconsin, USA - L827 metagenome | ecosystem: Host-associated > Mammals > Digestive system > Large intestine > Fecal | place: USA... | reverse complement strand
TTTTTCGCTACGGAAGCTTTGGGGTTCTGAGCGTGTTTGAGCGGTTTATCCGCGAGTTTGCGATGAACCTCATAAATAGGCGGAGTATCGAAAAATGGCGGGAACGCAACGTGTTGGAAAGGGAAAGAACGGTCTTTGGACGGATGGCGTCTCCTACCAAAAAAACATTCTACTTTGTCTATTTCAAAAAGCATACTTTATACTTGCAATTCTTATCTAAATTCACTAAAACCCAAACTCCTTATAATCCTCCGGCAAATATCTATGATAAATAATATGACAACCCTCATCCTTAAAACAATAATAATAAGGTTCCTCCTCATTTTCCTTAAAATAAATTAAATAATCAAACTCATCACTATTCATCTTCTCAAAATGTACCTTCGACTCATCACCAGCATATTTTATAAATAAATTTTTTATTGTATCAATCGCACAACTATGCATCTGCACAAGCTCAACTAAATCCTTGATAAATTCATCCTGTTTCATATTTTCATGAACATAGGTAACTCCATCTTCTGGTATCAAAAAGCAAAATCTCTCTTTTACATTAGAAATATCCACCTTACCAAGTCTATCCCTTGTATACTCACAAAACTCCTTCAGTAATTCTATCATTCCCTGCACATTTTCTTTTGTTCCAAAAAAATGGTTGAGTGAACCTAGAGGATAATACAGACGAACTTTCTCTCTCTGATACCCAAGTTTTACCTGATACTCTTTCAAGACATCAATAATATTTTTCTCTAATCTATCAAACTTCATAAACTTATATTTTGTCCTTTCTCATTTTCATTTTGAAATATATATTTTATATCTGCCCCAATCTTGTCTTCTGCTATCGTACCTATAAAAAACCCTTCTTATAGTACGTATAAAAAATATCTTTTTTATTACTTAATGGCTATACTCTACTAATTGACTATTTTCCTAGCATTCCCTCGTCATCTATAATTTTTCCAGCCTCAATATTTGGCTTAATCCATTTCTCCTTCGCATAGTTCCAAAGTATCTCAGAGCCAAGAGGAGTGCACTTATTTCTCTTTAAGATTTTAGATACAGCTACCTCATGCTCTACCCAAGCTTTTCCATCACTAGCTACATTAAGCATCATCGGCTGTAGATTATCCATGACTCTTGCAAATTTCGCCTCCGCAGATACACCTTCCTCGAACTCATCCCATAATGCTCGTAAAGCCTTTCCCTGATCTTGTGGAAGTAAACGATAAAGTCTATCTGCCGCTTTTTGCTCACGCTCTCTCTGAGTCTGTTTTCCAACCTCATCATACGCATACGTATCTCCTGCATCCACCTCGACGATATCATGAATAAGCAACATCATCATTGTTTTTGCCACATCAATTTTTTCATTGGCATACTCTGCAAGTAAATATGTCATAATCGCCGCATGCCAAGCATGTTCCGCATCGTTTTCCTTTCTACTTCCATCTGCCAGATAAGTCTGACGAAAAATTTCTTTCTCCTTATCAATCTCCGTACTAAATTCTATCTGTTTATCTAATCTGCTCTTTTCCATATTTATTCTCCCTTCTCTTTATTTCCATAATCAATTTTATCTCTTTTTCAATAGATATTTTATTATAAGCAAATAACATAATAGATATAATTATTCGCTCAGCAAACATTCAAAACTCAAAACAAGTTTACATCTTTCATCAGATAAAACTAACTATCCAAAATATATAAAATTAAACCTATTTTTAAACATACGTCATTGTCTTAGACAACGATTTCCCGTTCTTTTCTTCTGAAATAAACATAAAATATCACACAAATAATGGCTGATAATAACGAACCGAGCGGCGCTGCCCATCCCATTGGATAAAGTGTCGCTGGAAAAATTTTACTTGCAAAATAGGCTCCTGGCACTCGCACTAAAATAATCGCAATAATATTATGTATAAATGAAATAATCGATTTTTGGTCTCCACAGAAATATCCACTAAAACAAAAATGAATTGCCGCAAAAATAGTATCAAAGGAATAGGAACGTAAATATTCACATCCCGCCACTAATACAGCATTATCTTTTGTAAATAATCCAACTAAAATATGTGGGAAAACTTGACAATATAATGCACATAAACATCCCCAACAGACAGTAATCATCAATCCATAGCGCAATGCTTTTCTGGCACGATATGGTTTCTTAGCTCCCATATTTTGTGCTGTTATTGTTGAAATTGCAGACAAAAATGCAGACGGTACTAGGAACATAAATCCAATCAATTTTTCCACAATTCCTACACTGGAAGAAGCAATTAATCCACGACTATTTGCAATAACTGTAATTACAATAAACGCTACCTGAATCAATCCGTCTTGCAGAGAAATCGGAGCGCCCACCTGTAAAATATGGGACATAATCGTTTTATCAAGTCGAATATCCTTCCTTGAAATTTTAAATCCCAAATTTACTTTTTGAATCACAAAAAAAGCAATAATAGAACTCACCGCCTGTCCTAAAACAGTTCCAAGTGCCGCGCCAGCCGCTCCCATATGGAAAGCTCCGATAAATAAAAAATCTAAGACAATATTTACAACACAGGCGATTGCCACAAAATACATTGGTTTTTTAGAATCTCCAGCTCCTCTAAAAATACTGCTAATAATATTGTACGCTGTAATAAAAGGAACACCTGCAAAACAGATTTTTAAATATATTTTTGTCTCACTCACTGCCTCCTTTGGTGTCAACATAATAGCCGTAATTCCATTGGCACATAAAAGTAGAATAATAGTCAATACAACTGCAAAAATAGAAAATAAAACAATCGTTGTTCCAATCGTTTTTGATGTCTCTTCCTCATTTTTCGCTCCGACACTTCTTCCAATTCCCACCGTCGCTCCCATCGCCAGTCCGACAATAATAACTGTAAGCATATGAATAACTTGACTTCCGATAGATACCGCAGAAGTCGTCTCAGAGCTATTAAAAATACCGACAATAAATAAATCTGCCATCCCATAAAAAGTCTGCATGAAGCAAGAAAATAAGTATGGCAGAGCAAATAAAATTAATCCTTTTCCTATACTGCCCTCCGTCAAAGTATTTTGTTTTTCCATCTCTTCTTCTCCTATCTAAAAACACTCAAAATTATTATATAAGTTTTCCTTGACATTGTCCAGCACGTTATAAAGTATCAATTTTGATGATGTTTAGCCAATACCATCAAATAAAATGAGATCGAATCATACCTTCATTCAAATCCTCGCCAATCACAATAAAAACCTCCTGTCCATTTGGAGCGGGTTTTATAGAAATATTTTTATGGGTCGCATTTAATTCAATCCAACTATTATCTTCTAGTTTCATAAATCCTTTGATTCGAAAAATATTTCCACATCTTGAATCCTTCATTATTTTTTCAACGATAGAGCGAAGCTTTTCCTCTCCCAGGCGAAGATTCATAAAATAGAGAGAAGAAAATCTTTGTCTTTGATCAAACCATAATTTTGCATAATCCTCTGACATATAACTGCCACTTGAAATTTCATCAAAATCCTTTTCCGATAAATCATCCCAATTTTTATAAATAATCTCTTTATCCAAACGCCGTCTACACTTAAATTTTTCCATTATCTTATTGAGATAATTTACCGTATTTTTAATATCTGACTCAGACGCTTGTTCTATTTTACTCAAAATAATCTGACCTGCATTTGCAATCTGGCAGGCAAGTAAATACTCGGATTCTTCTGACATTTCTGTATCTAATGCCGCATCTACAATGGCAATTACATTTCCAATTTCATACCATCTATCAAGCGGTTCCTCATGTAAAGTATCAAAAAATTCATCTACATCATAAATTCCTGACGGCTCCACTAAAACTCGGCTATATCCCGACATTCCCATCGCAATAAGCTTTGTCTTAAAACGTCTCTTATGGCAATCCGCATCGCATGCACCAGCCACCATCTCCAATCCGCAGTTTTCTCCGAGAATATCTTGAAGAAGTAATGCATCTACATTAACTGCTCCAAAATCGTTTTCGAGAATCCCAATATTTTGACCTTTGTTCATCCAATATTTTGCATATTTTTTTATAAAAGTCGTCTTTCCAGACCCCAAAAATCCCGTAATTAAATCTATTTTTATCATCTCTATCCCTACTTTCATCTTGTTTAAAATGTTAGTTTTTTCTAACCTATAATATCATAGAAAAATATATTTTTCCACTAACAAGTAGAAAATACCCCAACTATAACTTCCAAATATCAATTGAATGAAAAAACTATTCTCTAAGGTTTTACTCTCAAAGAATAGTTTCTTTACTTAACATATTTTATTCTTTATTTCGCCGCTTTTTTTAATTCTGCCAAATAAGAGATTGCACTATGTGCCGCGATATTTCCCTCCCCGATTGACTTTGCAATCTGATAAGGTCTTCCCACGCAGTCTCCTGCCGCAAAACATCCCTTCACGCTTGTTCTCATATTTCTGTCTACCGCGATATGCCCTTCCTCTATCTTCAGACCATTTAAAAGGATATCGGCAGAGACGGTCGCTTTTAAGAAAAATATACCATCGATATCTAATACACTGCCATCAGATAACTGTAAATTTTCTACTCGATTTTCTCCCTGCACATTTTTTATTTTAGCGGACATTTTAATAATATTTTCTCCCTCTAATGTAGTTTTAATGAGTGGAAAATAATATACTGTCTCCGCTAAATCTGCCAGATAAGAAACTTCTTCTTCCATCTCCTCATTATCACATACAACCGCTATCTTTTTCCCTTTATAAAGATTTCCGTCACAGGTAGCACAATAGCTAACACCTCGCCCTAAGAGTTCTCTCTCTCCTGGAAGCGGCTTTCTCATCTCTGCCCCTGTCGCAATAATAACCGTTGTCGCTTCAAAGCCCTTCTGACCTGCCAATAGCATAAAATAATCGCCCATCTTATAAATACCAGTAATTCTCTCTTTTGTAATAGAGATTTCCATCTCCTCTAAATGCTCTTTAAAACTTTCATTTAATTCTCTTCCCGTAACTGACAACATACCTGGATAATTTCCAATTTTTTCTGATTTTCCAATATTTGGGCTTAACTCCTCTGTTCCAAATAGTAAAAAGGATTTATGACGAATTTTTGCATTAATTGCAGCAGAAATTCCCGCTGGACCGGTTCCAATAATTGCAATATCTACTCTTTCCAAATTTATCACTCCTATTCCTAAGATATTCTTTCCTAGCATTCCTAACAAAACTTAATGTTATTCTATCATTTTCATTTATATCGATTATAGCATAATTATATTGAGAATTCACCTAAATTTTCTGCTCTAGTCCAACTGATTCTATTCCCTAGTATCCGCCCCAAGGGTAGTGGGGATTACACTCCAAAATTATAAATACACTAACTCGAAAAAATCATATCCTTTACCTATTTTCTAGAGCTTCTTTTATTCTCCCTAATGCTTCCTCCAAAATACTTCTTGGACAAGCCACATTAATTCTCTGAAATCCTCTTCCACATTCCCCAAATATTTTTCCACTATCAAGCCAGAGCTTTGCTTTATATATTATTAATTGTTCAAGCTCCGCGACAGTGAAACCTGTCTCCCTAAAATCAAGCCATACAAGATAAGTTCCCTCATGTTCCACCATATGTACCCCAGCTAGATTCTCGTCCACATATTTTTTTGTAAACTCTATATTGGCTTCCACATATGAATGCATTGCCTGATACCACTCTTCACCCTTACTGTATGCAGCCTCACATGCAACTAATCCCATCACACCTAACTGACTTGTTCCTGCGGCATCTAATTCTTTTCTAAATTTATGCTTCAACTCTCGGTTTGGAATAAAAATATTTGACATCATCATACTTGCAATATTAAATGTTTTACTCGGTGAAGTACAAGTAATGCTTATATCCTCATACTCTTTTTTCAAATTTGCAAATACAAGATGCTTTCCCTTAAACACAAAGTCCTGGTGAATCTCATCACTGACAACAATGACTTGATGCTTTACACAAATATCTCCAAGCTTTATCAACTCCTCTTTTGTCCAAACTCTCGCCACTGGATTATGTGGATTACATAAAAAGAAAAGCTTGATTTTTTCATCTACTATCTTATTTTCAAAATCTTCAAAATCAATATGATATCGATTATCTTCCCCTAAATATAATGTATTGCTCACTACTCTCCTTCCATTATCTTGAATTACTTCTGAAAATGGATAATATACTGGCAATTGAATTAGCACACCGTCTCCTGGATCTGTATACGCCTTTACTGCCATCGCTAACGCAAATACAATACCTGGAGTTTTCACAAGCCATCTCTCCTGTACATCCCAGTCATGATGCCTCTTCATCCAGTCTCTCACAATCTCAAAATATTCTGTCTGCACCTCGCTATAACCAAATATTCCATGCTTTACTCTCTCTATAAGTGCATCTTCTATATAGGAGGATGTCTCAAAATCCATATCAGCTACCCACAATGGTAATACATCCTCTGGCATGCCACGTCGCTTTGCAAAATCATATTTTAAACATCTAGTATTTTTTCTATTTATAATTTTATCAAAATTAAGATTTCTCTCAGACATTTAACTCAGCCTCCACTTCACGAAATACTTTTTCCAACTCATCTAATAAATCTTTCACATCCTCAATTCCAACGGAGAGTCTTAATGTTGTCTCAGTAATTCCATTCTTTTTGCGAATTTCTTCTGGAACATCCGCATGTGTCTGAGTGGTCGGATATGTGATAAGTGTTTCAACACCTCCTAGACTTTCCGCATATTTAATCATACGAACCTTCTCTAAAATCGCCAACGCATATTCCTTGCTTTCAAGCTGAAATGTTATCATAGCTCCAAATCCTCTTGACTGCCTCTTTATAATCTCATATCCTGGATGCTCTGGTAATCCCAGATAAATCACCTTCGTCACAGCCTTTTGTTCTTTTAACCAGTTTGCAATTATGAAAGCGTTTTTTTGTGCCTTCTCCATCCGAATACCAAGTGTCTTAATTCCGCGAAGAATAAGCCAACTGTCAAAAGGCGCAAGTCCTGAACCTGTCGTTTTAATTAAAAACCTGAATTTTTCACTAATATCTTCTCGATTAGTAACCAAAAAACCTGCCAATGTATCATTATGACCACCCAGATATTTTGTCCCACTATGTACAACAATATCTGCTCCCAAATCCAAAGGATTTTGGAAATACGGAGAGAGAAAAGTATTATCGACAATCAAAAGTAAGCCATATTTCTTTGCTATTTTAGCAACTGCCTCTATATCTGTTACATTCATCATAGGATTCGTTGGCGTTTCAATATAAATGGCCTTCGTGTTTTCATTAATATAGCTTTCCACATCTTCTTTATAACAATCAATGCTTGAAAATTTAATTTTATTTTTTTGAGATACATTGTTAAAGAGTCTAATACTTCCTCCATAGAGATCTGCATCCACAATCAGATGATCTCCTGGACAAAACAGCTCCATCATCAAAGCAATCGCAGCCATGCCTGTCGAAAATGCCAATGCATCTATTCCATTTTCCAGCGATGCCACTACTTTTTCCAAATGCTCCCTAGTAGGGTTTTGTAATCTACTATAGTCATAACCTGTGCTTTTATCTACACCTAAATGTGCAAATGTCGCTGTCTGATAGATTGGATAGCTGATTGCACCGTAATGATTCGTCTCTCTTTCCTCTTCCTCTAAATGTAGACATTTTGTCTCAATTCCTCTTGCCATACTATTTCCTCCTAATGAATCTAATAATTTATGCCTCGCAACATTTCTCTTTTTATACTCTGCAGGCAAATATCTATTTTCTCTGTTCAACAAGATATACTTTTTTCTCTCCATTTTTCTTAAATATTTTTCAAATATAATTATTTTAATTGAACTAATATTATTTTATTATAGTATATTTTTCCTATCGGCACAATATATTAATTGCCATTATTATTATTTTATAGCTATATCAAAAGCATTGAAGAATTGCACAATTTATTTTTTCTTTCATTGATCATAGTTTTTACGGATAAGGAAGTAAAACCTCTTTCTTTAGATATGCAAATAAAAAATATAGTTTTATTTTGAGAATCTATGATACTGTGGACCAAATATAAAAATAACTTAATTGGCCTTAAAATTATAAATTGGTCTCATCACTTCAATTATATCGACAGATTCTCTAATAACATCAATAATATCCTCCAAAGATTTATATGCCATTGGCGCCTCATCTAAAGTCTGCTCAGACATAGACGTAGTGTAAATTCCTTTCATCTGCTCGCGATACTCTTCCATGCTTAATTTTTCCCTTGCAGAGCGTCTAGACATAATTCTTCCTGCCCCATGCGGTGCAGAATTATTCCACTCCTCATTTCCTTTTCCTAAAGCGAGAATACTTCCATCCTTCATATTAATCGGAATCAATACAAGCTCTCCCTCATGTGCCGCTATCGCTCCTTTTCTTAAAATCATCTCTCTCGTATCTATATAATTATGAATGGTATGAAAACCGTCAGTCTTCTGCATTCCCGTCCTCTCCAATAAAATTTCTGCTATCTTCTCTCTATTTTTCCTTGCAAATTTTTGACAAATCTCCACATCGAAAAGATAATCCTCCATATACTTTCCATACAGGAAACATAAGTCATCTGGTATCGTCGTCTCTCTCTCATTCCATGAAATTTTCTCCAAAGCAGCTTGAATTTCTTTTCGTCTTCCAGTCGCTTTATATTCCCTGATAATTGCCTCTCGCTCCTCAAAATAAGTTTCTTTTCCTTTATTTAAATCTATTGCAAGCCTCTGATAAATTTCCGCCACCTGTTTTCCCAAATTTCTGCTGCCCGTATGAATAACAAGATACTTCGTTTTATCTTCTGCCTCATCCACCTCAATAAAATGATTTCCGCCCCCTAATGTACCTAAACTTCTCTCCAATCTTTTTGTATCCTTCAATTTTCTAAAACAGCGAAGCTGCGTTAAATCAAACTTCTCCTTTCTCCCCTCCCAGACATTCATTCCAGAAGGCACATAGTGAGCGGCCTCATCTAATTTTTCAAAATCAATCTCCTCTTTACCGAGCTTAACTGTATACATTCCACAGCCAATATCCACGCCAACGATATTGGGAACAACCTTATCATGGACAGTCATAGTCGTACCGATTGTACAACCTTTGCCAGCGTGAACATCGGGCATAATACGAATCTTACTTCCCGCTGTAAAATCATAATCACATATCCTGCTAATCTGATCAATAGCCTCTTGCTCCACAACTTTTGCATAACAAATCGCTGTATTTACCTTTCCCTTAATTTCAAACATTTTTCTCTTCCTTTCTTCATATTTTCGCCAAAAACTGTACTTCTCACACTCACATAGTTTTTATTTTTTATGGTCTAGAAAACAGATTCCAATAAAATATTCTCCTAAAACAAAAAAATACCGTCTATCCTTGTACACATATAAGATAGGCGGTATCTAAAATTCATATATTTATAACTCCATAATATCGAATCAAAATCCTACAACAATTTTTCTTTTCATCCTATCAAAAAATATGTACGCAAAATCAAAGCCCTGTTTAACATGCAGCGCTTTATTCTGTCGTTCACTTTTAAAATACTCAAAATATATTGTTGTATTCATCTTTCTTTTCCTTTCCTTAGGTATTTTACTCTGTCTTTTCATAACTACTATATCATAATGATTGAAACTTGTCATTATGCTCATGACAATATTTTCTGAAATTTTCCCAAGTCTAAAAGAAGAAGATATCTAAAAGCATACACCATTTCTATATCTCCTTCTTCATTTTTCTTTTTTTATCCGTATAAAAATAGGATTTATTCTCCTCCTGGACCGTCTTTTCTTGGACGAGTAGATTCTGGCAAAGGTTCTATATTTTCGTCTGTACTTTTATTTTGTCCACCATTTTCCCTCGGTAAATCTACTCTTGGAGTATTTTCATCATCGTACGTATTCTTTCCACCACTTCTATGACACATATTGATACCATCCTTTCTAATGCAGTAGCTTATTCATTTCTAAACTTTAACTAAAATAAATATGCCAACATATTGAGAATAGTATTTCATCTTTTTTAAATATTATTCCAAAATAATCTTCTAATCTTCTCCCTCCAAACTATTCTAACTATATTCTAATCAATCTTGTCAACCAACATAGTCAAAATGCTATCTCAAAATCCACAAAAAATCGCCTATTCCATTGCTTTCCCAATGAAATAGACGATTTCCTAAATGTCATTATTACAAAATTGTCTCTCCTAACAATTCAGCATTGTCTTTCCCTCTCCACATAGCTTCTCAAAATCATCAATAAATGCATCGACAGCTGCTGTGACACTCGCATTTTTAATTAAACCCTCAATAACATCTGTTCCAATTGTGGCAGCTCCCACTCCATATTTACATAATTCTAAAACCTGCTGAGAATTTTTAAAACTTGCTGCCAAAACTTCTGTCTTTAGACCATTCTTCTTGAAAATATCGTGAATTGTTTTTGTTGTCTCAATACCGTTCGCACCGAGATTATCAATACGATTCACATATGGTGCCGCATAGTCCGCTCCCGCCTTTGCTGCTAAAAATGCCTGCATTGCTGTATAAATTGCAGTTGCAGTTACTCTATGTCCCTCTTTAGAGAGAATCTTCATTGCTTTTAAGCCTTCTGGTGTAGTCGGAATTTTAATATAAGTATTCTCTCCAAGCTCCTCCAAAATCTTATGTGCCTCTACTACCATATCCTCCGCCTTTTTAGAAATTACCTGCACGTGTAAGTCAGCGTCCTTTCCGATAAAAGCTCTGATTTCTTTTAAGACTTCATAAGGATTTCTTCCGCTCTTTGCCAAAATAGAAGGGTTTGTCGTAACTCCATCTACTGGATAGTAATCGTAAATCTCTTTAATTTTCTCAATATTTGCATCATCAATCACGAATTTCATCGTCTCTTCCTCCTAAACTTTGATAATTGAATTTTCTACATACTCCTTTAGAAATGTATTTTTCCAATTTTTTATTTTTTTTTATTTATTTTGCTTTGTTAATGAGATTATATTTCTATTTATTCTTATTGTCAATACTATTTTTTATTATTTTTGATTTAAATAATAAAAAATACGATTTTTTATTTAGAAAGATATATCCTATCTAAAAATTTCTGTTTTCATGTTCTTCAATCAAATATTCAACTCGACTCTAAACGTGAAACAGGGATTGGTCAACGCCCAATCCCCTACATTCATTCTTTATTCACCCACCTATTTTCTCTGCAACTTTACTATCTACGATTTCTTCACTAAATAATCCATTCTATCGCATATTGCTTCATTTGCTTTTGCACAGCTGACTCAACACCTTTTTCCATAATAGCTCCACTGAAATCATCCACATTGGCATATATATAATTGCCATCTGACACAAATTTTCTCGTCTCTAGCATCATATAAGCTTTTCTGCTACATTCCATTATCGTTTTCTTTGTGGTGGCATCCTCCGCCATATATGTCGTTACATGATTACTCTCCAAATCAACGCCGACAACACCCATAAATGCCTTATCAAACCGAAATTTTTTGATTTGCTCATCTGTCAATGCACCTACAAAGCCGTCCTTGCCATCACTAAAAGTTCCACCGAGAAAAATGACTTTCACTTTTGTATCCACAGAAAATGCAAGCATAATATCAATCATATTTGTGACAATCGTTACAGTTCGATCCTTTTCTATCAATAGCCTTGCCAATTCCAAATTCGAAGTGGAAATATCAAGAAATATCACATCTCCGTCTGCAATTAAATCGATCGCTTTTTTTGCAATTTTTTGTTTATCCTCCAAATTTTTTCCTTTTCTTTGTGACACATAATGATCGTGAACATTTACCCTTACTTGTACTGCACCTCCATATGTTTTTTTCAGCAATCCTTTTTTCTGCAGTAACGTCAAGTCTTTTCTAATACTGTCCTCCGTCACCTCAAATCTCTCACTTAACTCTTTTACCAAAACTGAACCGTTTTCATTGACTAGTGAGACAATCATATTTTGTCTATCCTCTGCAAGCATCCTTATCCGCCTTTCTATCCATAACTTTTTTAATTCATTTCAGTCATTATATCATATTTTTTATTTGAATCCAGCATAAAAAAAAGTGGCAGTATTATTTTTTGAAATATTATGAATTTGAATTCACTCCATCAATGCCGACCTTTGCCAGTATTGAAGTGAGTGCCACAAATATTGCAGACAACATTGCAAATATCATCCACATATTATATCACCTCTACGAATTCCGATTTATCGAGCACTTTTTGATACTAGAATTATAACATCATTTATCAACTATAAACATAATTTTATAGAATGCCGAAGTAGCTCCTCTTCTGTGTGACATATATAATCTGGCAAAACACCTCCCTCTGGAATTTTGTAATTATGTTGATTCAACCAAATCATTTTCCATCCAGCACTCTTTGCCCCAACTACGTCATTATAATAATTATCTCCTATATAGAGACATTGCTCTGGCTTTACGCTAAAATAATTAGAAACATATAAAAAGATAGCGGCATCTGGCTTTGCCATATTCAAATCACCAGATATAAAAATATGCTCTCGATCAATCCAATCAAGTACTCCAAGTTGTTTTACCTTATTCCACTGATGCTCTGACGGTCCATTGGAAATAAGACCTAACTTCTTTGTTCTTTTACATATAGTCAATATCTCTGGTATCGTCTCACTCATATGAATATGACTCTGTCCATACTCATACATCCTTTGAAACTGTATTGCTTCACTATCTGTAATCTTAATATTCATATCCTCAAAAGCTTTCTGAATTCGATAAATAAATACCTCCTCCATACTGATTTCTCCTCTTTGAGACGGCAAAAACAATTCATCACTATATTTTCTGCTAAGTTGAAACAGCTTATCCACATCTACATTAAAACGATTCCCAAAAATTTGTCTATATGCCTCTCTAAATGGCATTGTCTGATCATACAGCGTATCGTCCATATCAAAAACTATAACTTCCATCTTGACACCTCATTTTTTACATTAATCCTATGTATATTAAGTTCCCCTTTGACATTCCATGCCTAAAGTCTCTGTATAATAATCTAAATATTTCAAAGGAACCACTAAACATATCATAGTTCACAAAAACCACTTTGTCCACTTAGATTTATTATTTTTAAACTAAAAAGGGTACTGTCAAATAGCTCATATTTTGACAGCACCCTTCTAGTTATATAACTCATTCGTTTTATATAATTTTCTCTACCAATTTAATTATTAATTTAATGCATCATAGCCACTTTCCCTCGTACGAATTTTCATTACGTTTCGAATCTCATAACTAAAAATTTTTCCGTCTCCTACTTCTCCAGTAAATGCGGCTTTTTGAATGGCTTCGATTGTTTTCTTCTCCCATTCCTCAGAAGATACCACGATCTCAAACTTAATCTTTGGCTGCATTATTACATCCACTTTTGTTCCACGAACCTTCTTCTTATAACCACGCTGAGTACCGCATCCCATTACCTGAGAAACCGTAATTCCGTTTACATTAATCTCTTGCAATGCTTCTTTGACATCTTCAAATACTTCTTCCCTCACAATTGCTTCTACTTTTATTATCATATCTGCATTTTTCTCCCTTCTAAAAATTTTCTACGAATCAAGTCCATTGAAAGTAGGATATGCACTTTCTCCATGCTCTGAGATATCAAGTCCAACCTTCTCTTCTCTGATATCCACACGAAGCGTTGTAAATATCTTCACAATTCCAAGGCAGATAAACGTTCCAACTATGGCCACACCAATCGTTACCAAGATTCCGATCACTTGAGCCACGAATAAACGGTAATCACCGAATACGATTCCATCCCAGCGCGCCACTTCGTTGATCGAGCTTTTTGCAAAAATACCAGTTGCTAATCCTCCCCAGATACCACCAATACCGTGACATCCAAAGGCATCTAATGCATCGTCGATTTTCAGTTTTCCCTTTAAAAGAGAAATTGTGAAACAACAGATCGGACTTACCAATCCTCCGATAATAAATGCTGACCAAATCGGTACAAATCCTGCTCCAGGTGTAATGGCTACTAGACCTATTACTAAACCAGTGGAAGCTCCCACCAAAGTTGGTTTTCCATCTTTTACTACATCAATAAGCATCCAAGATAACATTGCGCTTGCACTTGCCAAAGCAGTAGTCATAAATGCATGTGCTGCCAATCCGTTTGCCGCCAAAGCACTTCCCGCATTGAATCCAAACCATCCAAACCACAAAATAAATGCTCCCAATGCCACAAATGGAATATTGTGAACACGATATACCGTAGTCTCATAACCTCTTCTTCTTCCAACGATAATGGAAAATACCAAGGCACTGACACCAGAACTGATATGTACTACGTTTCCTCCTGCAAAGTCTACAGAACCAATTTCTGCTAAAAATCCGCCCTGTCCCCATACCATATGTGCCATAGGATAATATACAATAATCGACCAAAATAAAATAAATAAAAATAACGCTTTAAACTTCACACGTCCTACCAAAGAACCAGTAATTAACGCAGGTGTTATCATAGCAAACATCATCTGAAATGCTACAAATACTAAATGTGGAATAGTCGCCGCGTAAGGTCCTGGCTCATCCATTGCAATTCCACTTAATCCCAACCAACGAAAATCTCCGATAATTCCAGCATGATTACCTCCAAATGAAAGCGAATATCCAAAAAGAACCCACATCACTACAGATAAACCCATAATTGCTGTACATGCCATCATCGTATTTACGACGTTCTTTCTCCGCACTAATCCTCCATAAAAAAATGCCAGACCTGGTGTCATAAAAAATACTAATGCTGCACAAATCAGCATAAAGCCTGTATCTCCTGTATTCATAACTTTTCCTCCATTTCTTTAATCATTAAAATAACAAAAAAGGTGCCAAGAGAACTACTTTATTCTCTTGACACCTTTGTCGTTGCTTATAATAGCAAACTTTTTCATCTAATGCAAGTATTTTTTTGTTTTTTTATCATTTCTTAGCTCTATTTTTCTACCGAACAGTTATCGAAAAAATCTGTTCTCCCGGATTAATCATCTTAGTTTCCTTTTTTATTAACTGTTTATCCTCATCCAAATTTGTGAAAATAACAAGAGTTACCGTATCATATCCGTTGTTTTCAATTTCTTTTTTATCAAACTCAATTAGTAGTTCTCCTTTTTTCACATAATCATTCTCACTCACATGACATATAAAATATTTGCCATTCAATTTTACAGTATCAATTCCGATATGAATTAAAATTTGGGAACCTGTATCTGTTTCTAGAGCAAGCATATGTTTTGTATCAAAGACAGATATAATTTTTCCATCTATAGGAGCATATATTTTTCCTTCATGAGGCATTACTGCAACTCCGTCGCCTAATACCTTGTTTGCGAAAGTAGGATCACTCACTTCTTCGATAGGGATGATATTTCCTTTTACTGGGGAGCCAATAATTTCTTCCACCTTTATCTTTTTTACATCAGTTCTAACCGTATGAGTTTCTTCTCCCTCAGTCTCACCTAAAGCCAAATCATCTGAAACTAAAACTTCCTTCGGTACTCCAAACATATACGTTAAGACAAAACAAAATACTACAGAAAAAACAGAAATAATAAAATACCAAAGCAGCTGTCTCCACTCATAAATATACATAAGGTAGGACGGAATCACTGCCAAACCATATGAATTAGACTGAATATTTAAAATAGACAATAATGCTGCACCCAAACCAGAAGAACATAGCATAATAATCAACGGCTTTAAATTATATCGAAGCTGAATACCAAACAAAACTGGCTCACTAATGCCAAAGAGCTGTGAAAGCATCGCACCAATGGCTGTCTGTCGTGTGTTTTTCTGTTTGGACTTGGCAAAAAAAGCCAGACAAGTTCCGACATTGGCAAAACCATACATTGCACAAAGAGTAATAACTGGATTAAATCCAGTATTTGCAAGCAAAGAGGTTTCAATCATCGTATAAGTATGGTGAAGACCTGTGATAACTAAAAGAGGATAAGTTGCACCGATTATAAAGCCGCCAATTCCAAACGGTATATGAATTAACAGCTCAACAATTTGAACTAACTTAAGTTCTACGATATGCATAACTGGTCCAATTCCCAAAATAACTACGAGAAAGGTAACTAGCATCACAATAAATGGAGTCATAATTAAGTCTAATGCATTTGGCATGATTTTACGCAGTTTTTTCTCTAAACTTGCTCCAATTAAGGCAGTCAAAATTGCTGTAAGCACACTTCCTTGACAACCGACAATAGGAATATTTCCAAATGCCATGACTGCCTCAATTCCACTATTAGGGTCAGCGACAGAATACGCATTTGGAAGGATTGGAGACACTAACATTAAACCGAGTACAATACCAATTACTGGCATACCTCCAAATACTTTATATGCAGACCAGCAAATAATAGCTGGCAAAAAAGCAAATGCTGTTTCCGTAAGAACATTTACCAATGTAACAATATACTCTGGAATCATAGAAGAATTCGCACCAAATAACGCCAGCACATTATCATTAAATACACAGCCTTTTAATCCCAGAAACAGACCTGTCGCCGCAATAACAGGAATAATTGGAACAAAAATATCACCCAAAGTTCTCATCAGACGCTTAATGCCCTTTTGCTGATTTTTAATGATGGCATCTTGCTCCTGTTTTGTGAGAGTTTTCAAGTTCATCTGTTCTATTTCTCCATAAACCTTATTTACAATACCAGTTCCAAGAATAATCTGATACTGTCCCGCATTAAAGAAAGTTCCCTTTACCATTGGAACTTTTTCTAACTTTTTTTCATCAATGGAATCTTTATCTTTTACAATAAGACGAAGTCTTGTCGCACAATGCGTTGCTGAAATAATATTGTCTTTTCCAACAATACCAACAATCTCTTCGGCTACTGCCTTATAATTTGTGTCCGCCATATTTTTCTCCTTTATTTATGTATTTTTTTAAGCATAATCGTCTGATATGGACGCAGCCTTAGTTGTCCTTTTGACATATCAACAGTTCCATAATTTTTCCAGACTAGCTCTGTATTTTCTGTCTCAAAATTTTCATCTATCTCATAATCCCCAAAATTAAACCAACAATAAATCGTTTCTGACTCCGTATAACGCTTATACGCAATCACTTGATCATTACTAGAAAGAGGAGCAATATTTCCATAGAGGAAACATTCTTTATAAGGGCCTTTTTGACGAAATTGAATCATTTCTCTATAAAATTCAAAAAGACTATCTTTCTTGCCCACCTGATCTTTGGCATTGATTATTGGATATTCCTCGGTCATGCCAATCCAAGGCTCTACATCTGAAAATCCTCCATACTGCTCATGATTCCACGGAAATGGAGTTCTAGCATTATCTCTGCTTCGAAGATTTACAAATTGAAGAGCCTCAGTTTTACTATATCCCTCTTCTATCGAGCGATAATACTGGTCAATGCTTGATAAATCATCGAATTCTTCTATTTTTTGTCTCCTAAAATTTCTCATACCAAGTTCCTGACCCTGATAAATAAACGGAACTCCTCTTAAAAAGAAATACATGGCAGCGAGAGTTTTTATGGCATTTATATTATCCTCTCCAGATTTTAAGTACTTTGTTGTTGCTCTTGGCTGATCATGGTTTTCAATAAAATTCGCTCCCCAACCACATTTTTGTAGAGCCATCTGACTAGTCATAATTTTTTGATTTAAATCCTTTATGCTCCAGTTAATCCGCTTAAACCACTCACTTCCAGATGCAATATCTAAGTCTGCATAGCGAAAATCAAAAATCATTGAGAAATAGCCAGATTCTCCGATAAATTGTTCTAGTTCCTCATACGGAACTCCAGGTGCCTCCGCCACTGTAACACAGTGATGCTTATCAAATGTATTTTTCTTCAATTCGTGAAGAAACTCTCCGATTCCAGGCTGATTTCTGGATGCTCTTGTACATTTTCCAAGACCATCCGCACCATCCGCTTCAACATTTTTCCATGTCAAATCTTTCTTTACAAAAGTAGTTGCATCAATTCGAAAACCTGCAATCCCTTTATCAAGCCACCAATTTACCATCTCATATAGTTTATTTCTAAGTTTTGGATTTTCCCAGTTTAAATCTGGCTGCTTTTTTCCAAATGCATGAAAATAATATTCTTCTCGCCCTGGAACCTTTTCCCAGACACTGCCGCCAAAAACAGACCGCCAGTTATTTGGCTCATGACTTCCCTCTTTAAAAATATAATAGTCATGATATTCACTTTTAGGGTCACTCACTGCTTTCTTAAACCACTCATGTTCATCCGAAGTATGGTTAATTACAAGATCAAGAATAATTTTAATCTCCCTCTTATCTGCCTCCTGAATTAACTCATCCAAATCCTTCATTGTACCAAACTCGGGTGCAACCGCCTTATAATCTGAGATATCATATCCATTATCATCCATAGGTGAACAATAAATTGGACAAATCCATAGCATTGTCACGCCAAGATATTTTAAATAATCTAATTTTTCTGTAATTCCCCGCAAATCACCAATTCCATCGTGATTACTGTCATAAAAACTTTTAGGATAAATTTGATAAATAACTTCATCCTGCCACCATTGTCTATTCATTCGCAGTTCTCCTTTCTCTATTTTGGAAAAATGTTTCTCTCCAATCGCTCTTTCATAGTATTGAATTTTAATCTGTTATTCACGATAATGACTACTCCTATTGCGCTTTTAAGAACGCTTTTTATTTTATCTATTCATAGACTAACATAAAAAAAGAAGCCCATCAATAGAATGAACCTCTTTAAGTACTATGTACCAATATCGCACATATTTTTATATTTTGAAAAATTGTACACTTTCTGATTATTCATTTTTTAACTGTAAAAGAAAATTTTGGTAGGAAAGATAAAGATACTCGATTAAAATAAAATAAGGAGTTGTAAACTCATACGGAATCTCATATTCCACCGGAAGTTGCACTGTATGTATATATAAATTTTCTTCACATAAAGATGCGAGAGTATTATTTCGCAATCCTGTAACAGAAACCATTGGTATATGACTCGTTCTCAA
>Ga0129308_1001956_pt1 | contig 19203 bp, 34 predicted proteins | sample L827metagenome_FD_94440 | JGI IMG/M metagenome (GOLD analysis project Ga0129308, IMG submission 94440) | Ring-tailed lemur group fecal microbial communities from Wisconsin, USA - L827 metagenome | ecosystem: Host-associated > Mammals > Digestive system > Large intestine > Fecal | place: USA... | reverse complement strand
ATAATATGTAGAAACAGCATTTATGGTACGGAGTTATTCCGTACCATTTTTGTATACTGATATTGACAAGAGCTTTATAAATGAGATAAAATATAAAACAAATTTCAATGCCGTATTTTGTACAACAGGGCGAAACAGTTGAACAAAGTTTTTTGTATAATTGAATAGGTCTGCTGTATAAAAAGAGAATTTGAAATGGGTTTAAGCTGTCATTTTACATTATTTATGTGCAAGATGCGTACAAAACAAATAAAATTAAAGTAAAATTTAGTTAATATTTTACGATTTTTTGATTAAAAAATTCTTGCCAAAATGATGATGATAGTGTATAATCTTTATTGTTGTGACATAGAGCGATGAAACGGAGGTTGCCAAGCCTAAGGTTTAGGCGAGGGTTTTCCGCGGAGCGATGTCCAGTTCAAGAAACCGGGCGACAAGGTCACTGTACTGAATATGTGGGAAAAAAGCCAAAGGAAGATTGGCTTTGTGTGTCTTAAGAGTTGCGACACACCCGGATAAGTGTGCAGTCACCACTTGTCGTGCTGAAAGTTAAAGTACGAAAAGGAGGGGACTTTTTTTATGGCTAACCAGAAAATTAGAATCAGTCTTAAGGCTTACGATCATAAGTTAATTGATCAGTCAGCAGCGCAGATCATCGAAACTGCAAAGAAAACAGGAGCTCAGATAAGCGGACCTATTCCACTTCCTACAAAGAAGGAAGTTGTAACAATCCTCAGAGCTGTTCACAAGTACAAAGATTCAAGAGAACAGTTTGAAATGAGAACTCACAAGAGACTGATTGACATCATTATGCCTACAGCCAAGACAGCTGACGCTATCAGCAGACTTGACTTACCAGCTGGTGTCGACATCACAGTAAAAATTATGTAATTTTTCCAATCAAATGGTTTATATATAAGGGAAACGTATACGAAACTTATTATAAACTAGTATGATTACCTTTAGGAGAGGCATGAACAGAGCCGCTATTATCCGAAAAGGCAATCCGCTGTAGAAAATCAGGAGGTGCGAAAAAGATGAAGAAAGCTATTGTAGCTAAGAAAATCGGTATGACACAGGTTTTCAGCGAAACAGGCAACCTTGTTCCTGTAACTGTTCTTGAAGCTGGCCCATGTGTTGTAGTACAGAAGAAAACAGTTGAAAACGACGGTTATTCAGCAATCCAGGTAGGTTTCGGTACTGAAAAAGAAAGCAGAGTAAACAAACCTGAAGCAGGTCACTTTGCAAAAGCAGGTGTTGCTGCAGCAAAAGTATTAAAAGAATTCAGACTTGAAAACGCAGAAAGCTTTGAAGTTGGAGCAGAAATCAAAGCAGATGTATTCGCAGCAGGCGATAAAGTAGACGTTAGCGGCGTATCAAAAGGTAAAGGCTACGCAGGCGTTATCAAAAGACACGGCTTCCAGAGAGGACCTGAAACACACGGTTCTAAGAGCCACAGAGTAACAGGCTCAATGAGCTCAGCTACAACTCCAGGTAGAGTTAAGAAGGGCAAGAGAATGGCCGGACAGATGGGCGCAGAAAACGTTACAATTCAGAATCTTGAAATTGTTAGTGCTGATGCAGAAAAGAACCTCATCCTTATTAAGGGTGCAGTACCTGGTCCTAAGGGATCAATTTTAGTAATCAAAGACAGCGTAAAGGCTTGATTAAACTTTACGAAAGGAGGATTTGAACATGGCAGATGTTAAAGTATACAACATGAGCGGCGCTGAGGTTGGTACAATTAGCCTCAACGACGAAATTTTCGGTATAGATGTAAATGAACACGCTATGCACTTAGCAGTAGTTCAGTATCTTGCAAACCAGAGACAGGGTACACAGAGCGCAAAAACACGTGCTGAAGTAAGCGGCGGCGGAAGGAAACCTTGGAGACAGAAAGGCACAGGCCGTGCAAGACAGGGCTCAATCCGTTCACCACAGTGGACAGGCGGCGGCGTAGTATTTGCTCCAAAGCCAAGAGATTATTCTTTCAAGCTTAACAAAAAGCTTAAGAGAGTTGCTCTTAAATCTGCTCTTACAACAAAGGCAGTTGAAAATAAAATCATCGTTCTTGACGAGCTTACACTTGAAGCAGTTAAGACAAAAGAAATGGCAAAGGTTCTTGCAAACATCAATGCGGGCGAAGCTCTCATTGTTATGGACGGTTCAAACAAGAATGTAATTCTTTCAGCAAGAAATATTCCAGAAGTTAAGACAGCAGCTGTAAACACAATTAATGTTTACGACCTGTTAAAATACAACACTTTAGTTATGACTAAAGAAGCAGTAGCAAAGATTGAGGAGGTGTACGCATAATGGCAGATTTAAAGTATTATGACGTTATACTTAAACCGGTTATTACAGAGGCCAGCATGGCTTTGATTGAAGATAAGAAATATACTTTCTTAGTACACCCGGACGCAACAAAGGCTCAGATTAAGGATGCTGTTGAAAAGATGTTTGACGGTGCTAAGGTAGCAAGCGTAAACACAATGAACTACGACGGCAAGCCAAAAAGAAGAGGCATGATTTGGGGTAAAACAGCAGCTAAGAAAAAAGCAGTTGTTAAGCTTACAGCAGAAAGCAAGGACATCGAAATTTTCCAGGGTATGTAATTGATACCTAACTGATAGATATGCACAGCAGTGTGCGATAAATAATACTTATATTTGAGAGGAGTGGAAATAATGGGCATTAAGAGATATAAGCCTTATACACCTTCAAGAAGACACATGAGCGTGTCAACATTCGAAGAAATTACAAAATCAACTCCTGAGAAAAGCCTTGTTGTTCACCTTAAGAAAACAGCAGGAAGAAATAATCAGGGTAAATTAACAGTTCGTCACCACGGCGGCGGCGCTAAAATGAAATACAGAATTATCGACTTTAAGAGAAATAAAGACGGTATTCCGGCAACAGTTAAGGCAATCGAATACGATCCAAACAGAACAGCAAACATTGCTCTTATTGTTTACGCAGACGGCGTAAAGAGCTACATCCTTGCTCCTAACGGATTAAAGGTTGGCGACACAGTTATGAACGGTGAAACAGCCGAAGTTCGTACAGGAAACACACTTCCTATGAAGCTTATTCCTATCGGCGCCAACATTCATAATATCGAAATGAAGCCAGGCAAAGGCGCACAGCTTGTTCGTGCAGCAGGCAACGTTGCTCAGCTTATGGCTAAGGAAGGTAAGTATGCAACAGTTAAGCTTCCTTCAGGCGAAATGAGATTACTTCCTATCGAATGCAGAGCTACAATCGGCCAGGTTGGAAACTTAGACCATGAATTGGTTAAGATTGGTAAAGCCGGAAGAAAACGTCACATGGGTATCAGACCTACAGTAAGAGGTTCTGTAATGAACCCTAACGACCATCCACACGGTGGTGGTGAAGGTAGAGCACCTATCGGTCGTCCATCTCCAATGACACCATGGGGCAAACCGGCACTTGGCTACAAGACAAGAAAGAAACACAAAGCTTCTAACAAGTTTATCATTCGTGGTAGAGACTAATTTAGCAGCTTAGCATTTGAGAAATTAAGGAGGATTAAAATATGAGCAGATCACTCAAAAAGGGACCTTTCGCTGATGAGCATCTTCTTAAAAAGATTGACGCCCTCAATGCTGAAGGCAAAAAAGAAGTTGTTAAAACATGGTCTCGTCGTTCAACTATATATCCTGACATGATCGGTCACACAATAGCAGTTCATAACGGCAAAACACATGTGCCTGTATATGTTACAGAAGACATGGTTGGCCATAAGCTCGGTGAGTTCGCTTTAACAAGAACATACAGAGGTCACGGAAAAGACGCTGAAAAGAAATCAAAGGTAAGATAATAGTTTCGGAAGGAGGGTTTGGTTGTCATGGCAAAAGGACATAGAAGCCAAATTAAAAGAGAAAGAAATATCGCAACAAAAGACAAAAGACCACAGGCAACTGCAAAATATGTTGGTATTCCTGCTTCTAAAGCTAAAATCGTTTTAGATCAGATTAAAGGCAAGGACGTAACAACAGCAGCGGCTATGCTTAAATATAACCCAAGACTTGCAGCATCAATTTGCGGAAAAGTTTTAAAATCAGCTGTAGCAAATGCAGAAAACAATTTAGGTATGGATGTCAGCAAATTATATGTTGAAGAAGTTCAGGCTGGTCAGGCTCCTGTAATGAAGAGAATTCATCCAAGAGCACAGGGCAGAGCTTACAGAATTCTTAAGAAAATATGTCATATATCCATAATCCTTAATGAGAGATAAGGAGGTTCAAGATGGGACAGAAAGTTAATCCACATGGCTTAAGAGTTGGCATTATCAAAGATTGGGATACAAAATGGTACGCTGAAAAGGATTTTGCTGATTACTTAGTTGAAGATGTTAAAATCAGAAAGTTTATAAAGAATAAATTATACGCTGCAGGCGTTTCAAAAGTTTTAATCGAAAGAACAACAGACAAGGTTAAAATTTCTGTTTACACAGCTAAGCCGGGTATCGTTATCGGTAGAAACGGCGCTGCTATCGAAGAACTCAGAAACGAAATTCAGAAAATGTCAGGCCACAAGGTAAACATCAACATTGAAGAAATTAAGAGACCTGAGCTTGACAGCCAGCTTGTAGCTGAAAATATTGCTCAGCAGCTTGAAAACCGTGTTACTTTCCGTCGTGCTATGAAGCAGGCTATGGGAAGAACAATGAAGTTTGGCGCACAGGGCATCAAAACATCATGCAGCGGTCGTCTTGGCGGCGCTGATATGGCAAGAACAGAAACATATCATGAAGGAACAATTCCACTTCAGACACTTCGTGCAGACATTGACTACGGCTTTGCAGAAGCAAACACAACATACGGCAAGGTTGGTATCAAGGTTTGGATTTACAAGGGCGAGGTACTCCCTGTAAAAGCAGCGAAGAAGGAAGGAGGCGCTGAATAATGTTAATGCCTAAAAGAGTAAAAAGACGTAAACAGTTCAGAGGCAGACTTAAAGGTAAAGCACTTAGAGGAAATACAATTACACATGGCGATTTTGGCATTGTGGCTCTTGAGCCAAGCTGGGTAACATCAAGACAGATTGAGGCAGCCCGTATTGCTATGACAAGATATATCAAGCGTGGTGGTCAGGTTTGGATTAAAATATTCCCTGACAAGCCGATAACAGCAAAGCCTGCTGAAACTCGTATGGGTTCCGGTAAAGGTTCACCGGAATACTGGGTAGCAGTTGTTAAACCGGGCAGAGTAATGTTTGAAATTGGCGGCGTAGCAGAAGAAACAGCCAGAGAAGCTTTAAGACTTGCTGTTCATAAGCTTCCAATTAAATGCAAGATCGTTTCCCGCGCAGAAATGGAAGGTGAAGCAAATGAAAACTAAAGCATATATCGATACTTTAAAGAACAAGTCAGTTGATGAATTAAACAAAGACCTCGTTTCTGCGAAGAAAGAGTTATTCAACCTTAGATTCCAGAATGCTACCAACCAGTTAGACAATACTGCAAGAATCAAAGAGGTTCGCAAGAACATTGCAAGAATTCAGACTGTAATTACACAGAACAAAAATAATGCTCAGTAATTGATGAAAGGAGGCAATCCTTGTGGAAGAAAGAAACCTTCGTAAAACAAGAATTGGCAAGGTAGTTAGCGACAAGATGGACAAAACTATCGTTGTTGCTGTTGAAGATAGAGTAAAACATCCACTTTATGGAAAAATCGTAGACAGAACTTATAAGCTTAAAGCTCATGACGAAAACAACGAATGCCAGATAGGCGACCGTGTTAAGGTTATGGAAACAAGACCACTTTCAAAAGATAAGAGATGGAGACTTGTTGAAATAGTAGAAAAAGCAAAATAATTCTGTTGCGGAAGGAGGCAATAATATGGTTCAGCAGGAAACCAGATTAAAAGTAGCAGACAATTCAGGTGCTAAAGAACTTCTCTGCATTAGAGTTTTAGGTGGTTCCACCAGAAGATATGCAGGGGTTGGAGATATAATTGTAGCCAGCGTTAAAGAAGCAACACCAGGCGGCGTTGTTAAGAAAGGCGACGTAGTTAAGGCTGTTGTTGTAAGAACAGTTAAGCCTGTTGGCAGAGCTGACGGTTCATACATCAAGTTTGATGAAAACGCTGCTGTTATCATTAAAGATGACAAAAACCCAAGAGGTACTCGTATATTTGGACCGGTTGCAAGAGAACTTAGAGAAAAGCAGTTCATGAAGATTCTTTCTCTTGCTCCTGAAGTATTATAAGGAGGCAGTGTCAGATGGCAAGCACTAAGTTAAAAACTGGCGATAACGTAGTTATCATTGCCGGCAAAGATAAAGGCAAGCAGGGCAAAATCCTTGTTGTAGATAGAAAAAAAGGCAGAGTAATTGTTGAAGGAGCCAACATGGTTTCAAAGCATACAAAGCCAAACATGGCTAATCAGCAGGGCGGCATTGTTAAGAAGGAAAACTTCATTGACGCATCAAACGTTATGTACCTTCACAACGGCAAAGCAACAAGATTAGGCGCTAAGATTGAAAACGGTAAAAAAGTAAGAATAGCTAAGTCAACAGGCGAAGTTATCGACTGATTCCGGAAAGGAGGCAATAAATAGTGAACAGATTAAGAGAATTCTATGAAAAAGAAATCATTGATGCAATGACTAAAAAGTTTTCATATAAAAACGTAATGGCTGTGCCAAAGCTTGAAAAGATCGTTATCAACATGGGCGTTGGCGAGGCTAAGGACAACGCAAAGGTTCTTGACGGCGCTGTTAAAGACCTTACAATTATTTCCGGTCAGAAGCCGCTTGTTACTAAGGCTAAAAAGTCAGTAGCAGCATTCAAGCTTCGTCAGGGCATGTCAATCGGCTGCAAGGTTACACTTAGAGGCGACAGAATGTATGAGTTTGCTGACAGACTTATTAACATCGCTCTTCCACGTGTACGTGACTTCAGAGGCGTTAAGGCTAATTCATTTGATGGCAGAGGCAACTACACAATGGGTATCAAAGAACAGCTTATCTTCCCTGAAATCGAATATGATAAAGTAGATAAAATCAGAGGCATGGACATCGTTTTCGTAACAACTGCTCAGACAGATGAAGAAGGCAGAGAGTTATTAAGATTATTCGGCATGCCGTTCGAGAAATAAGGAGGAAACAAAAATGGCTAAAAGATCAATGGTTGTAAAGCAGGAAAGAAAACCTAAGTTTTCAACAAGAGCTTACACACGTTGCAGAGTTTGCGGCAGACCACATGCTGTACTCAAAAAATTCGGAATTTGCCGTATTTGCTTCCGTGAATTAGCATACAAAGGCCAGATCCCGGGAGTTAAGAAAGCAAGCTGGTAATTCGGAAAGGAGGACAACACAATGTCAATGAGCGATCCAATCGCAGATATGCTTACAAGAATCAGAAACGGTAACACAGCAAAGCACGACACAGTAGATGTTCCTGTTTCAAAGATTAAGAAAGCTATTGCTGATATATTAACAAATGAAGGTTATATCAAGGGCTATGAACTCATCGAAGATGGCGTTAAGAGCACAATGAGAATAACTTTGAAATATGGTAAGGACAAAAACGAAAAAGTAATTACAGGTATCAAGAAAATCTCAAAGCCTGGTCTTAGAGTTTTCGCAGGCAAGGATGAACTTCCAAAGGTACTTGGCGGTCTTGGTGTTGCTATTATCTCAACAAGCCAGGGCGTTATGACAGACAAGGAAGCAAGAGAAAAAGGCATCGGCGGCGAAGTAATTGCTTTTGTTTGGTAAGATAAAGCGGATAACATATAATTTGTAGGAGGTGCAGACCATGTCAAGAATCGGAAAGTTACCTATTACTGTACCTGCAGGCGTTGAAATAACAGTTGCTGAGGGCAACCTTGTAACAGTAAAGGGACCAAAGGGTACATTAACACGTAAATTCGCAGATGACATGAACATCGCAGTAGAAGCTGGTGTTGTTACAGTAACAAGACCAAGCGATTTAAAGAAACACAGAGCTCTTCACGGCTTAACAAGAACACTTATCAACAACATGGTTGAGGGTGTTACAAAGGGCTATGAAAAAGTTCTTGAAATAAACGGTGTAGGTTACAGAGCAGCAAAAAGCGGCAACAAGCTTACATTAACACTTGGTTATTCACATCCAGTAGAGATGGTTGACCCAGAAGGTATCGAAACAGTAGTTGAAGGTACAAACAAAATTACTGTTAAGGGTATCGACAAGGAAAAGGTTGGACAGTTTGCTGCTGAAATCAGAACAAAACGTCCACCAGAACCATATAAGGGCAAAGGCATTAAATATGCTGACGAACATATTAGACGTAAAGTTGGTAAGACCGGTAAGAAGTAATTAAACAGAGTTTAATCTGCTTATATCGGAAAGTGACTAATTTAAGAAAGGCGTGAATTATAAATGATTAATAAGCCATCACGTGCAGAAGCTCGTATTAAACGCCATTACAGAATTCGTAATAAGGTAAAGGGAACTGCACAGACACCAAGACTGGCTGTGTTCAGATCAAATAAACATATGTATGCACAGCTTATTGATGATGTTGCCGGCGTTACAGTTGCAGCAGCATCAACAATGGAAGCAGAAATTGCAGGCAAATTGGAATCAACATCAAACATCGAAGCAGCTCAGGCTGTAGGCGAGGCTATTGCTAAGAAAGCTATTGAAAAAGGCATCACTGAAGCGGTATTTGACCGTGGCGGTTATATCTATCATGGCAAGGTTGCAGCATTAGCTGAGGCTGCAAGAGAAGCTGGCTTACAGTTCTAAGCAAGGGAGGAAAAGACGTTGAAAAGAATCGATCCAAGTACACTCGATCTTAAAGATAAAGTCGTTAATATCAACCGTGTTACAAAGACTGTTAAAGGCGGCCGTACAATGAGATTTGCAGCTCTCGTAGTAGTTGGCGACGGAAATGGTCATGTTGGATGCGGTACAGGCAAGGCAGCAGAAATTCCTGATGCTATCCGCAAAGGCAAAGAGGACGCTATGAAGAACCTTATCTACGTTGAAAGAAACGATGTAGACAGCATCTACCACGATGTTACAGGTGAATTCGGAAGCGCAAGCGTAAGACTTATGCCGGCTGCTGAAGGTACAGGTATTATCTCAGGCGGCCCAGCACGTGCGGTGCTTGAACTTGCAGGCATCAGAAACATCAGAACAAAATCCTTAGGTTCAAACAACAAGAGAAACGTAGTAAGCGCAACAATAGAGGGTCTTTCAAGAGCAACAACACCTGAAAAGGTTGCACAGCTTCGTGGAAAATCAGTTGAAGAGATCTTAGGCTAAGGAGGAAATAACAATGGCTGAAATTAAAATCACATTGGTAAAATCCACTATCGGATCTATTCCAAAGCACAAAAAAATCGTTCAGGCTTTAGGCCTTAAGAAAACAAACTCAAGCGTTATCCAGCAGGACAACGCTGCTACAAGAGGCATGATTGCTAAAATCAGCCATCTTGTAAAGGTTGAAGAAATATAATTTGTTAGGAGGTGCCAAAATGAACTTAGGCGAATTAAGACCGGCTGAAGGTTCCAACGCAAAAGCTTGGAGAAGAGGCAGAGGTCATGCTTCAGGAAACGGTAAAACAGCAGGTAGAGGTCATAAGGGTCAGGGAGCACGTTCAGGATCAGGCGGAAAGACTGGTTTTGAAGGCGGCCAGATGCCACTTTACAGAAGACTTCCTAAGAGAGGTTTCACTTGCAGAAACAGCAAAGAAATTATTGGTATCAATGTCAGCGCATTAAATGTATTTGACAACGATGCTGTTGTAGATGTAGATGCATTAATTTCTGTAGGCTTAGTATCAAACCCAAGAGACGGAGTTAAAATTCTTGGTAAGGGTGAGCTTGAAAAGAAGCTTACAGTAAAGGGCTGTGCTTTCTCAAAGACAGCTGCAGAAAAGATTGAGGCGGCAGGCGGAAAAGCTGAGGTGATGTAATTGTTTAAGTTATTCAGCAATGCATGGAAGGTTAAAGAGGTAAGAATGAAAATTCTTTATACCTTAATGATTCTTGCTATTGTAAGACTTGGTGCTCACATCGCTTTACCGGGTATTGATATTGTTGCTGTAAAGCAGAGTATGGAAATGTACTCAACAGGAACACTTTACAATATAATTGCCGGCGGTTACAATTCAAACTGGTCAATATTTGCAATGGGTATTGGACCATATATCACATCATCCATCATTATGCAGCTTTTAACAGTTGCAATTCCTAAGCTTGAACAGATGAGCAAGGAAGGCGAAGATGGAAGAAAGAAGATTACAACTTACACAAGATACCTGACAGTTGCACTTGCTGCAATTCAGGGTATCGGTGTAACAAAAAGCTACAGTACAATGTTTACAAACCCATCAATGCTTACTTATATAGTAGCTGTTGTTACTCTTATTGTAGGCTCGGTATTTGTTATGTGGCTTGCTGAACAGATTACAGCAAAGGGAATTTCAAACGGTTCATCAATTATCATCTTTATAAACATCGTTTCCGGTCTTCCTTCAGGAATACAGTCACTTGTTTATTACGGACAGGGCGGCTCGGCAATAGATATAGTAAAGGTTGTAGTTATGCTCCTTATCCTTCTTGCAGACGTTATATTTATAGTAGTTCTTCATGAAGGTGAAAGAAGACTTCCTGTTCAGTATTCTTCAAAAATGGTAGGACGTCATTCGGTAGGCGGAAGATCATCCTTTATGCCTATTAAAATAAGCACATCAGGTGTTCTTGCAATTATCTTTGCAATTTCACTTCTTCAGTTCCCACAGACTATCGGACAGTTCTTCTCAACAGGAGCAACTTTCGAGAAGGTTGTTAATGTGCTCAGCATGACTCATCCAGTAGGTGCTGTGCTTTATATAGCACTTATAATCGTTTTCTCATATTTCTATGTTTCAATCGTTATCAATCCGAATGAAATAGCTGAAAACATGAAGAAAAACGGCGGCTTTATTCCGGGTATCAGACCTGGTCAGCCAACAAGCGCTTACATTACCAGAATTGTAAACAGAATTACATTCTTTGGCGCAATAGCTTATGCAGTAGTTGCTTTTGTTCCAATTCTCCTTCAGTGGGTATTTGGTTTCAGAGTAGGCTTTGGTGGTACAACACTTATCATCGTAGTTGGTGTATGTCTTGACATAGTTAAGAATATCGAAAGCCAGCTGCTTATGCGTCATTATAAAGGTTTCTTAGATTAATAATGAACCATTCACTGGGAAATGCACTGCATTTCCCATGGTTGGTTTTTGAAAAAGTGAGGGAAAGCATATGAAATTAGTACTTATTGGTGCTCCTGCGGCAGGCAAAGGAACACAGGCAAGAAAACTTATTGCTAAATATTCTTTGGCTTATATTTCAACAGGCGATATGCTCAGAGCAGAAGTTGCAAAAGGATCTGAGCTTGGTCTTAAGGTAAAGGAAGTTATGGCCTCAGGCAGCCTTGTTTCAGATGATATGATTATCTCAATAGTAAAAGAGAGAATTAAGGAAGATGACTGCAAGAACGGCTTTATTTTAGATGGTTTCCCAAGAACAGTTGTTCAGGCTGAAAAGCTTGACGAAATCGGCGGAATTGATAAAGCAATTTATCTTAACTGCGCTGATGAAGTTCTTCTTGAAAGAATTACAGCTCGTGAAACATGCCCTAAATGCGGAGCATCTTACAATAAGCTTTCAGCACCTTCAAAGGTACAGGGTATTTGCGATGTATGCGGCGAAAAGCTTACACAGAGAAAAGATGACACAATAGAAGCCGGCAAAGCACGTCTTGAAACATTCCACAGCCAGAGCGAGCCTCTTGTAGAATATTACAAGAATCAGGGCAAGCTTTTTGAGGTTGACGGTCTTTCGGGAATTGACAATGTAACAAAGGCGATTTTTGCTGAATTGGGAGAATGAGCTTAAATGGCAATAACAATTAAAACAGAAGAACAAATTGAAAAAATGAAAGTTGCCGGTCAGATACTTAAAAGACTGGACGAAATACTCCGTGCTGAAATAAAGCCGGGTGTTACAACAAAACATCTTGACGCTATTGCGGAAGATTATATAAGAAGCCAGGGCGCTGTACCTTCCTTTAAAGGCTACAGCGGCTATCCCGCTTCAATCTGCACATCAGTAAATGATGAAATAGTTCACGGAATACCTTCCGACAGAAAGCTTAAAAACGGTGATATAATAAGCATAGACATGGGTTCTTACATTGGAGGATACCATGGCGACTGCGCCAGAACCTACGGCGTGGGAGAAATTTCAGAAAAAGATAAAAAACTTATAGAAATCACTAGACAAAGTTTCTTTGAAGGTATAAAATATGCAAAGGCAGGCTGTCATTTGCATGAAATTGGCGCTGCTGTTCAAAAGTATGTTGAGGCAAACGGATTTTCTGTTGTAAGAGATTATGTTGGTCACGGCATCGGTAGACAGATGCACGAGGATCCGGCAATACCTAATTACAGACAGATAGGACGCGGACCAAAACTGCTTAAGGGTATGGTGCTTGCCATAGAGCCTATGGTGAACACCGGAACATATGAGCTTAAGGTTCTGGACGACGGCTGGACAGCTGTTACACTGGACGGACTTAATGCGGCTCATTATGAAAATACCGTAGTTGTTACGGACGGCGAGCCTCTTATTTTAACTCTGTAATGCTAAGGCGGATGGCGGATAAACAGACAAGTTGAGGTGAGGAAAATGGAATACACCAAAGGACAAGTGGTTTATTCAATAAGTGGACGTGACAAAGCTATGCCGTTTATAGTGGTTGCCGAAGAGGGCGACTATGTGTATCTGGCAGACGGTAAAAAACGTACGCTTGAGCATCCCAAAAAAAAGAAAAAAAAACATATTCAAAAAACCAACTTTATATGTTATAATATTAAAGATGTGCTTGAGGATGAAGCATATCTGCTTAATGCGGATGTATCCAAGGCGTTAAAAGAGTTTGGCAGGAAATAGTTTAAGGAGGTTCTTATGTCAAAAGACGACGTAATTGAATTAGAAGGAACCGTTTTGGAAAAATTACCTAATGCTATGTTTCAAGTTGAACTTGAAAACGGACACAAAATTTTAGCACACATTTCCGGAAAGCTTAGAATGAATTTCATACGAATCCTTCCGGGGGACAAGGTATTAATTGAAATGTCACCTTATGACCTCACAAAGGGCAGAATTATCTGGAGAGCGAAATAAGTGGCAGGAAGAAAGGAGTAAGCACAATGAAGGTTAGACCATCTGTAAAACCAATGTGTGAAAAATGCAGAGTTATCAAAAGAAAAGGCCGTGTTATGGTTATTTGCGAAAACCCTAAGCACAAACAGAAACAGGGCTGATATTTTGATTTAACTCAAAAGCATAAGAAATTATGCTTAAGAATATGGCTCGGATGGGCGCAGGAAGCCCAAAGAGCAAGCGAGTAAATTCCGTCATTGCGCAGTCCGGCATAACGGACAAAATTTAATGCGCATTTTTTAAAAAACGCAGGGCGGCTGGCAGATTTTTCTGTTTCCTGCAAAGTAAAAAAATGCGAAATGTACACTATCTAATTATGAATTTAAGAAGAATTTATGGAGGTGCAAGGTAAACATGGCACGTATCGCTGGTGTAGACTTACCTAGAGAAAAACGCGTTGAAATAGGCCTTACTTATGTATACGGCATTGGCCACGCAAGCGCTGTTAGAATTTTGAAAGAAGCAAACGTAAACCCTGACACAAGAGTTAGAGATCTTACAGATGATGAAGTTGCAAGAATCCGTGACATCATTGCTGAAAGCCAGACTGTTGAAGGTGATTTAAGAAGAGAGATCGCTCTTAACATCAAGCGTCTTATGGAAATTGGCTGCTACAGAGGAATCCGTCATAGAAAAGGTCTTCCTGTAAGAGGTCAGAAGACAAAGACAAACGCAAGAACAAGAAAAGGTCCAAGAAAAACAGTTGCTAACAAGAAGAAATAATTAAGGGAGGTTAGTGTCAAAATGGCAAAGAAAGCTGTTAAGAAGGCGACTACACGTAGACGTCGTGACAAAAAGCATGTAGAACGTGGTCAGGCACATATCCAGTCCACTTTTAATAATACAATAGTTACAATTACAGATGCTGCAGGAAATGCTCTTTCATGGGCAAGCGCCGGCGGATTAGGTTTCAGAGGTTCAAGAAAATCTACTCCTTACGCTGCTCAGATGGCTGCTGATACAGCTGCAAAGGCTGCTGAAGATTTCGGTCTTAAGACAGTTGAAGTATTCGTAAAGGGTCCTGGTTCAGGACGTGAAGCAGCAATCCGTGCACTTCAGGCTGCAGGTTTAACAGTTACAATGATTAAAGACGTAACACCTGTACCACACAACGGATGCAGACCACCAAAACGCAGAAGAGTTTAATTAGGAGGCGCGAGTATAAATGGCAAGAGATATGGTTCCTGTTCTTAAGAGATGCAGATCACTCGACCTTGATCCTATCTACTTAGGAATTGCAAAAAAATCAAAGAAACAACCGGCAAATACAAGAAGAAAAATGAGCGAATACGGTCTTCAGATGAGAGAAAAGCAGAAAGCTAAATTCATCTACGGCGTACTCGAAAAACAGTTCAGAGGATACTATGCAAAGGCTGAAAAGATGGCTAAAAAAGAAGGTATCCCTGGTGAAAACCTGCTTATGATCCTTGAGCTTCGTCTTGACAACGTTATGTTCAGACTTGGCTACGGCAGAACAAGAAAAGAATCAAGACAGATTGTTCGTCACAAACACGTTTTAGTAAACGGCAAGCCTGTTGATATTCCATCATACCAGGTTAAGGTTGGCGATGTAATCGAAATCAAAGAAAAATATGCTTCAATGCAGAGATACAAAGACATTCTTGAAGTAACAGATTCAAGAATCGTTCCTGAATGGTTAAGCGCAGACCATGAAGGCTTAAAGGGTACAGTAGTTGCCAGACCAAAGAGAGAACAGATTGACGTTCCTGTTGAAGAAACATTTATCGTCGAACTTTACTCAAAATAATTGTGTTGTTAAAGCAGTGGGACTTTGCGTTCCACTGCTTATGGAAATTATAAACAAGGCATTTTTATGCCTTAATTTACATGAGGAGGTTTGAATAGTGTTCGAGTTTGAGAAACCTCGTATTGAAATTGCTGAAATGGCACAGGACGGCACATATGGTCGTTTTGTTGTTGAGCCTCTTGAAAGAGGCTATGGTACTACACTTGGAAATTCATTAAGAAGAATTCTGCTTTCTTCTCTTCCGGGTGCGGCTGTAAGCAATGTAAAAATAGACGGCGTACTCCATGAGTTCAGTGTTGTGCCTGGCGTTAAGGAAGACGTAACAGAAATTATTCTTAACCTTAAGGGCCTTGCAATTAAAAACACAAGCGATGGATTTGAGCCGAAGGTAGCTTATATTGATGTCGAGGGCGAGGGCGAAATTAAAGGTTCCGATATTAAGGCTGACAGCGATATCGAAATTATGAACCCTGACCATCATATTGCAACATTAAGCGGCGGACCAAACAGCAAGCTTTACATGGAAATTACCATTACAAAGGGTCGCGGATATGTAGGCAGCGACAAGAACAAAAAGGATGATCAGCCTATCGGCATGCTTCCTGTTGATTCTATTTATACGCCTGTAAGAAGAGTAAATTTCCTTGTTGAAAATACAAGAGTCGGAAACATTACCGACTACGACAAGCTTACACTTGAGGTGTGGACAAACGGAACAATTACACCGGATGACGCTGTAAGCTATGGCGCAAAAATTTTAAATGAACATTTAAACCTGTTTGTAGACCTTTCTGAGAATGCTAAAAATGCAGAAATTATGGTAGATAAACCGGAAGGAACAAAGGAAAAAGTGCTTGAGATGAGCATCGAAGAGCTTGATCTTTCCGTTCGTTCCTACAACTGCCTCAAGAGAGCAGGTATCAACACTGTTGAAGACCTTGCAAACAAAACCGAGGACGAAATGATGAAGGTTAGAAACCTTGGACGTAAGTCTTTGGAAGAGGTATTAAACAAGATGTCAGAACTTGGACTGAGCCTCAGACCAAGTGAAGAATAATAACCAATAACTTATTATTTATACGAAATTGCAGATTGGCGTAAGTCCGGAAGCGCAGCCTTTCTGGGGTTAATTTCGGGAAACAGGAGGATTTTTTAAAATGACTGGATCAGGATACAGAAAACTTGGAAAAACAGCAGCTCAGAGAAAGGCTCTTTTAAGAAACCAGGTAACAAACCTTTTATACCATGGCAAAATTACAACAACAGACACAAGAGCTAAGGAAGTAAGAAGAATTGCTGAAAAGATGATTACTCTTGCGCTTAAGGAAAAAGACAACTTTACAGAAGTTGAAGTAACAGCTAAGGTTGCTAAGAAAGACGCTAACGGCAAGAGAGTTAAAGAAACTGTTAACGGCAAGAAAGTTACAGTATACGAAGAAGTAAAGAAAACAATCAAGAAAGACAATCCTTCAAAGCTTGCTGCAAGAAGAGCTATGCTTGCTTATCTTTACCCTGTAACAGAAGTTCCTGCTGACGGCAAGAAAGTAAGAAAGAACACAAAGAAAGTTGACATGTGCGCAAAGCTTTTTGATGAAATCGCTCCAAAGTATACAGAACGTAAGGGCGGCTATACAAGAATGATTAAGATTGGACCACGTAAGGGCGACGGCGCTGAAATGGTAATTCTTGAGCTTGTATAATTTTTGAGTATATAAAATATAAAGCTTAAATTAATGGGGGTTAATTAGTTTTAATCCCCATTTTTTTAAGAATTTTTAAAGGAATTATACAATTTAAATTGTTAAATTGTAATTTGAATTATATAATTGCTTTAAAGACATGTATAAAGGTGTGTTTATATGGATTCTATGATTAAGGCTGAAAATTTAAAATACGAATATATAAAAACCTTTGAAAATGAGGAGGGCTCTCATACCGAAAAAATAATGGCGCTTAACGATATAAGCGTTTCCATTGAAAAGGGCTCTTTTGTTGCAGTTCTTGGGCATAACGGCTCGGGAAAATCCACATTTGCCAAGCTTATAAATGCTCTTGCCTTTCCAAGCGGCGGAAAAATGTGGGTAAACGGCTATGACACCCAGAATAAGGAATTTATATGGGATATAAGAAAAAGCGCCGGTATGGTTTTTCAGAACCCCGACAATCAGATAGTTGCCACTGTGGTTGAGGAGGACGTTGCTTTCGGCCCCGAAAACCTTGGCGTTAAATCTGACGACATTAAAAAAAGAGTTACCGATGTGCTTAAAACCGTAAGCATGTCGGCTTTCAGAAAATATTCCCCAAGCAAGCTTAGCGGCGGACAGAAGCAGAGAATTGCCATTGCAGGCGTTTTGGCTATGCAGCCTGAGTGCATTATTTTGGACGAGCCTACGGCAATGCTTGACCCTGAGGGAAGAAAAGACGTTATTGAAACTATTAAAAAGCTGAACAGGGAAAACGGCATAACCATTGTGCTTATTACCCACTATATGGATGAAACCGTTGACGCCGACAAAGTTATAGTTATTGATGACGGAAAATTTGTTATGAGCGGAACGCCCAAAGAGGTGTTTGTTCAGGTGGAACGCCTTAAGGGCTACGGCCTTGATGTGCCTCAGGTTACAGAGGCGGCATATGAGCTTAGAAAAATGGGAATTGATATTCCTGCGGATATACTTACAGCAGAGGAAATGGTGAATGTGATATGTCAATTAAAATCTGCCATTTAACGCATATTTATAATGAGGGAACAGCCATGAGCAAGGCTGCCCTTGATGATATTAATTTGGAAATTGAAGACGGAGAATTTATAGGGCTTATAGGACACACAGGCTCGGGCAAAAGCACGCTTATTCAGCATTTAAACGCACTTATAAAGCCTACAAGCGGACAGATATTTCTTGACGGAGAGGATATAAACGCCGATAAAACAAAGCTTAAATCTGTACGTCAGAGGGTTGGTGTTGTTTTTCAGTATCCCGAGCATCAGCTTTTTGAAATGACTGTTTTTAAGGACGTATGCTTTGGTCCTGAAAATTTGGGTCTTGAAAAAGAAGAAATAGAAAAGCGTGCCAAAGAGGCTCTTGATATTGTGGGTCTTGGCAGTGAATTTTATGAAAAATCGCCCTTTGAGCTTAGCGGCGGGCAGAAAAGAAGGGCTGCCATTGCCGGCATACTTGCCATGAAGCCAAAGGTGCTTGTTTTGGACGAGCCTACGGCGGGACTTGACCCCCGCGGCAGAGAAGAAATACTTTCGGCTGTAAAGCAGATGCACCAAAGCCTTGGAATAACGGTTATACTTGTTTCCCACAGCATGGAGGACGTTGCAAGGTTTGTTGACAGAATAATTGTTATGCACAGAGGAAAGGTTGCTCTTACGGGAACGCCGAGGGAGGTTTTCAGCCAAAGCGCAGAGCTTGAAAAAATAGGTCTTGCGGCGCCTCAGATAAGCTATGTTATGAAAGGGCTTAAGGAAAAGGGCTATGATGTTCCCGAGGACATATATACAGTAAATGATGCCGTAAAGGCGTTATACCATTTGTTGAAGGTGAAGTAATGTTAAGAGATATAACAATAGGGCAGTATTATATGGGTGATTCGGTTCTGCACAGAATGGATCCGAGGTTTAAGCTTATGGCTGTCTGTGTTTACGTAATTGTGCTTTTTATAATAAATGATATATATACATATGCTCTTTCCATAATAGCACTGGGCGCTGTTATGGCTCTCAGTCAGGTGCCCCTTAAATTTATGCTTAAGGGCATAAAGGGAATAATGTTTATTATATTCCTTACGGCGCTTATTAATGTGTTTGCCACAAGGGGCGAAACAATATACTGGCAGTGGGGCTTTTTAAGAGTTACCCATGAGGGCATTGTGCTTGCCGTAAAAATGGTTGTGCGCCTTGTTATGCTTATATTGGCGTCATCGGTGCTTACACTTACAACAACGCCTATTCAGCTTACAGATGCCATAGAGTATATTCTTAACCCGTTTAAAAAAATAGGCGTGCCTGCCCATGAAATAGCCATGATGATGACTATTGCCTTAAGGTTTATACCTACGCTTCTTGATGAAACTGACAAAATTATAAAGGCGCAGCAGGCAAGGGGCGCTGACTTTGATACAGGCGGAATTATGAAAAAGGCTAAAAGTCTTATTCCTATACTCGTGCCGCTGTTTATATCGGCCTTCAGAAGAGCT
>Ga0129308_1001955_pt1 | contig 19220 bp, 16 predicted proteins | sample L827metagenome_FD_94440 | JGI IMG/M metagenome (GOLD analysis project Ga0129308, IMG submission 94440) | Ring-tailed lemur group fecal microbial communities from Wisconsin, USA - L827 metagenome | ecosystem: Host-associated > Mammals > Digestive system > Large intestine > Fecal | place: USA... | reverse complement strand
TTCTCACAACCTACTGGCACAATACTGCTGCCGTGGGAAGATTAATACGCTTATTACTTCGCCGTACACCTCGGCGAGGTTTTTATTTTCGGTGCGAACGCTGGTTATTTGACGCTTACGATTGAATAACGCTAAATTATGATCTATGCGAGTATAAAACAAGCCCGAAAACGATTTGTACAAACCGTTTTCGGGCTAAAAATTTCTATACGGGTATTTCTCTTTGTTCGTCTTTTTATTTTAATGTCATTAAGTCAATCAAGCATATGAACGCTGTCCATTGTGATGTTCTCACTCGATGCCCTTGACTTCATATCCTGCGTCAGTAACCGCTTTGATAAGCACGTCGTTTGATACTTCCTTGGAAAGCTCAATTTCAGCGCACTTTTTCTCAAGTGAAACCTCGGCTGACACGCCGTCTATAGCATTGAGGACTTTTGTCACCGTTCCTGTACAGTGACTGCACATCATGCCGTCGATATACATTGTCTTTTTCATTGTATTCACCTCCTTTCGCTGAATTTCATTTCTGCTTTGAGGAATCTCATCGCTGCTCTTTACAGTTTTGAAAAAATTGAGCCTGAGAGCGTTTGTAACTACGCAGACAGAGCTGAGGGACATTGCCGCCGCTCCGAACATGGGATTTAACTGCCAATGAAGGATCGGGTAGAAAAGTCCTGCCGCAAGAGGGATACCCAAAGTATTGTAGATCAGCGCCCAGAACAGGTTCTGCTTGATGTTGCGGATAGAAGCTCTGCTCAGACGTATTGCCTCAGCTCCGTCACGCAGGTCGCTTTTCATAAGGACAATATCCGCAGATTCTATAGCAATATCCTGCCCCGCGCCTATAGCTATCCCAACGTCCGCCGCTGCCAATGCAGGAGCGTCGTTTACACCGTCTCCTATCATTGCGACCTGCTGTCCCGATTTCTGCAAATCGCGTATCACCGCAGTTTTATCTGCCGGAAGAAGCTCCGCACGTACCTCGTCAATACCGAGATCTTTCCGTATAGCTTCGGCAGTCCTGCGATTATCGCCCGTCAGCATTACTGTCTTTATTCCGAGAGATCTGAACGTATCTATCGCCTCTTTTGAGGTCGGCTTAACGGGGTCTGCAACGGCGATGATTCCGACAGCAGTCCCGTTTACAGCCGCATATAAGGGGATACCTCCGTTCTCAGCCGACTTTTCGGCTTTGGGGAGCAAATGGGAAATATCGGTATTTTCCGTTTCCATAAGCCTGCGGTTGCCGATAAGGATTTTTTTGCCGTCCACAACTCCCGACAAGCCGCCGCCTGCGGTTTCCTTATAATCAGTGCATGGCAGGAGACTGATATTTTTTTCTTCACAATATTCAACTATCGGTTTTGCAAGCGGATGCGAGGAGTTGACTTCCAGAGAACCGGCAATAGTCAGCAGTTCATTTTCGGAAAGTCCCTCTGTGATGATTTCACGGAGCTTCGGTTTTCCTTCGGTGCATGTGCCTGTTTTGTCAAGAACTACAGTTGTTATCTTATGCGCCGTTTCAAGACTTTCCGCCGATTTAATAAGAATGCCGTTCTGAGCGCCCTTGCCTGTTCCTACCATTATAGCTGTAGGGGTGGCAAGTCCGAGAGAACAAGGGCATGAGATCACAAGTACCGATACGCCTGCCTTTAAAGCTGCCGCAAAATCGCCTGTTACAGCTATCCATACCGCCGCCGAGATAACTGCGATCGCTATGACCGCAGGCACAAACACTCCGCTTATCTTGTCCGCTAAACGAGCGATAGGGGCTTTTGACGCGGAAGCCTCCTCAACCAAAGCAATTATTTTTGACAGAGTGGAATCTTTCTCGGGACGGTCGCATCGGCATTTCACAAATCCGCCGACAGAAACACTTGCGGACATGAGAACATCGCCCTCCGACTTTTCAACAGGAATGCTTTCGCCCGTCAAAGCCGACTGATCGACCGAGCAGTTCCCCTCGATCACCGTACCGTCGCATGGAACGCTTGCCCCTGCTTTCAATAGAAAAATATCGCCTGCCGCAAGCTCGGACGCGGGAATTTCCGTTTCCTTGCCGTCACGAAGAACTATTGCAGTTTTCGGAGCTAAACTCACGAGCTTGTTTACTGCGTCGGAAGTTCGGCGTTTGCTTTTAGCTTCGAGATATTTTCCAACGGTAATAAGAGTCAGTATCATTCCGCATGATTCGTAGTACAGGTTCATCATATAGCCGTGAGCCGCCGACGTATCGCCCCGACCCATAAAATATGCGGTCATATATGTGCCGTAAACGCTGTACACAAAGGACGCCGTTGCGCCAAGTGCGATAAGACTGTCCATATTTGGGGAGCGGTTGACTATATTTTTGAAGCCGTTTCTGAAAAAGTGAAAATTCAGACCTATTATCGGAACGGTAAGCAAAAGCTGAGTTAAAGCGAAAATCATAGAATTTTTACTGCCGTTGAGAATTTCAGGCACAGGCAGTCCGAGCATATGCCCCATACATATATAAAAGAGCGGCACAAGAAAGCATACTGACAAAATCAGGCGGCGTTTCATGGCTTTAAGCTCTGCCGAACCGTCAGATGAAGCTTTTTTTGCAGCTTCACCTCCAAATTCTGTTGCGCCGTAGCCTGCTTTTTCGACCGCGGCAATGATTTTTTCGGGCGAAACTTTTGTCTCGTCATACTCTGCCTGCATAAAATTACGAAGCAAATTGACATTTACCGAGGTAACGCCGTCTAAACTGCGAACTGCTTTTTCAACGTGAGCCTGACATGCCGAACACGTCATACCAGTAACATTAAATTTGGTTTTTGCCATTTTTTCACCTTATTTCAGCTTTTTCATAAGTTCGACCGCTTCAGCGGCTATTTCGGTATTGCCCTTTTTTATTTCTTCAACAACACATGTCTGCATATGATCGTTGAGAATGATGTACCCGATACTCTGCAATGCGCTTTCAGCGGCGGCGATCTGCGTAAGTATATCGCCGCAATAGCGGTTATCGTCAAGCATTTTTTGGATACCGTTAAGCTGCCCTATCACCCTGTTTATGCGGTTTCTGAGCTGCTTGGAAGTCTCCTCGCTTCGGGGAGTGCTTTTGTAATGACAGCAACAATTATTATCCATAGTATACCTCCGTGGGGTATTTTTATACTCTTATTATATACCCTATCGGGGTATTTGTCAAGTAGTTTTTTAAAAAAACAAAAAAAGCATACACTCCGTAATCAAGCGTATGCTTTTTTTATTATTTATTCATAAGCTTTTTAAGCTCACCGAAAAGCGCAGTATCGTTGTCGTTTACCTTTATATTGGTTTTCATTGTGTAACCGTCGGGATTTTTTACCGATATTTCAACGATACTATCTTTACTTACCTGTCCCGCGGCTGCTGAAAGAAACATCAGCAGTTTTGGGTGATCCTTGCTGAACGTTTCAAAAAGCGGCTTTATTTTCAAAAGAGTCATTGGGTTCATTTCAAATTCTCCTCTCTATTCATCGTCTGCGTACTTTATAACAAGGTGGTGCGGAAGGCAGACCACAGGTATACCCGAAGATTTTAGAACGCCTGTTTTTACGCAGGTTTGGTCGGGACAATCAGCGTCGATAATACATATTGTGCCGTCTTTTATTTCAACAATATTGTATCCGCTTTCGGGATACTCGATTTTTATAGTCTGATTTTTTGTGTTTGAAAGGTCAAAGGTATAGAGAATTTCATTATCTCTGCTGATCACGACTTTATTGCTGTTCGGTTTACGAAGCTGATATATTGCCGTTATCGTACATACTGCAAATACTGCCGTTACAACTGCAAGAGATATTTTAACTCCCTTAGTCATGATATACCCTCCCGAGGTATGCTAAATGTGATTCCCGATCACTTAATAAGCGATTTGCCTGTCATTTCAGCAGGCTGGGGAACTCCCATAATATCGAGCATTGTAGGCGCAAGGTCCGCAAGAACTCCGCCGTCCGAAAGCTCGCCGTCAATGCCGACAGCAATAAGGGGAACGGGGTTAGTTGTATGCGCTGTAAACGGACTTCCGTCAGGCTCGTACATCTTATCCGCATTGCCGTGGTCGGCTGTGATAAGAGCCGCGCCGCCCTTTGCGAGTATAGCTTCAACCATTCTGCCAACGCACTCATCGACAGCTTCGACAGCCTTGACTGCCGCATCGAAAATACCCGTATGACCTACCATATCGCAGTTAGCGTAGTTGAGGATTATAACGTCATATTTATCGGAATTAATAGCGTCAACAACGGCGTCGCACACCTCGTATGCGCTCATTTCGGGCTTCATATCAAAAGTTGGAACATCGGGCGACTTGATAAGAATCCTGTCCTCGCCCTCGAACTGCTTTTCCTCGCCGCCGTTAAAGAAGAAAGTTACATGAGCGTACTTTTGAGTTTCCGCTATACGGAGCTGAGTTTTTCCCAGTTTAGCGAGATATTCGCCCATAGTCATAGTGAGCTGCTCGGGAGGATATGCAACCGACACATTAGGCATAGTCGCATCGTACTGAGCCATGCAGACAAAGTGGAGGGGGAAGAAGCCTTTTTTCCTTGTAAAGCCCGTAAAATCGGGGTCTACGAAAGCTCTTGTGATCTGTCTTGCACGGTCGGGACGGAAATTAAAGAAGATAACGCTGTCGTCGGCTTCAATTGCCGCGCCGTCTGCAATAACAGTCGGGAGCATAAATTCGTCCGTTACTTCATTTGCATAGGAATTTTTAATTGCCTGAACAGGGTCGGTCTCCTGCACGCCCTCACGGTAAACGAGAGCGGAGTATGCCTTTTCAACTCTGTCCCATGCGTTGTCTCTGTCCATAGCATAGAATCTGCCCGAGATCGTAGCGATCTTGCCTAAGCCGATCTTATCGAGTTCCGCAACAGTTTCAGCCATGTATTCGGCTGCGGAGGACGGCGGAACGTCACGTCCGTCAAGGAATGCGTGAATGTACACCTTGTCAAGACCGTTCTTCTTAGCCATTTCTACAAGACCGAACAAATGCTCCATATGGCTGTGAACTCCGCCGGGAGAAAGCAGTCCCATAAGGTGAAGCGCGGAATTTTTAGCCTTGCAGTTCTCCATAGCGGCAAGCAACGCCTTGTTTTCAAAGAATACGCCGTCTTTGATGTCTTTGGAAATCTTAACGAGCATTTGATAAACAATACGTCCTGCGCCAATATTGGTGTGACCTACCTCGGAGTTGCCCATTTGTCCGTCGGGAAGTCCAACGTCCAGACCGCTTGCGCCGATAAGGGTGTGAGGTCCTTTCATGTATTTGTCAAGATTCGGCTTTTTGGCGGCAGTTATGGCATTGCCGTAATTGTCGGGATTATAGCCGAAACCGTCCATAATTATAAGTGCAACTGGTTTTTTTGACATAATTATTTCTCCTATAATTTATTCACGTATGTCCTGCTGACCTACGTTGTCAGTACTTTCAAATCCGCTTATTTTAAAAGTCTTTTTATCACTTACTGCGTAAACATAATTACCATTTTGAGCAATTATATAGTAATCGTAAGGCTCATATTTATCTTCATATGTTTTGAACAGCATTTCCGCATCCGAACTGCTAAGTCCATAGCATATATCTATGTACTTTTCGTCTTTCTCCGCATAAACTCTTTTGCCGGAAACATTTGTATCATATATTTGGTCAAACACTTCAACAGTATAACCCTTATCAGTAAGATTATCCGTCAATTCTTCCATACTCGGTACGATCTCATCAGGATTTGGGACACCTGCTCCGTTTGCTGAGGAACAGCCCGAAAAAGCCATAGTACAGCAAAATATAGCCGTAATTGTTATAAGTGCAGCAGTTTTTTTGACATTTTTATCAAAACCCTTTCGTTAATTTTTATTACTACGTCCAGTACACAACAAGTCCTGAACTGTAGTCGAAAACACAGCCTTTACCGTAATAAGACGGTACTTTATAAATCACTGCATCAAAAAAATCGTCTTTGTGATTATCGTCAAGCCAGCCGTAAACGTGTCCGGGGAACTGACTGGGATATTCGGGCATATATTCAGTATAATTATCGCCGTACTCCTCCCTGTATTCCTCAATATCAGGAGCTTGATCGACCTCAACAAGTTCCGCACCGTCGATCTGTTTGTAATCTTCCTCCAGTTCGTGCATAGTCGCCGTATCAGTGTGGAAAATAAGGTAAGTTGACGGGTGATAGTCCTGCGCCGGTGCAGCGATTTGCGTGACGCATTTGTAATCCTCGCATATTTTGGGAAGCTTTTTGGGAAGAAATTTATCCATGCCTCCAAAATACACTCCGTGGCAATAGATAAACTTTTTGACCTGATACATCGGTTTCACATATCTCAAATCGGTATTAGTCGCAATAAACGGAATTGAATAAGTCAATGTAATTGTTGCAATTGCGGAAATTCTCAGTATAATTACTGCTGTTCTGAGCCTTCTGCCTTTCCCCCACTGGAAGTCCTTGATTTTCTGCCATTTTTCATAAAATATTACAAGAAAAACATTCAGCAGAATAAATATAAAAATCATCGGCACAGTAATACCCATTGCAGAAATTAAAATAAATACCGAGATACAAGAACTGGCTAATCCCAGAACAGCTATAACTACATTGACTACAATCCACGGGAATTTTTTTTGCGGTGAATTTCCAGAAAAATTATTGTTTTTATTCATATTTTAAAGACCTTTCTGAAAAATCAATGCTCCAAAATTTGAGGATTAAGCTGTGCATATATGAATATGCAGACAACTGCCGAAACAGTCACAAGAAGAAGATATATTCCGACAATTGTCCGCACTTTTTTCATAATACGGTAATTCTGTAGTTTCCTGCTGAAAAATACGAGGGATATAAAAGCTATGAAAATATTTGCATAGAAAAAGATATGCAGTAAATTGTTTTCTGTAGCAATACCCGTATAAATCGCGCACGAACAGGCTGTGGAAATACACAGCAGAACTCCGTTTTCGCTTTTCAAAATCAGCCGTTTACAGCCGCCTGAACGATAACGTTGAAGTCGTCAGCCTTGAGTGAAGCTCCGCCGATAAGTCCACCGTCGATGTTGGGCTTAGCAAGAAGCTCGGCGCAGTTCTTTGCATTCATTGAACCGCCGTACTGGATAGTAACAGCGTCGGCAGTTGCCTGATCGTAGAGCTTTGCAAGCTGCGCGCGAATGAAGCCGCAAACTTCCTCAGCCTGCTCGGGAGTAGCCGTAAGACCTGTTCCGATAGCCCATACAGGCTCGTAAGCGATAACAACGTTCTTTACCTGCTCGGCTGTAACGTCCCAAAGATCGAGCTTTATCTGACGCGCGATAACTTCCTCGGTGATGTTGCACTGACGCTCCCATTTAAGCTCGCCAACGCATACGATAGGCTTCAGACCTGCATTGAGAGCCGCAAGAGTTCTCTTGTTTACAGTCTCGTCTGTTTCGCCGAAATACTGACGTCTTTCGGAGTGACCGATAACAACGTACTCAACGCCGAGTTCAACGAGCATGGGAGCGGAGATTTCGCCTGTGAATGCGCCTTTTTCCTCAAAGTGAACGTTCTCTGCGCCGATCTTAACATTTGAGCCTGCTGTTGTGTTTATAGCGGTTTCAAGGTTTGTGAAAGGTACGCATGCGATGACCTCAACATTTCCCTCAGCGTTTGCAACGAGAGGCTTGATAGCTTCGAGAAGAGCCTTAGCCTCGGGTCTTGTGTTGTTCATTTTCCAGTTTCCGGCAATTATTGCCTTTCTTGTTGACTTGTTCATGATAATTAACTCCTTAAAAATTTTATTTGTCAGATTTGTTTTTTCCTTTGTTGACTTTGTTTGAATCAATGACTTTATTATTACAGCCGTTATAGCTTCCGACTATTATTCCCTTTTTAGCAGGTGAGATAATAAATCCCAATGCAAGCCCTGACAAAAAGCACAGCAGACATAAAAGTACAGTTTTATCCTCCTGTACTTTAGCAATTAAATTTTTCATAAATTCTCCTATTATGCAATGAGGGCGAATAATTTATGGATGATCGAATTGTCCACAAATGCTTATCACAATACCAAAAAGAAAAAACAACGTCCAAACTGTCGTTCCAAAACCGATAAAAATATGATAAAACATTTGCCACGGAGATAGCTTTGTTGCATATTTGTCTTTTTTTATTACAGCGATAATTGTCGCTGCGACACCTCTTAGGAAAAGATAAGATATCAATCCAAGAAACACTGCTAAAAAAGCCAACAATCCAATTATAAGTAAATCCATATCTTAATTTATCTTTTATTGTAACAAGGGCGGATATTTCACCGCCCTTATTGAAGTTATATCTTACTTTTCAGCGATAGCTGCAACGCCGGGAAGTACCTTACCTTCGAGGTATTCAAGAGACGCGCCGCCGCCTGTTGAGATGTGGCTCATCTTGTCAGCAAAGCCGAGCTGCATTACGGCTGCTGCGGAGTCGCCGCCGCCGATGATAGTTGTAGCGTCTGTCTCAGCAAGAGCCTTAGCTACAGCGATAGTACCCTTTGCAAGAGTGGGGTTCTCGAATACGCCCATAGGACCATTCCATACAACTGTCTTTGCAGTCTTAACAGCCTCTGCGAACATCTGCTGAGTCTTTTCGCCGATGTCAAGACCCATTTTATCAGCAGGGATCTTGTCGGAATCCACGTTCTCAATAGAGATCTCAGCGTCAATAGGATCAGGGAAAGAAGCAGCTACAGCCGTATCAACGGGGAGAAGGATCTTCTTGCCAAGGGACTCAGCCTTAGCGAGCATTTCCTTGCAGTAATCGAGCTTTTCGTCGTCAACAAGGGAATTACCGATAGAGCCGCCCTGTGCCTTGATGAACGTGTAAGCCATACCGCCGCCGATGATAAGAGTATCGCACTTTTCAAGGAGGTTGGAGATAACGTTGAGCTTGTCAGCAACCTTAGCTCCGCCGAGGATAGCTACAAAGGGTCTCTCGGGAACTTCAACTGCGTTGCCGAGGTACTTGATCTCTTTCTGCATGAGGTAGCCTACGGCAGTTTCCTTAACAAACTTTGTAACGCCTGCTGTTGAAGCGTGAGCGCGGTGAGCAGAACCGAAAGCGTCCATTACAAAAACTTCGCCGTCAACGAGGTCTGCAAGCTCCTTAGAGAAGTCCTCGCCGTTCTTTGTTTCCTCTGCGCCGCGGAAACGTGTATTCTGGAGAACAACGATCTCGCCGTCATTCATTTCGGAAACAGCTTTCTTTGCGTTATCGCCTACTACCGTATCATCGGCAGCGAATACGACCTTAGTGTTTACCAGTTCAGCAAGTCTTGCAGCAGCCGGAGCGAGTGAGAACTTATCCTCGGGACCGTTCTTGGGCTTTCCGAGGTGTGAGCAGAGAACTACCTTTGCGCCGTTTTCCACAAGCTTATTGATAGTGGGGAGGGCTGCCTGAATACGGTTATCGTTTGTGATAACGCCGTCTTTCAGCGGTACGTTGAAATCTACTCTTACGAGTACCTTTCTGCCCTTGACGTTAATGTCCTCAACTGTAACTTTGTTTAATCCTGCCATTGGTATGACATCCTTTCATTGAAAAATATATCATAATATAATGTTGTTAATTAAATAACAACCCTACATTATATTGTACACTATTTCGGAAAAAATTTCAAGTGTTTTTGAAATATTTTTAATATTTATTCAAAATTTTTCAGACTTTCTTTGGTCGGTATCAGTCGTTTTGTGTCAATTGGTAAAGCTCGTCATAAAGCTTCTCAGCGCTTTCCTCCGCAGACGCTTTACCGTACAGCACCTCATTGCATGCCGCGGTATATGCGTCTATCATATTTTCGTTTTCAAAATAAGGGCTTATTATTTCAAGCTCGTCCTTTTCTTCGGTCATTTTATTGAACGCTGCATACTGGATACCGCCCAAAAAGTCGTTTTCTTCAAGGAACTGTCTTGCAGACCTGCTCAGTGGAGTTCCCTTTTCAATTTTCTGATAGCCTGCCATTTCGGTGCTGTTCAGAAGATAATCAAGAAGCTCCGCCGCAGCCTCGGGATTCTCTATATCACGGCGTATAGCGTACATTGTGGCAGGCTTTGCGTACCAGCTTTGCAGATTTCCGTCAAAGGTCGTATAATCGGCGACAACTATCTCGCTGCCGTTTTCCGCCGCTCCGCCGCAATAGCTGTCCGCATCGCTCAGCCATGCGACTACTCCAGCATATTCGCCCGAAGTGATAGCGGCTTTGTCGAAGTTCTCGACCTGCGGCATTACCTTTTGGTTCACCATATCGCAGTATGTCTCTATCATTAGACGAAAATCGTTTTTATCGAAAATGAGATTTCCGCTGCTGTCCATGAGGTCTTTCCCTGTTTGCTGCCCAACGCATGAAGTCATATAAAACCACGCTGATTTTTGGGACATTGCTATCGGATATACGTCGCCGTTCATGACCTTTGCCGCTTGATAGAGATCGTCCCATGACTCGGGAATTTCCAGACCGTAGTCCTCATATACGGTTTTATTGATGTAAACGGTCATTGTGTTGAGGGCGATAGGGATAGCGTTGAGCTTTCCGTTCTGCATTCCGTATTGCAGGTCCTCCTCAGTGAAGTTTGAAAGGTCGATATGCTCGCTTAGTTGATTTATGTCGTAATAGCCGCTTCCGTCAGGGGAATACTGATTCAGCCATGCGTAATTGATCTGCATTACGTCTGATTCCGTATGGGAAACCATGCGGACGTTATTTCTCGTCTGATAGCCCGACCACTCGGAATAGTGGCATTTTACCTTAATATCGGGGTGAAGCCGCTCAAATTCTTCAATAGCTTTAAGCGTATAATCGTGTCGGTCATCGTTTCCCCACCATGAAAAGGAAATTTCAGTCTGCTCGGTCTGATTCGTAACGATCTCATTATTGCCGCAGCCGACAGCTCCCATTAGTATCAGGGCGGCTCCCAAAAGCGAGATATGTTTTGATATTCTCATTCCGAAGCCTCCGTTCCGCATATAGTAAAGGTATCCTTGCCTTTTTGCTTTGAGATGTATAACGCCTGATCTGCGGAATTGTAAAGCTCCCCAAAGGTTGCGCCGTTGTCGGGGAACACAGCCGCGCCTATGCTTGCGGAAATCTTATAGTCGCCATTTTCGCCCGAATAATAATTGTCGAACGCTTTGCTCAGCTCGGTACATTTTTCTTCAATATGCTGTTTGTAGCTGCCCTGTCTGAGATCGGATATGTTAAGGTATACGCAGAACTCGTCTCCGCCAAGTCTGCCGAGATAGTCGTCATTTTTGAAAACGCGTTTCAGGATTTCTCCAACGCCTGCAAGAACCTTGTCTCCGTAAGCGTGACCCAAAGTATCGTTTACGCCTTTGAAGTTGTCAAGATCGAGAAGAATAAGAGCCTTTTTCTTTGAATCAAGATCCTGTTCGAGAGCCTCCGCAACTCTTTTTTCAAAGGTACGCTTATTCAGGATACCCGTGAGGAGGTCCGTATGCGCTTCATCGGAAAGCGAATTTACTATCTCGTTTACGGGAGCTATTATTTTAGCCGTAAGAACAGCGCTTACCGCAGCCGCAAGTATCGCAGCAGCCGCAGCAATAATTACAACGTAAAGAGTTACGTCGTTTTTTTCTTTCAAGATCAGCTTCGTGGGGGCTGAACATACGACCCTCCAATTGTCGCCGCAGTCGGTAAGGGTAATAAGATACTTGTTATCCATGATAGTCACGGACGAACGATCGCCTATCCTTTCGGCAATATCCGCAGAAAGAACGCCGCCCTCCTGAGAATCCTCCGAAGAATATATTACCCTGTCATTTTCTTCAATAAGTTGGACTTCAATATCCTCGATACCGCCCGGATGCTCGAAAACATCGTCAAGCTCGTCTGTGTAAAAAGAAATTACAAGGACGGCATTTTCGTTCACCCTTTTAACGTAATATATGCGCTTGTAATTGTCCTTATATCCCGTTGACCAGCCGTCGGCGGTTTTGGGACGGTTTATCATGTCCGTGAGGTCAACGTAAAGCTGATCGCCGAAAAGCTTTACCGTACCGTTGGACATTTTGCCTACATGACTGTTGTTTCTGTATACTATTGCGAAGTCAACAAAGTTCTCCATGATACATATGTCATAAAGCTTATCGGCAATAAGCTGCTCTGTCTTGATAGAATCGTATTCATCGTTATTTTCGTCAGTGGCATCGTATTTGTAGACCTCCTCGGCGGCAAAAACAAGAGTTCCGATAGTTTCCATGCGTTGGAGGTAGCTGTCCATATTCTTTTGCATCTGAACGTTCAGAGCCGAAACCATAGACGTTACTTTCGTTTTCAGGGCTTTATCTGTTTTGTTTATCGTCAGAAATGATATGCTCACCGTCATTGCAGCTATAATAAAAATGTATATAAAAAGCATAAGGTTCTTCAGTCGCCTGACATGCGCCGAGGAATTTATACTGCTTTTATTCTTTTTATTTTGTTTCATAATGTACCTTTCGTCAGACCTGTTCAATAACTTCCAAAACGCTGTATTACTTGCTTTTTTGCACATCGCAAAAATCGGGCGTAATTCAGCATTTTTCGGTTATTGAACAAGTTTGTTTGTTGAAGTCAGGAGTTTTGTTTCAATTTCTGAAAGGGGATTGTTCCGAACTGAGCCGCTTGTCAAACTCCTCCTCGGAAATCGGCTTGGAATAATAAAATCCCTGCGCCGTATCGCAGCCGCAGCTTTGAAGAAATTCAGCTTGATCAACGGTTTCAACGCCCTCTGCGATAATATCGAGTCCGATGTCTCTTGACATGGAGATCGTGTGGGCGATTATCTTTCGTCCACGTTCGCTTTCCATAAACTCCGACAAGAATCCTCTGTCTATTTTAAGCACGTCAAAGGGAGTGGTTTTCAGCATATTCAGCGAAGAAAATCCCGAGCCGAAGTCGTCCATAAGCATGGTAAAGCCGCATTTCTTCATTTGTCTCACCACATCGGCGGTCTCGGCGGCGTCTACGGACTCGGTGATTTCCGCTTCGAGCAGATGAATAGGAATGTTGTATTTTTCTATAAGCTCCTTGAATTTTCCAACTACGTCAAAGAAATTAAGATACTCTCTGGAAATATTCACCGAAACAGGCACAGGCGTGATACCTCTGTCTATCCAGCTTCGTATCTTTATGCACGCTTTTTCCCACATAAGCTGATCGAGTTTTACGATAAATCCGTTCTTCTCGAACACGGGAATAAATTCCCCCGGAGGTATAAGACCTTTTTTAGGGTGCATCCATCTTGCAAGAGCCTCCGCGCCTATTATCCTGCCCGTTGAAATACTGTATTTGGGTTGTAGATACATGACAAATTCATTGTTGAGCATAGCGTCCGCCATGTCCTCCTCAATATCGTTCTGATGATACAGCTCTTTTTTCAGACTGCCGTTGTAAAAGCCGATATTGTTGAGCGCATTGCCTTTCACGGATTTGCGCGCGAGGGTAGCGTTATCGCCGTGACAGCGGCTGTGAAGCTTTCTGTCCTCTGCAATGGCAACGCCGAAGGTCAAACGGTATTCGATGTCTTTATATTTTCTGCCCATTGAAGCTTCGATATTGCGGATAAATCTTACTATTTCGTTCTCGGCGTCGAAAGCGGTAACTATCATGAAAACGTCCGCTGTCAGACGCGTAAAGGGCTGCTCGTCGGTGCATATGACGGTAAGAGAATCTTTGATATATTTTAAAAGCTCGTCGCCCATTTCAACCCCGTAGGTATCGTTGATAAGCTTGAATCTGTCAACGTCAAACTGGATAAAAGCTATTTTTCGGTCGGTGTTTTTGTCCATAAGACGCATTATCCGCTGTGAGAAAATTTTCGGCGCTTTTTCCGAAGTAAAAATATCAATTATTTCACGCTCCGAAATTTCCTTTTCGCTGTATGGAGTGATATTGATGTGAGCGGACGTAAATCTGCCGTCCTCGCCGCAGCCGAAAAATATACTTAAATGGCAAAGGGTGTAAGTTCTGCTTTCTCTCAGCCGCAGAGGTACGTCAATGGAAAGTCTTTTATCTGCTCCCCATTGGTTTATCTCGGACTCGACCTTATTGCAGAAAAGCTCGAAAGAAGGTCTTGCGGAGGGTTCAACAAGCTCTGAGCATCTTAGATATTCCAAAGGGTCTTTAACGCCGTCGGGTATAAGTCTGCCGCAAAGTCGGACAGTCCTTCCCTCAAGGCAGTTCCAAAAAATATGAACGGAGTCGCCGTCGCCTGTAAAAGTTTCTATAAAAAGTCTGCGGTCTCTGTCGGAAAAATTATTTATACTCAAAGCCATTCACCTGCCGATCACAACTATTTTAGAAAATTATACCACATTTTTCACTAAAAATCAAGTCTATCTATATAATCTTTACAAAATTTACAATATGTTTACAAAAATAGCGTTTCTCCGAATCAAAGAAACGCTTAAAATATTAATATGTGATAACTTTGCCCTCGGCGTTGTCGATGTCCATTATAACTTCGCCTACCGACGGGAGTTTCACAGTTCCGCTGAGGGGATTTTTTACGCTTATAACATGAGTGGTTATTTCAGCTTCTACATCGGAACGTTCAAAGCACAGATCGGCATCGTTCAGCTCGCAGTTGATAAGCTTCAGAGACTTGCAGTAGCAAAAAGGCTGAGTACCGCTTATTTTGCAGTTTATAAGCGTCAAACCCTCGGAGTACCATGCAAGATATTCGCCGTTTATCACGCTGTTTTCCACAACTATATCCCTGCCGTGCCAGAATGCGTCCTTTGTGTTAAATTCACAGTTATTGAACCGAGCGTTTTCTATATACTGGAACGAATATTTGCCGTTAAGCTTTACGTTCTCAAATCGGAGCTGCTTGCTGTTCATCATGAAATATTCGCCTGCCGCAGTTGAATCACGCATATCTATAGCTTCGCAGTTCCAGCCGAATTCCGGAGAATTTATGTCGCAGTCATTTATTGTGATATTTTTGCATTCACGGACTGCTTTTATACCGTGAAGCTTTGAATCGTTTATCTTCACATTCTTTGAATACCACAGCGCGGCGCGGCAGTTTTCGGTCATTTCGGATTCATAAATTTCAACGTTATCATCGTGCCACAAAGGGTATCTGAGATTGAAGAAGCAGTCGTTGAGTATGATGTTTTCGCTTTCTTTCAGAGCAGATTCTCCGTCAGCAAGACCGTCAAATGAGCAGTTCCGAAGAATAAGCTCACGGCTTCCGTACAAAGCGCGTTCTTCATCAAAGCTCTTGTTTTCAATTGTATTTCCGTTAAAAAGCATTTTGTACATTCTCCTCTGATTTATATACTCACCGCTGTTTCAAAATGTACAATACAACAATTCGGAATAGCGGCGAATATATTATACCACAGCCCAAAAAGAATGTCAATATTTCGAGATAGGGGACAGTATATATACTTTTTATTCGAGCAGTCCGAGAATGTCCTCGGCGTTCATGTGCATAATATCGCCGTCACCGCTTACGGCAATGTCGAACAGCTCCGATTTGCTTTCCTGAAGCTTGATTATTTTTTCCTCGATAGATTTATTTGCGATAAGCTTGTAAATCTGAACGTTGCGTTTCTGTCCGATACGGTAGGCTCTGTCGGACGCCTGATTTTCCGCCGAAACGTTCCACCACGGGTCATAGTGGATAACAATGTCCGCGCCTGTCAGATTAAGACCTGTTCCGCCTGCTTTAAGCGAGATAAGGAAAACGTTCGTATCGTCCTCGTTGAAGCAGTTTACAAGATTTATTCTCTTTTTGGGACTTGTCTTTCCCGTCAGCATATAGTAGCTGATGTTAAGCTCTGAAAGCTCTTTGGCAATAATATCGAGCATAGATGTGAATTGTGAAAAAAGCAGTATTTTATGACCCGAGTTCACGCAGTTCGAGATAAGCTCGATACATTGTTCAAGCTTGGCGCTTTTTCCGTCGAAATTATCATATGCAAGAGTCGGGTCGCAGCATATCTGCCTTAGCCGTGTTATCATTGCAAGTATCCTGAATCTGTCGGAATTATCGTTTAAGCCGTCTTGGAGCATGAGCTTCATTTCGGCAACGTTTGCGGAATACAGCTTGCTTTGTTCCTCGTTCATATCCGAGCGCAGGATAGTTTCCGTTTTATCGGGAAGTTCGCTTAGAACTTCTTTCTTTAATCGTCTGAGTATAAAAGGCGAAACTATTTTTTGCAGAGCCTTGACCTGCTGTTCCTCCTTTTTTACTACTATGGGATTTTCGTAATTCTTCTTGAAGTGGTTGTAGTTAAACAAATATCCCGGCATTATGAAATCGAAAATGCTCCATAGCTCGGCAAGACTGTTTTCAACGGGCGTTCCCGTCAGCGCAAATCTTACGTCAGCTTTTATTCCCTTTACAGCCTTTGACATTTGCGTGCTGTGATTTTTTATGTACTGCGCCTCGTCTATAAATTCATAGTGAAAACCAACTTCCTCATAGCCGGCAATATCCCTGATTATCAGAGAGTAGGACGTAATTATAATGTCGTATTCGTTTAAATGGTTCAGAAGTTCGCTTCGTGCGGAGGCAACTCCCGTTACCATGAGACTTTTAAGCTCGGGGGCAAATTTGCGTATTTCGTTTTCCCAGTTTAGTATAAGCGATGACGGACAGATGACAAGACAAGGCTTGTGTTCAGCCGAGCTGATCTTATATTCCGATATGAGCGCGATAGCCTGTATGGTTTTTCCAAGTCCCATATCGTCAGCAAGTATTCCGCCAAAGCCGTAATTTGCAATTGTTTGCATCCAACGGTAGCCGTATTTCTGGTATTCACGCATTGTACCGTCAAGCTTTTCAGGAACGGACAAAAGCTCCGTATCGTCTACGGAGGAACGGAATGATTTGATAATTTTTTTAAATTCACGGCTTCTGTCAATTCGCACACTTTCGCACTCGTGATTCAGACTGTCAAGGTAAAGCATTCGATACCGAGGAATGTTTATTTTTTCTTTAAGAAGCGATTTATCGGTAATATTCAGACTTTGGGTTATTTCGGCAAGCTCCTCTATTGAACTGTCAATAGACGCAAAAGAACCGTCTTTTAAACGATGATATTTTTTTCCTTTACGATATGCTCCGAGAAGCGAAATAAGTTCCTCGACCGAATAGCCGTCGGCTGTAATTTCAAGTTCAAGAAGATTTCCCGAACCGGGTCTGATACCGACAACGGCTTTGGCAGGCGGACGAACGGAAAGCTTATTAAAGCGGTCTGCTGTGTATATCTCCATGATTTTTGCGAGTTCGGGAATACCTTCGCTCATAAAGCGGTAAACTTCGCTTTCTTTTTCAATTATCAGGGGGTGGGTATCGTCGTTGGTATTTCTCGAAAAATATTTAAGCATCGTCTTTTCTGCGATGCTTTCCGCTTCATAATCGCAGAACGGATTTGTGTGGCGTTCGTAAAATGCAGGGTATATCTTGTCGCCATAAGAATATTCGGCTTTCGCCTGCACCGAACCTTCTTCCGTGCTGTCAATGTAAAGACGGCAGACTGCTTCCGGCGGTATGTAGTCGGTAAGCTTGTCCATTCCGTATATATTAACGAACCTGTTCAGCGGTTTCAGGACTGCATTATAAAATGCCTGCATATCTTCTTCGGATATGTAGAGGGAGTTTCCTTTTTCCAATGCCCGAAACAGATTGTAGATCGTTTTGGAGAACGCCGTATCTGCAATTCTGAAAATATGATTATTATAATCAAAAAAACATCCCTTTCGCCCTAATCCGACAAGCGATGAATCGGATACAACGTTAAGGCTGTAGCGGTTGTTTTTTACCTTCCTTATTTTTAGATTTATTTCGGGATTTTCAAATTTTACAAGACAGGGCGTTCCCTCATATGACACGTAATCGTCTTTATACAGTTCAAAAAAAGAGTCGATATAATTACGTTTCAGCGGAAACTCCTTTTTTATGCTGCTGTAATACCGATCGCTGCTGTTGGCAATAGAATAGCTGATATTCAGCAGCTCATAGCTGCGTTCGTCAAGAGCGTTTAAATCGTGGATAAGTGTAAGACCTTTGCCGTATGAGTATTTTTCTCCATTCAAAAAACGCCCCATAAGGTCAAATATATTTTGTACCGTGTACATTCTGTTTTTGCCTATTTTTAAAGTATATTTTATTCCGCTGCGGTCGAGTGTAAGCTCGGGGACGATTTTGACTTGTTCTTCCGCATCATCGGCAAAAGCAAAGCTTTCCGCCAATTTTCCAAATTCTGTTATAAGGGCGGCTGTACTGCGCGAGCTTCCGTTTGAAGAGATCGGTCTGTATTTTTTTTGCGCATATATCATCAGGGCGGCTATGTGTTTGCAACATTTGTTATATGAGTAAACATAAGGGCATGTACAACCGTAATTTATTATTTCAAGGTCACCGTCAAATTTTAGTCCTGTTGTATAAATATCGTTGTTTCCGAATATTACAGCTGCTAACGTATCGTTTTCTAATTTGACATCAAGGATCTTATCATCTTTGAAGATTTTTTCTCCTCTTTTTAGGATCGTGGGGTCTATATACTTTTGAAAATTATCTAAATTCATGTCTTAACCTCTTTATCTAATTGCATATTTTCCGCTATCTTAGTATATCCCTGCACACATCTATTCAGCAAATTTTGCTGAATACTACGTCGAAAATCCGCATACGCTGAGATAATAAACAGGCTCTTATTCGGAAACTCCTTGTAATGCGTCAGCGTTTCTGTACTGTTTGATAAAACGACTGCGAAACTGCTGCACAATTTTTTGCATACTTTCGCTTGATTTCTGCTTTCGCGGTAATTGTAAATATTACACATATTCTATCACATTATAAGCGATTTGTCAACATCAGATGAAAATTAAACCGTTACTTTTTATATACAAATCTTCATCTTTATTAAATATTACTATTTTATTTCGATGCATTGCTTTTTATTTAGATATTATTACAAAATTAAAGTTAAATAATAAAAATAATCTGTTACCCCTTGACATTGCTCCGCTATCGTGATATAATAATATAGTCGCATGAGACAAATGTTCTTAATATCGCGGTGTGGAGCAGCTAGGTAGCTCGTCGGGCTCATAACCCGAAGGTCGTTGGTTCAAATCCAGCCGCCGCAACCAACGTAGAATCGGCATTTTCGGGTGGATTGAAAGTGCCGATTATTTTATTTTCCTAATACTTTTCATAATAAAAAATCT
>Ga0129308_1001954_pt1 | contig 19221 bp, 23 predicted proteins | sample L827metagenome_FD_94440 | JGI IMG/M metagenome (GOLD analysis project Ga0129308, IMG submission 94440) | Ring-tailed lemur group fecal microbial communities from Wisconsin, USA - L827 metagenome | ecosystem: Host-associated > Mammals > Digestive system > Large intestine > Fecal | place: USA... | reverse complement strand
CGCCAGCCGGTGATGGAATAGGTCTTGGACAGGGAGGAGCAGGAAAGGGTCCGCTGCCACATACCCGGCAGGGAGGCAAAGTAGGTGTGCTGGTGGGGGGCGTAGACGATGTGCTCGTACACCTCGTCGGTGATGACGTAGGCGTCGTACTTCTCCGCCAGGGCGGCGATGACCTCCAGCTCTGCCCGGGTGAATACCTTGCCGGAGGGGTTGGAGGGATTGCACAGCACCAGGGCCTTGGGATGCTGGCGGAAGGCGTCTTCCAGCACCTCCGGGTCGAAGGAGAAGTCCGGCGGATTCAGGGGCACGTAGATGGGCTCCGCGCCGGAGAGAATGGTGTCCGCACCGTAGTTCTCGTAAAAGGGAGAAAAGACGATGACCTTGTCCCCGGGGTCCGCCACGGTCATCATGGCGCACATCATGGCCTCTGTGGAGCCGCAGGTGGCCACGATCTCCCGGTCCGGGTCGATGGGCAGGCCCGTGTAATGGCTCTGTTTTTTGGCCAGCGCCTCCCGGAAGTTCTGGGCGCCCCAGGTGACGGCGTACTGGTGGGGACCTTCGTGGGCCACCTGGGACAGCCGGTCCAGAATGGCCTGGGGCGGGTCAAAGTCCGGGAACCCCTGGGACAGGTTCACGGCGCCGTGCTGCAAAGACACCCGGGTCATGCGCCGGATCACGGAATCGGTGAAGCTGGCGGTGCGGGCGGAAAGGGGACGGGGCATGGAAATCACTCCTTATCAACTGGAATCAGCTGTTTTACGGCATTATTTTTCACGGTCCGCGCCTCATGCAAAGAGGCATTTTGAAAATCATACCAAAAAGATAGGGAAAATACCAGCCCCAATCTGCCAAAAAATCCGCCGGCGGACAAATATTCTTTGGACTATGGGGAGAAACGTGATACAATGACCCTATCATACCATACTTGGAAAGGGGAATCGTCATGAACGGGACATTGAACGTGCTGAAGGAGCGCCGCAGCATCCGCAAGTACAAGGCGGAGCAGGTGGCGGACAAAGAGCTGGACGCCATTTTGGAAGCCGGCACCTGGGCGGCCTCCGGCAAGGGCTTGCAGCCGGCTGTTATGGTGGTGGTCCAGGACCAGGAGACCATCTCCTACATGTCCCGGCTGAACGCCGAGATCCAGGGCAAGCCCGGAACGGACCCCTTCTACGGCGCGCCCACCGTGGTGGTGGTCCTGGCGGACGGGGAGAACCCCAACTGGGTGGCGGACGGCTCCCTGGTGCTGGGCAACCTGATGACGGCGGCCTGGTCCCTGGGCGTCGGCTCCTGCTGGATCAACCGGGCGAGAGAGCTGTTCGACATGCCCGAGGGCAAGGCGCTGCTGAACAAGTGGGGCCTGCCGGAGACGCTGCGGGGCGTCGGCAACTGCATCCTGGGCTATGCGGAGGGACCTGTGCCCGCGCCGAAGCCCCGGAAGGACGGCTACATCGTCCGGGTGTGAGAGGGAACGCCCATGGAAAGACCTGCGCAGAACATCCGCTACGATAAGGCGGCGGAGGCCCTGTATATCATTGACCAGACCCTGCTGCCCGCCGAGGAAACGGAGATCCGCCTGGAGACGGCGGAGCAGATGTACGACGCCATCCGCCTGCTGCGGGTCCGGGGCGCCCCGGCCATCGGCATCTGCGCCGCCTACTGCCTGTACGCCCTGGCCCGGACCATCGACGCCCCGGACATGGACGGCTTCCTGGAACAGCTGAAAGCGTACAGCGCCTATCTCAACAGCTCCCGCCCCACGGCGGTGAACCTCAGCTGGGCGCTGAACGTTCAGCTGGAGACCGCCGCGGCCCACCGGACGGAGGGCCGGGAGGCGGTGCTGGACGCCCTGTACGAAAAGGCGGTGGAGATCCATGAGGACGACATGGCCAAGTGCAAAGCCATCTCCGAATACGGCTTGAGCCTTTTGAAGGACGGAGACGGCGTGCTGACCCACTGCAACGCCGGCCCTCTGGCCACCTCCCGCTACGGCACCGCCCAGGGGCCCTTCCTGCTGGCGGCGGAACGAGGCATGAAGCTGCGGGTGTTCGCCGACGAGACCCGGCCCCTGCTTCAGGGAGCCCGCCTCACCAGCTACGAGCTGCAAAAGGGCGGCGTGGACGTGACCCTCATCTGCGACAATATGGCCTCCATCGTCATGAAAAACGGCTGGGTCCAGGCCTGCTTCGTAGGCTGCGACCGGGTGGCCGCTAACGGAGACACCGCCAATAAGATCGGCACCAGCGGCGTGGCCATTCTGGCAAAGCACTACGGTATCCCCGTTTATGTGCTGGGCCCTACCTCCACCATCGACATGGCCTGCCCCGACGGGGACCATATCCCCATTGAGCTGCGGGACGGGGAGGAGATCAAAACGCTGTGGTACGAAAAGCCCATGGCCCTGCCGGAGGTGAAGTGCTACAACCCTGCCTTTGATGTGACGGACCACACACTCATCACCGCCATCGTCACGGAAAAGGGCATCTGCTATCCGCCCTTTACCGAGAGTCTGGCGGCGCTGTTTGCAAAGGAGTGATGGCCGTGGTCCTGTTCGGAAAGCGGGAGGTCGTGTTCCAGGTCCAGGGAGACAAGGCCCGGTGGAAGGCCGCCCGGGCGGCGGTGGAGACCGCCGGCATCCAAATCATGGAGGCTTCCTCCTATGAGGGTGAGATTCCCCTTTGCAGCTGCGGCGCCAAGATCGACCGCCGCAATTACGGACCCAACGGCTGGATCGACCGCCGGATCTATTACATTGCCGTCCGGCCGGAGAACGCGGAACAGGCAAAAGCGCTGCTGGCGGATATTTGAATGAAAAAAATGGTTCCCCGGCAATGTGCCGGGGAACCGTTTTTTTATGTTTTGTCCGGATGACTGCCGTGAGATTGGGCGTAGACCTCCAGAAGATGCTGGAATTGCTGGCGCCGCTCATCCCGGCTGCGCATCTGGATGCGGTCCAGCAGGGGGCACAGCTGCGCCAGCTCCTGGGGCGTCAGGTCCGCGGTGAGCCACTCGAAGAAGAAGGACTCCGCCTCCACCTTGGCGTTGCGCAGGACCGCGCCCTTCTCTGTGATGAACAGCTGCTTCCGGCGGCCGTCCTCCGGGTGGGAGCGGCGCTCGATATAGCCCTCTTTTTCCAGCTTGGCGGCCCGGCGGGCAATGGTGCTCTTGTCCAGGCAGTACTTTTTCCGCAGCTCCTCCTGGGTGATGCCGGGACGGCGGTTGACGGTGTGGATCATGTCATAGTCGGAAAGGCTCAGGTTTGTGTTGCCCAGTGCCTGGGCCACGAAGCGCTGGGCATCCTTGTCGATTTTTCGTATCCTGCGTCTGGTGGGGTCCATGGATATGCCTCCCTGCTTTTCAGATACTCCTTTTTTCTGTATCATAGCAGGTGAAACGGACAAACGTCAATTCCGGCAGGACATTTTTGACGGATTGCACAAATTGTTGCCAATTGCAACAGTTTGAATTGACAACTACCGGGAGGAGGCTTAAGATACAAGCGTGGAAGGGCCACGGGAACTGGGAAGCCTGTGGAAGCCCACATGACAGCACCTTGCCGACCGGGAACGGCAGGACTGAAGGAAAACGCATCGGGTCTGATCAACCCGATGCGTTTTTGCGTCTTTAGCTGCCGGAGATGGGGTAGACGATGCCGCCTACGCAAATGCTTGCCAGCTCCTCCAGAGGCAGGATCTCCTCAAAAACCTGTCCCTTGTCGCAGATGGTGACGCCGTTTTCCGGCTTGAGGCTGCCGCCGGAGGCGGACAGGTCCAGCACCGTGCCGTCGGTCTTGGCCAGCAGGATCTCCACGTTTTCAAAATACCGTTCCATCTGGCGGCGGTCCCCAGGGGCCTCCCGGCCGCTGGGGGCGTCGGACCATTGGACCTCATGGTCCACGGTGTAGTCCACCTTGACCGCCACGGGGGAGACGGTGACGGCGTCCACGGTAAAGGTCATGCCGTCCTGGATGAAGGTCTCACCGCCGCCCAGTGTGACGGAGGAATCCTCGTAATCCACGTCAAAGCGGAACTTCCAGCGGCCCTCCACCACGGGGGTGGGGGCCTCCTGCGCCTCGTCCCAGACACACAGGTTCTCGAACTCCGCCGTGGCGGTGCAACCGTTGATGGGGCAATCGGCGCTGACGGTCTGCACCAGCTGGACGGCGCTGCCATCGGCTTCATTTGCCACGAACCAGGAGCTGCCGTGGCTGCCGCCGCGGACGTTCAGGCTCGCGCCGCCGAAGCCGCCCATCAGAAGGCTTTTGGCGTCGGTCCCTTCGGGGAGCAGGGCCGTGCCGTCGTCCCGGCGGATGGTGTAGACGATGGCGGCGTTGTACGCATCGCCGATGATGGCGTCGGCGGTGATGGTGACGCCGTTGTCCGTATCTCCGGCGCCGATGGGGTGGCCGATCTTGTCAATGACCTCCGTCTGGGCGGCGGAGCCGCCGAAAATGGGGGCAAAGACCTCCACGGCGGACTTCAATACGCCGCTGGCCCCGGCGCCCGCCGCCAAAGCGGCGGTGAGACAGGCGGCAATGAGAACGGTCCGCCACAGGGGCCGGCGGGCTTTGCGTTTGGCAGCTTCCGCGGCCCCGGCGGCCAGGGCCGCCTTTTGCTCCGGCGTGAAGCGCAGGGCGTCCAGGGAATTCCGGTATTCAAACAGAGCGTTCATAGTCGTCTCCTCCCAGTAAGTCTTTCAGCTTTGCCCGCCCCCGGGCCAGCCGGGTGTGAACGGTGGCGGTGGGCACGCCCAGGATGTGCCCGATCTCCGCTGCTTGGTAGCCCTCGTAATAATAGAGGTAGATGACAGCCCGGTAGTGGGGCGGCAGCTGCTCCACTGCCTCCAGCAAGCTGCCGTCCGCCGCCTCCGGCGCCGGTATCTGGGCGCATTCCTCCAGACCGCAGGTCCGCTTCCGCCAGGGGCTTTTCAAAATGTCCTTGCAGGCGTTGGCGGCCATCCGCAGTACGTAGGAGCGCTCATGCTCCGGTGTCTCAAAGGTCCTCGGCTCCGCCAGCAGCTTTACGAATACGGTTTGGCAGATATCCTGGGCGTCGTGGGTGTTTTTTAGATAGGTGTAACTCAGGCGGAGAATGGCGTCGGCGTAGGTTTCGGCCAGATACTCCGCCCGTTGGTTCCATTCCATGTGATCAACTCCTTTGGCGCGCGCTCATAAAGGATACGAGCGGGAGGAAGAAAAACTTTCACCGGCAGAAAAAAAGAGCGGCATTCGCCGCTCTTTTTAATCTGCCAGTGCATCCAGCGCCGCCTTGGCACGCCTCAAGGCTTGCCGCCGGGGCTCCAGTCCCGCGGTGGGACCGCCGTGGCGCAGAGGCTCCGCCAGGGCGCGGGCGGCCCGGTACAGCTCCGTCAGTCCCAGGTTGCCGGCCACGCCCTTGATGGTATGGGCCGCTTCAAAGGCGGCGGTGCCGTCGCCGCTGTCCAGAGCCGCCTCCAGGGCGGCGAAAGCCGGGTCCGCCAAAAATTGGCGGAAGCAGGTCTCGTAAAGGGCCTCGTCTCCCAGAAAACGCTCCAGGGCGCCGGAGGCGTCATTGCCCCGGCCTGCCAGGGCGTCCAGTAACGCTGACACGGCTCACTCCATGACGATGAGGGCGATCATCTCCACCGGCTCCGTCGTGCGGTTGATGAGGCCGTGGAAGTGGCCGTAGCCGGTGGCGCCGATGTCGCCGGCGTGGAGCAGGACTTCCTTGTCGTCATCCTGGAACACGGCCTCGCCCTTGATGATGTAATAAAACTCCGTCTCATGCTGGTGGTCATGATAGCCGATGGAGCAGCCGGGGTCCACGGTGACGTGGGCGAACATACGGCCGTGGCCGTACAGGCCCTCCTTGTCGGTCAGGTGCTTGATGTGGATAAGGCCCTGGCCGTTCTGGACGCAGGTGTCCACCCGGGGGCAGTTTTCAGACAGTGTGTACATGGAATCGTCCTCCTTGTTGTGCCCTGTCTCCAAGCCGGCGGCGGGGCGGTGAAAGTGGCTTTATTGTACCAGACCGGCGGCGGAAAGTCCAGAGGCGCCGCCTTGCGGAAAACGGCGGCATGTAGTACGATAAACATAAAAAAATACTTGACCTTCAAGTTACTTCACAGTGTACGCTGAAGGAAAAGGAGGTGGTCTTTTGACCAGCAAGGAGATGGAGGAGCGGTCCGGCGTGCCCCGGGCCAATATCCGGTATTACGAGGCGGAGGGACTGCTGTGCCCGGCCCGGGCGAAAAACGGCTACCGGGTGTACAGCGAGGAGGACCTGGCCGCCCTGGAGAAGATCAAGCTGCTGCGGCGGCTGGGCGTGACCATGGAGGAACTGAAAGACCTGACCGCCGGACGGCTGGAGCTGGCTGCCGTGCTGGACCGGCGCCTTGCGGAAGTGGGCGGGGAGCGGGCGTCCCTGGACCGGGTGGAGGAGGTCTGCGGCCGGCTGCGGGCGGCGGGAGAGTCCTTCGCCGCCTTGGACGCCGGAGCCTACCTGGACGCTTTGGACGCGCCGGCGCTGCCGCTGGAGGGGGGCGAGGCCTGGTGGAAGGCGCCTCATGCACCGTCCCTGCCGGAGACGGACGCCCTGCCGGTCTGCACCAGTATCCCCCGGCGGCTGTTTGCCCGGCTGTTCGACGAGTTTGGAATGCGGATGCTGGTGCTGTGCGCCATGGCGCTGCTGGGGACAAACCCGGCGTCCCACGCGACGGCCATCAGCCTGCTGGCGGGGTTCCTGCTGCTGTTCGTGGAGCCGCTGCTGCTGCACCTGTTGGGCACCACCCCCGGCAAAGCCCTCATGGGACTGCGGCTGGAGGCCCCCGGCGGGCGGAAGCTGACGTATGCGGAGGGCTTCACCCGGTATCTGCTGCTGCTGTGGTACGGCCTGGGCCTGGGCGTCCCCATTTTCAACCTGGTGCGTTACTACCAGTGCGCCAAGCGCTGCGGCGAGGGGGAGCCCCAGCCCTGGGACACGGACATCGCCTACATCGAAAAGCCCTTCCGCTGGGTGAACCCGGCGGCCTATCTGCTGGCGGCGGTACTGGTACTGGCGGCGGCGGAGACGGTCAACGCCTGGTCCCAGCTGCCGCCCAACCGGGGGGAAGTGACCGTGGCGGAGTTCGCGGAAAATTTCAACCGGCAGGCGGACTATTTTGACATGACGTTTTCCGGCCAGTGCCTGGACGAAAACGGCCGCTGGCAGGACCTGCCGTACAACGGGACGTTCTATGTCAATATCGGCGACTGGGGACCGAAAAACCTGCCCTTCACTTACACGGTGGAAAACGGCCGCCTGACGGCCCTGACCCTTTCGGCGGAGAAGGAGAACACAGAGGACTGGCTGACGCTTCCCACCAGCCAGATGGAGGCTGCCGCCATGGCTTATACGTGGGCGCGCAAGGAGGCCCCCTTCCGGGCTGACGCCCGCAGGGAGCTGCTGGAGCAGATGGAGTCCGCGGGACTGGAGGGCTTCACCCTCCGCCAGGGCGGCACGGTGCTGACGCTGGAGGTCCGGCAGCGGGGCTTCCGCTATTCGGATTCCCTGGGGCTGCTGCTGCCGGAGGAGGGCGGGGAAAATTTCTGTTCCTTCACCTTTACCATCGCCCTGGAAGAAGAACAGTGATTGCAAAAGCCGGATGCGGGGTGTAAAATCCCTGTATCTGGCTTTTGCCGGCGGCGGAACTTTGTGCAAATGGCAGAATTTCACTTGCTACCGAATTACCACTTTACTTCGGTAATAAAATGAAGTAAAATAATCCCCGTGAAAAGAGAAGGGCCCTTCGGCCCGCGAGGAGGACATATCCCATGGAACTGGATCTGAATATTTTAAAGCCCCAGGAGCGGCTTTCCCTGCAGCTGCGCCTGCTCTATGAAAAGGCGGGCTTTGGCAAGTACCATATGGGCCGGTTTGAGGAATACGGCCTGTACCAGGAAAACCGCCGCTTTCTCTCGTCTGAGCAGGTCATTACCTTTACAGACCTGGACGGCCGCCTGCTGGCGCTGAAGCCGGACGTGACGCTGTCCATCGCCAAGAACGCCCAGGTGGAGGAGGGCGGCTGCGGCCGGTATTACTACGCGGAAAACGTCTACCGCCCCAGCCAGGAGAGCCACACCTTCCAGGAGATCAGCCAAATGGGACTGGAGTGCATCGGCGCCGTGGATGACGCCGTGACGGCCCAGGCGGTGTCTCTGGCCCTCCAGAGCCTGGCCCTGACGGAGCGGGACTTTGTGGTGGAGCTGAGCCACATGGGCTTTGTCACCGGCCTCTTTGACGCCGTGGGGGCGCCGGAGGCCATCCGGCCCCGGCTGCTGACCTGCATCCGGGACAAAAACCTCCACGAGCTGCAAAAGTGCGCGGCGGAGGCGGGCCTTTCCCGCCAGGGCACGGACGCCCTGGGCCGGCTGAGCCGTCTGTCCGGCGGCTGGGAGGCGGTGCTGGAGGCGGCGGAGCCTCTGGCCCTCAACGCCGCCATGGGCGCGGCCCTGACGGAGCTCAGGACCCTTTGCGAAACGCTGGAGGCCCAAGGCCAGACGGAGAAGCTGAAGCTGGACCTGTCTCTCGTTAACGACATGGACTATTATAACGGCCTGGTGTTCCAGGGCTACCTGGCGGGCCTTCCCCGGGCGGTGCTGAAGGGCGGCCGGTACGACCCCCTGGCGGCCCAATTCCGCTCCGGCGCCCGGGCCATCGGCTTTGCCCTGTACCTGGATGAGCTGGACCGGACCGCCGAGGATACCCGGGAAAACGGCCGGGTCATGCTGAATGTGGCCCTGCCCAAGGGCCGCCTGGGCGACAAGGTCTATGACCTGCTGGCCGGCGTGGGCTACGGCTGCCCGGAAAATTACAACGACACCCGCAAGCTGGTGGTGGAAAACCCCGCCGCCGGCATCCGCTACTTCCTGGTGAAGCCCAGCGACGTGGCCATTTACGTGGAGCACGGCGCGGCGGACATCGGCATCGTGGGCAAGGACATCCTGGCGGAGTCCGGCGCTGATGTGTATGAGCTGCTGGACACGGGCCTTGGCAAGTGCCGCATGTGCGTGGCGGGTCCCAAGGACTTTGCCGACGACCCGGGCCGCACCCTGCGGGTGGCCACCAAGTTCGTCAACATCGCCAAGCGCTATTACGCCGCCCAGGGCCGGGACATCGACATCATCAAGCTGAACGGATCCATTGAGCTGGCCCCCATCCTGGGCCTTTCCGACGTTATCGTGGACATCGTGGAGACGGGCACCACCCTGCGGGAGAACAACCTGAAGGTGCTGACGGAGTTCATGCCCATCTCCGCCCGGTTCATCGCCAACCGGGCCAGCTACCAGTTCAAGCGCCGGGAGATCGACACCCTCCTGGGCAAGCTGCGGGAGGTGACGGAGCAGTGATCCCCATTTTGCAATTTGACCAACTGGCGCCGGAAGACATCCTGAACCGGGACATCCAGGCGGAGGAGGATGTGTCCGCCGTCGTGGACGCGGTGCTGGCCGCGGTAAAGGCCAAGGGCGACGCGGCGCTGAAGGCGTATACCAAGCAGTTCAACGGCGTGGAGCTGGAGGACCTGCAAGTCAGCGAAGCGGAGCTGGACGCGGCCTGGAAGGGCCTGGACCCGGAATTTATCAAAACGCTGGAAATGGCGGCGGAAAATATCCGCCGCTTCCATGAGCGGCAGGTCCACAAGGACTTTGTGCTGACCGACAAGCCGGGCATCCTCATGGGCCAGCGGTACACTCCCATTGAAAAGGTGGGCATCTGTGTGCCCAGCGCGCCGACGGCCTTTCCCTCCACCATTTTGATGAACGTCATCCCCGCCAAGATCGCGGGGGTGGGGGAGATCGTGGTGGTGACGCCGCCGGACAAAAACGGTGCCATCAGCCCCGAGGCGCTGGCGGCGGCAAAGATTGCCGGCGCCGACAAGATCTTCAAGATCGGCGGCGCCCAGGCGGTGGCCGCCCTGGCCTACGGCACGGAGAGCGTGCCGAGAGTGGATAAGGTGGTGGGCCCCGGCGGCATTTTCGTGGCCACTGCCAAGCGGAAGGTGTTCGGCCAGGTGGCCATCGACATGATCGCCGGCCCCAGTGAGATCTTAGTGCTGGCGGACGGCAAATCCGACGCCGCCTGGGTGGCGGCGGACCTGCTGAGCCAAGCGGAGCACGACGTGCTGGCCTCCCCCGTGCTGGTGACGGACAGCCAGGAGCTGGCCCGGGCCGTCCAGGCGGAGGTGGAGCGGCAGCTGGAGCTGCTTCCCCGGCGGGAGGTGGCCCGCAGGGCCGTGGACGACAACGGCAGGATCATCGTCACCGACGATTTGGAAAAGGCGGTGGAGGCCGCCAACCTCATCGCACCGGAGCATCTGGAGCTGTGTGTGGACGACCCCTTCGCCCTGCTGCCCCGGGTGAAAAACGCCGGCAGCATCTTCCTGGGCCGCAGCGCCCCGGAGGCATTGGGCGATTACTTCGCGGGCCCCAACCACACGCTGCCCACAAGCGGCACCGCCCGGTTCTCCAGTCCCCTCAGCGTGGATGACTTTGTGAAGAAGTCCAGCTTTCTCTACTATGACCAGGCGGCGCTCTCCCCCGTGGCGGAGCGCATCGCCGAGTTTGCCCGCCGGGAGGGGCTGGAGGCCCACGCCCGGTCCGTGCTCATCCGAAACGAAAAAGGAGAAAATGCACCATGAGCAAGTTCCTTTCCAGGGAGGCCGGCCGTCTGGCCCCCTATACCCCCGGCGAACAGCCCCAGGATCAGCAGTACATTAAGCTCAATACCAACGAAAGCCCCTTCCCACCCTCTCCCAAGGTGGTGAAGGCCCTCTCCCGGGCGGAGCTTTTGAAGCTGAACCTGTACTCCGACCCCACCTGCGGCCAGCTGGTGGAGGCCATTGCCAAGCGGTATGAATTGCAGCCGGAAAACGTTCTCACCGGCAACGGCTCCGATGAGATCTTGGCCTTTGCCTTCCGGGCCTTCTGCGGCGAGGGCAAGCCCCTGGCCTATGCCGACATTACCTACGGCTTCTATAAGTCCCAGGTAGCCCTGTTCGGCCTGGAGGCCAAGGTCATTCCCCTGCGGGAGGATTTCACCCTGAACGTGGACGACTACATGGACTTCCCCGGCACCATCGTCATCGCCAACCCCAACGCCCCCACGGGCATGACGGTCCCCCGGGCGGATATCCAGCGGCTGCTGGAGGCGGACCCGGAGCGGGTGGTCATCGTGGACGAGGCGTATGTGGATTTCGGCGGCGAAAGCTGCGTGCCCATGATCTACCGCTACGAGAACCTGCTGGTGGTTCAGACCATGTCCAAGAGCCGCTCCCTGGCCGGCGGCCGGGTGGGCTTTGCCCTGGGCAGCCCCGCCCTCATCTCCGCTCTGAACCGGGTGAAGTACAGCTTCAATCCCTATAACGTCAACCGCCTCAGCATCATCGCCGGCGCCGTGGCCGTGGAGGACGAGCCCTATTTTCAGACCTGCACCGCCGCCGTCCGGAACAACCGGGCGTGGACGGTCCAGGAACTGGAGGAACTGGGTTTCACCATCCTGCCCTCCTCCGCCAACTTCATTTTCGCCAAGTCTGACAAGCTCCCCGGCGGGGAGCTGTACCGGAAGCTGAAGGAAAACGGCATCCTGGTGCGGTGGTTCGACGCCGACCGCATCCGGGACTATGTCCGCATCACCATCGGCTCTCTGGAGCAGATGACGGCGCTGGTGGACGAGATCGCCCGCCTTCTGGAAGAACTGTAAGGAGGTGCCGCCATGCGTACCGCGAGTATCAAGCGCGACACGAAGGAGACCCAGATCGAACTGTCCCTGGACCTGGACGGCACCGGAACAGGCAGCATTGCCACCGGCTGCGGCTTTCTGGACCACATGCTGACCCTGTTCGCCCGCCACGGTGACTTTGACCTGACCGTCACCTGCCGCGGGGACACCAATGTGGATTACCACCACACGGTGGAGGATATCGGCATCTGCCTGGGGCAGGCGTTCACCCGGGCCCTGGGGGACAAGCGGGGCATTACCCGCTACGGCCAGTTCCTGCTGCCCATGGATGAGACGCTGGTGCTGTGCGCCGTGGACCTCTCCGGCCGGGATTACCTGGGCTGGGCCGTGGACCTGCCCGCGGCGAAGGTGGGGGACTTCGACACGGAGCTGGCCAAGGAATTCTGGCTGGGCTTTGTGCGGAACTGCCCCGGCTCCATCCATATCCGGGAGCTGGCGGGGGAGAACACCCACCACATTCTGGAGGCCGTGTTCAAGGGCATGGGCCGGGCTCTGAAAGAGGCTGTGGCCCCGGACGCAAAACACCCGGACGAAATCCCCAGTACCAAGGGGACTCTTTAAAAAGTGAGTTGATACCATGATAGCAATCGTAGATTACGGCGTGGGGAACCTGTTTTCCCTGTCCTCCTCCCTGAAGGCCCTGGGCCTGGAGACGGAGATCACCCGGGACGCGGACAAGCTCCGGGCGGCGGACCGCATCATCCTCCCCGGCGTGGGCGCCTTCGGAGACGCCCGGGCCAAGCTGGACGCCACCGGCCTGGTGCCGGTCATCCAGGCGGAGGCGGCCCACAAGCCCCTGCTTGGCATCTGCCTGGGGATGCAGCTGCTGTTTGACCGGGGCTTTGAGTACGGGGAGCACCCGGGCCTTGGGCTGGTGCCCGGGCAGGTGGTGGACCTCCACGGCGCCCTGGAGGACAAGACCCTGAAAGTCCCCCACATGGGTTGGAACAGCCTTCAGATCGTGAAGGACGACCCGCTGTTCCGGTACGTGCGGGACGGAGAGTATGTCTATTACGTCCACAGCTTTTACGCCGCGGACTGCCTGCCCAGCACCCTGGCCACCTCCCGGTACGGCAACGTGGATGTCACCGGCGTGGTGCGCAATGGCAATGTCTGGGGCACCCAGTTCCACCCGGAGAAGTCCGGCGACACGGGACTGCGGCTGCTGCGGGCCTTTGCGGAGCTGTAAAAGGAGGACGCCATGCAGATATTTCCCGCCATTGATCTCTCCGGCGGACAGGTGGTCCGCCTGTATCAGGGAGATTACGATCAAATGACCGTCTACGGCCAGGACCCCTGCGCCGTGGCGAGAGACTTTATGGCCGCCGGGGCCAAATACCTTCATGTGGTGGACCTGGACGGCGCCAGGGACGGCATCCTGGCAAATTTCGAATCCATCGCCGCCATCGCCAAGCAGGGCGGCCTGTACATCGAGGTGGGCGGCGGCATCCGTACCGAGGAACGCATTCAGCAGTATCTCGATTTGGGCGTGGGCCGCTGCATTCTGGGTACCATCGCCGTGAAGGACTTTGACTTCACCGCCCGCATGGCCCAGACCTACGGCGATAAAATCGCCGTGGGCGTGGACGCTCGGGACGGGTATGTGGCCGTCAACGGCTGGAAGGAGCTGTCCGCCGAAAAAGGGGTGGACTTCTGCCGCCGCCTGTATGACGCCGGTGTGGGCACCGTCATCTATACGGATATCAGCCGGGACGGCGCTGAACAGGGCACGAATCTGGAAGTTTACCGGGAGCTTGCGAACATCGAGGGCCTGGCTGTCACCGCCTCCGGCGGCGTCAGCTCCCTGGAGGAGCTGCGGCAGTTGGAGGCCATGGGCACCCGGGCCGCCATTTTGGGCAAGGCGCTGTACACCGGGCGGCTGGATTTGAAAACGGTGATCGAGGAGGTGGGCGCATGTTAGCCAAGCGCATCATTCCCTGCCTGGATGTCAAGGACGGGCGGGTGGTCAAGGGCACCAATTTCGAGGGTCTGCGGGACATGGCGGACCCGGTGGAAATGGCCCGCTTTTATAACGATTCCGGCGCTGATGAGCTGGTGTTTTACGACATCACCGCCTCCGTGGAGGGCCGCAACCTGTTCACGGACATCCTGCGCCGGGTGGCCAGCGAGATTTTCATCCCCCTGACAGTGGGCGGCGGTATCCGTACCCTGGATGACTTTGACCGGGTGCTTAAATGCGGCGCCGACAAGGTGTCCGTCAACTCCGGCGCCATCGCGGACCCGTCCATCATCGGCGCAGCGGCCAAGAAGTACGGCGACCAGTGCGTGGTCCTCAGCATGGATGTGAAGCGGGTGGACGGGCAGTTCCGCCTGTTCGCCAAGGGCGGCCGGGAGGATACCGGCATCGACGCCATGGAGTGGGCCGTTCGGGGCGTGGGCGACGGCGCGGGCGAGATCGTGTTGAACTCCATCGACACCGACGGCGTGAAGGCGGGCTTTGACCTGGAGATGCTGGACGCTCTGGCGGCAAGAGTCAGCGTGCCCATCATCGCCAGCGGCGGCGCCGGGAACATGGAGCATTTCGCCCAGCTTTTTACCCACCCGGGCATCGACGCGGGCCTGGCGGCCTCCATTTTCCACACGAAGCAAGTGGACATCAAGGAACTAAAGCGCTATCTCCGCGCCCGGGGCGTGGAAATGCGCTTGTAAGAGGGGAGCAAAGCAACCAATGGAATTGAAATTTGACGAGCGGGGACTCATCCCCGCCATTGTCCAGGACCACTACACCAAGGAGGTCCTGACCCTGGCCTACATGAACGCGGAAAGCCTGGCCATCACCATCGACGAGCGGCGCACCTGCTTCTGGAGCCGCAGCCGCCAGGAGCTGTGGCGCAAGGGGGAGACCTCCGGCAACGTGCAGCACGTGGTGTCCATCACCGCCGACTGCGACGGCGACGCCCTGGTGGTGGAGGTGGTGAAGGACGGTCCTGCCTGCCACACTGGCGCGGAGAGCTGTTTTTTCCATGAGATCTACCTCTCTGACGAACTGAAGCAGTTCAGCTATGAGGGCCTGTACCACCTTATCGAGGGCCGCAAGACCAGCCCTAAGGAGGGCAGCTACACTACCTACCTGTTTGAAAAGGGCCTGGACAAGATTTTGAAAAAGGTGGGCGAGGAGTGCACGGAGGTCATCATCGGCGGCCGCAAGGAGGACAAGGAGGAGACCATTTACGAGATCGCGGACCTGGCGTACCACGTCATGGTGCTGATGGTCCAGATGGGCATTACTGTGGAGGACGTCACCCGGGAGCTGGAAAAGCGCCACGTGGTGGACCACAAGGTGAAGCAGGAGCGGATGCAATGAGCCTGACGCCCGCCGTCTGCTCCGTCCACACCCACGCCGATTTCTGCGACGGAAAGAACACCCTGGCGGAGATGGCCGCCGCCGCATACGCGGCGGGAGTGCGGTATTACGGTGTCTCCTGCCATTCCCACACCCCCATCCCCGCCGACGAGGGCGCTGTCCTGCCCAAGGATATGGCCGCCTACCGCCGGGCGGTGCTGGAATTGCGGGCGGAATACGCCGGCCGCATGGAGGTGCTGCTGGGCCTGGAATGGGACAGCCAGTCCGATATCGAGCCGGCGGGCTTTGACTACTGGATCGGCAGCGTCCACTATCAAAAGGGCGGAAACGGCCGCTTTTACGCCGCCGACTGGGGCGAGGAGCACTTTACCGCCTGCCGGGACGAGCTGTTCGGCGGCGACGCCCTGGCGGTGGCGGAGGGCTATTTCCGGGAGGTGTGCCGGGTGGCGGCGAAAAAGCCGCCTGTCCTGGGCCACCTGGACCTTATCACCAAACTCAACGGCGGCAGCCGTTTTTTTGACGAGACGGCGCCCCGGTACAAACAGGCGGCGCTGGAGGCCCTCCACGCCGCGGACCCCGCCGCCACGCTGCTGGAGATCAACACCGGCGGCGTGTCCCGGGGCTACCGGAGGGAACCCTACCCGGCGCTGTTCCTGCTGGAGGAGTGGTGCCGCATGGGCGGCAAGGTCATCCTCACCTCCGACGCCCACAGCGCGGACACCGTGGTGTACGGCTACGGCCAGTCCGCCGCCCTGGCGAAGGCGGCGGGCTTTACGAAAAGCACGCTGCTGACCCTGGAGGGGCCGGTGGAATGCGCCCTGTGACAGCAGAGATTCACGAAAAAGCCGCGGCTCCGGCCGCGGCTTTCGGCGTTCCTGCCTCTTGAGATGGCGGCAGAGACTTGGTACAATAAAAAGACTTTCAACAAACAGTGCGAGGTGGTCTGGCATGTATCGGACAGTCATTTTTGATTTGGACGGAACGCTTTTGAATACCATTGAGGACCTGGCGGCCGCGGGGAACCACGTCTGCCGGGAAAATGGCTGGCCGGAGTATTCCGTGGCGGAGTTCCGGCAGATGGTGGGCCACGGCATCCCCAACCTGGTGCGGCAATTTTCCCCGGAGGACTGCCGCAGCCCATTGATGGTGGTGAACACGGTGGCCCAGTTCTCCGACTATTACGGTGCCCACAATATGGACAAGACCGCTCCCTACCCGGGCGTCCCGGCCATGCTGAAGCGGCTGAAAGCCGCCGGTGTGCGTCTGGCCGTGTATTCCAACAAGGCCGACGAGTTCAGCCAGACCATCATCCGCCACTATTTCCCGGACACCTTCGATCTGGTGCGGGGCAAGCTGCCGGGTGTGCCGGTGAAGCCGGACCCCACCGGCGTGCGCCAGGTGCTGGAGGCGCTGAACGCCGCCGCGGCAGAGACCCTGTTCGTGGGAGACAGCGACACGGATATGGACACCGCCCATAACGCGGGCCTTGCCGCCTGCGGCGTCACCTGGGGCTTCCGGGACCGGCAGGTGCTGGTAGGTGCCGGGGCGGAGCTGCTGGCGGACACGGCGGAGCAGCTGGAGACCTATATTCTGGAGCATTGAAAAAAGCCGCCCTCCGGGCGGCTTTTTGATGCCTCAGTGCGCGTCTGTCCGCCACAGAATCTGTGCGTTCAGCTGAAAACCATATTTTTCATAGAGGTGAATGGCGGGATTTCCCGCCACGACCTTTACCTCGACCCTGCGGACGCCGGCGGTGCGGAAAGTGTCCATGGCCCAATCCATCAGGACTTTTCCCAGCCCCTGACCGCGGAAGGACTGCCGTACGAACAGATAGTCCAGCTTTCCCATCTCCCGGTGCAGGTCGATCTTGACAAAGCCGATGGGGCAGCAGTCTTTTTCCAAAACGGCGATTTGCGAAGCGCCGGCAGCCACGGCGGCGGAGAATTCTTCCAGTACCTGGGCCGGCGGCCGGCCGGGATAGGCGCCCCGGTGGTGCAGGGAGACCTGGTTGTGATAATCCGCCAGCTCACAAAGACAGCCCCGCAGAAATGGGACTTCCTCCGGTGCCAGCAGCCGCGGGACCATGTTCATGACGGCGCCTCCTTGACAATGAATATGGAAACATTGTAACAGGCAGATGGAAAAAAGCAAGCACAAACAGCCCGAAGGCATCGCCTTCGGGCTGTTTTCGCGGCGCCGCGGCCCGTTAAAGCAGCTGGCCGTAGCTGACGCCGCCGGCATTCCGCTGCCGGGCGGCAGTATCGCCGTTGGTGGTATTGTTGTTGGCGTTGTTGTTGGCATTGTTGTCCGGCAGCACATCGTCAATGACGTCGTTCACGCCGTTTTCCACATCATGGACGCCGTTTTGGATGTCCTGGGACAGGTCACCGTTGTGGTCGCCGTTGGTGGTGCCGTTGGTGGTGCCGTTGGTGGTGCCGTTGTTCGTGCCGTTGTTGGTCCCATTGGTGGCGCCGTTGTTGGTGCCGTTTTCCGTGGTGCCGTTGGTGGTTCCGTTGGTGGTCCCGTTGTTGGTTTTGTTTCCGCCGCCGCAGGCCGTCAGGGAAAGCGTCAGCAGCAGGACGGTCAGCAGGAGCGCAAAATTCTTCTTCACAGTTGTGATCCTCCTTTTGCGGGGACGATAGGTGTGCGATACCCGAAGTCTATTGTGGGCAAAAATCACATAACTATCAAAGGAAATTTCTGAAAAAACACTTGACTTTTTTGGAAATGTTTGTTATAACAATATCAGTAATTATTACTAATAAGGAGGGGCGAATATGCAGGACCGGCGGTTTTCCCACCAGCGGGAGAGAATCTATGCCGCTGTGCGGAGCAGTCACGCCCATCCCACCGCTGAAATGGTGTACCAGCAGCTGAAGCCGGAAATGCCCCGCCTCAGCCTGGGCACGGTGTACCGCAACCTGCGGCAGATGGCGGCGGAGGGCAGGCTGGTGGAGCTGTCCGGCCCGGTGGCCCGGTTTGACGCGGTCATTGCCCCCCACACGCATTTCCGGTGCACCGGCTGCGGCACGGTGCTGGACCTGGACCTGCCCTACGACCCGGCGCTGGACGCCCGGGCGGCGGAGCAGGGCTGCACGGTCACGGGACACAGTCTTTGTTTTACGGGGCTTTGCCCGCAATGCGGAGCAAGCACCGGTACAAATTCATAAAGTTGACAGAAAGGGGAAAATTTTTATGGAACTGAAGGGCAGCAAGACGGAGGCCAATCTGTGGAAGGCGTTTGCCGGTGAATCCCAGGCCCGCAACAAGTACGACTATTTTGCCAGCAAGGCCAAGAAGGAGGGCTACGAGCAGATCGCGGCCATCTTCCAGGAGACCGCGCTGAACGAGAAGGAGCACGCCAAGCTGTGGTTCAAGGCCCTCAGCGGCATCGGCTCCACGGAGGAGAACCTGGTGGCTGCCGCCGCCGGCGAGAACGAGGAGTGGACCTCCATGTACGCCGAGATGGCCCGCACCGCCGAGGAGGAGGGCTTCCTGGCCCTGGCCGCCCAGTTCGAGGGCGTGGCCAAGATCGAAAAGACCCATGAGGAGCGCTATCTGAAGCTGCTGGACAACCTGAAAAAGGGTGAGGTTTTCAAGAAGGGCGAAAAGGTCATGTGGTTCTGCCGCAACTGCGGCCACGTGGAGGTGGCGGAGAGCGCCCCCGCCGTGTGCCCCGTGTGCAATCATCCCCAGGCCTATTTCCAGGTGAAGGCCACCAATTATTGAGGCGGAAAGCGCCGCCGGCCACGGCCGGCGGCGTTTTTTCACATATTTGTCCGCAAAAAGGGACAAAATCGTAAAAACAGGTCAGAAGTGGTATAAACCACCAAAAAGAAATTTTGCCGAAAGATGTTTTTTCAAAATGTTTGTGAAAAACGCCGTTGACGGCGCAGGGGAAAACGGTTATGATAGGAATAGTAAATTGACTTGCTATGCGAAGCTGTTCAATCTGACTTGGTATAGAAAAGGAGAGCTGTATCATGTATACACAGGAGATCACCGTTAATAACGAAGTGGGCCTGCACGCCAGACCTGCCACTTTCTTCATCCAGAAGGCGAACGAGTTCAAGAGCGGCATCTGGGTCGAGAAGGAAGACCGCCGCGTCAACGCCAAGAGCCTGCTGGGCGTTTTGTCTCTGG
>Ga0129308_1001952_pt1 | contig 19231 bp, 18 predicted proteins | sample L827metagenome_FD_94440 | JGI IMG/M metagenome (GOLD analysis project Ga0129308, IMG submission 94440) | Ring-tailed lemur group fecal microbial communities from Wisconsin, USA - L827 metagenome | ecosystem: Host-associated > Mammals > Digestive system > Large intestine > Fecal | place: USA... | reverse complement strand
TGTAGAAGTTTTCTACATCAATCTGCTTGTCATTATAGAAATAGTTGGCATAAACATACAAACCACACCAAATGGTTGCCAGTACAGCCATTACGATGACTATTACTTTTGAAATTTTTTTCATAATCTTCATGTTCTATAGAGTTTAGTCGATATTTGCTTTTTGGCAAAGGTAGTAATAATTTTCGTTAATCTTATTTTTCTAACTCCTTATTTGCCAACAATGGTAACATGGAGGTAACTAACTGAGTTTCAAGTGCCTTCTTGTGTAGTATCTGGTAGTTGGCTAACTTTGCAACCGTAAATCAAAACATAGTAAGGAGAAGTGATTATGAAGAACTATCAGAAAGTAAATGTGCCCGCAGGCGAGGCACGTGTCGAGCTGCACGATTCATTGAATCTGACCGGTGCAGAAGTATCCGTCAGCAATCTGCCGGCTGGCGCAGGAGTACCTTTTGTGCATTCGCACAAGCAAAATGAAGAAATTTATGCCGTCCTCTCCGGACGCGGCACCATGGTGATTGACGGAGAAGCCGTAGAGCTGCAAGCCGGTGACTGGCTTCGCGTGGCTCCGGCAGGAGAACGCCAACTGTCGGCTGCGTCAGACAGCGCTATCAGTGTGATTTGTATTCAGGTGAAAGCCGGTTCGTTAGAGAGATTTACGATGGAGGATGGTGTGGTGAAGTAAGAGAAAGTCACATCGGTGGAATTAAAATGATAGGGGATGGGCTGTGGTGCAGTCCATCTCCTATTGTGTAATATTATAGGCTCTTAAGCCACTTTTTGCCAGACTTTGTGTAAGTCCATGCGTATAGTCCACCAACGATGATGATGCCAACTGTGAATATGAATCCTAATGCTTCCATTATTTTAATATTTTATTAGCCAATAATGCTGATATAACTGATAATATAATACCTGTACAAATAGAATACCAATTATTTTCATCTGAAATATTCGAGTATAAAGGTATTACAACTCCGATAACAAGTCCTGCAAAAGTTACAAAGATTAATCCGAAAACCAAAGGATAGGACATAAATGGTTAGCTTTGTGGCAAGTATAGCGTAAACTCACTATATTCCCCTTCCCTGCTTTCCACCGACACCTTTCCCCCGTGTGCCTGCATCACTTGATAGACGTAGTTCAGCCCCAGTCCGAAGCCTGCAATCCGTCCTCCCTTGCCGCTTCTGACGGAGGAGGCACGTTCAAACTTATTGAAAATGTTTGGCAGGTCCTTTGCCGGTATTCCTATGCCGTTGTCGCGTACACTGATGAAACGGTAGTCGCCCTCTTCCCAAGATGCGATGCGGATAGTGATGTCTTGGCGGGAGTATTTCAAGGCATTGTCTATCAAGTTGCTGATGGCTTCTTGCAGGTACTCTTTGTCTGCCATGACGGTGTCTGTCTTGAATTCCGTCTCAAAGCGGATGGGCTTTGTGGCTATGGTCTTGAATTTCTCAATCATTTCCTCTATGAGCGGCTGTATGGGTACGGGAGCTTTCACCATTTTCATTTTCTCGTGTTCCAGTTTGGAGATGGTGAGTACTTTGTTGGTGAGTGCCAGCAGGTGTTCGGACTCTTTGGCAATGATGAAGTGGAAGTTCTTCCTTATTTCGGGCTTTGCATCCAGCTTTCCGCTGCTCAGTGCATGATTGCTCATGATGATGGAGCTGAGCGGGGTCTTCATGTCATGAATCATGGCGTAGGAGAAGTCCTCGCGGAGCTGGGAGATTTTGTTTTGGCGGCGGATGATTTTAATCAAATAGATGATGCAGGAAATTACAAAGACAAGGATAAACACAGTGGCGATAATAAGCAAGCCCATACGTGCCAGAAACGTCTTATAAGGATGGCTTATGATGAGCCGCACCACTTGGGTATAGTCTGCACGTATCGGAAAGTCCTTAGCCTTGATTGTCAGCCAGTTCGGTTCTATTTGAGTTCCACATTTATCCAATATCTTCCCGGTATGCAAATTCATCAAATGGATGGAATAATTATCTTCTATCCCATTCTCTTTCAATAATACGGAGGTGATGGAATCCAATCTTTCCAATGACATGGGGTAGCCTTTATCAGACAAACGCTCATAAAAATAGGTCATTGACGGGATAGTGTCATTAGTTGGTCCACCCATTATCGCCGTTCCTTTAGGCGTTTGCCCAAAACGAATTCTTCCTTCTTCTTGCAGTGCTTTTTCGATAATGGCATAACTTTCCTTTTGGATATTGTTTCTGATAAGCGTATAAGTATTATACAGCCATATAGACTGTAAAGCTAATGCGCCTATCAGCCCTAAGAACGTCAGCAGGCTTATAGATATGAACTTGCCGTTCCCTTTCATTCCAACTTTCTCTTTATGGTTTTCCACCCTGCTTTGATTATCAAAACTTTGGCAAAGGTACGCTTTTTCTTCTAATTCCCGGACTTCTTCTTCCAATCTTTCGTTAACCTAACATTAACGTAGCGATAACCTAAAAGATTTTTGCCTCCCCCTATCTTTGCCATGTCGAAAGGGAACAACTCCCCCAAAAGACAAGAACTTGAAACAAAATGTATAACTTAAAAAATAAAAACATTATGAAGACTTTAGTAATTTCAGCAATCGTTGCAATGACCTCTTTAGTAAACGTAGTAAGCGCAACAGCCGTTAACCGTACAGGCAACTTTGCCTACAATACCGAAACCAACGACGGTCGTGTGGAAACACAAACCGTATTCAAAGTGGAGAATCAGAAATTCCTGCACCGCCACCTGAAGTACAATTATATCTACGACAACTCCGGCCGCATCTCTCAAAAAGAAGTGCTGAAATGGAACGAAGCTACGCAAAGCTTTGAGAAGCACCACAGCCTTAACTTCTTCTATACAGATGACGTCACCGTAGAATATGCCCTCTGGAACAAGCAAACCAATGCCTACACCGATATCAAGCAGAAAGCCGTCTATCGGCAGACCGACAGCAGCGTCCTGCGCTACCTCAGCTACGAATGGGACGAAAAGAACAATGACTGGAGCTTGACGACAGACCATTACATGACGAATGAGTCTGTGCAGCTATTGGCAGAGAAATGAGAACGGATTTGAATAAACTGATTTTTTACCATTATATAGGCAATGTGAGTTTCTTATTTCTCCGGTACAGGAAAGGCTGCCCGAAAACTACGGTGCAACTCTTTTTTTGATTATTTCTCAGACGCAGATGACGCAGATTTTAATATTTTTAATCTGCGTCATCCGTGTCGAAGCGATAGCAGATATAAGTTCTCGGACAGAGTGGGGGCATTACGCATTGCAACGTCAAAATCATCAATAAGGAAAAGGATGATGCCATGCTTTTCGGACATCAATTTTTGATACTTACCAATTTATTTTTACTCTATTTCGACTTTTTTTTGTACTTTTGCACCGGATTTCTTAATCAATAGTGCTCGAAATTCGGTTCTCATCTTTTTTATATTCCCTGATGAGGCAGTTTGTAGCGCATTGTGGCAGATGTTGTGCTGTCCGGACTCTTATGGTTCATTATTAGTATTTCCAAGGGAATGAACAGAAGTTAACGACTTATAGTTAACGGTTAGAAGAGAAAATAATGAACAACAATACATCTAATTTTATTTCATGAACAGAGTTATGGTTTATTCTGCTCTGGCTGTCGCTCTGATGGCCGGAGAGGCTTGTTTTGTGCCTATACATGCACAAGACGAGGCTGTGCAAACGATGACACTCACGGCACTTTATAACCTTGCCGACCAACAGAGTCAGAAGGTGAGAGTGAGTGAGGTGGCTTTGCAGGCAGCCGACGAAGGGGTGGCAGCCGCCAAATCGGCTTTGCTGCCGAGTGTGGATTTGAGCCTTCAAGGCAGTTATACGGGCAATGCCTTCATGTTGTCGCGGGGCTTTTCTTCCGGTGGAACAACCGACTACATCGTGCCGGGCATGGGGGCTATTCCCGTGGCAAACGGCAAACAGGACACACCCCATTGGGGAAACAGTTTCACGGCTCAAGTGGCACAGGTGGTGTATGCCGGCGGCGCTATCCGTTCGGGCATCCGTATGGCAGAATTGGGCAAAGAGATGGCAGAACTCGATGTGGAGAAGAACCGCCAGGAGGTGCGCTTCTTGCTAACGGGTTACTATCTCGACCTCTACAAGTTAGTCAATCAGATAGAAGTGGTGCGTCAGAACATCGCACTCACACAGACGGAGATTGACCAAATGAAAGCCCGCCGTGAGCAGGGTACCGTTCTGCAGAACGACATCACCCGCTATGAATTCCAGTTGCAGAGTCTTGAACTCACACTGACAAAGCTCACTGATGCCTCTGCCATCATCAACCACCAATTGGTTACAACGCTTCATCTACCGGAGCAGACGGTTATCGCTCCCGACAAGGATGAACTCAGCACAGAGATAGACGCACTCTCGGCAATCGCCGTTCAAGACACATGGCAGCAGACGGCAACGGACAACAACCTTGGCATCCGCCAGGCCGCAGTAGCCACAAACCTTGCAGAACAGAAGGTGAAGCAGGTAAAGGCAGAGTCTTTGCCTTCGGTGGCTGTCGTGGCAGAGAACCATCTCTCCGGTCCTTATACGCAAGACCTCATCCCGAAGGATTGCAATGTAAACGTATGGTTCGTAGGGGTAGGCGTAAAGTTCAGCCTTGGCAGTCTTTGGAAGAACAAACACCACATCCGCAAGGCACGTACCGAGCATCGGCAGTCGAGGGAAACACTCGCCTTGACTCGTGAGGGAGTGGAGAATGCCGTACAGGCAAACTATACCAACCTCCTTACGTCATACACCGAGGTGAAGACACAGCAGAAGCAGGTGGAACTTGCCAACCAGAACTACTCCGTGGTGCAGAACCGTTATCAGAACGACCTTGCACTCCTTACCGACATGGTGGATGCCTCCAACATGAAACTCTCCGCCGAAATGGCGCTGGTCAATGCCCGCATCGGCATGCTTTATAATTTCTATACACTCAAATACGTAACAAATACTTTATAACAGTAACAAATACTTTATAGCAATGGAAAAGAACAAGATACACATCTATTTATACAATGCGCTCATCGTGCTTTGCCTCCTGGGCGGAGCCGTTTATGTGATAAGCCAGTTTATGTACTTCGGCAGTGGAGAATTTACCGACAATGCCCGTGTACGCCAGAACGTCGTGCCTCAGAGCAGCCGTGTGCAAGGCTTCATCCGCGAGGTGCGGTTTGCCGATTTCCAGCAGGTAAAGAAGGGTGATACACTCGCCATCATCGAGGATGCCGAATTTCGCTTGCGACTGGCTCAAGCCGAGGCCGATCTTATCCGCGCCGAACATGGTTCGCAGGGAACGGCAAGCAGCATCGTTACCACCAAGACAAGCATGACCGTCACCGAAGCCGGCATCGAATCCGCACGCGTACAGATGGAGAATGCCCAGCGTGAAGATGCCCGCTTCAAGAAGCTCCTCAGTCAGGATGCCGTCACCCAGCAACAGTATGACAATGTACATACGGGCTATCTGAGTGCCAAAGCAGCCTACGAGCAGGCGGTTCGTTCACGTCAGATGCAGTCGGCTGTTGTGGCCGAACAAGGTCATCACCTTTCCGCTTCGGAGCAGGCCATCGAGCTGGCCCGTCGCGCCGTCGACCTCGCCCGTCTCAACCTCTCCTATTGCTACATCATAGCCACTTGCAACGGTACAGTTGGCACGAAGGACATTCACGTAGGCCAGCTTGTCAATCCGGGCCAGACGCTGGTGAATATCGTCGATAATAGCGAACGTTGGGTGGAAGCAAACTACAAAGAGAGCCAGTTACCCCACATCAAGGTGGGCAGCAAGGCCGAGATTACAGCCGACGCCGTTCCCGGCATACAATATACAGGTACGGTGGAACGTATATCTGATGCTACCGGCAGTGCCTTTTCACTTATTCCCATCGACAATGCCACGGGTAATTTTGTGAAGGTAGAGCAGCGCGTCACCGTACGCATCAAGCTCGATGAGAATGCCGATGTTGACAAGCTCAAGGGCGGTTATAATGTGGAATGTATCATTGAGGAATAATGGGACAGTTGACAGAATTCTTTATGAAGAGCGCCGGCGGCCCTCCACCTAACATGGGCTTTTCCATGCCTATGATGAAGGAGTGGGTGCCTCGTCGGATACAGCCGTGGCTGTACGTCCTGACCGCCTTTTGCTTCCAGTTCAGCAGCGGTGTCTATCTCGGCGCACTGGATGTCATCCGTGGCACCACCAATTTCATGATTGAGGACGTAGTCTTCCTGCTCTATGCCAACCTTGCAGGCATGGCAGTCTATTTCCCGATGCTCTTCCGCATGAAGTTCCGCTTCACCAACAAGCAATTGCTCTGCGGCTCGGCCATCGTGCTTGCCGTGTGCAACGCGCTGACAATGTATTGCCAGTCGATACCTGTGCTCATGGTAGTGTGCTTCATATCCGGAATGGCCAAGATACAGGGCACGTTCGAGTGCATGAGCAACATCCAGCTTTGGATTACCCCCAAGCGCGATTTTGCCGTCTTCTTTCCCGTGCTCCACATCATCCTGCTCACCGCCATCGAGGGCAGCGGATGGCTTGCCGCCTGGTTCGGCCATCATTTCACATGGCAGATGATGCACGTCTTCACCATCGGCACCATGTCGTTCGTGCTGCTCACGCAGTCCGTCTTCTGCCGTCCGTTTTGCCCCATGCCCCAGCGCCTGTCGCTCAAAGGCATCGACTTTCAGGGAGCATTGCTCATCTGCGGACTGATGCTCGTGGTGTCGTACATCGTGGTGTACGGCGACTATCTCATGTGGTTCGATACCCTCAGCATGCGTCTTCTGCTGGGTGTTGCCATTGTGCTTTGCGGCATTGTGCTCTTCCGCCTGCGCTACTACCGCTATCCCTACATCGAGCTTAGTCTTTTCACACGTCGCAACGTAGTTCCCATCCTCATCATCACCTTCTTTGCCGAACTCGCTTTCGGTGCCGAACACACGATGGAAGAGATACTCTACAGCGAAGTCATCCGGCTGGAGGAACTGACCAAAGAATCGCAGTATATGTGGGCACTTCCCGGCATGTACCTCGGCATCCTGCTCGACCTCTATTGGCTAAAAGTGAGGAAGTGGAAGGTGTGGAAACTCTTCGGCATTGCCTTCATCTGCATCGCGTTCTATGGCATGTTGATGTACTTCACGCTCGACATAAACGCCAATATCGAGCAGTACCGCCTTGCCATCTTCTTGCGTGGATTTGCGTATGCCGTCCTTGCCCCTACATTGATGTGGGCTTTGGACGAATCGGTGCCCAGTCTGGAGCAGTTCTTCATGGGCTTGTTCGTGTTCAACATCCTCCACATGTATCTGGCAGGAGCGGCAGGTTATGGCATTTATACCACCATCTTCTCGCACTTTATGAACGACGACATGATGAACTACGGACGGCAGCTCACCCTCACGCACCTGGATATGGCGCACTTCAACTTCGGCGAGTACGTTGGCCACGACTTCCTGCACTCCATGATGATGGTGGCAATAAAGCAGGTCTATGGCTATGTTATCTGGTTCGCTTTAGGCCTTGCCGCCCTCTTCCTGCTGTGCGACATTCCCGCTGTCCGTACAAATATCCGCAAAGTTCCCCGCTGGCCGGTTTATGCCATCGAGTATCTTGCGAGAAGAAAGTAAAGGGGGGCTGTCCGAAAACTACGGTATAGCTTTCTTCCTGATTTTTGTTGACAAACCAATGACTCGTGCTGATTTCCGGTTTCTCCGGCACCGGGGAAGGCGTGGTTCCCCGGTGCCGGAGGTGGGGTTCCCCGGTGCCGAACCCCTCGCTCCCTGGTGCCGGAGAAGCACCCCCTTCAAAAGGTGTTCTGAGTGGGGTGAAGGCATCGCCGGGGATATATGATAAAATGTTCACATATCACTGCATTTGAGGTGGATGTGATAAAATGGGGTGAAAATATTCCTATTCTGATGAGAATACCCTATATTTGAGACTTGAAAACATGAAATGTCAAGATAATGAAATCGCTATCCTATATACTCGTATTGTTTTTCCTTTTGACGGTCGCTTGTTCACGAGAAAGGAATGGTGGAAACAATCTTTTGTTGGCCACGGCAGAGCGCCTGGTGCAGGAAGATGCCGACAGTGCCGCCCAACTGCTCGATAGCATTTCCGCCCCTGACGAGTTGAGTGACAAGGATTTTGCACTCTGGTGCATGTTGCAGGGACGGGCAGTGGACAAGCTGCATACTTTTCTTCCCGCTCCTTATCAATATAGACGTGCCGCGAAGTGGTATTCAGCTTATGGTGCTCCTGAAGAACAAGCGCAAATATTGCTTTATCTGGGGCGTTCGTATGCCGAAGACGGTGATTATGATGCAGCCATGACGACTTATGCCATCGCCTTGGAGGTGGCTGAAGAGAATAAGCTCGATAATAATGCCGGATATATCAACGGCTATATGGGAGATTTGTATGAGGACAGAGCCATGTGGACGGAAGCTATCGGCAAGTATAAGACTGCCGCTGAATATTTTAACAAAATGAATAACCGGAAGAGTTACGTTTGCGCTCTGAGGGATATAGGGCGTGAGTATGCCAAGATGGATTCGCTGTCGTGCGCTTTAACTACACTGTTGACAGCGGATTCTGTAGCGAATGCATTAGGTAAAGAAAAAGCAAGGATTGGTATTGCCAACCATATAGGGAATATCTATTTTTTGCAAGAAGAATATGAAAAGGCAAAGAAATATTTTTATATATCCTTGAAATCGGGTACTGATACAATGCCTGATTATATTGCGCTTATTTCTCTTTATATAGAGACTGATTCTTTGCGTAAGGCTAAAGAGCTCTTGGAAAACTTGCCGCAAGATAATCCTAAATATGCATACAGTATTAAGTATTTATATTATGAAATGTATAAGAAAGAAGGAGAGTATGATTTGGCACTTGAAAGTTTAGAAGAATATAAGTATCTGACAGATTCTCTTATTTATGTTGAGAACCAATCTAAAATATTGAATATTGAAAAGAAGTACAATAATCAAAAGAAACTTGAGAAAATAAGTGAGTTGACCAATAGTAGGTGGATATACTGCATCATTTCCATTGTCTGTGCTTTAAGCGTTTTAGTTGTTTTTCTGGCAGTTTTGCTATATAGAAGATGGGTTAAAGAAAAGTTCCAGAAACAACAGATAGAATTGAGCAATGTAAGGAATGACTTGCTTAACCTTTCGCTTGAATTAGAAAGAAAGAACTCCCAACTTTTCACAATAGAAGAAAATAAAGAAGAATATCAGAAAATAAAAGGGGAAATAGCTTCACTTGCATTAGCTTACAGAAAACTGCAACATAAGCTGACAGTCTCATCACAAACTTACAAAGAACTGATTGATTTGGCCAATCAGAATAAGGCAGGCAATGGAAAATCTCTCATCGCTGAGCGATATTGGCAGTGCATTGTGAACGAAATTACAACTATTTATCCTTCTTTGCGTAGTTATATATTCAATGTGTGTCCGGAAATCTTGGATAAGGAATGGCAGTATTGTTGTTTTTTTATGTATGGCTTCGATGTAAATACAGAAGCCCGGCTATTGAATATCAGTCCGGCATCGGTTCGCACTAAGCACCTTCGGTTGAAAGAGAAGCTGAAAATTGTATTGCCACCCAAAACTTCATTATACGACTATTTGGTAGAAAAGTTGCTGTAAAAGCTTCCTCTTACTATTGCCGTGTATATATCATGTCTATGAATCTTATGTAATTTATTGATTTTCAGTATATATTTGTATATGCTTGATTTCATTGTTCTATAGTATTCTACTCATATATTTTGTAATTTTATTAACAATAAAATTACGAAAAATATGAAAACATTGAGAATTATTCCATTGTTGCTATTTTTGTTATTGGTTTCTTTAACAGTACATAGCACAGTCTTGGAATCGCAAAAGAAAATCATTTTTAAAACGACCGAAAGTTGGGGCGGTAAGGCAGACAAATCTGTTCTTTTTACCTCTATTGATGCTTATGTGGTAGATAACAACTGCATTAAAGCCCAATTTTTCGGTAAGGGAGATACCCCTTCCACTTTTCAAATCAAAGATAGTCATGGATACCTTATCTATCAAGATGTTCTCTATCTGTCTGGAGAAGACACTTATCGAATTGATATAAGCGGATTTAATCCGGGAAAATATTCACTTATCTATTATGATGAATACATGGAAGCGGTGGGTGAATTTGAGAAAGAATGATTAAACGCTACTATATATACATATGTTTTTCAGATTCAAAATATGCAGATATTTATGTATATAAGAACAATATACGTATATATTAACATTTTGTAGTGCAAATATTAATTTATAGAGTATGAAAAGGTTTTTCTTATTGATTTTTATTTCTTGTCTAATGGCGTGTAGTCAAAATATGGAAGATGGAGGAATAAAAGAATCTTCTCAAAATCTTGTTAGCCTCACGCAAGATGAGTTCTTGAGTATTGCTTATGACAATCCTAAGGAATTGAGTGTAGAGGAGGTCAGGAATATTGCATCAGATTTTCTTAAAGCACTAAATAAAGAAAACGAAAGTGAAACTAAAAGTAGCGTTTCAGAATTCACGCTTAAAATTGATTCAAAGTCGTATTATTCTCCTTGCCAATTTGTGTTGTCAACCAAGACTGCATCTGATGAAAAATTGAAATTACCAGTGTATGAGGTTGAAGTAACTTCTAATCAAGGAGTTGGCGTTGTCTATATTTCAGCTGATGAACGAAATGCGGAAGTGATTACTTATATTCCGCAAATGGCAGATAATGCTGAATTGTTTGTAAAATCAGGATCTGCATTTTTGGTTGAATGGGCTAAAGAAAGTGCTTACGAACACCTTGTCGAAATAGAAAAAGCCCGTACGACATTGCATGATGCTACTGTAACGAAGATAAGTACACAATTAGGTATTGAGAAATCGGAAGTAACTTTAGAGAATGTCATTGATAAAATTGTTGTGGCAGGAACAAGAGCCACCGCAATAACAACTCCAACAACGCAGATTATAGCGAAATGTGACCCTATAGTAAAAACAGAATGGTCTCAAGGAAGTCCTTATAATCTTTCTTTGCCTATCCCCAATGCGCCTAGTACCCAAGCTCATGTTTATACAGGATGTGCAGTGACTGCTGCATGTCAGTTAATGACTGCGATTAAACCTAAATTGACTTTAGGTGGGATGCTTATTGATTGGGATTATCTTACACAGTCAGATGAAGTTAGTGCCGGTGATTCTGCAGATAAGCTTGCTATGTTGGGGAAATTGCATTCATGGGTTTTTGATCAACTTGATGCAACTCCACAATATGATATTAATGGCTACCACAATGGAACTGGGGTTAGTGCAAATAGCCAAGTTTGGTTTTATGGCAATTACTTTAATCATAGTGAAAATTATAGTAAATATGATCCGGATGCACTTTTGAGATCCTTTAGAGCTGGATATCCATCACTTATACGTGGGCAAGGACATGCTTGGATTGTTGATGGATATATTATAGCAGAAAAAGCTGTAGCAAGTAGTCAATCTTCTACTCGTGCTATAATTATTCAATACTATGATATGTTTTGGCATGCAAACTTGGGATGGGGAGGCCTAGCCAATGGTTATTATAAACTGAAACCGGACGCTCATGTTGATTTTGAATCTGTGGGGTATACATTTACTACCGATGGACTCTACATTTACCCCGGTCTTTATAGCAAAGTGGAAAATCTTAATTTTTAAATAATACAAGAATGAATAAAATTAGTACAGTATCTTTATTGTTGTCTACAGTGATTTATTTCGGCTCATGTGTAGACGAGCAAGAATTAGTCCTTGATAACAATGAAATCAGAACCGAAAAAATTGATTTAACCCAAGAAGAGTTGAATAGTATAGCTTATGATAATCTTTCAGAAATTTCGGAAGAAGAAGTTTTTTCAATGGTTGCGAATTTTGTTAATCAGCGAAATGAAAAAGCGAAAACTCGAAGTGCTTCGATTCCCAAAATGACAGTGAGGAAGAAAAGCTACCTTGGAAGGCAGGCTGGGGCTGTGGTAACTAAAAGTTCTTGTTTGATGGACTCAATCCCTATCTATGATGTTGTGGTTAATAATGAAGATAAAACATCTTATGCTGTAGTTTCTGCAGATAAAAGAGAACCTGGTGTATTAGTATTTTTTGATAATTTCCCTATTGATGAGAAGAAAATACAAGAAGGTTTGAATCACCCTAATACAAAAGCCATTATGTCTTTGTCGAAAGGTGAATTAATTCAAAATGTGGAAACTATAGAAGAAGCAAAACGTAATTTAAGAGAACGTACTGTTGCTAAAATCTGTAAAAAGTTCAATATCCCAGTTAGTGAATATTCATTTGAGAACCTCGTTGATAAGATTTGTGTAGATGGAGGGAAGGTTGTGACGCGTAATCATCAAGGTACGCAGGATCCGATAGGAAACTTTGTTGCAGAGAAAAAGCCTATGTGTCAAATTGTTTGGGAACAGAAACCACCATATAATGGAGAATGTCCTATGGGGAAAATTCTGATTTCTCTTGGTGAATATAGTTTTGTGGCTGATGCTAATGTTCCTGCAGGGTGTGTCACAATTGCGTGCATTCATGCACATGCTTGTGTAGAAACTCCTAATATTGGAGGAATACCAATGAGGTGGAGTTATTATAAATCGACTAAAGTTTTGAACGAACATGAAACATCTGCAACAGAATTTGAAAGAGCACGAAAAGCAATTAGACATATTTATGATGAACTTAAGTGTTCTCCTATATATGCTTATCATGAGGGTGAGCAGTATGTTCATTCAACGGGATCTACTTTGGGAGAAGATTATATAATGAAAAACTTTAATTATCAAAAGAAACAAACTTTTGATCCGGATGTTGTTTTGGCATCATTGAATGCAAATAAACCAATATATGTTTCTGGGGAGGTATATGGTAATCAAGAAGAGAACCCAGATTCTTATGGTTGGGAAGGACATGCTTTTGTTATAGATGGCTATATTATACAGACAAAAACTCCTTTGGTATATTCGATACAGCAAGTAGCTCAAACTAAATCTGATATTGTTCAATATTATGATATGTATTGGCATATCAATCTGGGTTGGGGAGACAATTCTAATGCATATTTCAAATTGGATAGTGATGCAACTTGTACACCACAATTTTTTGATAAATATGGGAGATATAATTTGGTCCCATTAAAAAATATGACTATAATTACTCATCTTTCAGTTAAGTAGTTTTATTTGTTTGAGTTTTGCAGTGTCTTCTTTGCGTTTACAGGTACTTCTGAGGAAAGGTGAAGTTGTAAAAGGTACTTTTTTGAAGGGAGACTTGGCCGTAAAGCATTCGCAAAACTCAAATTAGTTTATGAAGTTATGCGGTTACTTTTTTTTATAATATCAATTTGTGCTGTATGTGTGGGTTGTGATTCAAAAGAGGAATGTATGGATATACTTAGTTCAAAAGGTGAGAATGTTGATACGATATGTAATATGACATTTAACTTGAAAAATCCTAAGGAGATTCGTGTTTGGTGTAAATCAGTTTTTTCATTCGAGGCGATGGGTTTGGGAAAGTTTACAATTGAATCTAAGAATACGGAAATAGCAAAAGTTTCGGTTAGAGGAAATCGTTTTACGATACGTACTTGTCAGGCAGGAACTACAGATATTATTATTGCAAACGATTTAGGAAAAAGCATTGTTTTGAAGTGTTATTCTTGTTCTTTTGCTAATGTTTGGGCAGAATTGCCGGAATTATCTTCAATTTACAATAATTCGGTGATGGTGGTAGCAGAGGATCAGTTAGTGGCAAACAAGATAAGAAAGGAATTGGGGCAATGTTTACTGAAAAGAAATAAGTATATATTTGCTGAAGGAACAAATAGAGTGTCTGTGGTGTATGATAACGGAGAAGCAATTGAAGGTGATTATCTGTGGAATGTGGAAACTCAAACGCTTCTGCTGAATTTCGAAGGGAAAACAGAAAGGTATATTTGTGATTTACAGCCGGAATTTCCTAATTTGTCTTTACAAAATCCTCGATTTATTATTGCTTTACAACAGAACTTTACAACAGAATATGCCATTAAATATCCTAAAGCTGGGATTAAAGATATATATACTATCCACTATATTATTGCTTTGGATGATTATTGGCTGACTAAAAAATAATATGATGATACATATAAAACATTTGCTTTTTTATTGGATTCTTCTCCTCATGTTGTTGTCGTGCACTGATGATGAGAAGGAATCTAATCTGGTATATCCAAAAACTGGTTTTCAGAAAATAGAACTTTCTGAAACAATTCGCGACGAAATCACTGTTACTTCAACACAAACGTATATTTATGGCAAAAATGGAAGGCTGACGGCTTTTTCCGGCCTTCAGACACCCGATGGAAAGGAGTGGGAGATAAGAAATACTACTCTCGTAGAATATGCCGGTTATCAAGCTACAATAGCCGATGATGCTGGCAATGTATCTGCTTATATCCTGGATGATGAGGGTTATGCTGTGGAATGTACAAGAACTGAAGGAGGTGGAAGATTTCGTTATTATACTTTTTCCTATTTTGTTACAGCAACGGGAAAACATTATCTGAAGGAAATAACGGAGACTTTGGAGAAAGGTGCTGCTCCCTGTGCCCGGATTAATATCGATTATACGGATACCAATCAATTCGTGGTTACGCAATGGGTCAGGGATGACAGCTGGAGTTTCAAGATGTCTTTTCCCGATATAAACGGAACAGCCAATGTATCAGAAATCCCTTGTGTCGGTTTGGCGGAAACATATCCTTTATCGCTTCATTCTGCTGCACTTTACGGCAAATTGTTGGGAGATACCTATGATGTGTTGGTGAGCAAAATAGAACCGGTTGTTAGCGGTGAAGGCCAGGAGGGTGACACCGATACTTATAGTTATACGACGGATTCACGGGGTGTTGTAACCTCTTGTAGTATTGTGACCAATTGCTGTGGCTGCAATTACTATCGAACCATCGACTATGTTATAGAATAGCATGATATATAAAGCATTCAATACTTTTTGTAGATTAATGAGGCATTGGCATTTTCGCACCTTGTGTGGATGTCAGTGCCTATTTGCTATAAATCAGCATATTGACTTGATTGAGCTTCATGCGCAATGCCCCGATATTAATTTTTAGACTACGAAACACTATTTAACCTTTATGATGCTAATCCTTTGATAATCAGTTGCCGATTTTCCTCTTTGTTTACAAAAAAACTCCAGAAACCGTCCGGTTGACAAGAAACGGGAAAAAGCTTATTTTTTTTCTGTTACCTTTGCATCGTGATCACAAAACAAAAACATTCTTGCCGACTGACGAGCCCTGCAGGAATACGAAAAAACACGATTTTTATTCTATTTATTTTAAAAACTAAAACATTATGGCAATATTATTTCGCAAACACGAACGTTTGAGCAAGTTGGCAGACCAGAACTCTCCAAAGAAGGTATATCCTACGATTACCTATAAATACAGCAATCCGGCAAAACTGAAAGAGGTGGCAAAGGAAATCAGCGCCATGTCCGGTGTGAGTGAGGGTAATTCCTACAGCGTGCTGAAAGATTTCCGCACTTATCTGAAGAAAACATTGTTGACAGGCCGTATCGTGAACATTGACGGGTTGGGACACTTCTACCTGGCTGCGCAGAGTAAAGGCACCGACAAGGCAGAAGACTTCACCAGCAGCGATATTACGGCTCTGCGCATCTGTTTCCGTGCAAACAGCGACATCCGCATCACGGCATCCGGCACTACCCGTACCGAGGGACTTGTGCTGAAGGATGTGGACCGCATCAACGGGAATGGCGGCAATGCTTCCGGTGACGGTGGCGGCTCCGGCAGCGACGGTGACCAGGGCGAAAACCCCTTGGGTTAGCAGTCTGCCGGGCTGAGCAAATGCTGAAAATATAGAGACTGTTGGGCCTCTTTTCTGCACAATGTGCTGAAGGGAGGCCTTCTTTTCTCCAAAAAGAACCGGATTGTCTTTCTTGGACAAACAATAATAAATATCTTTGGAGCATTATTCACTGATTTAATTACTAAAGTTTCCCTCCCTTTTTTAGGGTGGGAAACTTTAGTAATAATTTATAATTTAGTATCATTTTAGCATCACTATTTTGTTTGTGTAACAAGAGGATAGAATTTTGGATTATATTCCATACATATCAGGAATGACCCTACAAGTGCATACTTCAAGTAATCGTTTTTTTTGCGTTTCGCAAAAATTGTACACGGATTATATGGCTATTCCAAATAGTTTTACTACCTTTGCAATATTAGAACCTGCCAAGCCTCTTTACAATGCTCAAATCGGCGGGTCGTTTTTTTATTATACCTATATGAAAACAAGTTTCACCAAGCCATATTCCTCTCCTGAACAAATCGTTCAAATACTCAAATCACGTGGTATGCTTATAAAAGATGGGCATAGGGTGGGAAATTATCTGATGAACATTGGTTATCATCGTTTGTCTGCATACATCTACCCATTCTATAAAAGCCCCAAGAGTGAGCTGAAACTAAAAGAGGGGACAACTTTTGAGCAAGTTCTAACACTCTATCGCTTTGACAAGAAATTACGCATACTCCTTTTTAATGAAATAGAGAAAATAGAGGTTGCCATTCGCAGCGTATTGGCAAATATCGGATGCCAAGAATTGGAAGACAAGTTTTGGATAACAAAACCCGAATACTTTGCTAATGCGGATAAATTTAGTCAAACATTATCAATCATAGAAAAAGAACTGGCCTCGAGCAAGGAAGATTACATTGAAGACTTCCGTCAAAATTACACTGAGGATTATCCTCCGGCATGGATGATAACCGAAGTGTTGTCATTTGGCAATTTGAACTACATCTATTCAAACATAGCCAGCAATAAGCTGATGAAGCGCATTGCCAGCTATTTTGGATTGAAGCCTCAAGTTTTTACATCATGGCTGACGGTACTTGCCAACCTCCGCAATATGTGTTGCCACCATGCAAGAATATGGAATCGAGATTTTATGCTCAATCCTGCCGAACCACGTAAAACTTCAAATGCTTGGATAGATACCGCTCATATTGATAAGAAGCGTATGTTCTATCGTTTGTGTATAATCCGATATTTTCTTGCTTCGGTTTCTCCAGACAATAATTTTAATGAAAAAATTGCCAGTTTGCTTGCGGACTATCCATCTATAGATATTGCAGCAATGGGCTTTTGTAAAGAATGGGAAAAGGAAAATTTGTGGGAATAAAAGCTCCAAGAAAATTTAAAAAAGGAAATCAGCGCCATGTCCGGTGTGAGTGAGGGTAATAAGGCAGAAACTTCACCAGTAGCGATATTGCGGCTCTGCGCATTTGTTTCCGTGCAAACAGCGACATCCGCATCACGGCCTCAGGCACTACCCGCACCGAGGGACTTGTGCGGAAGGGAGGCCTTTTTTTCTCCAAAAAGAACCGGATTGTCTTTCTTGGACAAACAATAATAAATATCTTTGGAGCATTATTCACCGATTTAATAACATATCATTATGGGAGTCACAAACAAATCAACTGTGAAGATAGGTGCGGCAGGAGTCGCAGTCATTGGAATTATCGTATTGTTCTTGGTCATGTTTGCCGTGGAGCGTATTGATTCGGGACAGACGGGCATCATCGTCAATCTGGCCGGTAGTGAGCGCGGCGTGGACGATGCCAAAGTGGAGACCGGATGGGTCATCTACAACCGTTTTGCCAAGCAGCTCTTCGAATATCCTGCATTTGCGCAGATTGTGGACTACGAACCTTTCGACATTCAGGACAAGAAGGGAACCATCTTCAAGACAGACCCTACCATAGAATACTTCATCGAGCGGGAGGATGCCAAAGTAGTCTTCCTGCGCTATCGCAAGACTACCGAAGAACTGGAACAGAGCGTTATCCTGACGGAAGTGAAGAACGCTTATAAGGACGTGGCAGGACTCTATGAGACGGATTCGCTCATCAACCATCGTCCGGCTTTCGAGAAGGAGGTGGAGGCGTTGCTGAAGGAGCGTCTCAGTACCCGTGGCTTTACGTTTACCAACATACAGTCGTCCGTGAAGCCCAACGATGTGCTGCAAGCTGCCATTGACGAAAAAAATACTGCCGTGCAGAATGCCCTGAAGGTGGAGAATGAAAAGAAAGCCGCCATAGCCGAGGCAGAAAAGGTAGTGGCTGCCGCCAAGGGTAAGGCGGATGCCAACCGTATCCTTCAGCAAAGCATCACGCCGGAGCTGATTCAGCTGAAAGCCGTGGAGAAGTGGGACGGGAAGCTGCCGCTGTCAACGAGTGGAAACACATTGCCGTTCTTGAAGTTGCAATGACAAGCTCCATGAGGACTCATTGGCAACTTGATTCTTTTATCTCTTTCTTTGCTAAGATTTATTGGTCCGATACTTGTTGAATTATCGTCCGACGGCTGTTGCAGATGAGGTGTGTCAAAACTGGTATTCACCACAGATTACACAGATTTGCACAGATAAGCATCTTTGATTATCAGTAGATTAAGCTCATTCTGTGTTAATCCGTGTAATCTGTGGTGAATTTTGACCCTCAATTAAGATACTCTCTTTATTCGTTTTTCTTTTCGCAAATCATTTCTGTTCTACTATAAATAGGGAATGTAGTAAATGGGAGGCTGGCAATATAGACTACCGATTGGGTGTTTCCCATTTCTTGGTTTCTTGGCAAGTAATGTTCAACGTCTGGTTTCCTGCTTGAATGCGGAAATCACCTTTTTCCAGTATCCATTTCCCGTCATATCCTACAAAGGCAAGGGAAGAAGCAGGCAGTTTCAGGGTGACGGTCTTCACTTCTCCCGGTTGCAGCGCTATTTTCTCAAAAGCTCGCAGGCGACGACTGTCGGGGGTCATTGAAGCTATGAGGTCACTGCTGAAAAGGAGAACGCTTTCTTTGCCGGTGCGGCTTCCTGTATTTTTCACGTCCACAGTGAAGATAAGCTCGTCATCGGCTGTGAAGTCTGCCTTGTTTACTTTCAGATTGCTATAGCTGAAGCTGGTATAGCTTAGTCCGTACCCAAAAGCCCATTGCACGGATACAACCGCGTCATAGTCGTAGGCCCCTTCCATTTTTTCCACTTCCTC
>Ga0129308_1001951_pt1 | contig 19245 bp, 21 predicted proteins | sample L827metagenome_FD_94440 | JGI IMG/M metagenome (GOLD analysis project Ga0129308, IMG submission 94440) | Ring-tailed lemur group fecal microbial communities from Wisconsin, USA - L827 metagenome | ecosystem: Host-associated > Mammals > Digestive system > Large intestine > Fecal | place: USA... | reverse complement strand
TTAAGACCCGCCTCGCAGTACAATAACCCGCCGCAGAAAAGCCTTGATTTTCAAGGCTTTTCGGGCGAAGCAGCATTTTGATAAAATCAAAATGCTCGGCGGTTGAAGCGGTCAAAAAAGTCCCTACTGGACTTTTTTGACAAGCTGAGCAAGGGCAGCCCCGGGGGAGGGCTGCCCTTGCGTCATTTCAGGGGAAGATCGTATCACCCAACCATGTGGCCGAAGCCAAAGGAGAAGTGGGTGTCCTCGGGGAAGTAGCAACCCTCCAGGAACATGGGCATGTCCTCCTGATCGCCCGCAAAATAGAGGGTGACAAAGGGCTGATCCATCAGCGCTTTCATGAGGGTGCCGCCGGCAGGAGGCTCGGTGTCATAGCCGTAATCCGCGTATTGGGTGCTGCTGATGGTGTAACCGTCAAAGCCCCAGTAATCGTTGAGAAGCCGGCAGTATTCGTCCAACGTCATATCCTCCCCCATGACCCGGTCGAAGCTGTCATAATAATACATATCACCCTTGCCCATGTCGAGAGGCTTTTTGTCAAACTGGGGGTCTCCCTCCTGTGGGCGGATATCAACGTTGCAGCTGAGGGCTTTGCCGCTCTCAACGCTGACATAGATGCTGACCCAGTTGCCCTCAGCGGTGGGGCAGTTGACGTAATAGAGGGAGGGGAGGAGCCTCTCAGAGACGGTGCATTTTTCGCCCGCTTCCATTGTGCGAATGTTGGGGGGCGTATTCACGACAAGGGTGTGGTGGCTGCTGAGCAGGCCCAGATCATACAGCTCGTCCAGGGCAGCCTGGGCAGCGGCAAGGGCGGTTTCCTGCTCAGCGGAGAGGTGGAATTCCACCGGCGCCGGCGTCTTTTCCGGGGCGGGGGTCTCGGTAGCTGCCGGTGCGTCCGTCACATCCGGCTGGGCCGGGGCTGGGGAAGTTCCGCAGGCGGAGAGCAGCAGCGCCATGCAGAGCAGGAGGCAGAGGAACAAGCTTTTCTTCATTGTAGTCAATCCTTTCTTATAAATTGATGCCGCGGATACTTTTTAGACGGAAAGAATTTCCTGTTTGTTCCAGCTTGTCAAAAAAGTCCCCCCTTTGGACTTTTTTGACCGCTTCAGCCGCCGAGCATTTTGATAATATCAAAATGCAGCTTCGCCCGAAAATCCTTGACTTTCAAGGCTTTTCTGCGGCGGGTTATTGAATCACGAGGCGGGCCTTGCCCCCTCGTGCTCCCCTGCTGCTCTATCTTCTGAGCTTGAAGCATCGTTTTTTGACGGTCTCAAACTAAAACCAAAACCAAACCGGCAGCCCATCGGACTGCCGGTTTGCGATGAAATCAATATTATTTCCCTGCTTCGGGAAGGCAGTGCATATGCACCCGGCCCAAGATCCGGAAGCCCTCGGCGGCGGTACAGCCGCAGCGCAGGCCCATATCTGCCGCACGCAGATGTAGATACAGGCGCAAAGCCCTGCTCTCGACCGCCTCCGGCGGGAACTGGGAGCGGTGACAGTCAAAGACGGAGCGCAGCTGCCGCTCCAAACAGCCCCGGGTCTTTACATAGGCGCTGGGCTTGGCGGTCATGTAATAGGCCAGTGCCTCCACCGGGGCGGGGGCACTGCCGTAGCCTGCCATTACCCCGGCATAGGGCGCCATGTAAGCCAGCTGCGCTGCGGCCCGGCCGCAGCGCAGGTGATCCACATGGCACTCGCTGCTGACAGCGGGATCCGGGGCAAAGATGCAGTCCGGCTTGAAGCCCCCGATCACGGAGGCCATGGCGTGAAGAAGCTGCTCCTCGGTGTAAAAGCCGCCGTCGGACAGGTTCAGAAAACGTACATCCTCCACCCCCAGCACCCTGGCGGAGGCTACAGCCTCCCGGCGGCGCAGGGCGGCCAGCTCCTCCCGGCTGAGCCCCGCCGGGGCGGTACCGTCACCGTAGCGGCCATCGGTGCAGATGAGGAAGCACACCTCTTTGCCCAACGCCCGCAGCCTGGCGGCGGTGGCTCCCGCCCCGATCTCAATGTCGTCCGGGTGAGGGCCGATGAAAAGATAGCGCTGAAAGCTCTCCGGCTTCGGCAGGGGGGCGGCAAAACGCAGGGCAAGGCTTGTGATGCTCATACCGCCGCCCCGGCCTTGCGGCGCTCAATCTCCTGACAGATGCGTTCATACTCCGCCTCATCCAGCTTGTAGTGCTTTTTGTACAGCAGGTAGGACAGCAGCATTAGCAGCCAGGGCACGATGGTCATCACGAAGAGCAGCCCCAGATTCTGGCCGGGGGCGACCCCCTGGAGCACGGTGCCGATCTGACTCAGCTTCTCGCTCTCGTTGATCAGCCCCTGGGTGCAGCTCTGCTCCAGGGTGGAGATCTGGTTGGTGAAGTCGGTGACACCGAAAAGAATGTAGGTGAAGGAGGTGAGGGCCACCACCAGGGCGGAGCTGAGCTTGGTGATGAAGGGCCGCAGGGAGGCGATGATAGCCTCATCCCGGGAGCCGGTCTTATACTCGCTGTACTCCACGGTGTTGATGATGGAGATCATCATGATCAGGTAATAGCAGTATTGGCCGAAGTTCGCGAACATATAGCCCGCCACGACGCAGGCAAACTTGGCTGTGCCGGAGGCCAGCAGCAGCCCGGGGAAAAACATCAGGCAATAGCCCACGGAGGAGATCACCATCATCAGGCCCATCAGCTTCTTGCGGGTGATGTGCCGGGAAATGGCGGGATAGAAGATCATTAAAAAGGCGGTGGCGGACATGCCCACCGTGGTGAACAGAGAATAAAGCCCGCCGGCATAGCCGAACTCAAAATAGATATAGGTAGAGCCAAGGCCGCCCAGCACCAGGTTCAGGCCGATCTGCTGAATGAGGAAGATGAGGGAGACCCACAAAAGCTGGTCATTGGCGGCAATGGTCTGGAAAATTTTCTTGAAGCTGATGGGCGGGGCGGCTTCCTGCATATCATCCCGCCGTTCCCGGGCCCCGAAGATGGTGAAAGCCAGAAACAGGGGGGCCAGAATGCTGACCACCAGGGCAATGCGGCCATAGGCCACCGAGGCGCTGCCTCCGATGGTCATGGAGCCGGCGGTGAGCATGGGGATGAAGATGGAGGCGGCGGTGCTGCCGATGCCGGCAAAGAGGGTGGCCCGGGCGGTAAACTGGTTCCGGGCGTTGGCATCGGAGCTGAGGGCGGGCACCATGCCCCAGTAGGAAATGTCATGCATGGTGTAGGCAATGGAGTAGAGAAAATACATCAGGCCGAAGAACCACACAAAGCCCCAGCCCTGCAGCTTGGTGTTGAACATCAGGTAAGTCACCACCGAGGTGCTGAGGATGCCAATCACCAGCCAGGGCTTGAACTTGCCGTAACGGCTGCGGGTGCGCTCAATGATGTTGCCCATGATAGGGTCGTTCAGGGCATCAAAGATCCGGGCGGCTACCATGATGGCGGTGATGGCCGTCAGCTGGGCGGCGCTGAGAAAGCGGGTAAACAGCACAAAGATCAAAAGCTGGCTGGCGAACAGGTTATAAACCATGTCCCGGCCGACGGTGCCCAGGGGGAACAGAATCAGGTTCTTTTTTCTCAGACGGAGATCATCCATTTTCTTCACCTCAAAATTTCAATCTGGCACATGGCCATGGCGGCCAGGGCATTTTCATGGCTTTCCGGGGTCACACCGGCGCAGCAGGCGGCGTCGATCTTTACCGGCACTTCCGGCAGGGCGGCCTTGACCAGCATGGCGTTGGAGATCACGCAGATATCGGTGCACAGGCCAATCAGGGTGACGGAGCCGATGGGGGCCTTTTCATTTATTTCCCTCAGCCGCTCTGCCAGCGCCAGGGAACCGAAGCCCGGCTTGTCCACCGCCTCTGTCTTGCGAAGCCGCTCCAGCTCCGGCCGGATCTGCCAGCCCTCGCTGCCTTGGATGCAATGGGGCACCGGCAGCCTGCGGCCCTCCTGGGTGGAAAGATAATCGGCCTGATGGGTGTCCCGGGTGAAAATTACCTGGCCCGGAAAGTTCTCAATCTTCTGCTTCACCTTCGGCACAATGGCTACCGCTTCCGCCGTGCCCAGGGCGCCGTCAATGAAATCGTTCTGCATATCCACAACGACCAACAGATCATTCATGGCTGATTCCTCCTCTGTGGTTCAGATACTGTCAGTTTATCACGCCGCTGTTTTTTCAGCAATAGGCAGCAGGAGACATTGCGTCAGAAAAATGGTGCGCCACGCTGTAGACGTGGTGCACCATTACACGTTTATTTCTGCGGAATGATCTCGATCCAGTAACCATCCGGGTCCTCAATGAAGTAGATGCCCATGGCAGGGTTTTCAAAGCAGATGCAGCCCAGAGCCTCATGCTTTTGGTGAGCGGCGTTCATGTCCTCCACCGTAAAGGCCAGGTGATACTCACCCTCGCCCAGGTCATAGGGGGCTTCCCGGTCTTTCAGCCAGGTCAGCTCCAGAGTGAAATCGCTCTCTCCGTCCCCCAGAAATACCAGCTTATAGCTGCCGTCGGCAGCCGTCTTTTCCCGCACCGGGTGCAGACCCAGGGCCTGGTCATAGAAGGCCAGACTCCGCTCCAGATCCAGCACGTTGAAATTGAAATGGTTGAATCGAAACATATCGTTTTCTCCTTTTACAAAGCTTTTCCCTATTCCCAATTTACCACCTGCCGCCCGGATTGTCAATCGACAGCAGCGCCTTGAAAAAGGAAGAAAATGGATTTATAATAAGGCATACCAATTTGAAGCATAGGGAGGCAAAACCTATGGACAAGCTGAACGTCTGTCTGGTGAACGATTCCTTTCCCCCGGAGATCGACGGCGTGGCCAACGCCGTGACCAATTATGCCGCCATCATCAACCGGGAGTTGGGTGCCGCCACGGTGGTGACCCCCTCCAACCCGGAGGCGGATGACGCCGCCTTTCCCTTCCCGGTCTGCCGCTATCCCAGCCTGGATACCACCCGGCTGGTGGGCTACCGGGCGGGCCTGCCCTTCTCCCCGGAGATTCAGAACACCCTGGAAGGGGATGGCTTTGACATCATCCACAGCCACTGTCCCGTCAGCTCCACCCTGCTTTCCAGGCTGCTGCGGGAGCGGATCAATGTCCCCCTGGTGATGACCTACCACACCAAATTTGATATCGATATTGCCAACGCCATCAGCAGCAAGCTCCTGCAGGAGGAGGCCAAGCGCCTGCTGGTGCAGAATATCGCCGCCTGCGACGAGGTATGGACGGTGAGCCGGGGCGCGGGGGAAAACCTGCGTTCCCTGGGCTACACCGGGGAAACCATCGTCATGCCCAACGGGGTGGATTTCCCCCGGGGCCGGGTAGAGGACAGCCTGATCGCGGCGGTGACGGCGGACTATGACCTGCCGGAAGGCCTGCCCCTGTTTTTGTTCGTGGGGCGGATGATGTGGTACAAGGGCATCCGCATCATTCTGGACGCTCTGGCGGAGCTGAAAGCTGCCGGGGAAGATTTCCGCATGGTCTTTGTGGGCGGCGGAGGCGACCGGGAGGAGATCCTTGCCTGTTGCCAGGATCTGGATCTCACGGATAAGGTGTTTTTCTGCCCCGCCATCCATGACCGGAATCAGATCCGGGCCTGGTATTGCCGGGCCGACCTCTTCCTTTTCCCCTCCACCTTTGACACCAATGGCCTTGTGGTGCGGGAGGCGGCAGCCTGCGGCCTGGCCAGCGTCCTCATCAACGGCAGCTGTGCCGCCGAGGACGTGGCCGACGGGGTCAACGGCTTCCTGATTGAGGAGAACAGCGCCGCCATGGCGGCAAAGCTCCGGCAGCTGTGCCAAAGCCGGGCGGCCATGCAGCAGGTGGGTCGGCAGGCCCAGCAGCTCTATATTTCCTGGGAAGAAGCGGTGGGCCGGGCGTATCAGCGCTACGGCGCCGTGATCGACAATTACCGCCGGGGCCTTTACCCGGAGCATGAGCGCCTCAGCGATGATTTTATCCGTACCATGTCCGCCAGTATGGAGCTGTGGGAACACCACCGGGAGCGGCAGCGGGCCCGGGTCAGGGAGCTGCGTCAAGAATACCGGGAGCTGAAGGAGGAGATGCTTCACTCCCGCCAGCGCGTCAAAGAAAATATCGCCCAGCATCTGGATCGCTTCCTGTGAGCAGGGCGATCCCGGAATAAACGCTCGGCCGGTTTCCCGAAAAAAGTGGGTCTGGCCATGCTCAGTCCTTTTTCTCATGCAGGTTTTTGTACTTTTCCCGGGTCGCCATCCCTCCACGGATATGGCGCTCCGCCTTGTTGATATCCAGAAGCTGCCGCACCTGCTTATAAAGGGCCGGGTCAAGTCGGGGCAGGCGCTCCGTCAGGTCTTTATGTACGGTGGATTTGGAAATGCCGAACTGCGTGGCGGCGGAGCGGACGGTCGCCCGGTTTTCAATGATGTATACGGCCAGATCACAGGCCCGTTCTTCGATATTTGTATACAAATACACCACTCCCCATTCTCTCGTGTTCCATGTATATGAAGGGGGGCGGCGGGTTATGTTCTGCGCCCGGTGCCGCCGGAGGTTGGGAAATTTGAAGCAAATATGAATTGCGTTATTTTTATATTTAATTTTCTTCTTAGAATTTGCCGTTAAGATAAGGCCATAACAACAAAGGGGACACAAAAAAGTGTGACAGCCGGCAGGCCCCCTGAAAATAAGAAAGGAAATTATCACTATGAATAACAACTACGTTTTTGCTCTTACCGCCGCTCTGAACGAGACTCACCTCCAGCCCAAGGATATCAGCGATGTGAGCGTCGAGAAGCAGGATGGCCTGTTCTATATCTGCTTCCGTACCGATTGGCAGCGCTACGAGTGCTATGTGGACGCTGAGAGCTTCCAGCTCTTGGGCCTGAATTTCATGCCCTTCACCGCCGATTGGTGCGGCACCATGGAGTACATGGTTCCATCCAGCGTAGCCTGAGCGGGAAAACGACAAGCACAGGAAAACAAAAACAGCCAAAGACCGGTTGCGGTCTTTGGCTGTTTCGTTTCGCGTTGTGGCTCAGGTCTCACCCATGCCCTCGGTGCGGCGCTTGACGAATTCCTTGCCCAGCGTGTAGATCACCGCGCAGGTGGGCACACCCAGAAGCATCCCCAGAATGCCGAAGGCACCGCCGCCGATGGTAACGGCAGCCAGCACCCAGATCCCCGGCAGCCCCACGGACTTGCCTACCACCTTGGGATAGATCAGGTTGTTTTCCAGCTGCTGGAGGATCACCAGGAAAACAATGAACCAAATGGCCTTCATGGGGCTTACAAAGACAATGAGGAACGCGCCCACGGCCCCGCCTACCCAGGCACCGAAAATAGGGATCAATGCCGTAAAGCCAATGACCACAGAGATCACGGGGGCGTAGGGGAAGCGGAAGATCAGCATTCCCACGCAGCAGAGACAGCCCAGGATCACCGCCTCCGTCATCTGCCCGGTGACATAGCTGTTAAAGCTCCTGTCCACCAGGGACACCACGTCCAGAAATCGGTCGGCCTGGGCCGGCTTCATCACGGCCCGGATGGCCCGGCGGCAGTTGCGGCCATACAGCTCCTTTTGCCCCAGTACATAGAAGGAGACGATCAGGGCCATGATAATGTTGAAGAATACCTTGAAGATGGAGCGGGTGATATCAATGGTCTTGTTGGCCATGGTGCTGGCATAGCGGGCAATAAAGTCCGTAACTGTGCTGATGATCTTCTCTTCGTCCAGATTCAGTTCCGGCAGATAGGCACCAAAACGGGAGAGAAAAGCCGAAAGCTCTGCCCACCACTGCTCCGTCTTTTCCACGGACTGGGGCACCATGGCGGAGATGCTCAAAATGGTCTCCCGCATCTGGGGAACCAGCACCAGGAATACGGCAGCCACCACGCCGAACAGCAGCAACAAACTGAAAATCAGGCACACCGGCCGCCGCAGCTTCTGCTTTAGCGGGCTTTTGCTCTTGCGCCAGAGCCGGTTCCACAGCCGTTCCAGCGGTCGAAGAATAATGTTCAGCACAAAGGCAAAACAGAAGCCCAGCAGGAAAGGGGCGATCAGGCCAAACAGCCGGCCAACAATGCCGCCCACCTGGGCGGGATTGTTGATCCCCCAGGCCAGCACCAGGGCAAAGGTGATCAGCAGCATCAGCCGCCGGACGTTTTTTCGGTTCAGCTCCAAAAGAAACAACTCCTAAGAATAGTAGTATCAGTATATCATAAGAAAGAGGGAATAAATCCGGAAGTTTTTAATAAACTGTTACCATTGTATAAACTTTCTATCCGCCCCACCGGCTTCTGCCTTCAATATTTTGACAAAAACAGCAAAGTTGTATAAATGAGGGAATAAGCCGACCAAACCGGAACATAAGATAATAAAAGTGACCGTTCAAGACTTGTTTGCCAAAAGCATCCCTTCGGCAGCGGGAAGAAATGGCGAAAAACTGTTCAAACCTACAAAAAAACAAAACCGGGCGAAAAATACGAAAAATCCATTGACATAGCCGCCCTGGCTTGCTAAAATACACTCACAGGTAAGGTTATTTATTTAACACAACCCTGGAACCCATGAAAATGGGAACGGCTGTCCGGTGCCGGTTCCTGCGGGCAAGGGACGGCTGTGGAAAACCTGAAGCTGTATGTAGAAGAAAATGATGAAATGAGAAAGGGAAGAATTATGAAAAAGACGATCAGTATGCTCCTCCTTCTGTGCATGGTTTTTGCACTGGCAGCCTGCGGCGGCTCTCAGGCCCCCGCAGCTACGCAGGCCCCCGCGGAGGCCCCCGCAGCCACTGAGGCTCCCGCTGAAGCACCCGCCGCTGAGGCCGAGTACACCCTGGGTATGGGCGTTGTAACCAGCTTCAGCAGCAGCGACACCGGCAAGGCCCAGATCGATAACACTGTGGCCGCCATTGTCACCGACGCTGAGGGCAAAATCGTCCTCTGCCGTATTGACTGCCCCCAGAACAAGATGGATGTGACCGATGGCAATGTCACCACCGGCAATGAGTACCCCACCAAGATGGAGAAGGGCGATGCTTACGGCATGGTTCAGTTCGGCAACGCCATCGCTGAATGGGATGCCCAGACCAAAGCCTTTGAAGAGTTCGTGGTAGGCAAGACCGTGGCAGAGGTCGTGGGTCTGGAGACCAAGGAGCACAACGGCCACAATGTTGCTGTTGACGAGACCCTGTACGCCGGCTGCACCATGGACATCACCGCTTTCCAGGAAGCTGTTGAGAAGGCCGGCAATGACGCCTGGGCCGTCACCTTCACCGCTGCTGATGCCTTCACCCTGGGCGTGGCCGCCATCACCGATGATGCCGACTCCACCGTTCCCACCGCTGAGGAAGACGGCGTTGTGAAGATGTACACCGAGTTCGGCGCTGCCGTTGTTGGCGCTGACGGCAAGATCCTGGCCGCCCTGAACGACGCCATCCAGCCCAACATCACCGTCAACACCGCCGGTGAGATCGTGGAGACCGCTTTCGGCGGCACCAAGCGTGAGCTGGGCGACAACTACAACATGGTCAAGTTCGGCAACGCCATTGCCGAGTGGGATGCCCAGTCTGCCGCTTTCTCCGAGTACACTGTGGGCAAGACTGCTGACGAGGTAGCCGGTCTGGAGACCAAGGAGCACAACGGCCACCAGGTCACCGTTGACGAGACCCTGTTTGCCTCCTGCACCATGCAGATCACCGGTATGCAGGCCGTCATCGCCCAGGCTGCCAACTACGCCCGCTAAGCAGCCGGGTTTGAAAGAAAAAGAAATATGAGCTGATACACCATAGGAGATGAAGGTATTGAAAATACGGGGCTGGGTGATTTGCGCCGCCATGCTTGCCCTCCTGCTGATCACAGGGTGCGCTGGGTCGCCAGCAAAAATCGAGCCTCAGGGTAAAGCCTACTTTACCTATTTCGATACCGTCTCCTATGTGTACAGCTACGCAGGAGATTCGGCAGAACGGTTCGAGGAACGTTCTGCCGAAGTTTCTCATATTCTGGAAGAATATCACCGGCTTTTCGATATCTATCATGAGTATTCCGGCATCAACAACCTCTGTACCGTCAACAAACAGGCGGGGGGTGAACCGCTGCCGGTGGATGAAAAGCTGATAGCGTTTCTGGATACGGCGAAGGCCCTGTATGAGGCCACCGGGGGCGAAATGAATGTGATGATGGGCGCGGTGCTGCGCCCCTGGCATGACTGCCGTGAGGCCGCCGGGGAGGATCCGCAGAAGGCTGCCCTGCCGGACGGCGTTGTCTTGACCGAAGCGGCGAAGCATACAGACTTTTCCCTGCTGGAGATCGACCACGAGAAAAATACGGTGCGCATCAGCGACCCGGCTGCCTCCCTGGATGTGGGGGCCCTGGGCAAGGGCTATGCCACAGAGCGGGCGGCGGACTTCCTCCGGGAGGACGGCGCCGAAAGCTACGTTTTGAACGTGGGAGGCAATATCCGCATCATCGGTGCCAAGCCCGATGGCAGCGGCTGGGTCACCGGCATCCGGAACCCGGCAGGCGGGGAGAAGGACTTTGCCATCAGCCTGCGGCTTCAGGACACGGCCTGCGTCACCTCCGGCGTATACGAACGGTATTTTGTGGTGGATGGCCAGCGCTATCACCACATTATTGATAAGGACACGCTGTATCCCGCCGGGTATTTTGCCTCCCTCACTGTCCTAACGAAGGACAGCGGCCTGGCGGATGCCCTGTCCACCGCCCTTTTCTGTATGAGCTATGAGGAGGGACTGGCCCTGGCAGAGCGGATGGAGAACGTAGAGGTCTTGTGGATCTTTCCTGACGGCGAGATAAAATATACCCAGGGCGTGGAAGCGCTGATAGAATCGTAAAGCGAATAAAGATGTAAATAATTTTGGAGGTAGGTGTGTTATGAACTTCAAAAAAAGCATATCATCCCTGAAACTGCCCCACTATAAGGGCACAGCGGCCATGGCCTCTGTGCCTGTGGCACCCCCCAGCGAGGTGCTGCTGCCCATGAACATGCATTCCGGTCAGGCGGCAGAGCCTGTTGTGGCCGTGGGCGACTATGTCCGTGTGGGCCAGCTGATCGCCCGGGAGGAGGGGAGGAACTCTTCCCCGGTCTATGCCAGCATTTCCGGCACTGTGGCCGCCATTGAGGATTATGAGAGCGAGCCGGGCAGAAGCACCAAGGCCATCCTTATCAAGGGTGACGGCAAGATGGAGGTGGATCCCAGCGTCCAGCCGCCGGAAGTCCATGATCTGGACAGCTTCCTGGCCGCCGTCCGGCAGAGCGGCATTGTGGGCTTGGGCGGCGCGGCCTTCCCCCTGTGGGCCAAGCTGGATGCCATCCGCAAAGGCCCCATCAACACCGTGCTCATTAACGGCGCCGAGTGTGAGCCTTTCATCACCAGCGACCACCGCACCATGGTGGAGCATAGCGATCTTGTGGTCAAGGGTGTTGCCCTGCTGAAAGAGTATCTCCAGAGCAAGGAGTTCATCCTGGGCATCGAAAACAACAAGCCGGACGCCATTGCCGAGATGCAGCGGGTCTTTGCCGGTGATCCCGCCGTGGTGGTCAAGCCTTTGAAGAGCGTCTACCCCCAGGGCGCCAAGCAGGTGCTGCTGTATAACGCCGCCGGTCTGGTGGTGGGGGAGGGTCAGCGCCTGGCCTCTCTGGGCTATATCATCATTAACGTCACTTCTCTTGCCAAAATGGCCGAGTATATCGAGACTGGTATGCCCCTGGTGAGCCGCTGCCTCACGGTGGACGGCTCCGCCATTAAGGAACCCAAGAACCTGGAAGCCCCTATCGGCACCCGCATCAGCTACCTGGTGGAAGCCTGCGGCGGCCTAAAGGAGGAGGCCGGCAAGGTCATCTTCGGCGGCCCCATGATGGGCAAGACCGCCTACTCCATGGAGCAGCCCATTGTGAAGGCCACCAACGCCATCCTGGTCATGAACCGGAAAGATTCCGCCGCGCTGGAGCCCTCCGCCTGCATCCACTGCGGCCGCTGCGTGGCCAACTGCCCCCTGGGCCTGAACCCCACCGCCTATGCCAAGGCGCTGGAAGTGGACGATAAGATGGAGCGCTACGCCCTGCTGGATCAGGAGAAGGTCTCCCTGTGTATGGAGTGCGGCTGCTGTTCCTACGTCTGCCCCGCCCGCCGGCCCCTGGTGGAAAACAACCGGGAAGCCAAACGCTTTGCGAGAAAAGTGAAAACAGAACTGCAAGAGCAGGAAAAAGAGAAAGAAGGAGGAAAGTGATATGGAGACCAATTTGATCCTTTCATCCTCTCCCCATATCCATACCCGGGACTCTTCCCGGCGGATCATGCTGGATGTGATTATCGCCCTGCTGCCCGCCGCCATTGCCGGTGTGATCATTTTCGGTGCAGCTGCGCTGGGCATCATCGCTGCCTGCGTCATCACCGCCCTGGTCAGCGAGGCTCTGTTTAATGTCATCACCCATAAAAAACAGACGGTTGGGGATCTCAGTGCCGTTGTCACCGGTTTGCTGCTGGCCCTGAACCTCAGCACCAATGTTGCCATCTGGCAGTGCGTGGTGGGTACGGCCTTTGCCATCGTGGTGGTCAAGTGCCTGTTCGGCGGGCTGGGCAAGAACTTTGCAAACCCCGCCATTACCGGCCGTGTGTTCATGCTGCTGGCCTTCTCCTCCGTGGCCGGCGGTGCCAAGCCCGTGGCGGTGGAGTTGGTCAGCTCCGCCACGCCCCTGGAGCTGCTGGCCCAGGGCGCGGAGAACGCCCCCAGCCTGATGGAGCTGTTCCTGGGCCTCCACGGCGGCGCCATCGGTGAGACCTGCTGCCTGGCCCTGCTGATCGGCTTTGCCTGGCTGCTCTTCCGCCGGGTGATCCGTTGGCATGTGCCTGTCATCTTTGTGGGCACCGTGTTCGTGCTGTACCTGGTCTTTACCGGCAGCTTTTCCATGGCCCTGTCGGAGAGTCTGGCCGGCGGCCTGTTCCTGGGCGCCATCTTCATGGCCACCGACTATGTGACCAGCCCCATCACCCTGAAGGGGAAGGTGGTTTTTGCCCTGGGCTGCGGCCTGGTGACTTTCGTCATCCGCTATTTCTGCGCCTATCCGGAGGGGGTCTCCTTCTCCATTCTGGCCATGAACATACTCACCCCGTACATTGAAAAGTTCACCGCGAATACACCTTTGGGAGGTTCTAAAAATGGCTAAAAAAGAATTTTCCAAATCCATTCTGGTGCTGTTGGCCCTGTTTGTGCTCTCTGCCCTGCTGCTGAGCGGGATCAATACCGTCACCGCACCCCTCATCGAGGCCAACGGTGCCTCCGCCCAGTTTGAGCCGCTCTTTGCCGTAATGCCCGAGGCCCAGAATTTTGATGTGCTTTACAGCGCTCAGGATCCGGCTGCCTCCGCCCTGGTGGATGTGCCGGAGACGGTTACCGGGATCTACAGTGAGACTTCCGGCCTGGGCTACGCCATCACCCTTTCCACCGCCCAAGGCTATACCAAGGAGCCAATCGAAATGACCCTGGCGGTTGATGCCGAGGGCAAGATTGCTGCCCTGGAGGTTACCGCCTATCCCGAGAGCCGGGATGTGGGCGCTGACTTCCTCGCCAGCTTCCAGGGACAGGATTCCGCTCTGCCCGATGTGGGCTTGGTTGCCGGCACCACCTTCTCCTCCGCCGCCATCAAGAACGCCGTCAGCGACGGCTTTGCCGCGCTGATTAACAACGACATGGTGGGTGCCGGTGTGAAGAGTGACGATCAGATCCTGCTGGAGCTGCTGCCCCAGGTCTACCCCGGCATCGCCAACAACGGCGTGGGCCAGTATGAGGAGGCCGAAGTGAATGCCGGCTCCATTGTCAAGGCCTTCAAGGCCCTGAATAACTCCGGCTTCGGCTTTGTCCTCAACGATGGCAGCGCCAACTATTTGGGCGTCTGGACCCTGGTCGGCGGCGCGAAGATTGTCGACCTGGAGGGCAACGCAGTGGATAACGCCGCCCTGCTGGAGGAGATCAGCGTTTACGGCGCCGCAAACTGCACCGATGAATCCGAAAAAGAAATTGCCAAGCTCCAGCGCATGGTGTCCGAGGGCGCGGAGATCACCGCCCTGCCGGTAGAAGTCTATAACAGCGTCACCGGTGCCTACTCCATCCTGGACGGCGATACCCAACTCTATGGCTTCGCTGCCCGCAGCTATGGCTACAGTAACCTTCCTATGGCCATCTACTACGTGCTGGATGAAAACGGCGCCATTGTCACCATGACCGTGGATGAGCTGATTTTCTACAAGGAGTACTTCTCCGATTACACCCTGGATGAGCCCAGCTATAAGGAGGGCTTTACCGGCCTGACTGCCGATAGCTACAACGGGGAACAGGCCCTGATCGCCGGTGCCACCATGAGCACTGCCGGTGTGGACACTGCCACCAAGGACGTTTTTGCCGCCTTTGCGGCAATCGCATAAAAGGAGGGGAACGGTATGAATGAAACCAAGAAAAGCCCCAAGCTGCTGGAAGCCATCGGCGCAAACCCTGTGCTTGTCCTGCTTCTGGGCGCCTGCCCCGCCCTGGCCCTGACCACCGATGTGCGCGCCGCCCTGGCTATCGGCCTGGCCGCCCTGGCGGTCATGCTGCTCAGCAGCCTGGTCATCGCCGCTTTGGCGAAGCTGCTCCCCCAGGGGGCACGACTTGCCGCCTGCGTGCTGGTGACCACCGCCTTCGTCTCCGCTGTGGAGATGCTGATGAACGCTTATCTGCCCAATACCTATGCCAGAATGGGCATCTATCTTGCCGTCTGTGCCGTGAACCTGCTGGTTTTCGGCGCCGCCGAGAACGCCGCCTCGGCCGGCTTCGGCAAGGCCCTGCTGAACGCTTTGGTTACCGGGCTGGTTTTCACCCTCGTGGTGCTGGTGGTGGCCGCTGTTCGGGAGCTTTTCGGCTGCGGCAGCTTTGCAGGCCATGAGATTGCTTTCCTGAAGGCCCATACCGTGACTGCCCTGGCACAGCCCACCGGCGGCTTTATGATCTTCGCCTTCGTGGCGGCTGTGGTCAATAAGCTCTGCCCCGGCTGCTGCTGCGGCATCAAGGGCACGGCCTTTGCCGCCGCCGGTCTGACGGATGTGAACTGCGCTGAGAAGGAGGAAGTCTGATGAAAGAGATACTTCTTTTGATCCTTGGTGGCGTGCTGGCCAATAACTATGCCTTTGAAAAGTTCCTGGGCGTCACGCCCATGCTGGGCTACGCCCGAAAGGGGAAAAAGCTGGTGGCTCTGGGCCTTTCCGTCACGGTGGTACTGCTGGTGGTGGCCGCCCTTGCCTACCCGGTTCAGAATGCCCTTGCAAACAGCGGCCTTGGCTACCTGCGGCTGCTGGTGTTTGCGGCACTGGTGCTGCTGGTGGTCTACCTGGTGGAGCTGATCGTCAGGGCCGTCATGCATCAGTGCCTGGGGGTGTACTTCCCCCTGATCGCCTTGAACAGCGCCGTGCTGGGCCTGGCCCTGGAAAACGGCACCAAGGGCTATGGCTTCGGCCAGTCCCTGGCTGCCGCCCTGGGTGTGGGCCTGGGCTTCCTGGCTGCCCTGCTGCTGATGAGCGGTGTGCAAAGCCGGATCGAGGAAAAGCATATCCCCGCCGCTTTCCGCGGCCTGCCCATCAGCCTGCTGGCCGCCTCTATCATTGCCATGGTTCTGGTCGCCTTCAAATGAGCGGCCGGGCAAAGAGAAAACCTGTTTTTGACCTGCTTCTGATCGGGGGGCTGCTGCTTCTGGCCCTGGTGTGTTACCTGCTTTTTGCCGGGGGCAAGAACGAGGGAAATGTGGCCGTGGTCTGCGTCAACGGCGTGGAGACCGGCCGCTACCCCCTGGATCAGACCGGTCGCTATGAACTCAACGGCGGCAGCAATATTCTCATCATTGAGAATGGTGCTGCCTGGCTGGAGGATGCCGACTGCCCCGACAAGCTCTGCGTCCGCCAGGGCAGGGTGCATCTGGACGGGCAGGTGATCACCTGCCTGCCCAATAAGCTCACCGTCACCATCTGTGCCGATAACAGCGAAGTGGAGCTAATAAGCTGATGAAAACGAAAAAGATAGCTGTCCTGGCGCTGGCCGTCGCCCTGGCTATGATCCTCTCCTTCGTGGAAAGCCAGATCCCCGCCTTTGTGGCCATTCCCGGGGTGAAGGTGGGCCTTGCCAATATCGCCGTGGTCTTTGTGCTCTACAAGCTGGGCTGGAAGGAAGCGGTGCTGATCTCTCTGGTGCGGGTGTTCATGGTGTCCGTGCTCTTTGGCACTGCGGTGAGTCTGTTTTACAGTGTGGCCGGTGCGGTGCTGAGCCTGAGCGGCATGGTGCTGCTGAAAAAGACAGGCCTGTTTTCCACCGTGGCCGTCAGCGTCACCGGCGGTGTGTTGCACAATGTGGGCCAGATCCTGATGGCCTGCCTGCTGCTGGAGACCAATGTGATCGTGTACTACCTGCCTTTCCTGATCCTCAGCGGCGTGATTGCCGGCGTGGTCATCGGCATTGTGTCCGCCATCATGGTCAAGCGGGTACAGGTAAACTACTGAAAACAAGATATCTCCCGCTGCCGGAACTTTCGTTCCGGCAGCTTTTTTGACATCGGCAGGAAAATGTTTTTTCAAGCGTAAGATTTTGCATCTATACGTGTAATATGCACTAGTAATCAGGGGAAAATCATGTAAAATAAAGGTGCTTTCATCATATTATACAAAACAATGTGAGGGAAATAACATGCAGGACGTACTGAAACATTTCCGCCTCCGGGGCGGCGTCATAAGCTGTGAGCCCTATGGCTGCGGCCATATCAACAGAACCTATCTTGTGGTGACGGATTCCGGCAAGCGGTATATCCTCCAGGGCCTGAGCACCGTAGCCTTCAAGGACATCCCCGGCCTGATGGAGAACGTGGGTGCCGTTACCCGGCACCTGGCCCGAAAGGTGGAGGATAAGCGGGGCTGCCTGCATCTGGTGCCCACGGCGGAGGGAGCGGATTTTTATCATGACGGCGCCCAGGGCTACTGGCGGGTGTACGACTTTGTGGAGGGCAGCCTCTGCCTCCAGGCCCCGGAGACGCCGGAGGATTTTTATCAGAGCGCCGTGGCCTTTGGCACCTTCCAGCGCCAGCTGGCGGACTTTCCCGCCCAGACCCTGCATGAGACCATCGAGAATTTTCACAATACCCCGGATCGCTATGCCAAGTTCAAGGCTGTCCTGGCCCAGGATCGGCTAGGCCGTGCGGCAGACGCCCGGTATGAGATCGGGGAATTCCTCAAACGGGAGGCCGATGGGGCCACGCTGATGAACATGCTCCATGAGGGCAAGCTGCCCCTTCGCGTCACCCATAACGACACGAAGCTGAACAATGTGATGCTGGACGTCAAAACCCGCAAGCCCCTCTGCGTTATCGATCTGGACACGGTCATGCCCGGCCTGCTGGCCTTTGACTTCGGGGATTCCATCCGCTTCGGCGCCGCCACTGCCGCCGAGGACGAGCGGGATCTGAGCAAGGTCTCCATGGATCTGGAGTTGTATCGCATTTTTGCCCAGGGCTTTATCAGTGCCTGCCCCCGGCTGACAGAGGAAGAGTATGTGAGCCTGGCCTGGGGTGCCCGAACCATGACCCTGGAATGCGGCCTGCGCTTTCTCACCGACTATCTGGATGGTGACCGGTATTTTGCCATCCATCGGGAAGGGCATAATCTGGATCGCTGCCGCACCCAGCTGAAAATGGTGCAGGATATGGAGGGTAAGTGGGACAGGATGCTTGCCATCATTGAAGAAATTCATAAAGGCTGAAATTATAGGTGAACTTTCCCGATGGATATGCTAGAATGTAGATAATGAATTGTCAGGAACGGGGAGATGGCATGAACGTTCTCTTTAATAGCAACCGGCTCAGCGAGCTGCTGAACAATCTGCAATTACTGACAGGGATATGGGTGAATATTTTTGATGCCAACGGGAAGGACATCCGGCTTTTCGGCAACGCGGCGGATTTTTGCCAGCGGATCCAGTCCGACGGGGAGGGGCGCCGCCGCTGTGAGGACTGCGATGCCCGGGCGGTGGAGAAGTGCGCCGCTCTGGGCCGGGCCTATCAGTACCGCTGCCACGCGGGTCTGAAGGAGATTGTGGTGCCCATCTATGACCAGGGGGTGCCCATTGCCTATATGGTTTTCGGGCAGCTGCTGGATGATACCCCGCAGAAGCAGCAGTGGGAGGCCACGGTAAAGACCCTGGATTGGTACGGGGGAGATGTGCTGGCGCTGAAGGACGCTTTCGGTCAGCTCCGGCAGTATTCCGATCGGGAGATCCGGGCCTTTACCGAGATTTTGGAGGCCCTGACCCACTATGTGCTGCTGGAGGGGATGATCCACTCCGCCCAATATACTGACCAGCAGAAGCTGGAGATGTACATAGACCAGCATTATATGGAGAAGCTGAGCCTCAAACAGATCTCCCATGACCTGAATATGGGTACCACCAAGCTCTGCGCCGTAGCGAAAAAACTCTCCGGTGACGGCAGCGTCACCCGTCTGATCTCTCAGCGCCGGGTTCAGGCGGCAAAACGGCTGCTGCTGCGGGAGGATATCCCCATCTCCTCCGTGGCGGAACGGGTGGGCTTCAGCGATTATAATTATTTTACGAAGATTTTTAAGGCCATCGAGGGTGTTACCCCCTCTGCCTACCGCAAGCACAACGGCCAGCGTTGATTTTTTCCCCGGCAAAAGTCACAAAAGTTTTTTCCTGAATCTGTGCTATTTGTTACAAAAAAATTAAATCGGGAAAATTTTGCACAAAGGCGAATAATTTTTTATATAAATTGTAAATTGCAACAAGTATAATGAACACATGATGGATGGCACTTGTGAAGGTTGACAGATGCTTAACGCAACGGATGATTTTCACAGCCGATGAACCTGTAAGAAAGGCGGCAACGCTTTTCGGAATAAAATTTAAGTAAGGAGAAAAATGATGAAAAAAATTTTAGCACTGCTTCTTGCACTGACCATGGTCTTTGCTCTGTGCGCCTGCGGCGGCAGCTCCGCCCCTGCTGCGACCCAGGCCCCCGCTGCTGAGGCCCCTGCCGAGGCTCCTGCTGCCGATGAGATCGTTCTGGACGTTATCATCTGCCAGTATGGCCCCAACACCAACGGTAGTGTCAAGAGTTATGCGCAAAATAGTTTGCAGACTCCGGCTGAATGAGGTCAGCCAGCAATAGAGGTGTCTTCCAAAGCCACTTCTAAGTGCTTCATGTTCATGTACTTCTTGTTGCC
>Ga0129308_1001949_pt1 | contig 19261 bp, 16 predicted proteins | sample L827metagenome_FD_94440 | JGI IMG/M metagenome (GOLD analysis project Ga0129308, IMG submission 94440) | Ring-tailed lemur group fecal microbial communities from Wisconsin, USA - L827 metagenome | ecosystem: Host-associated > Mammals > Digestive system > Large intestine > Fecal | place: USA... | reverse complement strand
TATTCTCTCTTTCACCAGATTTCTGAATTCCTGCGGCTCTGCCACCTCCAGCACCGGCCCAAAGGAAAGCACACGGATTAGAATTTCGGTTTCATCATCGGTATCATAGTGCAGTTTTATCTGATAATTGTCCTCGTCAAGCTTAAGGGTTTCCTTTTCAAAATGTGAAAAATGCAGAAGCACCCTTTCAAGGGCGTTTCTTTCGTCATGCAGCAAAAGCACAAGCTCCTTAAGATGCCCCCTCGGAAAGCAAAGCCCGTTTTGGTCATATTCCTCACATATTTCGCAGTGTAATATCCTCGCCATATTAAGCGTATTTATTCTGCTTTTATCCGCAGTTAAAAGGCGGAATTTATCGTCCTTTTGGGAATATTCAATGCAGTAGGGAACACACAGGTCGCATCGCACATTTCCTGTTCTGCTTTTAAAGGCAATTTTAAGCATTCTTTTTTCCCTTATGGCTTTAAGGGCCGTTCTGAAGCACTTTATGTAGCTTTCGTCATCATAAGGGTCGCCATCGGTATATTGGTCAAAAAATACAAATACATCCGGCACATACAGCGGCTCTATATCCTCTAAGCCTGTAAAATCAGGCTCAAAAAGCGCAATCCTCCTGTCCATAAGCAGTGCCTTAAGCCAGCGTTTCTGCAGCATGGTAAGGGGCATGTCCGCCTTATGGCGCAGAACCGTTTTCAAATCCTTATCCAACAGCGGCCACTCGCCGCTTTTAAGTGCCTGGGGTATCACAAGGGTGCTTTCGGAAAATGCCTTTTTTGCGGCAATATCCGTAAGGGCTTTGTCCGTAATATTGCCCTCCAAAGCCTTTGACAAAATTTCCGCCACTGCGTTAAAATATGCTCCGTAAATTTCACTAAACAGCACCCTCATCACCTCCGTACATATCATTCATACGCTTTAAATCCTCATAAAAGGTATCGGCAACAAGCTTATTGCTGCACCTTAAATTTTCTATACGCCCTATAAATGTGCGTATCCATGGCAGCATTTCTGCGGCGTCATAAACATCAGCCGTAAAAAGGCATGTATGCTCGTCCAAAACTTTCACACTACCGCAACGCTTTTCTCTTTTAAGGCGCTGAACAATAAAGCTTTCGCCGTCCTCAATATGGAGCGTCATTTCAATATGGTCAAGTCTGTTTTCCTCACCCTCAGATACGCCCCAAAGATTTTTGCTGAATTTTTCATAATATTCCAAATATTTGTCATAATTTTTTTCCTCGCCGCACAGCACCGCTTTTTTTATGGCGTCCATGCGCAAAAATGTCATCTGCTTTCCTTTGTAATGGTAGCCCAAAAGGTACTGACGTCCCGACTGTGTGCTGATGTATATTTTAAGAGGACAAACTGTTCTTACATAATCCCGTCCATTTCTCGGGCTCTTTGCAGTAAGCTCAAGGGCACGTTTTTCATCTATTGCCTTAAGAATAAGGCAAAGTATATCGCTGTCTAAGGCATGAAGTATGTAGTGATGCTTAAAGCGGAATATATCACAGTCATCATCTGTTTTATCCATAATAAAAGAGCCTATTACGCCAAGAGGATTTTCCTCGGAATAAAAAGCCAGTGCCTCTTTCCATGATTTCAAATCAAATTCTGTGCAGTCATTTCTGCTGTAAAAAACCTCTCTGCCCCTTTTTTCAGAAGAAATAATGCCTATGCCCTCATACTCCTTCAGCTTTTTATAAACCGTAGATTCATCAAGGGAAAAGGCGTTTTCAAAGTGAGAAAGATATTGGTCGTTTATGCGCTCTGCTATTTCACGCACAGTAAGGGCATTTTTTTCGGCAAGTATATCCATAATGTAAAAATTCAGAGTTATATCTTTATTAGTAAAGCTTTTTGCCTTAAATGCCTTGTAAATTGGGTTATGGGCAATTTTTCTGCTGTCTACTGAAATGAAAACCCTTTTGCCGCCGCTGTCGTTGCGGAAAGACATATATTCTTCCAGATAGCTTTCTATTCTCCGGCGCTCGTTGTCGTAGCTTCGGGCGCTTTTTGAATCATACTGGTCACGGCTTTTAAAGCCGTAAACATAAAACTGGCGCATATAATCACGTATACGCTCAAAATTTTTTATAAGCTCGCTGTATGCCACAAAAGCCGCCTCCTTAACATGTTTATCTAATTATTTTAGCACAAGGAAGAAACAAATTAAACCGCAGGCGCAAAAGTGCCGATATACCGCTTTTTTTACTCAAAAAAACGCCATATTTAAGTTCGCAACTTTTTTTCCATGATTTTCTTATATTTAAGCTGTATTATTTACTCATAAAAGCACAGACAGCAACATCTGCTTGGTCGATTCTAGAGATAAACGGCTATAAACGTGCTTTGTAAAAAAGACGCTTACAGCAATTACAAAATGTGACACTGCAAAAAGATATGCATTTGCCCCGTCAGCGGGCGTCTGATTTAAGGTCAGATAAAAGGCGGGTGAAACTCCCCCATGTAAATTTTAAAAGCGTCTTGTAATTTTTTTTAAGAAACAGAGGTGATAATTATGCTCAATTTTTTGAAAAAGGAAGCCAACAAAACCTATACCGAAAACGGTGCGGCAACATATCAGAGCAGCTGCTCTCACTGCTTAGACCTGTTTGCCACAATAGGGGCACTGCGCAGAGCAGATGAAAGCGAAATTATAAGCCGTTTCTCACTTGCCTATGCCGAAAACCCTGATTTGGCAATGAAAATACTGTTTTTTGCCCGCGACATACGCGGCGGAATAGGCGAAAGGCGTGTTTTCCGTGTAATACTTAAACATTTGGCTGAAAATAACACTCAGTCTGTTGAAAAAAATATTCCTTACATTGCTGAATACGGAAGATATGACGACCTTTTATCGCTTTTGTATACGCCCTGCCAAAGCACCGCACTGAAATATATTGAAGGTCAGCTTACAGAGGACTTGGAGAACTGCGCCTGCAACAAGCCTGTGTCCCTTTTGGCAAAATGGCTTCCTTCCGTAAACGCCTCCAGTGCCGAAACCGTAAAAAACGGCAAGCTTATAGCGCGCAGCCTTAAAATAAGCGACGCCCAATACCGCAAAGCTCTCAGCCTTTTGAGAGAAAAAATTAAAATAATAGAAAATAATCTGCGTGAAAAAGACTATACCTTTGACTACTCCAAACAGCCGTCAAAGGCGCTGTTTAAATACCGCATGGCATTTATGCGCAACGACAGTCTGCGTTACAGCGAATTTCTGCATAAAGCCGCCAAAGGAGAGGTTCGTCTTAACACCTCAGCCCTTACGCCCTACGACATAGTAAATCCTTTTTTTGCAAAAAAAGGTGTGTCAACGGAGGAACGAAAGGCAATAGACGTTTCATGGAGGGCTCAGGAGGATTTTACGGGAGATGAAAACGCCCTTGTTGTTGTTGACGGCTCAGGCTCTATGTATAGCGGCGGCACACCACTGCCAATAACAGTGGCTTTGTCGCTGGGAATATATTTTGCCGAAAGAAATACAGGAATGTTCAAAAACCATTTCATAACCTTTTCCGAAAATCCTCAGCTTGTGGAAATTAAAGGCGAGGACATTTTTGAAAAGCTGCTGTACTGCCGCAGCTTTGATGAAATTGCCAACACCAATATACAAAGGGTATTTGAGCTTATTTTAAACACAGCCGTAAAATACCATGTTCCGCAAAAGTATATGCCCTCAAGGCTGTACATAATTTCGGATATGGAATTTGACTGCTGTGTGGATGACGCCTCAACAACCAATTTTGAGTATGCCAAAAAGCTTTTTGCCCTCCACGGCTATTCTTTGCCTGAGATAATATTCTGGAATGTTGACAGCAGAAACCGCCAGCAACCCGTAACCCTTAACGAGTCAGGCGTTGCCCTTGTTTCAGGCTGTTCACCAAGAATTTTTTCAATGCTTAAAACAGGTATTTTTTCACCCTATGTTTTTATGCTGGACATACTAAATTCACAAAGATATGCCGTAATTTCGGCGTAAACTTTTCATGCAGAAGCGGTAAATACATATACCGCTTCTGCTTACATATAAAAAACTTTTGCCTTAAAATACAGGAAGGTGATTAAAATGATTGAAATTAAAGGCTTATACAACACCGCCCTCTGCTTTACCACGCATATGGAGGAAGCGGCTGAAAAGCAAATACAGTCCGTCTGCGACCGCCCGGAATTTAGCGGCTGCAAAATACGCATAATGCCCGATGTTCACACAGGAAAGGGCTGCACCATAGGCACAACCATGACCATAAAAGACAAAATAGTGCCCGGCATGGTGGGCGTAGACATAGGCTGCGGCATGGAAACCGTTGTGCTTAAAGAAAAGGAAATAGATTTTGACAAACTTGACAATCTTATAAGAAGCGAAATTCCCTGCGGACGGGAAATACGCCAAAGCCCACACCCCTTAAACGAAGAAATAGACTTAACACAGCTTAGATGCGCCAGGGAAATAAATATAAACCGCGCCCGCCTCAGCATAGGCTCTTTGGGCGGCGGCAACCACTTTATTGAGCTTGACCGCTCGGAAAACGGAAATTTATTTCTTGTTATACACTCCGGCAGCCGCCATCTCGGCACCGAGGTTGCCCATTTTTATCAGCATGAGGGCCGCTGCGCACTGTGGGGAGGAGCAAAGCACCAGATACAGCAGCTTATTGCCCGCATGAAAGAAGAAGGCCGATTTAAGGAAATTGAAAAAACCGTAAGTGAGCTTAAAAAGGAGCATGCCACAGATATTCCAAAGGAACTGGCATATGTTGAGGGTTCGCTTTTTGACGACTATATACATGACATGAAAATAACCCAAAAATTTGCCATGCTTAACCGCAAAGCCATGGCAGACATAATAATAAACGGCATGGGTCTTACGGCACAGGATATGTTTACCACAATACACAACTATATTGATACCGAAAGCATGATACTGAGAAAAGGCTCTGTTTCAGCCAAGTCAGGCGAAAAGCTGCTTATTCCCATCAACATGCGTGACGGCAGCCTTATCTGCACAGGAAAAGGAAACAGCGACTGGAACTGTTCCGCACCCCACGGCGCAGGACGCCTTATGAGCCGTAAAACCGCTTTTTCTGCACTGTCAATGGAGGAATTTAAAAAGGAAATGGAAGGAATATACACCACCTGTGTTGTTCCCGATACCCTTGACGAATCGCCTATGGCATATAAAAGCATAGAGGAAATTGTTTCCCAGATAGGTCCAACCGTTGACATTCTTCAGCGTATACGCCCCGTATACAATTTTAAGGCGGCGGATTGACGCAAAATTGATTTAACAGGTTTGGTGATGATTTATGAATGCTTTGATACTTGAAAAGCTTAATGAAATTGAACAAAAAGAGAACTGCCGCATTATTTTTGCCGCAGAATCGGGAAGCAGGGCATGGGGCTTTGCCTCTCCCGACAGCGATTATGACGTAAGATTTATTTATATAAGGCAAAAAGACGCATATTTAAGCCTAAAGCCGCCCCGTGATGTTATTGAATTGCCTATAAACAGCGTTCTTGACATTAACGGTTGGGATTTGGGCAAAGCCCTTAAGCTTCTGCAAAAATCCAACCCGACAATGTTTGAATGGTTTTATTCGCCCATTGTTTATAAAAGCAGCTGCCTTGCAGAGGAAATAAAGTTTATTATGCCGGAATATTTTTCCGTTAAAAAAAGCCTTTATCACTACCTCAGCATGGCTGTGGGAAATTACCGTGGCTATCTTTTTGGCGATATGGTAAGGGCAAAAAAATATTTTTATGTACTGCGCCCTTTGCTTGCCTGCCGGTGGATACTGGAAAAAAGAACTCCGCCGCCTATGCTTTTTTCAGCCCTTATGGAAAGCCAGATAGAAGAAAGCCTTAAGGACACCGTAAATAAGCTTATGGATTTAAAAATAAACTCGCCTGAAAAAAAGCTCATTAACCGCATTGATGCCCTTAACGAATATCTTGACAGAAGCATTGAGGATATTAAGGAGCAGATAAAGCTTATTCCCGATGAAAACACATGCGAACTGACAAGGCTTGACGCACTTTTTAAGTCGGCTTTGCTTGGATAGGAATCGTGCAGATCTTTCCGATGCACGCTTTTTAACACTTGTATCATTTTTTCTCTTATTCACTCATATACTCTGCCGAGCATAATTCAGATAACAAATTTCTTGTATAACATAAAAGTAGATGCTTTTGCACTAAAAGCACCTACTTTCTTACATTATTTTTGCACACATCTTTATTCAACAATACTACCATTGCCATTATGCATAAAAATCCCCAAATATCCATCTGCGTAAATTTCTGTTTAAATAAAATGCAACCTAAAATAACAGCTGCCGCCGGCTGAACAGACGAAAGCATTCCTGATTTTGCAGCTCCTATCCATTTAACAGCAATAAGATAAAATGTAAATGCCATTAATGTTCCCACTATAACCGCCAATAAAAATATCATCAGCCCTTCAAAATCACTTACACCTTTATATTGCCATACTCTAAGTGCAAAAAACAAAATTACTCCTCCTGTCAGCATACCCCAGCCGGATATGATAGGAGATGAATATTTTTTAAGTAAGTTAACCGGCTGAACAGTATAAATAGCAAAGGTAACGGCACTGAGAACACCCCATATAAATGCAGAAAGCGAAATTTGGAGACTGTGTACATTTCCATGTGTCAACAATAAAAACATGCCCACAGCAACAAGCATTACAGAAACAGCTTCAGTAATCGAAGGCTTTCTCCGTTCTTTGGCAAGTGTATAAAGCATTACAAAAACAGGCGCCATATATGATAAAAATGTAGCCGTAACAGCATCTGATTTTTCAACGGCAACGAAATATGTAAGCTGAGTAGCCGCACAGCCAATTACTGAAAATATACACATATCAAAAATATCTCTTTTATTTTTGAAAACACAGAAAATATCTCCTTTTTTAAAACAGTTATATATAACCAAACAAAATCCCGCACATATAAGCCTGAATGTTACAAGCCAGTAAGAACTAATACTTCTGTACTCAAAAAGATATTGACCTAAACTTGCCGAAAATGCCCAGCATACGCCGCTTAACAGCGCACATAAAGTTCCGATTATATTCATAAAGCCAGAATTTTTCATAATAATCTCCTTTATGAACCCTTTTATATAAAATCACTATCGCCCATTTCTAATAATAATATAAGAATATGGACGATAGTTTTTTCAAGGGGATTTATTTATTAAAGCCTTATTCAATTTGCAAATTAATAGAAATGCATTTATTTTTTATTATCTTCATTTACGTCATAATCAACCACATGGCCATAAATGGTAAATCCAAGTGTATAATAATATGCTGCGTCAATACTGATTGGCTTAAGCAAATCATGTTCTTCCACAATAGATTTAAAATATTCTATTTTAGGTTCTTTGCACTTCCATACATCTCCATACCATGTATCAGTAACGCAATGTATTACTTTATTTATTGAACGTCCTGTATAGCCCATTTTAAAATCCGGGTAAATAAACAGTCCATGCGTACCCATAAGTACATCAGGATGCATTTCTTCAGCCTTTATCTGCTTGTCCAGCTTACAGTATGCCGTAACAACCTTTTCTTGATGAGCCGAACAAACACCACCTATTTCAAAGCCTTCTCCAAATTGAGGAAAATATGGGTTCATATCAAACAAATGTCTTTTTTCAAATGTAACATGGGTTTCGCCAAATTTCTTTGGTGAAGCCTGAAGCCAACCTCTGAGCATTGAAAAATCTTTGTCTACCCAAAAATACACATAAATCTTTGTTTCCTTCCCCTGAAAACGGCAACGGCATTCCAAATATGTCTCTGTATAGTTGCATCTTTCCGGAAGCTCATAAAGCAGTGCATCATCTTCTGCCGTTTTTGATACGTAAGAATTTATATGAAGAACACAGCCTCCCGGGTTTTCAACGGATGGTTCAAATGGATACGGAAGAAATTTTTTAACTTCTTCAGGGTCTGCCTGATATGCAAATACTATTTCTTCTCCACAAAAATGATATGGCGGAGCACCAAGTACATTTGCCTTTTCATTAGGCGACAGCGGATAAAAATATCCGCCTTCCAAATTAGGAACTTCAAGCTTGCCATTAAGATGTTCATATCCTTTGGCAAGATATGTTGCAGTAATTGGCATATTTAAAACCTCCTGTAATTATACTATTTTTAATATAAACTTAACCATTAATCAAATTAACGAGCCAACTCATAGGCTTCGGGAAATACGTCAAAATTAATAAACAGGTTATCTGCGCTATAACCATAGGCATAAGCGTTTTGAAGGTTTCCTCCAACTTACATTTGGCCAACGTAGCTCCTACAAACAAATCTGCACCATATGGCGGCGTAACAAGACCGATAGATGTATTTACGCTGATAATAACGCCAAATTCAACAGGTGTAAGCCCCGCCTGCATTGCCAACGGCAGAAGAATAGGCGATAAAATCATAATATTAGGCACATTATCAATAACACATCCTGTAATTAATACCAGCATATTAATCATAAAAAGTATAAGTATGTGGTTGCTTGTAATGCCTGAAATGAATTGTACAATTTTAACCGGAAGCTGCTGCATGGTTACATATTTTGCAAATCCTGTTGCAAATGCCAAAAGAAACATAATCATGCCGTTTATAGCCATAGACTCCAAAAGCACACTATATATTTTTTTAGGTGTAAGTTCTCTGTATACAAACACCCCGGTAAATAATGCATACACAACAGCAACTATCGCCGCTTCTGTTGCTGTAAATATACCGCTGTAAATACCGCCAAGTATTATAACCGGACAAAACAGCGCCCATTTGGCATCCCAAACAGCCTTCAACGCCTGCTTTAAAGGCACCTTCGGCTCTTTCGGGTAGTTATATTTTTTAGACAAATACCAGCTTACCGCACACATAGCAAGGGTAATTAATACTCCTGCAGGCACTGTTGCAATAAAAAGGTCTGTTATAGATGTCTGTGTAACCAGCCCATAGAATACAAGCGTAAGGCTTGGGGGAATAAAAACGCCTAAAGAACCTGCACATGATACCAAAGATGCACAATATCCTGAGCTGTAGCCTCTTTTTTTCATTTCAGGAACCATAAAGCCGCCTACCGATGATACTGTTGCCGTAGCAGAACCTGAAATAGAGCCAAAAAACATGCATGTAACTACTGTTGCGATTGATAATCCGCCTGTAAGATGTCCAAAAAATGCCTGCATAACATTTACAAGCCTTTTTGCCAAACCGCCTTCGCTCATAAGAGCACCTGCTAAAATAAAGAACGGACATGCCAGCATAGGAAATGAATCCAATCCGGTAATAGCAGACTGCGCAACAATATTTACAGGTATATTAGTAAAATTTATGAAACAAAATGCTGCCGACATAGCAATAGAAAAACCTATTGGCACACCCAAAGCCATTAAACCAAACATAATTAAAAACAGTGATACTATTTCCATATTCAGCATTCATCTCCTTTCACCAAATTTTTAACCTGTTTTATAAGCCTTCCTACTATACGCAGGCAATATAAAAAACATCCCACAGGAAATGCTGCGTAAACAAAATACAGCGGAATTTTAAGTGCAGTTGAGGTTGAACTTGTAGCAAGCACAGCCTGAACAACACCAAAGCCCAACCAAGTAAGCCACGCCGTAAAAACAATCAGAAGCACTGACACACATATTGCCAATATATTTTGTATTAGCTTAGGAAGAAAATCAACTATAAAAGTTAACTGTATATGTTCTCCGCGTCTTTCAGTTAAGCTTATGCCAACCCAACACAGCCAAATATAAACATATCGTATCAGTTCTTCACTCCATGTAAGAGAATTGTTGAATACTGTACGCATTATAACCTGTATAAAGCCTACTGCAATAATTACAACAAAACCAAACACAAGAAAATGATCTTCCAATTTATTCAGCCAATACATTAAACTCTTTTTTTCAGATACCTGCTCACTCACTTACTATGCCCCCTTGTCTTACTTTGAGAAAGAGAAACACATATCAATTAAATCTTTGCCATACTGGTCATTCCATTTGCTTTCATATAAAGGCATAACAAGCTCTTTAAACGCCTCATACTGCGCATCATCTAAATATGTAACTTCAATTCCATAATCGCTTTCAAAGCTGTCAAGTGTAGATGACCAGTTGTCAATATATGCTGTTCTTAACGACTGATTTACAGCTTCACATTCTTCTTTTACTATAACCTTAAGATCTTCAGGCAATGATTCATAAAACTTTGTGCTTAATACAATCGCTCCGGTGGACATAATATGATTTGTAGCTGTAAAATATTTTGTAACTTCCTGGAATTTAGAGTCATTGATTACCGGTGGTGATGACTCCATGCCGTCAATAGTTCCCTGCTGTAAGCCTGTGTAAATTTCAGACCAGCTCATAGGTGTAGGGTTTGCTCCGATAGCGGCAAACGCATCAATATAGCTGTCAACTTCAGGAACACGAAGCTTCATTCCTGACATATCAGATGGTGCCAAAACTTTTTTATCCTTTGTTATAACGCCTCTGTATCCCATTGAAAAAATACCGAAGCAGGTAAATCCATATTTCTCAAATAACCCGTTAAGATATTCTCCAAGTTCGCCATCACATGCATTATTAAACGCATCATAATCTGCAAATAAATACGGAAGCTCAAGAATAGAGAAATTATTATCATATACAGCATATATACCCTCTGAAACCGGAGCCATCTGTATACTTCCCAAAAGCATACCTTCTGTAATTTCTCTTTCTCCGCCAAGAAGGCTGTCCATATGAATCTGAACATCTATTCTGCCTTCAGAACGTTCCTCAACCTTTTTCTCAAATTCAAGCATACCATTATGGGTAATGCCTCCGCTGCCGTCTGCCGACGCTATTGTAAGCACGATAGTGCCGTCAGATGACGCTGCTGCTGATGTTTGTGAAGACGCCGTATTTTCTTTTTGGCTTCCGCCACAGGCTGCAAGCGATACTGCCATTATTGCAGACAAAGACAGTGCTGCAATTTTTTTAAACTTCTTCATACTCATTCCTCCCAATAATATTTTTTATATTTACATTTTATAACTGCCATCATTAACACTTATAAATAAAAGCTTTATATATTATTTTTTAAACCGCTCATGCCCGATAACATCTTTGTTTATCAGATTTTTAGGCGGTCTGCCATACTCAAGTACCTCTATAATGTCTGTAAGGTTAATTTCTCTTAAAGCAATATCAGATTCCTCAGAATAGTAGGCAATATGCGGTGTTGCAGTAACCTCTTTTAACGGTATAAGCTTGCTCTTAAAATTCTTTTCGTCCTCAATAACATCAATTCCTGCCGCTTCTATCTTTCCTTGTTTAATAGCCTCAAGCAAATCATCTTCATCCACTACGCCGCCTCGGCTTGTAACCACAAACAAAATTGGCTTTGTTATTGCATCAAAATGCTTTTTATTTATCATATGGTATGTATTTTTAAATAAAGGAGTATGAACAGATACAATGTCGCAGGTAACCATCAGTTCCTCAATACTGTCTGCTCTTTCAACTCCTAATTTTTCAAAAACCTCATCTGGCGCATAAGGGTCAAAGGCTTTTAACTTTACTCCAAAGCCATCTTTCATCATTCTTGCAACCTCTTGGGCTATTTTTCCCAACGAAACAAGGCCATGAGTCATTTGGCTAAGTCTGTGAAGTTTTCCGCCTTCATGAATATTCCATCTACCATCTTTTAATGAAGCATTAAATTTGCTTGTACGTCTCACACAGTCCAAAATTAAAGCAACCGAATGTGTCGCCACTTCCTCATTACAATAGGCAACCGCATTACAAATATAAATTCCTTTTTCATTTGCAGCCTCAGGATAAGCCAAATCCGCTCCTAATGCCGGTATTGCGCATACCCTTGCATTTGGAAATTTATCCAGACATTCTGAATTTAAAGGAATATATATACATGCTCCATCCGCTTTTTCCGCAAAGTCAAGAAATTTCGGATCATTTGACGGATATTTGATAAGCTCATATTTTTCCTGCAAACCCAATCTCCGTAAAAGTGCATTTTCAACATCAAAATCGTCTGCCACTGAAGTGTCATAAAGAATTTGATATTTCTTCATCTCTTCCACAGTTTTACGCCTCCTCGCAATATATTATAAAACAAAAAATCTCATTTTGTTTTATAAAAAAAAACATTTTTATTTTTTGTTTCTTTTTATAATCTTAAATTACTCTCCTCACACATTAAAGTCAACATTTTTTTGTTCTTTCAATCCATTTTTGTTGTTTTACACAAACTTTCCTTTTGTATTTTGTCAATTAATTCTTTTTCATAAAAAACAGATGGCATATAAAAAATGAAACATTTCATTTTTTATATGCCATCTGCTGTTTTCCTGTTTAATTTAATTGTTTTGAAATATAATCCGCGGCAGCCTTTACGGCTTCTATTTTTTGCTCCGCCTTATAATTCATTCTTGATAAAGGTCCGCATATACTTACAGCCGCCACTGCAAAGCCTGTGTTGTCTAAAACAGGAGCTGCATAACAGCTTAATCCTATTTCCGACTCCTGATTGTCATTGGCAAATCCGCTTTTTTTGATGGTATTCAGCTCTTTTTCCAATAAAGCTGAAGATGTTATGGAAAACTCCGTTATCTGTTTAAAATCAGCTGTTTTCAAATATTCCTCCACAAAGGAATCTGACTGATTGGCAAGTATCGCTTTTCCCACGCCTGTACAATGCGCCTGCACCCACGTTCCGGGAGTAATTTCTACTCTAAGACATGTTTTTTCGCTTGCAACTCTGTCAAGATAAATTACACCGTTTTTGCCATCTAAAATTGCAAGGAATGAGGATTCTCCCGTTTCCTCCATCAATTTTTCCAAAATCAGATGAGAAACCCTTACCATATCAAATCTGCTGTACGCCAACTGTCCCAACGAAAATGTTTTCATGCTCAGTCTATATTTTGCTTTATCTGTACGCATAACATATCCCATATGCTCAAGCGTATAAAGAAACCTGAAAGCCGTTCCTCTTGTTATATTCAATTCTTTTGCAACATCTGCCGTTCCAAGCTCAGCATAATCAAAAAACAGGTTTAAAACTTTAATTGCCTTTTCTACTGACTGCAATATGTATTTACTATCATTTGCAATTTCAATGGTTTCATCTATCTCATCACTTTTCATAGCAGCCTCCTTACAACAGATAAATTCTATGTATCATGATATATTTTTATATAATCATCTTATATATTTCAAATATTACCATTTTTTACGCCAACATTCAACCTTTTTGTTTTATTATCCAAAACATTTTTATAGATATTGATTAATAAATTTAGTTCATATGTTTTCTCTGCAAAAATAAATCAGATATTGAAAAGCGGCAATACAAAAATCAACCTCCAAAAGCCACTTTTAATTTATGACTTTCAGAGGTTGATTTCTGCTCTTAGCATTTTATCATTTATTTAGAGGGAACTTTCTTATCATTTAACTATCTTTCCGCCTTTAATAACCTTTTCAACATCACATACTGTTTCAAGCTTTTCAAGCGGATTTTCTTTAAGTAAAACTATATCAGCTTCATAATCTTCTTTAATTATACCCTTACTTTTAAAGTTCATTGCCTTGGCAGCTTCGCTTGTTGCAGCTTTAAGGCATTCAAAATTACTCATTCCAATTTCTTTCATACGCAGCATTTCCTTTGCATTTTCTCCATGCTTAATTCCAACTCCGCCAGAGTCAGTTGAAAGTGCCATTTTTACGCCTGCTTTGTAAGCTTTTCTTATGCTTTCCCACTGTGTTTTGCCGGTTTCTTTTAAAAGCTCAATTACACGTTTGCTTTTAGCATTTAAAATATGCTGTTCAGGGTTTGGGTTTGGCGATGCAAGGGTTGGAAGAACATAAATGCCCTTTTCAAGTATCATTTCTATTGCTTCATCATCCATACCTGTACCATGGCAAATAAGGTCAACTCCGGCTTCAACAGAAACTTTAACAGGATTGCTTCCCCTTGCATGAACACTTACGAGCAGCCCTGCCGAATGTGCTTCTTCAACCGCTGCGGTCATTTCCTCTAATGTAAACGCACTTTTGGAAAGACTTCTGCCAACAGAACGAATTGGGGCACTGTTTTCAATTTTAATTTGGTCTGCACACCAATATAGCTGTTCACGCACCATTCTGCGCATTCCCCACGGACCATATGTTTCCTGACCAAGACCCCTGAAATGAGATGGCCATGCCGTAATTTGTTTTCCGCTTATATAATAATCCGGGCCCTGTACATATCCCATCTTAATAGCGTCTTTAAGTGCAACATCAACATAATTAACACCACCGCCGTCAACAACAGTTGTAAAGCCTGCCTCAAGTGTTTTTCTTGCAGCCTCAACTGTTCTGAAAGCTACATATGAGTCAGCATTGCTGAAAATAACTCCACCTGCGCTTTGGTCATTAAGCTGTCTTTCTTTATCAGGTATTTCATCAAGCGTAAAATGAACATGACAGTCTATAAATCCCGGTGAGGCATATTTTCCTTCAGCATCAATTACTTCACAATCTTCAAAGCTTTTCGTGCATTGCGGAATTATTTCCTTAATTTTTCCGTTTTCCATGATAATAGCCGCATTTTTTATTATTTCTTCGTTTACGCCGTCAAAAACATTCACGTTTTTTATAACAAGCACTTTTATCACTCCATTCTATTATTATTTTGCTAAAAGACCCGGTAAAAACGTACTTATTGCCGGTACATAAGTTATAATCATAAGAACCGTTATAGAAATAACTATATATCCTATAAGGTGCTTTCCTAAAATATCTGTCACCTTCTTGCCTGCAATGCCCGTTGCAACATAAAGGTTCATGCCAAGCGGCGGTGTAAGCAGACCAATGGCAAGGTTAATTACCATGATAATTCCGAAATGAACAACATCAATTCCAAGTGTTTTTGCAACAGGAAGAAGAATCGGGGCAATAATCATAATAGCGCTGTTTGTTTCCATAAAGCAGCCAACAAAAAGAAGGAGAATATTAACAAGCAGTAAAAATACAACCTTGCTGTCAGAAAAACCTATAATAAATTCGGCAACCTTGTTTGGTATCATTTCTCTTGCCAATATATTTCCGAATGCTGACGCACATGCCATTATGAGAAGTATCATTGACGCACTTAATGCTGATGATTTAAGTATTTCAGGAATATCCGAAAGCTTAAGCTCTCTATATATGAAAAATCCAACCACAAGACCATACACAACAGAAACACAGCCGGCTTCGGTTGGCGTAAAAATACCGCCGTAAATACCGCCAAGAATAATCACAGGCATAAGAAGTGCAGGAATTGCTTCAAAAATAGTTTTTATAATTTCTTTTCCGCTTATCTCTTCAGCAGAAACCATGGTATAATGATTTTTCTTTCCTACAAAAAACGCAAATATGCTAATTCCTAAACAAAGAAGAATTCCCGGAAGAAAACCAGCCATAAACATATCGCCTATTGAAGCTCCAGCCGCAACGCCATATGTAACCATAGTTATGCTTGGCGGAATAATTACACCAAGATAACCCGCACTGGCTATTGTTGTCATGGCAAAATCATCTGAATACTTGTTCTCTATCATTACCGGTATCATAATGCCGCCGATAGCTGCCGCTGTTGCAGGCGCCGAACCGCTGATAGCACCAAAAAACGTACACGCAACTATTGATACAATGGCAAGTCCTCCAGGAAACTTTCTTAAAAAAATACTGCAAAGCTTTATAAGTCGGCTTGATACTCCACCTTTGCTCATAAGCGAACCGCTTATCATAAAAAACGGTATAGCCATAAGTGTAAATGAGTCTACACCTGTAAAAAACCTCTGAATTACAAAAAAGTTAGGCAGGTCTGAAGATGATGCTACTGCAAAAAATGATGCTCCGCCGATTGCATATGCAAGAGGCATGCCTGTTATTATAAATAAAATAAGAGCTGTAAATAATGCTGCTGACACGTATCTTCACCCCCTTAACTAAAAATATCTGCATCAGGTTTTATAAATTTTATAAGGTTTTGAGCACTTCTGATTATTCCGCCTAAAAAGCCAAGCGGCATGGAAATGTACGCAAATGCAATAGGAATAAAAAGTGTTGCTGATTTTTGTCCGTTTTCAAATAACTGAATTACAAGTTCAAGAGAATATTTAAAAAATACAACAGATATAATTAAAACCAGTATTTTTTCTATAAACATAACTGCTTTTTTAATTTTTTCAGGCATAAAAGATACAAAAGCATCAACCCCTGTGTGAGTACCGGCTTTAATGCCGGCACCCACACCAATAAAAGTAACATACACCATACAATATCTGGATACTTCTTCACTCCATGGAATTGATGAATGGATTACATATCTGAATATTACCTGAAAAAATACAACTACAGTCATTAATGAAAGCAGAACTACAAATGCGCCTGTTTCATACACATCAAGAATGCGGTCTAATTTTTTCATAATAATCACCTTTATTTATTATTGAATATCACTCTGCAATTTTTGCCTGAATATCTGCAATAAGCTGTGTACCGATTTCTTCTGAATATTCATCATAAACCGGCTGAGCTGCTGCTCTCCAAGCTTCTTTATCAACATCCTCAACTATTGTTGCGCCTTCTTCAATCATCATATCTTTATACATGTTGTCATATTCTGAGCAAAGCTGTCTTTCCACATCTTTATATTTATCAGCAAGAGTTTTCATAATCTGCTGGTCACCCTCTGAAATTTTTCCCCATGTTGAAGGTGAAATAAGCAAAGGCGCCGGACAGTAGAAATGACCTGTCATAGTAACATGCTGAGCCACCTCATGCATTTTGTTCTGATATATTGGTGTAATAGGATTTTCAAGGCCGTCTATTGTTCCCTGCTGAAGAGCTGTGTACACCTCGCCCCAAGCCATAGCTGTGGCATCGGCGCCCCAACTTCTGAACGAAGCCATGTGTATTGGGTTTTCCATTGTTCTTATTTTTAATCCAGACAGTTCCTCAGGGGTTTTTACATCCTTCTGGTTATTTGCAATGTATCTGAATCCATTTTCCCAAATTGAAAGACCGATAAGGTTTACATCACTTAATGCCTCAAGCATTCCGTCACCAATTTCACTGTCAATTACTGCATAGGCTTCTTCCGGTGTCTGGAAAAGGAACGGAAGGTCAAATACTCTGAATGTATCCGTAAAATTGCTTAACGGAGCAGAGTTTGGAAGTGTAATGTCAAGCGTTCCCATCTGAAGGGCTTCAATCATATCTCTTTCGTTGCCCAAAACCGAGTTTGCATAAACATCAATTTTGATTCTGCCTTCAGTCTGCTCATTTACTTCGTTTGCCCACTGGACAAGTGCTTCATGGTACGGTGAATCTTCCGTAAGAACATGGCCTGCTTTAAGAACCAATGCTTCACCGGATACGGCTTCATCTGCCGAAGCCGCTGTTGAAGAACTGCTTTCTTTTGAGCCACCGCATGCTGCAAGTGAAACCGCCATACATGCTGTCATTGCTAATGCTATTAACTTTTTAAATTTCATGTTAATTCCTCCTTGAATTTATAAATATTTGAATTATTTATAAATTTATTTTAGCAAATTCATATACAAAGTCAATAAAATTTATAAATTTATGTTTTTTTGACATTATACCTAAAAAATTGATTTTTCAACTTCTCATTTTATATTCTAAATGACAAAACATCAGCACATTTTTATAAATAATATTTATAAAAAATAGCTCTGCACAGATTTTCTTAATCTGCACAGAGCTATTTTGTTCCCATATGAAATTATTTAAAGCCTACCTTTCTTTTTTGTCGGCTACGCTGTCCCTTTCTATAAGCTCAACTGAAACTTCGGTTTTCACAGTGCTTAATTCTTTTTCGTATTCTGCATACTCATTGTTTATCATTTTATTTATAAGTATATCCACCGCTTCTCCGCCAAATCTCATTCTCGGAATTCTCACTGTGGTGATATTAGGCTCAATATATGTGCATAAAGGCCTGTCTGAAAATCCCACAACCGATATGTCCTCAGGCACACTATACCCTGCCTTTTGCAAAGCTTTTATTGCTCCGTAAGCCACCACGTCATTATCCGTCATAAACGCTGTCGGAAGCTCTTTATGCTTCTCTAAAAGTTTTCTCATTCCCTCTGCCGCATTTTGTTCGGGATATCCTATATCAACAAAAAATCTCTTATCTATATTAAGACCATACTCTGACATAAATTTTTCAAAGTATATTTTTCTCTCTCCAAAACTTTGTATGTTTATACCGCTTCCCAAATATCCAATATTCCTGTGACCAGCCTCTATAAGCTTGTTAAGCAGCAAATATATTCCCTGCCCATTGTTCAGTGTAACGGCATTTATATTTTTATCAGGAAAATAATTGTCAAGTATTACAAAAGGAATTTTAATGCTCAAAAAAGCATCCGCATCTTCCTTTGGCATTTCCGGTGCATAAATAACATATCCTTCGCATCCGCTTTCTTTTATATAACCAATTTTTTCATCAAGAGGCATATTTCTGCTTATATTAATTACAACAAGCGTATACCCGTTTTTCCTTATTTTTGCGTCCATTCCATCAATAATTAAAGGATAAAACGGAGTTGTATCCATAAATAGTCCATCATTTTTATATAAAACAAGCCCGATATTTCTATTTATTTTTTTCTCCACAACAGTTGTTGTTTTATTGTCACCTTTCTTTTTATCATTTTTAAACATATATCCATAACCAAGATTTATAATTTTTTCTGTTACGGCATCTCTTGTTTTTTTGCTTATTCCCTGTTTATTATTAAGCACAAGTGACAGCGTTGCTTCCGAAACCCCTATTATACCAGCCAATTCTTTACTTGTAATAGCCATAGTTGACTCCTTTTTATATAAATTTATAAATTAGGTTATAATTTATAAATTTATAATAAGCTTCATTATAAGATTTTGTCAATATAATTTATGTACTAAAAATAGCTTCAGCACTATAACTATACGATTTATTGCAAATATCACGAAGCAGTTCTATTTAGATGAGAATGTAAATACTAAAATTTTGCAGCCTGGCACTAAAAAACATAATTTTGAAAACGAACTGTTTTTAACATCAACCATTAGCCACAAAAAACATCGGATGTACGATAGTATATGTTTTTCCGCTTCCGGTAGGCATTACTACAAAGCC
>Ga0129308_1001947_pt1 | contig 19267 bp, 14 predicted proteins | sample L827metagenome_FD_94440 | JGI IMG/M metagenome (GOLD analysis project Ga0129308, IMG submission 94440) | Ring-tailed lemur group fecal microbial communities from Wisconsin, USA - L827 metagenome | ecosystem: Host-associated > Mammals > Digestive system > Large intestine > Fecal | place: USA... | reverse complement strand
TGCTCTATGAGAAGAACTGTACGCCCCAGGTGGCGCGGGACCGGTTGGGCCGGTTTCTGTTCCAGGGCGAGGATGTCTTCAAGACCGTAGGCTCTCTCTCCGGCGGCGAACAGTCGCGGCTGCGGCTTTGCATGCTGATGGATGAGAAGATCAATCTGCTGATTCTGGACGAGCCGACAAACCATCTGGACATCGCGTCCAGGGAGTGGGTGGAGGCGGCCATCGAGGAATATGAGGGCGCGCTTCTCTTCGTATCCCACGACCGCTACTTTGTCAATGAATTTGCCGGCCGGATCTGGGAGCTGGAGGACGGACACATTCGGGACTATCCCTTCGGCTATGAAAAATACCGCGCGGTCAAGGAACGAGAGGCGGCTGCACGGGCGGCTGTGCCGGCGGAGAAAAAGGAAAAGAAGGAAAAGCCCCAGCGGACAGGCGGCACCAAGAATGTGGAAAAGCAGATCAAGCGGCTGGAGCGGGAGATCGATGCCAAAGAAAAGGAACTGGCCGCTTTGGAGGCGGAGATCGAGGCGGCAGCCACGGATTATCAGAGGCTTGCCGGGCTGATGGAGCAGAAGGAGGCGGCCGATCAGAGCCTTTTGGAGCTGATGGAGCAGTGGGAGCGGGCCTCTGCGGAGCTGGAATCTTGATTTCTTGACAGAATGCCCGAAGCGCATTATAGTAAAAGAAAAACGCAAACAAAAGGAGAATTGGCATGAGCGAATCCTGCAATGGCAACTGTTCGAGCTGCCAGGAAAACTGCGACAGCCGCGATCTGCGCGCTGCCATGAACGAGCATTCCAACGTAAAAAAGGTGATTGCCGTGGTCAGCGGCAAGGGCGGCGTTGGAAAGAGTACGCTGACCTCCATGCTGGCGGTGGCGATGAACCGGAAGGGAAAATCCGTCGGCATTCTGGATGCCGATATCACGGGCCCCTCAATCCCCAGGGCCTTCGGCGTCTCCGAATGCCGTGGCCAGGATGAACAGGGCCTCTATCCGGCGATGTCCATGGACGGCGTTCAGGTGATGTCGATCAATCTGCTGCTGGACGATGAGACTGCGCCGGTCTTGTGGCGCGGGCCTATTTTGGCGGGCGCGGTCAAGCAGTTCTGGACGGATGTGATCTGGGGCGATGTGGATTATCTGTTTGTGGACATGCCTCCCGGAACCGGCGATGTCCCCCTGACCGTCTTCCAGTCGCTGCCCATCGACGGCGTGATTATCGTGACGTCGCCGCAGGATCTGGTCTCCATGATCGTCTCGAAGGCGGTCAATATGGCGAATATGATGAATGTCCCGATCCTTGGCTTCGTCGAAAACTACAGCTATCTGGAATGCCCGGATTGCGGCAGAAGAATTTCCGTATTCGGAGAGAGCCATCTCGACGAGGTCGCGGAGAGATATCAGCTTCCGGTGCTGGCACGGCTGCCGATTGACCCCATGCTTGCCCGGCTTGTGGACGAGGGCAAAATTGAGGAGGCAGATGTCTCCGGCGTGGATTCTGTGCTGCGCGCTCTGTAAAAGCAATGCCCCTCAATGTGGATTTTTTCCACATCGAGGGGCATCGAATTTTTTACTGCGTAAGATAGCGCCGCAGAAAGTCGTCCAGCTTTTCTTCATATTCGGAACGGGCGCGGAAGAAGCTCTCCACATGGAAGCCGTCCTGAACGGTCAGCATTGCCTTCGGCGTGGGGCAGCGGTCGTAGAGCGTCTGTCCCATCCAGTAGGGAACCGTGGGGTCTGCGGTGCCGTGAACGAATAGAATGGGCTTGTCCGTGCGGGCCAGGTGGGGACGCACGTCGGTCTCCTCCAGATCGAAGCCGGCGGCCAGCCGGTTGATGCCGCGCAGCAGCGCATAGAGGAGCTTGCGGTTGCCCGTCTGATAGACGAGGATGTCCCGCCCGCTGGTATAGCCGCAGTCGGAGACCAGAAATTTGACCTGGGATGGGCAGCGGTCGCTCATATGCAGGACTGTGGAAGCGCCCATGGAGAAACCGTGCAGAAGAATTTGGACGGAGCTGCCATAGCGGGAAATCATTGCATCCAGCCATTGCAGGCAGCAGCGGGATTCATAGTAGTCGTAGCTGAAATAGCGGCCCTCGCTTTCGCCGGCGGCCTCGTGGTCGCAGGCAAAGACGTCGATTCCGCGGCTGTGGTAGTAGGAAAGGAACGGTCCCACGGTCTCCTGGGCACAGGAGCGGTAGCCATGGACGAGAAAAGCGACGGTTTTGGCAGGGACGGGACCTGCCTGCCAGAGGTGTCCCCGCAGGGTGTGACCGCGCTCTGACCGAAGCGTCAGCACGGTGTGCGGCTTGGCGCGCGCTTCTGCCGTCGCTGCGTCGCGCCACTGATAGTATGCGGATTTATGGAGACTGCTGGGCTTTCGGGATTTCAAAGCGTGGATCAACTGCGGCTCCTGCCGGGCGAAGACATAGTCGTAAAACTGGGCTGCCGCCAACACCGGAACGGCAGAGGCCAGCGCAATTTTTACAGATCGTTTCATGGAAACCTCCTTTGTGCAATGCCGAATCAATCGATGGCAGGATTAGTATAGCATGGATTTTGCCGGTTGTAAAATGCAGAAGGAAAAGAGAGGCATTTGCCTCTCTTTTTATTTCTGATTCTGGTATTTTCGTTTTGTTGCCATGCCTCCGCGGATGTGCCGTTCCTGTTTGTTGATGTCCAGAATGACTTTGACCTGTTCATACAGGTTGCGGTTTACATGTTCCAGACGCTCCGTCAGATCCTTATGTACGGTTGACTTGCTGATTCCGAAGCGCTTTGCCGCCGCGCGGACCGTCGCCCGGTTCTCGATCATGTACACAGCCAGCTCGCAGGCCCGCTGCTCCAGGTCTTCTCTCATGTGCGTACCCCCTCAGCTGTGTATTCCATCAGAGTATATGAGAGAAAACGGGCCGGCATGCAGCGGAAGAGGAAAGAAGCGGCTTGTTTGCGCTGTCTGCATAGCGAGCAGCCGGGCAATAAAAAAATAAGACGGGAAAAAATAAATGAAATCGGAAAACGCAGAAAATTTCTTAAAATAAGGGCGGAGATCGACAGAAAATTTTGGGAAAAAAGGTTGAAGACAGAAGAATTGGGAAAAGAATGGGACGAAGCATGTAAATTGTGTAAGTTTCACGAAAGTGATTGCAGAACACAAAAAAATTTGGTATAATCATGTAAAATCAAACAAATGTGGAGATGGTAGCATGAACGAAGGGCAGAGAAAGAGTTTCCTGCAGGGAACAGAAACCCACGCCTACCGCTTTATGGGCTGTCACAGGGAAATAAGGGACGGAAAGCCGGGATATGTGTTCCGCGTGTGGGCGCCCAACGCAAGGAGCGTCCACGTGGTTGGTACCTTTAATCATTGGGATACCGGCGCGCTGCCGATGGAGCGGTCGGAGGGCGGTGTGTTTGAGGCGTTCTCCGAGAATGCGCAGGAGCTGGACGAATATAAATACTATATTGAAAAAGCAAACGGCGGGTTTGTCTGGAAGGCGGATCCCTATGGCTTTTATACCGCTGAGCTGCCGGAGACCTCCAGCAGAATTTATACGCTGGAGGGCTATCGATGGAAGGACGGCTCCTATCGCCGCGCGCAGGCCAGAAAAAAGCTGATGCAGAATCCCGTCAACATCTATGAGGTGCATCTCGGCTCCTGGAGGCGCAAGGAAGACGGCAGCTTTTACAGCTATGCGGAGCTGGCGGAGCTTCTGGTTCCCTATGTCAAGGATATGGGCTATACCCACATCGAGCTGATGCCGGTTGCAGAGCATCCCTATTATCCCTCGTGGGGCTATCAGGTCACCGGCTACTATGCGCCGACCTCCCGGTATGGCTCACCGAAGGAGCTGATGGCGCTGATCGACGCTTGCCACTGCGCCGGAATCGGCGTGATTATGGACTGGGTGCCGGGCCACTTCCCGAAGGATGAGCAGGGCCTCTATGAGTTTGACGGTACCTGCTGCTATGAGCTGCAGGACCCGGTGATGAACGAGCACCCACAGTGGACAACCAGGCTTTTTGACTATGGCCGGTATGAGGTTCTCTCCTTTCTGGTGTCCAACGCGGTGTACTGGATCGAGGAATACCATCTGGACGGACTGCGGGTGGATGCCGTGGCCTCCATGCTGTATCTGGACTTTTGCCGGACGGAATGGCACCCAAACCGCTATGGCGGAAACCTGAATCTGGAGGCCATCGAGTTCCTGAAGCGGACAAACCAGGCGGTCGCCTCGATTCGAAACAATGTAATCATGGCGGCAGAGGAGTCCTCGACCTTCCCAAAGATCACAGAGCCGGTGGAGAACGGCGGCCTTGGATTTACCATGAAGTGGTGCATGGGCTGGATGAACGACATGCTCCGATATATGTCGCTGGACCCGATCTACCGCAAGTATCACCACAACAGCCTGACCTTTACGATGACCTATATCTACTCGGAGAAATTCATCCTGCCGCTGTCTCATGACGAGGTTGTTCACGGGAAGTGCTCGATGATCGAGAAGATGCCAGGCTATTATGATGACAAATTCGCCAATCTGCGCACATTCTACGGCTTCCAGATGTCGCATCCCGGGAAGAAGCTGTCCTTTATGGGCGATGAGTTTGCGCAGTTTATTGAATGGGACGAAAAACGGCCGCTGGATTGGTTCCTGATGGACTATGACAGGCACCGGCAGATGCAGCTCTGGGTGCGGGATCTCAACCATTTCTACCTGGAGCATAAGGCGCTCTGGCAGAATGATACCGGCTGGGAGGGCTTCCAGTGGATTCAGCCGGATGATTGCGACCGCTCGCTGGTTGCCTACCGCCGCATCGATCGAAAGGGGAAAGAGGTCATCGTGATCTGTAACTTCTGTCCGGTGCTGTGGGATCACTACCGGTTGGGCCTGCCCAAAAAGGGCTGCTACTTGCCGGTCCTTTGCAGCGACGCTCCTGTTTATGGCGGTAATGGCGTGCCGCTTGGCTCTGTCCGGACAGAGCCGGTTCCCTGCAACGGTCAGGAACAGTCAGCGGAATTTACGATTCCGCCCCTCTCCGTGACCTTCTATGCTCTGGAATAATTTGAGATCGCTCATAAGATCGTTCAAAGGAGGAAGAAAAAATGAAATTCCAAAAAAAGCGCTGTGTTGCAATGCTTCTGGCTGGCGGGCAGGGAAGTCGCCTCCTGTGCCTGACCGAGAATACGGCCAAACCTGCTGTTCCCTTTGGCGGCAAGTACCGGATCATCGATTTCCCCCTTTCCAACTGCGTGAACTCCGGCATTGATACGGTTGGCATCCTCACGCAGTACCAGCCGCTGGAGCTGAACGAATACGTCGGCAACGGCGCGCCCTGGGGACTGAACCGCAACCATGGCGGTGTGCAGATTCTGCCGCCATTTCAGCGCAGCAAGCGCTCCGAATGGTATAAGGGCACAGCCAATGCCATCTATCAGAACATGCGGTTCATCGACCGCTATGACCCGGACGATGTGCTGATTCTTTCGGGCGACCATATTTACAAGATGGACTATGCGAAAATGCTGGATTTCCACAAAGACAGCGGCGCGGACTGTACCATCGCTGTTCGAAACGTTCCGCTGGAGGAGGCAAGCCGTTTCGGTATTATGAACACCAACGAGGACGGCTCTGTCTACGAATTTGAAGAGAAGCCCAAAAAGCCCAAGAGCACAAATGCCTCTATGGGAATCTATGCGTTCCGGTGGCCGGTTCTCCGGAAGTTCCTGATTGACGACGAGGAGGACCCCAAGTCGGACAACGACTTTGGCAAAAACGTGATCCCGGCCATGCTGAACGCGGGGTTGAAGCTCTATGCCTATCGCTTTGACAGCTATTGGAAGGACGTGGGCACCATCAAGTCCCTGTGGGATGCCAATATGGATCTCCTGGGGGATACGCCCGCCTTTGACCTGGGCGGCAAGGATAAGATCTATTCCAGAAGCTCTGCCATGCCCGGCGCACGGCTGGCCGCCACCTCTGTCACATCCAACTGCCTGATTGCCGAGGGCTGCGAGGTCAACGGAACCATCCGCGATTCCATTGTCTCCTATGGCTGCACCATCGCGGAGGGCGCCGAGGTGGAGCGCAGCGTCCTGATGCCCGATGTCGTTGTTGGACCCGGCGCCGTGGTGAAGAACGCCATTGTCGGCGAGGGTACGGTCATCGGAGAAGGCGCGCAGATCGGCGCGGCGCAGGTGCTGAAGGATGAAAACGACCGGAAGATCACCGTCATCGGCAAGGATCATGAGATCGAGGCCGGCGCCTTGGTCAAGCCCGGCGAAGTGATTTGAAAGGAGGCTGACTATGATGAATGCAGTAGGAATTATTTTCTCCAACATTTATGACAATGCCCTTTCGGAGCTGACGAGAGAGAGAACCGTTGCATCTCTGCCCTTTGCAGCCCGCTATCGCCAGGTGGACTTCATCCTCTCGGATATGTCCAACTCCGGTATTCAGCATATTGGTATTGTGACCAAATACAACTATCGCTCTCTGATGGACCACCTGGGCTCCTGCGCAGAATGGGACCTGAACCTGAAAAACAATGGACTGGTGATTCTGGCCCCCTATGCCACCAGCCACTCTGGGATCTATCGCGGCAAGCTGGAGGCGCTTTATAATTCCCTCGACTATTTGCAGCATGCGGATGAGGAATACGTCATCCTGTCGGACAGCGTGGCCGTTTGCGCCATTGACTTCCGGAAGGTGATGGAGGAGCATGAGGACTCCGGGTGCGATGTGACGGTCGTTGTGACGCCGTATAAGAGCAATCAGGAAAAGCAATTCCCGGTTGCAGTCGAGCTGGACGCCAAGGGAAATGTTCGCGATATGGGCATTGATGTCAGCCTGCGCGACGATCTTGGCGGTATGGGCATCTATGTCATGCGCCGCGAAGCGCTGATCGAGGCGGTGAAGCGCTGCGCGATCCGCGGCCGCTATCACCTGGAGCGGGATTATCTGCTGCGCGAGTTCAATAAGGGCGACATGTCGATCCATGCGTATGTATACCGCGGGACAGCGCTCTTTAACTTCTCGACGATAGACTATTACCAAAACTCCATGGCACTGCTGGACCCGGAGATTTTCCACGGGATCTTCGACCAGCGCGGCCTCACGATCTATACGAAGGTCCGCGATCAGGTTCCTACTTATTTCGGCGAGGCGTCTAAGATTGACGACTGCATTGTCGCTGACGGCTGCCGGCTGCTGGGCAGCGCTGAGCACAGCATCATCTTCCGCGGCGTCACCATTGCAAAATCGGCAAAGGTCAAGGACTGCATTCTGATGCAGGGCTGTGTCATCTCTGAAGGCGCGGAGCTGGAGGGCATGATTTTGGATAAGGACGTTGTTGTGCGCCCCTACACGGTGCTGAAGGGCACCCGCGAACACCCGATGATTATTGAAAAAGGAGCAAATATATGAAAATCGCAATGGCTGCCGCCGAGGCGGCCCCGTTCCTCAAGACTGGCGGCCTGGGAGACGTGATGGAGGCACTGCCCCAGGAACTGGCTGAACAGAAACATATGGAACTCTGCGTATTTTTGCCTTACTACAGAGCAATCAAGCAGAATCAGAACATTCCCACGGAGACGGTCTGCACCTTCCGGATGAAGCTGTCCTGGCGGGAGACCTATGTGGGCGTCCTTCGCCTGAAAAGTCCGCGGCGCAAGCTGCGCTACTATTTCATCGACAATGAGGACTATTTTGGCCGCGACAGTGTCTATGGCTGCTTTGACGATGGAGAGCGCTTTGCCTATTTCTCCAAGGCGGTTCTGGAGGCAATGGATCATCTGGATTTTCGTCCGGAGATTCTTCACTGCCACGACTGGCAGGCGGCTCTGATTCCGCTGTTTTACCACAGCATGTATGAGGACCGCTTCCCGGGAATGAAAACGGTCCTGACAATCCACAACCTGGAATACCAGGGCTGGGCCAATCCCGACTTCCTGGGAGACGTCATGGGGCTGGGAGAGGAATACCGCAATGTGGCGACCTGCGACGGGGGAATCAATTTCCTGAAGACCGGCATCGCCACCAGTGACGCGGTGACGACGGTTTCCCGCACCTATGCAGAGGAGATCACAACGCCCTGGTTTGGGAAAAATCTGTGCGGTATTTTGCAGCAGGAGCAGAGAAAGCTGACCGGCATCGTCAATGGCATCAGCATGCAGCGCTTTGACCCGGCGACAGATCCGGAGTTGCCGGTACAGTTCGACGCGAAGAGCTACTCGGAGATGAAGGCGCTGGCAAAGGATTCCCTGCGGCAGGAGCTGGGCCTCTGGCGCGATACCCATGCGCCGATTCTTTCCATCGTCTCCCGTCTGGCCGGCCATAAGGGGATCGATCTGCTCTGCTATATCGGCGAGACACTGCTGCGGGACCGCAACGTGCAGCTCGTGATCTGCGGCTCCGGCGAAAGCCAGTATGAACAGGCGCTCAGCGATTTGGCGCACCGCTATCCCGGGAAATGCGCCGCCTATATTGGATTCCACCCCAGCCTTGCAAACCGGATCTATGGCGGAACAGACGTCTATCTGATGCCGTCCCGAAGCGAGCCCTGCGGGCTGAGTCAGTTGATTGCGATGCGGTACGGCGCCGTTCCGGTGGTCAACAGCGTCGGCGGACTGAAGGACACCGTAGAACCCTATAACGAAGTCACCGGCGAAGGGCGCGGATTTACCTTCCAGAGCTACAATGGCGACGATTTCCTGGGCGCGGTAGACCGGGCATGCGAGCTCTATTGGGATCACCCCGGCGAATGGACAGACCTGGTGCAGCGGAATATGACCCTGGACTTTAGCTGGAAGCAGCCGGCAGAGGAATATCTTTCTCTTTACAGGGGACTGCTGGGCCAATGAGAATTCTGTTCAATTCCAAACAGACCGAATACAAGGACCCCTTCGGCGTACTTGCCGAAGGGGAATCCTGCCGTTTGCGCCTGGATATTCCGCAGAGTGTCGGCGCGCTTCGCGCCGAAGTGATTTTGGAAGAGGCGGGAACAGCGCACTGCCTGTCGTTTCCCATGCTCCTCTCGGGACAGACGGGAGCTTATCAGCACTTCACGGGCGAAATTTGTCTGCGCCGGGGATTGTATTACTACTATTTCCGGATTTATAAGAAGGATGACAGCTTTCGCCTCTTTAAGCAGGGGAACGACACCAATATGGAGGCCGGGGACCGCTGGCAGGTCAGCGCGATTCCGAAAGAAGTGGAAATTCCCCAATGGGCGCGCGGCGCCATCATCTATCAGATTTTCCCGGACCGGTTTTATAAGTCCGGGGAATGCGACCTGACCGGAAAAATTGAGCCCTACCGAATCCACTCCTGCTGGGGCGAGCTGCCGGATTGGCGGCCCGACGGGAAGGGCGAGATCACCAACAACGATTTTTTTGGCGGGAACCTTCGCGGGATCCGGGAGAAGCTGCCAGTCCTGCGAGAGCTGGGCGTCTCGATCCTCTACTTAAATCCGATCTGTAAGGCCTGGTCCAACCACCGCTACGATACGGCGGACTATAAGCAGGTTGACCCGATGCTGGGAACGGAGGAGGATTTCCGCGCGCTGTGTGAAGAAGCGCACCGGCTTGGAATGCATGTCCTGCTCGACGGCGTTTTTTCCCATACCGGCGATCGGTCTCCCTATTTCCGCAGCGCGGTATCCGATCCCGATTCGCCGTACCGGAAGTGGTACCAGTTCAAGCACTGGCCGGATGTCTATGAATCCTGGTGGGGCATCCGGACGCTGCCCTGCCTCAATAAGCTGGAGCCGGACTATCTGGACTATCTGATCTACGATGCGGACAGCGTTGTGGCCCACTGGCTGAAGCTGGGCGCAGACGGCTGGCGGCTGGACGTGGTGGACGAGCTGCCGGATGAGATGATTCTGGCGATCAAAAAGCGCATCCGGGAGGTCAAGCCGGACGCGCTGCTGATGGGAGAGGTCTGGGAGGACGCCTCGAATAAGGTGGCCTATGGCCGTCAAAAGCGATACTTTGTGGACGGCGAGCTGGACAGCGTGATGAACTATCCGGAGAAGAACGCGATCCTCGCCTACTGCCGCGGAGAGGACGACGGGAGCGGACTTCGCAGCGTCATGGAGACGCTGCTGGAGAACTACCCGAAGGCGGTCCTGGACTCCTGCATGAGCCTGCTCTCCACCCACGACACGGCGAGAATTCTGACGGTACTTGGCGGCGGAGGCGATGGCAGCCGGGAAGTGGAGGCTGTCCGCCGGCTGACGCCGGAGCAGCGCAAAGCGGCGAAGGAGCGGCTCAAACTCGCTGCGCTTTTGCAGTTCACGCTGCCCGGCGCACCCTCGATCTATTACGGGGACGAGGCCGGTATGGAGGGCGGCAAGGACCCATTCAACCGGCAGTGCTATCCCTGGGGGCAGGAGGACCCGGAGATCCTGCGTTATTATCGGGCGCTGTGCCGTCTGCGGCATGAAGAGGCCGCGCTGCAAACGGGCGGCCTGGAAATTTTTGAGGCGGGAAACGGCCGCTTTGGCTTTGTACGCGGCGACCTGACGATTTGCTGCAACGAGAGCAATCAATCCTGGGAACTCGGCGAGGGTACCGTGCTGCTGGGACGTCAGGTGGAGCTGGTTCAGGGTCATGTGACTGTGGCCGGCGGCGGTTACGTCGTGCTGCGAAAAAAGTGAAAGAACAAATCCGCGCCGCAGACAGAATTGCCTGCGGCGCGGATTCGCTTTTTATGGCTCCAGGGCTTCCTGCAGCCGCTGGTTGATGGCATGGACGGCGTCCGCGGGGAGCTTGACCACCGCGCGGTCATAGGTCGAGAGGCCGTTGCACTCATCCTCCACATCGGAGAGCTGCGTATAGACGGCGGCACAGAGGCCCAGAGGAATCGCTGGCAAAATCTGCGTTTCATAGAGGCTTTGGAACGCTTCGAGCAAGGCGCCGGAATCGGTGAAGCGTTTGTAGCCAAAGGCCTTTTCGTTCCAGCAGTGCTCCGGCAGCGCCAAAGTGTAGCCGCCGAACTCGGAGAGTACCACGGCCCGGCCGGCTTTGTCCGGCCGGAAGCGGTAGGGCTTGAAATAAACGTGGAGACTCTTGACGTCGGAGACGCCCTGGTCGTGCCAGCCGCTGGCGTGATCGATGAGCCGTGTGGGGTCCAGCTTCCGCAGCAGGTCCATAATTTCCCGGGACTCAAATTGACCCCAGCCTTCGTTAAACGGCACCCACAGGACAATACAGGGGCTGTTGTACAGATTGCTGACGATTTCCCGCAGCTCATAGAGGAAGTGCTTCCTGGCGCGTTCGTCCTGGCGGGCAAAGGCTCTGTAGTTGTGGTCGTCCCGGTGGCGGCCGGTAATCAGCGGCGCGGAGATGGTCAGCGTGCGGTATTTGCCGCCGCCGCTGGGCATATCCTGCCAGACCAGCATTCCAAGACGGTCGCAGTGGTAGTAAAATCGAAGCGGTTCCACCTTGATGTGCTTGCGCAGCATATTGAAGCCCATCGATTTCAGCATTTCGATGTCCCGGACCAGCGCTTCGTCGGAGGGCGCCGTGTAGAGCCCGTCCGGCCAGTAGCCCTGATCCAGCACACCCGTTTGAAAGTATGGCCTGCCATTGAGAAATAGCCGGGGAATTCCCGCCCCATCCTGCTTCAGCTCTATTTTCCGCATGGCGAAATAGCTCTCCACCCGGTCTGCGCCCAGGGTGACAGAGAACGGATAGAGCTTGGGATTTTCCGGACTCCAGGGGGTGAATTGGGGAAGTGTGATGTGCAGCGGCGTGTTGGTCCGGCAGCCGTAGGTGCCGCCGTCAAAGGAGACGTAGCATATGGCGCTGCGCGCAGAGCATACGGTCAGGATCACCTGAGAATTGTCGAAGTCCGGCGTAATGTTCAGAGCGGAAATATATGTTTCCGGGACCCACTCGGTCCAGACGGTCTGCCAGATTCCGCTTTGACGGGTATACCAGATTCCGCCGCGCTTGGTCTTTTGCTTGCCGCGGGACAGCTCGCAGGTGTCGGAGAGGTCCTGGACGGAGACTGTCAGAATGTTGTCCCGCTCCAAAAGCCAGGGCGTCAGATCAAAGGTGAAGGGGGTGTAGCCGCCAATGTGGGAACCAAGCTCGTGGCCGTTTAGGAAAACAGTGGCCATTTGGTCCACGGCGCCGAAGTGCAGCAGCAGCCGCTGGCCATCCTTCGGCGTTTCGTCCAGATTGCGGCGGTACCAGAGCCGGTCTCCTGGGCGGACGTCGCGCTCTACGCCGGACAGCGGCGCTTCGGGGGAGAAGGGGACAAGAATGGTACCGTCCCAAAGCTCCGGGCAGTTGTCGCTGTCTGTGATTGCGTAGTCCCAGGGGCCGTTGAGGTATGTGAACTGGGAACGCACCATCTGCGGCCGCGGATATTCAGGAAGGATGCGGTTCGGGTCCAATGTCTGACCCCACTCGGTGCTCAGCATGGCGCATTCTCCATTTCGCAGCGGGGATTCCCGGGACTGTCCTCTCCGTCCAAAAAAATCATCACGGATTCCAGGCTGTGCTTGGGAACATGCAGGACGCCGGAGGAATCCTCATAGTACTGCGGTGAATCCTGATAGGGAGCGATTTCGCTCTCCTGATCGGGATAGCCCACGGCAATGACCAGCTCCGGAACGTAATACCCGGCCAGTCCCAGCAGCTCCTGCAGGGCCTTGCCGTGGAAAGAACCGAGACAGCAGGTGCCAAGTCCGAAGCCCTCGGCCGCGAGCATCAACGTGGTGGCCGCCGCGCCGACGTCAAACCGGCAACTGTGAAGCGCCCGGTCGTCCCGGAACAGTACGATATACGCCGGGGGACGCTGTGTCTCCGCAATCTGAAAATCCGGCAGATACATGGCCCAGGCGAGCTGCTGATAGATTTGATCTGTCAGCGGTTTTTTGCTGACAATGCCGTAGCGAATGGGCTGCTTGTTGCCGCCGGAGGCATAGAGGCGGCTGAGCTCCACCAACCGGGATAAAATTTCCTTGGGAACAGGCCGGTCCTGAAACCGTCTGATGGAACGCCGGTGCGAAATAGCATTAAAAATGTCCATGACATATCCTCGCTTTCCTTGCTGCATCCATTTTAGCACAGTTCTGTCGAAGGAGCAAGCCTTAGCGTGCATGGAGGCTTTTCATATCTCATGGAATTGGGAGGCATCCTGGCTTAATGCGAAGTCGCTGGGCGTCTGATTGGTGTATTTGATAAAGTTGCGGCGGAATGTGAAAAAGCTGGCATAACCGACCATGGGATATACATCCTTAAAGCTGATCTGGTCGTTCACCATCAGCTCGATGGCGCGCGTGATTCTCGCATGGTTGACGTAGTCGCTGTAATTCCGGTTTTTGCTCCGCTTAAATAAAAGAGAGATATAGGCGGAGGAGCGGTGAAACGTCTCGGCAATGCTGCTCAGCGAAAGATCGGCTTCGAAGAGATTTTGCTCAATATAGGCCAGAATTTGCTGGTCGATATCGCAGCCGGCCAGCTCCGCTTGGCGGGCCTGTATCTTGAAGCAGGTGTCGTCAATCAGCTTTTCGATTTGCCGCTGAATTTCGGAAAGGTCCGCGGGCGGATCAATGCCAAAAAAGCGATTGTTGAGCGAAATGCCCAGGCTTTGGGCGCTGCGCAGAACCGTTGAAAACAGGTCGGTATAAAGCGCGGAGAAGGAGTTGCGCGGATATTGCTGCGCATTGGTCCGGATGACGTCCTCCAGGAGCGTTTTTGCTGCGCCGGTATTTCCGTCCAGAATGGTATGAGAGAGAAGCAATTCGGTGGAGAAGGGGTAGAAATAGCTGCTCCAGACCTGGGAGGCAATCTGACCGAAATAAACGACACATCCGGCGCTGCTGGGAATGGCAAAGCCGAGCGCGTTGCTCGCCTGATCGGAGGCACGGTAGAGCTCATAGCTGTTTTGAACGCTGTTTCCGACGCCAAAGCGGGAAACGGTGCTGGTGGATTGAAAATATTGCAGGCATTCGCCGGAAAGCCGCTTCAGATAGCTGCGAAGATCTGGTTCCGATGTGTAATTGGCAATGATTCGATAGTGGTCCGTATCCTCGTAGTAGAGATAGACGTTCATCGCCAGGCTGCCCTGTGCGTGTTCGGCCAGAACCTCCATGGCAAGCTCAGGAGATTTCGGCAGTCCGGCAGAGGAGAGATTGGGCAGCTTTGAGAAGGGAACATGGCAGGCAATCACGGTGAGCAGCGGATATGGAAAGGTCAGATCGCAGGAGGGATTGCTGGCGATGCTGGAGGCGACAAAGGAGGATGTGCCGTTGAGCAGGCCGCCGAGAAGATTTTGGCGGGACAGCAGCTTGAGCGCATCCAGGGCGGCCTTTGCCTCCAGCTTTTCCAGAAGAATGCGGTTGATTACGAGGTCGAGCGTCTCGAATTCATTTCCGATTTTCGGCTCGTCGTGCGCAAACTTGCGGATGATGGCGTCAATCGGGCGATATCCGATTGCAGAGAGAACGAGGGAAAAGGCGATACATAGCGCAAAACTCAGGAGGATCACAATTACCATATTGGGGCGAATCTGGCTGCTGGTTTTGGTGTGAACTGACCAGGGAATTTCCAACTCGAGGAGATAGTCGCCCGAAAGGGATTCTGTGCTGAGCATGACAGTGCGTTCCGCGGTGGGATTGGCGGAGTAACACCAGCGCAAATTGCCGTCCAAATCGGAGAGACGGAAGGCGCAAACTGTATTTTCGGTGAGAAGGTCCAGATTTTTGCCGATTCCTTCTGCGTCAAAGATCAGATTAAGGGCGCCCTTTGCGGCGCCGCCCTTGATGTCGCTGATCGGCGCGCAATAGAGCAAATATTCTCGTCCGCCAACGGAAACCGTAGAAAAACCGTTTTGCTCGTCGAAGAAGAAATACTGGAACTGGTCGGGTGCAAGCTCCTGAAAATAGGAGAGGTTGGAATAGACGCCTTTGCTTGAATAGAGTTCATTTGCTTCCCCGTAGAACTGGACGCTGAGAAAGATCAGGTGGTTTTCCTGGGAACACCAGAGGCCAAGATCGGATAATATGGTATATTTCTCCATGCTGTCAATTGCCTTATTATTCAGATGATGGTCGATATAAATATCATGCAGCCAGTCGCTGGACTCGATCTTCAACTGCACGTTATTGACGCTTTCACAGAGATTGGCAAACTGCGAGGACACTGCGTACAGCATAACTTTTTCGTAGGCGGCGTCGTTTTCATCCGCAACCTTGAGAATCATGGGAAAGAAGATCGCGCTCAAAATCAGCATGATACAAAATCCGGGCAGAAGCCCAATGAGAAGGAGCTTCCAGAGAAAGCTGTTGCGGTTTTTAAATTCTGGTTTTTTCTTCATGAGGAGGCTCCTTTCTGAATGTAACAGAACGGCCTGGCGGCCTGGAACAGATACGCCAAAGGAATAGGGCCACAGAAGCAGCCCTATTCCTTTTTTCGCGTAATATCCTGCGAAATGAATGAATGTAATACTATCTGGTGCGGTCATAGACAGACTGGAAGACCTCAACATAGGTATCCAGCCCCAGACTCTTCATGGTGCTGACATAGCTGTCCCAGTCGTTGTCCAGAGAGGCCTGGCCAATGATAAATTTATCGCGCATCTCCTTGAAGTAGGAAGTGACGTCTGTGGAGACCAGATCGAGCTTTTCCTGTTCCTCGTCGGTATAAACTGCGACCTGCGGCACAGACGGGCTGACCCATTTGCTGTCGCGGACATAGTTATATTCTTCGACATACCAGGGAATGGTTGTGCTGTAGAACATGAAGGAGTCTACATTCTGATAGTGGGGCAGCGCAATCTGACCGCAGCCATACTTTGCAATGTCGGCGGTGGAACCATCCTCGGCAAAGATCGGAACCGCCTCGCCGGCGTCGTTGTACTCCCAGTCCTGTCCCTCGAAACCGCGAATCCGGACTTCGGTGGCCTTGGGGTCGGCAAGCAGCACATCCAGCCACTTCATGGCCAACTCCTTGTTTTCGCAGTTGACGTTGACGCCGGTAGAGGTGTTGTCTGCCAGGGCGCGCAGCATGAAGTAACCTTCGTTGCCATTATACTCCGAAGCGAGAGGAAGACCAAGCGTGTAGTGTTCGCCGTACTGATCCTCAAGACCGGCGGAGGTCAGAGAGCCATAGTTGTAAGCAAAAGAGGAATAGAAGATGAAGCAGCCAACGCGGTCCGCGGCGACTTTCTCGGAAAGCATATCCATGTTCATCGAGGTGATTTCCGGATCGAGCAGGCCCTCTGCATACAGATCTCTGACGTATGCAAGCGTATTTTTCATATTTTCGGAGGTGTACTCATCCGAAACCACGCCGTTTTCGTCGGCAACGGTTGCATGCCACCCCTCATACTGTTCGATTCCGAAGGCATTGCCAAGAATATCGACCACATGCGTCGGACCGGAGCTGGTCAGATAGATCTCGTCGTCGTCGCCGTTTCCGTTGAGATCGCCGGCTGCCTGCATCTTGCGAAGGACATCGGTGAACTCATCCAAAGTGGCGGGAACTTCCGCGCCGATCTTATCCATCCAATCGGTGTTGTACATGATGATAATATGGCCTTCAATCGGTTCCACTGTGCCGTCGATGGCGTAGAGACTGCCGTCCTCGTTGGCAAACAGCGAACGGTAGTTAAAGCCAATGCTGTCGTAATATGCCTCTGTGTTGGTGAAGCAGGTGTCCCAGTAATCGCCAAGGTTGACAAAGAGACCGTTTTTTCCGGCGTTGTTGGCGACGACGGGGTCCTTTACCATGACGATGTCCGCCAGGTCGGAACCGGAGGACAGCTTGGTGGCAATGACCTCTTCATAGCCGACCCAGGGAGAAATTTCCCACTCAATATGGACGTTGGTGTAGTCCTCCATCCACTGCCAAAACGCAAGATCGTTGGAGGGAATCTCATAGGTGTTGTTGACACGGTCATAGGTGAAAACAGTCAGCGTGGTCTTTTCGTCGCAGAGCCAACTGTCTTTTCTTTCTGCGGGTTCTTCGGTTTCAGCGGGAGTTTCTGCGGGTGTCTCTGCAGGTGTTTCTGCTGGTGTCTCTGCAGGCGTTTCTTCGGCTTTGTCGCCGCATGCTGTAAACAGGGAAAGAATCATGACGGCAACGAGAATGAGCGCTAAGATCTTTTTCATTTCGATTTCTCCTTTTTCTTAAATTTTTATTGCAAAGAGGCGTAGCCTCCGGCAATACCAGATCATCCCTTGACTGCGCCGATCATCAGTCCTTTTTCCAGGTTCTTGCTGAGGAATGGATAGATGAGCAGCATAGGAACGATGGATACGACGACGACTGCATACTTGATTTGCAGCGTGGAGAGAAGGGATTCCGGATTCAGCAAGGTGGAGACCGCGGTGTTCATATCTCCGAGGGAGGATTGTATAACGACGCTGCGGACATAGAGGGCCAACGGCTGCAGCTCTTTTTTGCCGAGATACAAGAGGGCAGGGAAGTAGCTGTTCCAGTGTCCCACGGCGAAATAGAGCGCCAGAACTGCGAGGATGGGCTTGGAGAGCGGCATGACGAGCTGGGCAAAAATTCGATATTCCGACGCGCCGTCAATCCGCGCGCTTTCAATGATCTCGTCCGGCAAACTTTCAAAGAAGGATCTTGCCACGATAATGTACCAGGCGGCTGTCAGAGCCGGGAGAATCAGCGCCCAGCGGGAATTGTAGAGCTTCAGATAGCTGGAGACCACAATATAGGTTGGAATCAGGCCGCCGCCGAAAAACATCGTGAAGGTGATCATCTTCATGAAGATGTTGCGGTGGCGAAATTCCTTGCGGGAAAGGGGATAAGCGCCGAGACAGGTGACAAGGACGCCGAGTACCGTGCCGACGACAGTGTACCAGAGCGTATTGTAGTAATACCGCAGGACGCCGTTATCGTTGAGTACCGTTTTGATTGCGGTGAGATCAAAGCCGATCGGGAGCAGCCAAACCTTTCCACGGGCTGCCATGGCCGGGTCGCTGATTGACATGCTGATGGTATAGATCAGCGGATAGAGCGTCACGATGATGACGAGGACGGCGAATAGATAGACGATGAGATCAAAAATTCTGTCGCCCAGGGTCTTGTGATAGTGATGCATGAAAGTTCCCCCTTACCAAAGCGATGTGTCGGATACGCGCTTCGCAAACCAGTTGGAGAGCAGTAAAAGAACGAGGTTGCAGACGGAATTAAACAGACCAATGGCTGCGGAAAGACTCATTTTGCCATCGATGATGCCGGCCCGGTAGCCGTAGGTCGCCAGCGTATCTGCGGTTTCGTAGGTCGCAGGCGAGTACATCAAAATAATTTTTTCATATCCGACGGACATGATGCTGCCGATTCGGAGCAGCAGCATGATGATAATGGTAGGCAAAATACAGGGGATTGTGATGCGGATAATGCTTTTCAGACGGGAACAGCCATCCAGCTCGGCAGCCTCGTAGAGAGTAGGGTCGATTCCGGAGATGGCAGCCGTAAAGACGACGGCGTTGAACCCCGTGGTTTGCCAGATGCCGGAGCCGGTATACATGGTGCGAAACCAGGTGTCAGTTCCCATGAAGTCGATTTTCTTTCCGCCCAGCTTGGCAAGCAGCGTATTGAATACGCCGTCGTCCACGGAAAAGAAATTCACCATGATTCCGACGATGACAACAGTTGAGATGAAATAGGGAAGCAGGCTGATGTTGGCAGTAAACTTACGGAACCACCGCACCCGAATCTCATTCAGGAACAGCGCCATGACAATAGAGAGCGGAAACGCGATGAGAATGTTGTAGATACTGAGCAGCAGGGTATTGCGCAGCCAACGGCCAAAGAAGGGGTTGCTCAGCAGCCGCTCAAACCACTGGAAGCCGACCCAGTCGGTATTCGCGCTGAAAAATGGGGCGCCGGCCTTGTAATTTTGAAACGCCATACTGAGGCCAAACATTGGCCAATAGTTGAAAATCAGAAAAAACACAGTCGGGATCAGCATCATCAGAAGATAGGGAAACTCTTTCCGCAACTGAACCAGACGATAGGAGCGGCCGGAGCGGCGAATCTTTGCCGTCGGACCGGGAGCGGATGCGGATGTTGATTTCATGGATGAGGCCTCCTGAAAGTCTTGCGGGAGCGATTCTGCCAAAGCGAAGGGCTCTGGCAGAACGCTGCCTGCGGAGACGTAATGAAACCAGAGGTTTCATCAGTCCTTTTTCGTATAGATTGCGAAGGGAAGAGTCGGCTCCTTGCCGTCGATGCGGTAGGGCGTCAGATCATTGGAGCGGCAGGCGTCTCTCTGG
>Ga0129308_1001944_pt1 | contig 19279 bp, 14 predicted proteins | sample L827metagenome_FD_94440 | JGI IMG/M metagenome (GOLD analysis project Ga0129308, IMG submission 94440) | Ring-tailed lemur group fecal microbial communities from Wisconsin, USA - L827 metagenome | ecosystem: Host-associated > Mammals > Digestive system > Large intestine > Fecal | place: USA... | reverse complement strand
TTCAATTCCGGACTTACCAGAAATAACGATAATTGCTGCATCTGCTACACTAAGTGCCTCATATACTTCACCTGAGAAATCAAAGAATCCTGGAGTATCAATAACATTAATCTTTATATTCTCATACTCAATAGGAATCAAAGATGCGTGAATAGAAAACTGTCTCTTAACTTCTTCTTTATCATAATCACTAATGGTTCCACCTTCTGCCACAGTTCTCAAACGTTTAATCATACCTGTAGCATATGCCATGCTCTCAACTAATGCTGTCTTTCCGCAACCGCCATGTCCTAATAAAACCACGTTTCTAATTTGATCTGATGTGTATACATTCATAAATAGTTCCTCCAATTCTAGTATTCTAGCAAGCTAGCCCTCGAACCCTCCCGCTAGTTTCAACGCTTATGAATATTTTACTAAAATTTTAATAAAATATCAAGCCTTTTTGGCAGTTTGCTAGATGTTTTTTCTGTGTATTTTTTGTGTACTACATTTTTTCGACAAAAATTTTTGTTTTAGTAAATCTTTTTTGAGATTTTTTATCACTGTAGGCTGACATGCCTGCTATCGCAGGCACCACCATGAAGGAAAGTTCAACTGAAAAGATGACTTTCTTATTTTTCAATATTCCATCAATACAGAAATTTCACAAATACTCTCTAGCATAAATAAATATATGAAATCAATAAATACAAAAGCTTCAAGCTTGAGAGAATGTTAAATTTTTTTATATGCCTATTTTTATTCATTAATTTAAATAGATTTTCCTTTAAACTGTTAAAGTATTTATTGACATTAAGGTATCAAATGAGTAAAATAATTTATGTGCATCATAGATTTTAGATACCTAATATACAGATTGGATTGATATCTGATAAAACTTTTTAAATAGGCTTATATTATCTGTACATAAAACGGTATCAGAAAGGAAGAAAAACATGACAACAGATAATTTTACGATTGGCTTTATTGGTCTTGGTCTTATCGGTGGATCAATTGCCAAGACAATTCGCAGAGTTTATCCTAATTATAAATTAATTGGATTTGATATAAATAAAAGGACATTAGAGACTGCCCATAATGAAGGTATTTTACACAAAATTGTAGATGAGGTTGGAGAAGAATTTTCTACCTGCAATTATATTTTCCTATGCGCTCCAGTCGCTTACAACTTAGAATATTTAAAAATTTTAAAACCATATTTATCAGACACTTGCATTTTAACTGATGTCGGAAGTGTAAAAGGACCAATTCACCGAGCCGTACAAGATTATAATATGGAAGAATATTTTATCGGCGGTCATCCTATGGTTGGCTCAGAAAAAGCTGGATATTCTGCCTGCACAGACCGCTTAATTGAAAATGCTTATTATTTTATCACCCCTTCTAATAAAGTAAAAGAGCAAAGAGTAACTGAGTTTATCCAATTTATCGAGGAACTTGGCGCCATGACAATTTTATTAAAACCCGAAAAACATGACGAATTTACTGCTGCCATCAGTCATGTGCCACATATTGTCGCCGCAGAGCTTGTCCGTCTTGTAAAAGATACCGATACCAAGGACGGTATGTTAAAACAATTGGCAGCTGGAGGATTTAAAGATATCACGAGAATTGCATCCTCCTCTCCTACTGTCTGGGAGCAGATTTGCTTTTCCAACTGCGAAAATATCAAAAAGCTTCTTCGCCGCATGATTGCGAATATGCAAGATATTTTGCTTGCACTTGAGACCAATAAACATGGATCCATCTATGATTTATTTGAGGAGTCCAGCACTTATCGCAATTCTGTTCCAGATAATGCGGTAGGTCTTATGCAAAAGACATATGAGATTTTCGTAGATATCCCTGACGAACCTGGAACATTGGCATCTACCACAACTTCTCTTGCCCTTCATAATATCAATATCAAAAATATCGGTATTATTCACAACCGCGAGTACGAGGAAGGTGTATTAAAAATTGTTCTCTATGACGGAGAATCTGCACAGAGAGCCTACGAAGTTTTGACAAAACGCAATTATACCGTTCATATTCGCAAATAAATAGCTTATTCTTTTTCTAGTTAAATTAAAACTTATCAAATTTTTCTATGAAAAGAGAAATTCTTATATAGCTCTTTCTTTTCTTACAACAATATATTATAATTATCTATATAAGAAATACAAAATCAAGCCAAAAATTAAAACAATCCCGTTTTAGTTTTTGGCTTTTCACAGTAAATTAGCTTTAAAATCCAAAAATAACTTTAACTTGAAAATTTCTCTTTTTCTTTTAGATTCAACTTCTTGTCTATTAGATATAGGAACGAAAATTTCATTATAAATAATATCATTAACAGAAAGGAAAGTTTTTATGAAATTTACAAAAACAACAGGACTTAAAGGAACTATCACTGTTCCTGGAGATAAATCAATCAGCCATCGTGCTGTTATGTTTGGTTCTATCGCCAAGGGAACGACAGAAATTTCTGGCTTTTTAAACGGAGCAGACTGTCTATCCACCATTAATTGTTTCAAAAAAATGGGAGTTGAAATTGAGCAAAAAGACGGAAAAGTATTCGTCCACGGAAATGGTCTTCACGGCTTAAAAGCACCGACTGAAACTTTAGATGTTGGAAACAGTGGAACAACAACAAGACTGATTTCTGGTATTTTGGCAGGACAGAATTTCTCTTGTGTACTCTCAGGCGATGATTCTCTTAACTCTCGTCCTATGAAGAGAATTATCACTCCATTGTCCATGATGGGAGCTGATATTAAAAGTACGAAGGGAAATGACTGTGCTCCACTTAAGATCACAGGAAAGCCTCTAAAGGCAATTCACTATAACTCTCCCGTAGCTTCCGCTCAAGTAAAATCTTCCGTCCTGCTAGCTGGACTATACGCAGACGGACCGACATCTGTGACAGAGCCAGAATTATCTAGAAATCACACAGAGATTATGCTTCGCTCATTTGGCGCCGACGTAAAAAGCGAGGGAACAACCGCCACAATTTTGCCAAATCCAGAGCTTACTGCACAGCATATTATCGTGCCTGGGGATATCTCCTCCGCCGCCTTCTTTATTGTGGCAGGGCTTGTCACACCAAATTCTGAGATTTGTATCAAAAATGTCGGTATCAATCCGACAAGAGACGGTATCTTAAAGGTTTGTAAGGCAATGGGAGCGGATATTACGTATGAAAATATCCGAGAAGATCAAGAGCCAACAGCCGACCTCATTGTAAAGACAAGCAAGCTTCACGCAACTGAGATTGGCGGAAGTATTATCCCAACTCTAATCGATGAGCTTCCAGTTATCGCACTTCTTGCCTGCTTTGCAGAAGGTAAAACGATCATCAAGGATGCTCAGGAACTCAAGGTAAAAGAATCAAACCGTATCGACTTAATGGCAAATCACTTAAATGCTATGGGTGCCAAAGTCACTCCGACAGACGACGGTATGATTATCGAGGGAGGTCATCCTCTCCATGGTGCCTCTATCCACTGCAAATACGACCACCGCATCGCGATGACTTTCGCGATTGCTGGATTAAATGCGGATGGGGAGACAGAGATTGTGGACAGTGAATGTGTGACTGTATCTTATCCAAGTTTTTATGAGGATTTGGAGAGCTTGATGAGGTAGAATAATAGAAATGCTTTCTCTTTAAAAAAATCTTGCTAAAATGGATATGTCTACTGAAAATATTGCAAAAGCTATTGCGGTCGGTGTGAGCATTGTACAACAGTAGCTTTCTGAATCAGAGACAGCTATACCTAGATCATAAATTAAACCCTCATGGTGGACAGAACTACCATGAGGGTTCTTTTAATTTTTTCGTATTTCTAACATAATTCAAAACACCAAACAAAATAATAAAAGACCAAATCCAGCATAATAACTAAATTTGGTCCATTACTACTCTTTATTCTTTTTTAAACAAAGTATCTATTTAATACTAATGACTTCGTAATCCTGATCTTCCACTGTTTTCTTCAAAACATCATCCTCAATCATCTCTTTTAATTTAACAATAGCAGTTCCCTTCTCATGGCTCACGATAGCCTCCTCAACTGCGTCAAGCTTCTCAAGGCATTTTTTCACTCTAGCCTCACAGTGTCCACACATCATTCCTTTAATTTCCATTACTTTTTCCATCTCATTATCATCCTTTCTTTCATCGTCATTTTCTATCTGAAGGTTTTCTTGAACCTTTAGAGCCTCTTGATTTGTATTCTTTTTCTTTAACTTTTTATCCTTACTGGCATTATACATAGAAAAGAAATTAAGTCGAAGTGCATTCGTCACAACACAAAAACTTGATAAACTCATAGCGGCCGCTCCAAACATTGGATTTAACTTCCATCCAAAGATAGGAATCCATACACCAGCGGCGAGTGGAATTCCAATCACATTGTAAAAGAAAGCCCAAAATAGATTCTCATGTATATTTCGAAGAGTTGCACGACTTAGGCGAATCGCAGCTGGAACATCACTTAGACGACTCTTCATTAAGACGACATCCGCCGCATCAATCGCGATATCTGTTCCAGCACCGATGGCAATACCGATATCCGCTCTAGTAAGAGCAGGAGCATCATTGATTCCATCTCCAACCATCGCAACCTTTCCTTTCTCTTTTAGAGAACGGATAACTGCCTCTTTTCCGTCTGGGAGTACACCAGCGATTACTTCATCTACACCAGCCTGAGCACCGATAGCTCTTGCAGTCTTTTCATTATCTCCAGTAAGCATAACAACATGGATTCCCATATTTTGCAGTTCACGAATCGCCTGTGGACTATCTTCTTTGATGACATCCGCCACAGCGATAATTCCAAGAAGCCTATTGTCAAGAGCAAAGAAGAGCGGTGTTTTTCCTTCCTTGGCAAATATCTGAGCTTTTTTATCTATATCTGAGGAAATATCGCATTGCTTTTGGATAAAGGAAAGATTGCCTCCACATAATTGTTTCCCATTCCAAACAGCATTAAGCCCATTTCCAGGTAAGGCAAGAAATTGCTCCACCTCTTGTTTTTCAATTTGTTTTTCCTCTCCATAAGCAAGAATCGCCTTAGCCAGAGGATGCTCACTTTTTCTCTCTAACGTGTATGCAGCAAGAAGAAGTTCCTCCTCACTGGAAGAAGAGGAAGCCACGATATCTGTGACAGTAGGCTCTCCCTTTGTAATGGTACCTGTTTTATCTAAAGCTACAATCTCCGTTTTTCCAGTCTCCTCCAATGAAACTGCTGTTTTAAACATAATTCCATGCTTTGCTCCCATGCCGTTTCCAACCATGATGGCTACTGGAGTTGCAAGCCCAAGGGCACAAGGGCAGCTAATAACAAGAACAGAAATACCTCTCGCCAAGGCAAATCCAAAACTCTGACCTCCAAGAAGCCATACAACAATTGTCAAAATAGCAATACCAATGACGGCAGGAACAAAGACGCCTGACACTCGGTCAGCTACCTTGGCAATCGGAGCTTTTGTTGAGGCGGCATCGCTTACCATCTGAATAATTTGAGACAGAGTTGTATCTTCGCCAACTCTTGTAGCCTCACAAATGAGGAATCCAGATTGATTGAGCGTATCGGCAGATACTAAATCTCCCACTTCCTTATCTACCGGGATACTCTCACCCGTCAAAGCAGATTCATTGATTGCGCTATTTCCCTCTATAATAATTCCATCCACTGGGATATTTTCACCAGGACGCACAATAAAATGATCTCCGATTCTGACTTGCTCAATTCCTATCGTTTCCTCCACACCATTGCGAACAACAACAGCAGTTTTTGGAGCCAATTTCATTAAACTCTTTAGTGCATCTGTCGTCTTTCCCTTAGATCTAGCCTCCAGCATCTTACCAACTGTGATAAGGGTGAGAATCATGGCAGCAGACTCGAAATAAAACTCATGCATATATTTCATAACAGCTGTCATATCCCCTTTTACTTGAGCATCTGTCATGGCAAAAAGAGCATAGACGCTGTAAATATAAGATGCGCCAGACCCGAGAGCAACAAGTGTATCCATATTTGGAGCCTTGTGTAAAAGTCCCTTAAAGCCACTGACAAAAAACTTTTGATTAATAATCATAATAGCGGTTGTAAATAGAAGCTGAAATAGTCCCATTGCTATATGATTGCCGTTAAAAAATGCGGGAAGTGGCCAATTCCACATCATATGTCCCATAGAGACGTACATTAGTGGGACGAGAAGACAAAGAGAAGCGATAAGTCTCTTTTTCATAAGTGGTGTCTCACGGTCAACTAACATATCATCGTAGTTTGGTGCACTAGAGCTAGAAGTTTTTTCTCCTTTTTTTGAAGCACCATATCCTGCATCTACAACCGCGGCGATAATTTGATCGGAAGTGGCAGTTCCCTCAACCCCCATAGAGTTTGTCAAAAGACTAACTGAACAGCTTGTGACACCAGGGACATTCGTTACTGCCTTTTCTACACGGGCAGAGCAGGCGGCACAGCTCATACCAGTGACAGTGTATTGTTCCATAAAGGTTTCCTCCTTTTTACTATGAAAGTTCTTGTCAAGTGACGAGACAAAACAATCTAGCCTATTTTTACCTCAATATTTGACATCCTTTCATTTATGTTATTGTCTGCATTGCAAAAAATAAATTTATAGTATTATTTCATCAATTTTTGTAAAGTTACGACAAGCTCATCGATAACCTCATCATTTCCTTCTCTTATATTATCTGCAACACAGCTTTTTATATGACTTGCTAATAAAACTTTATTAAAGCTGTTAAGTGCTGCATTAATGGCAGAGACTTGAATCAAAATATCCGGACAGTAAGCATCTTTTTCCAACATACCCTGAATTCCTCGCACCTGTCCCTCGATACGTTTTAAGCGGTTCATCAAGTCTTTATATTCTTTTTCTGAGCGCTGTTTTGTCTTTTGACAACAACATTCTTTACATTCTTTTTTTTCTTCCATAGAAATATCTTTATAGTCTGAGTTATACAAAAAAATTTAAAACTTCCATCGTTTTCAAATCCTATTCCTAGGGGACATATCGCATTTTAAATCCCTACGGTACGAAAAACAGTTTCACTGCTTCAAAAAGTATACCGTATGAAACAGCGTAAACTACTTCTTCGCCTGCAGGGTATAGAATACTGTATGCTCGTAGAGTATAAATTTTGATATCAATAAAATATTTTGTTGACTCAGAGAATACCCTCCTTTTTAATTATATACCCCTTATGGGTATCTTAGTTACATAATATACCCCCATAAGGTATTTGTCAAGAGAAATAAATAAAAAAATACAGAACACTGGAAAGTATTTGTTGTAACTTGCCATTTAGTAGTGAAACTGCTATACTGTTCGTATGATAATGAGAAATAAATCTTCTCATAACATTGTGAAATACGGAGGAAAAATTTCATGAAAATTATAATTGCGGGAATTGGAAAAGTGGGGGCCTTATTGGTCAAACAGTTAAGTGCCGCAGAATATGATATTACAATTATTGATTTGAAGCAAAATATTTTAGAGGATATGGTAGGACGCTATGATGTTATGGCGGTTCAGGGAAACTGTGCTTCTATGAATGTATTGTTGCAGGCGGAAGTAGAAAAGGCAGATTTGCTAATTGCGATGACTGAAAGAGATGAGGTAAATTTGCTTAGCTGCATGACAGCACACGGTGTAAACCCAAAACTAAATACAATCGCCAAAATTCGAAATCCAGAATATTCAGACCAAGTATATAAGATGAGAGATACCTTTGCGCTCTCTCTTGTCGTCAACCCAGATAGACAGGCGGCAAGGGAAGTGGAGAGATTATTAAAATTCCCTGGCTTTTTAAAGAGAGATACCTTTGCAAAGGGAAGAGTCGAGGTCGTAGAACTTCGCGTAGATAAAGATAGCAAATTAAATAATCTTGCATTGAATGATATGTATAAGATTATAAAGGGAAAAGTTTTAGTGAGTGCAGTTGCCAGAAAAGGGGAAGCTATTACTCCAGATGGAAATTTTGTCTTAAAAAATGGAGATCATATTTTTGTGACAGCGACAATGCGAGAGCTTACAATTATGCTGAGAAATTTAGGAATTATCGCTCATAAGGCAAAGCGAATTATAATCTGTGGCGGTGGACGAATGAGCTTTTATCTCGCACAGCAATTAGAGCGAAGTGGCATTACTGTACAGATTATCGAACACAATTATGACAGATGTGTAGAACTTGCGAATTTATTGCCAGGAAGCTGTATTGTACACGGAGATGCAAGCAGTACAACATTTCTTGAAAGCGAGGGAATTGAAGACTGTGATGCCTTAATTACAGCTACTGGATTAGATGAGATGAATATGGTAATTGCTCTCTACGGAAATAACTATAAAATCCCTCAAGTTATCACAAAAATAAGCCATATTGAACGGAGTGAGATAACAGATACTCTCCAACTTGGAAGCATTATCACTCCAAAGGAACTTTGCTGTAATAGTATTGTTAGATATGTAAGAGCAATGAATAATCAGACAGGGGCAGCAGAGTCTGTTCACTCAATCATCGAAAATGAGGTGGAGGCAATAGAATTTCGCGTAGATGAAAAAACATTGCATTGCGGAGAACCCCTAAGATATATTAAATTTAAGCCAAACATATTAGTTTCTTGCATCATCCATGGCATGGACACAAAAATTCCAGATGGAAATTCTTCCTTTCAGGTTGGAGATACTGTAATTATTGTTTCTAGTGGAAAAAATGTAATATATCAGTTAAATGATATTTTTGCGTAATTTGAGGTGCGAAAGAAATGAATTATAAAATGATGGGGCGCTTTATAGCGCAAGTTATATTAATTGAGGCAGCATTTATGATCCCAGCCTTGCTTATCAGTTTGATTGATGAAGACAAGGCGGCTGTAAACGGATTTTTAACAAGTATCGCTTTAATTTTGATTATAGCTGGAATTTTACTTTCTATCTGCCGAAAAGAAAGAGGAGGATTTTATGCCAGAGAAGGTTTTGTCTGTGTTGGACTTAGCTGGATTGTAATGAGTATTCTTGGATGTTTACCTTTTTATATTTCTAGAGAGATTCCTCACTATTTAGATGCTCTTTTTGAGATTGTATCTGGTTTTACAACAACAGGATCCACAATTTTGACAGATGTCGAGGCATTGTCCAGAGGAATATTGTATTGGAGAAGCTTTAGCCATTGGCTTGGCGGTATGGGAGTATTAGTATTTTTATTGGCTCTCGCTCCACTGAGCAAGAAAAATGGATTTATGATGCATATTTTAAGAGCAGAGAGCCCAGGACCGGATGTTGGAAAATTAGTTCCAAAAATTAAACAGACAGCGAGAATTTTGTACATACTATATATTGTTCTCACTATTTTGAATATTATATTTTTATTGATTGGCAAAATGCCAGTATTTGATGCCGTCTGCACGGCATTTGGAACAGCTGGAACAGGTGGATTTGGAATCAAAAATGACAGTATAGCAAGCTATAGTCCATATATTCAAAATGTATGTACCATATTTATGTTGCTTTTTGGTGTAAACTTTAGTTGCTACTATTTGCTTATCATCGGACAGGTAAAAAATGTTTTTAAAGATGAAGAATTTAGAACTTATATCGGAATTGTTCTTGGAAGTATTATTCTCATTACATGGAATTTAAAAGATGTGGCGACAAGTCTTGGATACAGTGGAATCAGGGAAACGATAAGACATGCAGCTTTTCAAGTTTCAACCATTGTGACTACAACAGGTTTTGCAACAACAGACTTTGATCTATGGCCAAGCTTTTCAAAGTCGATTCTTGTTTGCTTAATGATAATTGGAGCCAGTGCTGGAAGTACAGGTGGTGGATTTAAATGTGGTCGTATGATTTTAGTATTTAAGAGTTTAAGAAGAAATATTCGAAAAATTTTGCATCCACAAAAAATTCAGGTTATAAAAAATAATGGTCGTATGGTTGATGAAAAAATTATTGAAAATACAAACGCTTATCTGGCAGCTTATGTAATTATTATTATGATTAGCTTTATTATCATTTCACTAGATGGATTTTCCACGACAACGAATATTACTGCAGTCTTAGCATGCTTTAATAATATCGGACCAGGTCTCGAGGCGGTTGGTCCTACTTGCAATTTTGGAGGTTTTAGTATTTTATCGAAGCTTGTACTCATTATGGATATGCTCGCGGGACGTCTTGAGATATTCCCAATTTTAATTTTGTTTTCTAGAAGTACTTGGACGAGACGATAAAGCAAAAAATATGAACTGTAAAAACCCATCGTGGATAAATTCACTCCACGATGGGTTTTAAGTTTTTATAACTCCCCAAAACTGCTGCCGTGCGATACCTGCTCCGTCCTTTTGGAAAGAAACTTCTCATCGTTTCCTCTCATAAACGATATCATACTTCTTCTTCCCAAAATAACTCATCCAATGTCTTTCCAAGCACCTGACAAATCATAATACAGAGCTTAATCGTCGGGTTATAATCACCCTTCTCAATTGCATTAATCGTCTGTCTCGAAACACCAACTAACTTTGCAAGCTCCGCCTGAGATAAATCGAGGGCCGCTCTAGCAGATTTCATCTTTAAATTTTTCATTCTCCACCGCCTCGCTCTTCCACTATCTCATGAACAACTGCCATAACTGGAACTATGATAAGACCAACTCCTAAAACTAACTGGATATTAGAAAAGCGATGAAACTCATCAAAACTTAGATGATTAAGAAACTTCTTTATTCCAGCAAATAAATTTATCGCTCCAACTAAAGCTGAGACTAAAACTATATTTTTTCCCTTTGCAAACGGAGCAAAATAGGCATCCTGAAAAATGCAAGTTCCGCTCACGACAGTGATTGCAATCAACATAAAAATTAACATCTCTGCTACAGGAGTCGCCCAATCAACTCCCAGCATTTCCTTTGCTGCAGCATTTACTATAATTTCAAAAAGTAAAACGGAAAATCCTCGTTTATACGCCACTCCTCTTACTCGTTCCTGCCTCTCATCATACTCCATCTCCCCATATATCTTTTTCCTGAATGCCAATCCCAATGCAAAAAGAATACAATATATAAGTAAAAACAAACCAACTACAATTAATCTTTCATTCATTTTCATAATTATCCCAACCTTTCTCTTTTTTTCTTCCACTTCTCACCATCAGCCCCAATATTCCCCCTACTATAAGTACAGCTATAATGAGAAATATATTAATTAGCGTCAACATTTTTACTCCTCCTTAACATTAAATCTTAGTCAAGCTTTTCACTCCCTTATGTAAAAATACATTTCTTTTTGATGATTTTATTATACATATCATTTTACTTTTTGTCAATTATATTTTACATAAAGTTTTATTTTTTTGATATTATGTCATATTATAATTTTTTAAATAAGCATACCTTGTGAAACAATAAAGCGGCTTTCTATCCCACAGAGATACGAATTGCGGTGTACCCTTTAGGTATACCTTATTTTTCACCATTTAATCGATTTGCCAAAATCTTTCTAATCGCTTACAATTTTCCAACAATTTTTTTATTCACTTGAATTCTATTTTTTCCTAAAGTATACTTAAACTCACCTAGTAATCTATATCACTAGATTAAAACATAACGATTCACAATCATTATCAAATTTCATTTTTTCTATAATAATACGAAAAAATAAAGATTAGAAGGAGTACTGGCATATCCAAACTTAATACATCACAAACTACGAAAAGTGGACTGGACACCCACTTTACTATGGCAAATAGCAAGAATTCCCTGATTTTCGTCATGGAGAATGCTAGATTTCTAATACAATTAAGAAAGGGGATATTTATATGGAAAAAGAATTTTTTGAGGGATTAGAAAGTTTTATGAAAAACATATCCGATTGGATTCCCTCTGAGGACACTGTATTTAATCTATTAAAAGCCGAGGGAGAAGTACAAAGTCTAAAAGCTCAGATTGAGCGAAGCTACTCTACCCTCGGCAAGGAAGCCGAAAAATTATACGGTCTTGACAATCTCGGCAGTACAGGAAAGACTTTAAAAGATTTGCAAGAAAAACTAAAAGAAGCCGAAGCAGCTTTAGATGCACTCAAGGCAAAGTCTGAGAAAAATTTCCGTCAGAATACAGCAGATACCGCACAACAAAATACTGTTGATCATTCAGAGACAGATTCTCAATCTTCCAATTGCCCAGATGCTACACAGACCGAAACTACTAAAAATATATTTTGTACCTCCTGCGGAAATAAGATTACTCCTGGAGATTGTTTTTGCGGAAGATGTGGCACTAAACTAAGATAACTATAAAAAAGGCTAATCTAGATTCTATTTTTTCTCACTAAATTAGCCTTTTCTTCTTTTCATTTTATTAATTTTATATTTTATTCTTTATTTTCTGACTTACTCTACCATACAAGCAAGACAATTTTTATCTACAATTATCCAATGCTTATTTTATAACGCTTTAATTCTCTCCATAGCAGCAACTGTATTCTCACGAGAACCAAAAGCTGTCAGTCTAAAGTATCCCTCTCCGCTTGGACCAAATCCTGATCCAGGAGTACCAACTACATTTGCAGTCTCAAGTAAATAATCAAAGAATTCCCAGGATGTCATTTTATCAGGTGTCTTTAACCAGATATATGGAGCATTTACACCGCCGGATACTGTATATCCAGCATCCTTTAATCCCTCATAAATAATTTTGGCATTATCCATATAGTAAGCAACCTGTGCCTTTAACTGCTCTTTTCCAGCGTCAGAGTAAACTGCCTCACCAGCTTTTTGAACAATATATGGAGCTCCATTGTATTTTGTGCCGTGACGTCTAGCCCAAAGTGCATGTAAAGCTGTTCCATCCACCACTAAATCTTTAGGAATTACTGTAAACCCAAGACGAACGCCTGTGAATCCCGCATTTTTAGAAAAAGAGCGAAGCTCGATTGCACAAGTTCTAGCGCCCTCACATTCGTAGATAGAGTGAGCCACATCATCCTCAGAAATATAAGCCTCATACGCTGCATCATAAATAATAACAGCACCGACTTTATTTGCATAATCCACCCAATCTTGAAGCTGTGCTTTTGTAATAGTAGCACCTGTTGGGTTATTAGGGAAGCAAAGATAAATAATATCTGGTGTCTCCTTTGGAAGGTCTGGAGCAAAATTATTATCCGCTGTACAAGGCATATAAATTACATCACTCCATGTCTCAGCCTTAGGATCGTAAGTTCCTGTTCTTCCCGCCATAACATTTGTATCTACATATACTGGATATACTGGGTCACAAACAGCAATTTTATTATCCACTGAGAAAATTTCTTGAATATTTCCAGAGTCGCATTTTGCACCATCAGATACGAAAATCTCATCTGCTGAGATATCACATCCTCTATCTGCATAATCATTTTTAGCAATAGCTGATCTTAAAAATTCATATCCCAAATCTGGAGCGTATCCCTTAAATGTGGCTGCATCTGCCATCTCGTCCACTGCACCGTGAAGTGCATCGATAATTGCTGGAGCAAGTGGCTGTGTCACATCACCAATTCCAAGACGGATGATTTGTTTATCAGGATTTGCCGCTGTATAAGCTGCCACCTTTTTTCCGATTGTAGAAAATAGATAGCTTCCTGGAAGTTTTAAATAGTTATTATTAATTTTTGCCATTGGATTATCCTCCTGTTTTTTATTATCTTACTAAAAAAATTTTATCCCACCCGAGCATATCTTATCTTAATTTTATGCCCTCTTGGGTATATTTATTAACTATGCCAATGCTGTATCACTAAACACCCCGTCAAACACTACTTCCGCTGGTCCTGTCATATAGATATGATTTGTATCTCTATCCCACTTAATAATCAAGTCTCCGCCGAGCAAATGTACTGTTACCTCGTCTTTTGTCTTGCCATTTAAAATGCAGGCAACTGCTGTAGCGCAGGTTCCTGTTCCACAGGCCAATGTCTCGCCCGTTCCTCTCTCCCACACACGCATATTTACTTCATTCTCATTTAAAACCTGCACAAACTCTGCATTGACACGCCTTGGGAATCTCTCATGCGACTCAAACTTTGGTCCAATTTCCTCCAGCGGAAATTCACTTGTAGAATCCACAAATACTACGGAATGAGGGTTACCCATAGAAACACAAGTCATGCAGTATGATACACCGTCCACGATAATTTCTTCATCGATTACCTTTTCATTTTCAGAAATGACTGGCACGTTTTTGGCAATAAGCTCTGGCTCTCCCATATCAACCGTAATCTTTTTTACCTTTCCATCTTCAATCTGGAACTTTAAATACTTGATACCAGCCAATGTCTCAACAGAAACCTCATCTTTATCTGTTAATCCATAATCATAGACGTATTTTCCGACACAACGAATACCGTTTCCACACATTTCAGACTGACTTCCATCCGCGTTATACATATCCATACGAAAATCTGCCTTATCAGACGGACAAATAAGAATTAATCCGTCAGATCCCACTCCAAAATGGCGATTGCTCACTTTAATTGCCAATTCCGTCGGATTTTCTATCTTTTCCTCAAAGCAGTTAATATATACATAGTCATTTCCACACCCATGCATTTTTGTAAACTTCATTCTTCTCCCTCTTTTCTATATAATAAAATTAGTTTATTCATCTTAAACATCCTAACAAGAAAGCGGATTTTTCAAAAAATAAATTTTATAGACTCGCCGCTTGATGAAATTTTTATTATTTTTAAAATATATCCAATATCATCTGTGCTGTCTCAACTAAATTTGTCCCATTATCCATGCTTGTCTTTTGCAAATAGCGATGTGCCTCCTCCTCTGTCATTCCTTTCTGTCTGCCTAATAATTCCTTGGCACTCTCTATAATTGCAATCTCTTCCCTGCTCCTTTGTCTTGGTCTTGACTTTCTCTTCTTTCGCTTTCTTCTGAGAGAATCTGTTAATGTATTCATTGTCTCAATCAGCTCGTAAACCTTCATCGGCATAGAAAGACATAATATACTATCACTTCTTATCTCTAAATAACGAGCACTTGATGCAATAACAACCATCTCGAAAGTCGGTGGAAGATATTCTCTTAACTCCTCACAAAGCATATCAGGAAATCGATATCCACATACAATAATGCCATCTTCACAATCTTCCGCTACTTGTAAGGCTTGCGCACCTGTTGTACAAAGAGCCGTAACCTCTATTCCGCTCCGCATGAGCAAACTTCTAATATGTTTTGCATTTTCTAACTTGGGGAACACAATGATTACGTTAATCAATTTCTCACCACCTTGTTCATTTTACCAACCTGTTCCCTGATAAACTATTCTCTCCCAATCCTTTATCTTCGGCTCTATTTTTAAGGCTTTTCCTCACTAAATATGATAAAGGTACTCTTTAATTTCCCAATCTGTTACTTGTATTCTATATGTCTCCCACTCTTTTCTCTTTGCCTCGATAAATTTGCGAGCTACTTCCTCCCCGAGAACATTCATTAATAATTTATCCTGTTCTAGAGCATCTGCCGCCTCCATCAGACTTAATGGAAGCTTTTCAACGCCAGCTGCTTTTCTCTGTGCATCTGTCATCTCATAAAAGTTACTGTCAATTCGTTCTGGAATTTCAAGTTCATTTTCAATACCGTCAAGCCCCGCTGCAAGACAGCATGCCAAAAGTAAATATGGATTTGCCGCTGGATCTGGACTTCGAAACTCAATTCTCGTCTCTGCTCCTCTCGGAGCTGGAATGCGGATAAGTGGGCTTCTATTCATACAAGACCATCCTATATCAATAGGTGCCTCATATCCAGCCACAAGCCTCTTATAAGAATTGACGATTGGATTGCCAATCAATGTTATCGCCTTGGCATGTTTTAAAAGTCCTGCCATAAAATGATAGCATTCCTTACTAAGACCTAATTCATCCTTCGGATCAGCGAAAATATTTTTCTTATTTTTAAATAATGACATATTAATATGCATACCTGACCCGTCCAATCCTGTAATTGGTTTTGGCATAAAACTTGCATAAAGCCCATGTCTCTTAGCAATCGATTTCACGGCAAACTTAAATGTCTGAATATTATCTGCTGTTTTTAAAGCATTGGCATATTTAAAATCAATCTCATGCTGAGCTGGAGCTACTTCATGATGAGACGCCTCAATCTCAAATCCCATACTCTCAAGCGTAAGTACGATATCTCTTCTCGCATTTTCTCCAAGATCAAGCGGAGCTACATCAAAATAACTTGCTTTTTCATGAGTCACTGTCGTTGGCATTCCGTTATCATCTGTGTGAAATAGGAAAAACTCACATTCTGGTCCTACATTAAATGTGTATTCCATCTTAGCTGCTTTTTTGAGTACTTTTTTCAAAATATATCTGGAATCTCCTACAAATGGAACTCCGTCTGGGCGATACACATCACAAAGCATACGCGCTACTTTTCCAACCTGCGGTCTCCAAGTCGCAATCTCAAATGTATCTAAATCTGGATACAGACACATATCTGATTCCTCAATACGCGCATATCCATCGATGGAGGAGCCGTCAAACATACATTTATTATCCAAAGCTCTCTCTAACTGGCTTGCGGAAATCGCCACATTTTTCAATGCCCCGAATATATCCGTAAACTGAAGCCGAATAAATTGAATATCTTCATTTTCTACTCGATCGATAATATCTTGTTTCGTATACCTTTTCATTCTCTACTCTCCTTATTTTACTATGAAAGTTCCGTCAAGCAGCTGTGCAGCTGTGGAAGCTCGCTTACCCAGATGTACAGATATTTGACGGACTAAACTGTATGAGTACATAAAGCAATATCTTGGATAAGTATAGACAGAAATCTTTGATTTTATTGTCGAACTTATGCCGTTACTGTACAAATACAATTGCGGCTGCAAAAGTGCATCAGCACAGAACAATCAAACTTTCATTCTAAATCTCTGCGATATCAATTAAGGACAGCTCTTTATGTGGACTTTCTAAGCTGATAAGCAAAGCATTCGCTGTATCAAGAGAAGTAAGACAGGTCACTCCCGTCTCAATCGCATGACGACGAATCAAAAATCCATCTCTGCTCTTATCCACACCCTGAGACGGTGTATCAATAATAAGATCAATCTCATGACTTAAGATTAAATCCAGTAAATTAGGACTCTCCTCCTCAATTTTATTAATATGCTTTGCTGGAATTCCATTTTTATTCAGCACCTTACATGTACTCTTTGTGGAATAAATCTCATACCCCAAATTGTGGAATTTTCTTCCCACATCAACTGCCTCTAATTTATCAGAATCTTTTACTGTTAAAATCATTTTTCTATGTTTTGGTAAATCTATGCCAGAACCTAAAAATGCTTTATAGAGCGCTTCATGAAAATCTTTTGAGATTCCAAGGCACTCACCTGTGGACTTCATTTCTGGCCCGAGGCTAATCTCTGCTCCTTTTAATTTTTCAAAAGAAAATACTGGCATCTTAATTGCAATATACTGTGATTCTGGCTGTAATCCTGGTTCATATCCAAGATTTTTTAATTTTGCACCTACCATTACCTTAGACGCAAGGTCTACAATAGGAATTCCTGTCACCTTGCTAATATATGGAACAGTACGGCTAGAACGAGGATTTACCTCGATAACAAACACTTCATCTTGATATACAATGAACTGAATGTTGATAAGTCCAATGACATGAAGAGAATGTGCCAACTTCTTTGTGTAGTCTTCAATAACACGCTTGATTTTTGGTGTTAAGCTCTGAGCTGGATATACGGAAATACTGTCTCCCGAATGGATACCTGCTCTCTCCACATGCTCCATAATACCAGGAATAATAATATCCTCACCGTCACAGACAGCATCTACCTCTACTTCTTTTCCCATTAAATACTTATCAACAAGAATTGGATGCTCCTGAACCTGACGATTAATAATCTCCATAAATTCGATAATATCCTTGTCAGAGATAGCAATCTGCATTCCCTGTCCTCCAAGAACGTAGGAAGGACGAACTAAGACAGGATATCCAAGCTCATTTGCAGCCTTTAGAGCCTCCTCGCAGGAAAATACCGTTGTTCCCTTTGGTCTTGGAATACAACATTCCTCCAAAATCTCATCAAAGAGCTCTCTGTCTTCTGCTGCATCTACATTTTCAGCACTTGTACCAAGGATTTTCACTCCCATTTTCATAAGAGCCTCTGTAAGCTTAATCGCTGTCTGTCCCCCAAACTGTACCACTGCTCCATCTGGCTTCTCGAGATTAACGATATTTTCTACATCCTCCGCAGTCAACGGTTCAAAATAAAGCCTATCTGCGATATCGAAGTCGGTACTCACAGTCTCTGGATTATTATTTACAATAATCGTCTCATACCCACTCTCTTTAAACGCCCAAACACTATGTACAGAGCAGTAATCAAACTCGATTCCCTGTCCAATTCGGATAGGACCTGAGCCAAGTACCATAACTTTCTTTTTATTATGATTTTCCTCAATCTCATTAAATCCGCCGTAACAGGAATAATAATATGGAGTCTGTGCCTCAAACTCGGCTGCACATGTATCTACAACCTTATATACTGGTTTCATTCCGGCCTCGACTCTCTGCTTCTTAATATTGGCTACATCTTTTTTCATAAAGCGTGCAATCACTTCATCTGGGAATTCTAACTTTTTGGCCTCAAGCAAAAGCTCATCACTTAATTCATCGGTATTTTTTAATTTTAACTCCATCTCTACTAAGATTGCAAGCTTATCTATAAACCAACGGTCAATTTTTGTAATTTCATGAATTTCTTCCTGAGAAATTCCTCTTCTAAGAGCCTCCGCGATAGCGTAAATTCTTAAGTCATCTACTTTATATAATCTATGTTCTAATTCTTCATATGTCAAGGTATCAAATCCGCCGTGGTCTAAGCAATCCACATGTTGCTCTAGAGAACGAATCGCCTTCATAAGGGCACTCTCGAAATTTGTACAAATACTCATGACCTCTCCAGTTGCCTTCATCTGAGTAGTTAGCGTTCTCTTCGCCTGAATAAATTTGTCAAATGGAAGTCTAGGAATTTTTACAACACAATAATCAAGCGCTGGCTCAAAACTTGCGTATGTCTTTCCTGTAACCGCATTTTTAATCTCATCTAATGTATATCCAAGAGCAATTTTTGCCGTAACCTTAGCAATTGGGTAACCCGTTGCCTTAGAGGCGAGTGCAGAGGAACGACTCACACGAGGGTTTACCTCGATGACACAGTACTCAAACGATTCTGGAT
>Ga0129308_1001939_pt1 | contig 19299 bp, 17 predicted proteins | sample L827metagenome_FD_94440 | JGI IMG/M metagenome (GOLD analysis project Ga0129308, IMG submission 94440) | Ring-tailed lemur group fecal microbial communities from Wisconsin, USA - L827 metagenome | ecosystem: Host-associated > Mammals > Digestive system > Large intestine > Fecal | place: USA... | reverse complement strand
GGTTAAGTTTATAGATTAATTTCCGAGGGGGAAGTTAATCAGGATATACAAAAAACCAAGGTAGAATGAGGTTTTTCAGTTAAAAAATCATTAAAAAAACTAACTGTTTTTGACACTACCGTATCAGCAATAGGAATGAATATATGGAATAACATTATCTGTCAATTGACAATCCTTCAAAACACCTTCATTATAGTCACCAAGAATATAAGTATTATTATTGAAATGAACTTTAATGACAACGGGTGATTTATCAATGATCTCCATATATGTACTTTGATATCCTAATGATTTTCACTTTTTTACTATATATTAAAAGAGAAAGTATATCAAAAAAACAAAGTGTTAAAAATGGGCACTATTGCTTTTATTGAAATACATTTGAAAAGTCTTTATAAATCATTTTCTATGATTTTATAAAGACTCTATAATAGACCTATTCTTCTTCTTCAAATCTTTTGATTGTTTTGTCAGTGACATCAATATGTTGACGATATAAACGAATATTAACAGTTCGACTTCCGATAGCGTAAATCAAAGCCATACATGGTACAGCAATTAATAATCCAAAGAATCCCCATAAGTTACCAAAAATAACCAAAGCGACAAGAACATACAAGCCAGAAATCCCAACAGCATTTCCAACGACACGTGGATAAATAAGATTTGATTCAATTTGTTGAATAATCAAAAAACATATAGCGAAGATGAGAGCTTTTGATGGCTCAACAGCTAATACCAAAACAAAACTTATGCCAAAACCAACAAATCCACCAAACATTGGAACAAGTGCAGCAGTACCAATAATAAATGCCAATAACTCTGGAAAAGGCATACCAGAAATTTTAAATCCAAGATACATAATAAATGTTAAAATACAACATTCTAATAACTGCCCAGAAACAAAACCGTTAAAATAATGGTCGGCTTCAGCAACAATATCAAAGAAATTCAAAGCTTTCTTATAGCCGAATAAGAAGGTAACAACCTTTTTAAATTGTCTAATATGTGTTTCCTTATTTGCTAGTAAATAAATAGACATGATGAATGACGTAATCGCAGTTATAAATACACTGAATAGACCAATTGATTGAAAGAGAATGCTGACTCCTAAATTCTGATCAGATAATAAAAGACTGTTTAAATCAAGATTCATAATAGTTTCATAAATTGAATCATAATTAATTGCATAGTTCACATGAAAGTGTGCCAAAGTATCATTAATCAAAGAAACAAGACTACTTGCATAATGAAATATATTCGTTATAATAAGTGTAATACTTTCTGCTAATCTTGGAATAATAAAAGAAGAAAACAAGATAATTAATAGAAAGACAAGAATCAGTGTTGTTGCGATGGCTAAGCCTCTTTTAAGACTTTGTTTTTTTATTTTCTTCTCATAAAGTTCTTCAATCTTCTTCATAGGAATATTGAGTAAAAAAGCAATAATCAATGCAATATATAATGGAGCAGCAAGTGACAAAATATAAGAGACTGCTGAAATTACCTTTTCATAGTTAAAAACAACAAATGAGAGAAGAATTGTATATGTAATATATAAGATTATTTTATTTTTTTTCACAATATGCGTTTTATCTATCAAATGAATCACCTTCTTTGTATATCTCATTTTAACATAATTAAGAGAAAATGTGTAGTTGATTGTACTTGTTGACAAAACATGATAAAATATAACCAAGAGGTGTTGAAGATGAGACGATTGAGTAGAAAAGCCAATGTATTATTTTTTGCAATAGGGATTGTTGTTTTTTTAAGTGTTGCCTTTATCATTGTGAATAAAGAAGACAAAGAATCAGAAAAACAATATTCTATCGCTTTAATAGCTGAAAACCAGAAGCTTGTATCTACATATGTTGATTCAGTTTCTCATGAACAGTCATCTTTAGAGTATCAACCATATGATATTGTTTTAGAAAAAGGTACAAAGATTCAGGATATCCCTTTGACATCACAACAAACATTTACGAAATATCTTAAATTAGAGGGGCCTGACGGAAAAGAAACATTATCTTCTGAATCTGATCAAGTCATTACGCATTATGCATATTCATTATTGTTGATTGGTGATATTCAGGAAACGACAAATATTCATACCCAAGAAAAAACATATCAAATTGTGAATGCAAGAATATCTTATGATCAAATTCCATTTGTTTTAAAAGATCAAAATCATATTATCATTAAAAGCCAAAGTAATGATAAAGAAAAAACTGTTGAATTACAGGAATTTATGAATGCATTAAAAAATATAGAAAAAAGAAATGACATGATTGTATGGTCATAAAAGGAGGTCATTATGAAAGTATCAGTTTTATTTAAAGAGGGATTTGAGGAATTAGAAGCATTAAGTGTTGTTGACGTTTTAAGAAGAGCTCATGTGACTTGTGAAATGGTAGGGATGGATGCTCAACATGTGAAAAGTTCTCATGGAATAGACATCACAATGGATCATCTTTTTGATGAGACTGTTTATGAAAGTGATATGGTCGTTTTGCCTGGAGGACTTCCTGGAGCGACTTCTTTAAGGGACGATGAAAGGGTCATTAATTTGTTGAAAGACTTTCATCAGAAAGGTAAATGGATTGCAGCCATTTGTGCGGGACCTATTTCATTAGAAAAGGCTGGTATTATAACGGAAACAAAGTATACATGTTATCCTGGTTTTGAAAAAGAGATTCCTTCAGGTGATTATCAAGATGTTTTGGTATGTGTAGATCAAAACATCATTACAGGACGTGGACCAGCTGCAGCTTTAGAATTTGCCTATACAATTCTAGCAAAATTAGGATATGATGCGAGTGATATCGCAAAAGGTATGCAATATCATTATTTAAAGAAATAAGAATGAAAAAGGAGACGTTGTTCTCCTTTTAATCGTTTATTTCTTTGACAAAAGCAAAAGTATTTTCTTGACTATAGTCAGCACGATATATAAAGCCATCAATACTCAATGTTTTTAAGTCTTCTATGGTTTGAATTTCATGAATAATCATTTGGTGAAGCATCTGTCCTCGTGCTTTTTTTATTGTCATTGCATTTCTTTTGATTTTATCATTATGAATTTCCATAAAATCAATAAAATACAGATGGGGATGATGCACCATGTTTGTAAATTCCATAGATGCTAAAGAAATAATAAAATCTTCATCTTCAAAATATCGGAATACAGGTGTATACCAATATTCATAAAGATTAACTTTATCCAATTTCATAGTCATGTCTAAACGATAAGGTGTCATAGCTGTATTATATTTCAGAATTCCATAATATGCAGACATAATACGCAAATGCTGATCTAAATAGCTTAAGTGTTGAGCATATTGATTGAGTTGTAATTGTTTAAAGACAGTGCCTTGGTAAAAAGCAAGAGCTGGATGCTCTGTTTGAGTTTGATGATAATAATGATAGACTTTTTGGGCTTGTTTATATGATATTTTCATAAGATGACATAAATCTTCATCATTATATTGTTTTAATAAAGAATGTAAATATTTTGTTTCGTCAGGAAAAAGTTGTTTTTCAGGAGTAAAATCACAATCCCTATATTTCATAGTTTTACTAGGAGCTATGATAATTTTCATACAATCACCTCACTCACATTATAAAGTAAATCTTATCATGTGAAAAGAAATATGTTATAATTTTGCAAGGGTGAAAAGAAATGAATACAATAATTATAAATAAAATATTAATGCATATGTTAGATTTTGAACATCGTCATATTTATCATTCAACATCTTTTGTGGATTTGAATGAGACGTCTATTGATTATTATCATAAAAAAGTAGAAAAGGCTTTAAATTCGCCAACTATGAAGGAATTGACAGTTGGCTCTTTACATGAACTGATGTTAAGAAGTGAAAAAATGATTGAGAGTGATGAAGAATTTATTAAACAGGCTCATGAAATGACTGATAAACTTTATACTTTGGGAGCTGTTATTGAAGAAATGCCTAATAGTAATGTTTTATTTGTAGACTGCTATAAGAATGGCGAAAGATGTGTTGCAGTTTTGAAACTGAATTATCGCAGTATTCCTATGAGTGTGGTAGAGGATGGCTTAGTTCGTATTACTAAACAACAAGTTCTACCAATGATGGGGGCAGCGGTTGATGAAGCCATTATTGTGAATTGTGATCAAAAACAATTATTTGTCATTGAAAAGAAATATACAATTGATGGAAAACCAGATTATTATTTAAATCCTCAATGGATCAAGGGTGAAGAAAAGTTAACGGATAAACAAAAAATGTCAACTATGAAAAAGGTTATAAAAAAAATGGATGATATTTATAATGTCAATGACGGGAAGGCTTTGCCATTGATGAAGCAAGAAATTCAAGAAAAACTAGAAACTCATCAACCTGTGAAACCTTTAGAGATTGTGAAAAAGGTTTTAGAACGTGATTATCAGGCACAGGAAGAAAGTGAAATTATGATGAAAGACTTAGGAATTAATGAAGATGATCATATTGAAAGTGTTTCATTGCCTTTGATAGATGTCTGTAAACTTGTTTTAGATGATGAAATTGAAATTAGTCTGCCTGTAGATGAATATTTATCAGGCCATCATTTAGAAAAAAGAAAAGAAGAAGATGGAAGTTATTCAATCATTCTTAAAAATATTAATGAAGTTATTGTAAAGTAGGGATAACCTACTTTTCTTTTTTTTATAAAATTTGCTATAAGATGTAGATACAATTATCAGTATATTAAATTATAGATGATTGGGGGATAATAAAACAAAGGTGATGCATATGATAAGTTATAAGCCTTTGTTTAAAAGAATGAAGGAGTGTCAAGGAACGACATATTCCTTAATCCATAAACACGGGATTAATCCAAGGACAGTCAATAATATCAAAAATGGTAGAGGTATAACAACTTATACATTAGGACGGTTATGTCATATTTTAAATTGCACACCTAATGATATTATTGAATTTATTGATGATGATCACTAACAACATTTCATTTTATAAAAAAGAAATGTTGTTTTTATTGTAAAGAGATTTTTTATAATAAAAGAGGATAAAAAGATTATCTTCAAAAAACAATAGGGAACATGCTTTACTTTTATTTGTTTATTTTATAAAAATGAGAAGTTGATAATGATAATTATAAATTTGTATATGTGAGATTGGGGAAGAGATGAATAAATAGCAATGAAGATATGTTTTGAATGTTCGTGCTTTTTGATTATATTTCATGTATAATAAGGATATATGAAAGGGGTTTAATTATGGCACAGTTAGATAATTTTTTAATTCAGCTTTTTCATGAAGGAAATTGCTTAGAAATGTATAAGGTTTTTGGCGCTCATTTTGAGGAACAAGATGGGCAAAAGGGTGTTCGATTTACAGTATATGCACCAAATGCAAAGAGTGTTCAAGTGGTTGGCGATTTCAACAAATGGCAAGGTCATAACCATATGATGGAAAGGTATAATGATGGTGGTATTTTTACACTATTTATTCCTAAATTAAAACAATATGATACATATAAATATCGTATTGAAACACAATCTGGATCTTTTGTTGATCGTGCTGATCCATATGCGTTTTTTAGTGAGCTTCGTCCAGGAACTGCTTCTAAAGTTTTTAAATTAGATGGATTTCGATGGGCCGATAAGCGTTGGATGAATAAACGTACAAAGAATTTTGATAGAGTTTTGAATATTTATGAAGCGAATATTGGTTCGTGGAAAATGAAGAAAGATTTTACTGATGAGGAAGATGGTGAATTTTATAGTTATGAAGAAATGATTGATCAAATGATTCCTTACGTAGTCGAAAATGGCTATTCACATATTGAATTAATGCCATTGACAGAGTTTCCATTTGATGGATCATGGGGATATCAGCCAACAGGATATTTTAGTGCAACAAGTCGTTATGGACATCCTAAACAATTAATGGCATTTATCAATGCATGTCATAAAAATAATATTGGTGTGATTATGGATTTTGTTCCTGCACATTTTGTCACAGATGGACATGGTTTACATCAATTTGATGGTGGTTTTGTTTATGAATATCCTGATATTAATTTAAGATATACAGAATGGGATAGTTGTTATTTTGATTTAGGAAGAGAAGAAGTGAGAAGCTTTTTGATGTCTTCTGTCCATTTTTGGGCAAGTTATTTTCATGTTGATGGTATTCGTTTTGATGCAATCAGTAATTTGATTTATTGGAAAGGTCAAAAAGACCGTGGCATTAATGATGGAGCTATTGAATTTATGAAACGTATGAATTCACACATGAATGGATTATTTCCAGGAGTCATGCTGATTGCTGAAGATTCAACAGATTATCCAAACGTCACAAGAGCTCCAAGTGTGGGTGGACTTGGTTTTGACTATAAATGGGATTTGGGATGGATGAATGATACCCTTGCATATTTCAAAAAAGATCCAATTTTCCGTCAATATCCTGACACACATAATAAATTAACATTCTCAATGATGTATTTCTATCGTGAAAATTATATTTTACCATTCTCACATGATGAAGTTGTTCACAGCAAAGGAACGATTCTTGACAAGATGTGGGGAAATAATGATCAGAAGTTCGCTCAATGTAAGGCACTGTATCTTTATATGATGACACATCCTGGCAAGAAATTAAACTTTATGGGTAATGAGCTTGCAGAATATAAAGAATGGGATGAAAAGAAAGCATTAGGATGGGTATTATTAAAGTATCCACAACATGATTCTTTTCATAGATACTTTAGAGATTTGAATCATATTGTTCAAGAGCATCCTGCTTTATATCAATATGATTATTATCCAGAAGGTTTTGAATGGTTAGTTGTGGATGATTGTAAGCAAAGCGTTTTTGCTTATGCAAGAACAGCACCTGATGGAGATACATTAGTTTGTGTCATGAATTTTATTGGGAATACTCATAAAGGATATCGTATTCCAGTTCCAGTTGCAGGAACTTACAAAGAAATTATCAATAGTGATACAGATTATTATACTGGCAGCAATTTTACGAATAAACGTGCAATAAAATCTAAAAAAATACCAGTTTTAAACAAAGAAAATTCAATTTTGGTTGACATTGCTCCATTTTCAGGTATGATATTTTCGTTAAAGAAAAAATAAACAAAATAAATTGGGGGTAAATTTATGTTTAAAACGAAAGAAGAATTTAAATATGAGTTTTCTAAGAGAATTATAGAATCATATGGAAGAACAGTAGAAGAATCTCATATGACTGAAAAATTCATGGTTCTTGAGACAATGGTGAGAGATTACGCATCTGTCAATTGGGCTATGACAAAAATGGCGACAAAAACAAATTATCAAAAACAAGTTCATTATTTTTCAATGGAGTTCTTAGTTGGACGTCTTTTGGTTAATAATATGATGAATTTAGGAATTTATGAAATTGCGAAAGAAGGACTTGCTGATTACGGTATTAATATTCATGAATTAGAAGAATTAGAATCTGATCCAGGATTAGGTAATGGTGGGTTAGGACGCTTAGCTGCTTGTTTCATGGATTCATTAGCTTCTTTATCATATCCAGCTTTTGGAAATACTATTCGTTATGAATATGGTTTATTTAAACAAAAAATTGAAAATGGATATCAAGTAGAAGTTCCTGATCAATGGTTAAAGTTAGGAAATATGTGGGAAGTACGTAAACCTAAACATGCTGTTGATGTCAAATTCTGGGGACGTGTTGTTTGGAATGAACAAACTGGAAAATGGGATCATATAGATGCTGAATGTGTGCGTGCAGTACCTTATGACATGCCAGTTGTTGGTAATGATACAACAGTTACAAATACACTTCGTTTATGGCATGCTGAACCTAGTGACAACATTCCATCAAACAAAGATTTTAGACAATATGCACAAGAAGTGCGTGATATTTGTCAAACATTGTATCCAGATGATTCAACATTGGCAGGACGTACTTTACGTTTAAAACAACAGTATTTCTTTGTATCAGCAGGATTACATTCTATTATTAAAGCTCATTTAAGAGTTTATCCATCATTAAATAATTTCCATGAAAAGAATGTTATTCAACTAAATGATACACATCCTGTTTTGGTCATCCCTGAATTAATGCGTATTCTTATTGATGATTATAATATGGAATGGGATGATGCTTGGGAAATTACAACACATACTTGTGCATATACAAACCATACAATTTTATCTGAAGCTTTAGAAAAATGGCCTGTTTCAACTATGCAATCCTTATTGCCTAGAGTTTATCAAATCATTGAAGAAATCAATAGAAGATTTATTGGCTTTGTAAAACAACAATCTGATAGTGATGATGATTTATTAAATAGAGTGATGATTATCAAAGATGGGCAAGTCTTTATGGCTCATTTAGCCATTGCTGGAAGTTTTAGTGTCAATGGTGTTGCAAGACTTCATACACAAATCTTAATGGAACAAGAAATGAAAGATTTTAATTTCTTATATCCTGATAAATTTAACAATAAGACAAATGGAATTACTCATAGAAGATGGTTAGCATATTCAAATCCAGAATTATCATCTTTGTTGAATGAAACAATTGGAAATGATTGGATCATGCATCCAGAACAATTAGAAAAATTAATGGATTATGTTGATGATTCTATTATTCAAGGGAAGTTCTACAATGTTAAACAACAAAGAAAACAAGTTTTAGCTGATTATATTTTGGAACATAATGGGATTAAAGTGGATACAAATAGTATCTTTGATATTCAAGTCAAAAGATTACATGCTTATAAACGTCAATTATTAAATATTATGCATGTTATTTACTTGTATCAAGAAATGAAAGCAAATCCAGACTTTAGAATTTATCCAAGGACATTTATCTTTGGTGCAAAAGCTGCTCCAGCATACTATTTCGCAAAGAAAGTGATTAAATTAATTAATAGTGTTGCTGAAAAGATTAACAATGATCCTGAGACAAATCATTATTTAAAAGTTGTTTTCATTGAAAATTATGGTGTGACAATTGCTGAAAAGATCATGCCAGCAGCTGATGTTTCTGAACAAATCTCTACAGCTGGTAAAGAAGCAAGTGGTACTGGAAACATGAAGTTTATGATGAATGGTGCTGTCACTGTTGGAACTTTAGATGGTGCCAATGTTGAAATTGCTGAACGTGTTGGTGATGATAATGTTATTATCTTTGGTTTGAAAGATAATGAAATTAATGATTTAAGACATGGATACTATAATGCTTGGGATTATTACAACAATAATCCTAAGATTAAGCGTGTTGTTGATTCATTAGTAGATGGTACATTCCATGAATCAAGAGAAGAATTTAGAATGATCTTTGATGAATTAATGAATAGAAATGATGAATATTTCTTGTTTGCTGATTTTGAAGCTTATGTTCAAGCTCATGAAAAGATTAACCAATTGTATCAAGATCGTGCAAAATGGTCTAAGATGTGCTTAGTCAATATTGCTAAATCTGGATATTTCTCTTCAGATAGAACAATTGAAGAATATGTAAGAGATATTTGGAAACTAGATAGAGTAAAAAGATAAGATTGAAATAAAGGGTTTGTAAAATAACTTAATATTTTGATTGAAAGAGGCTATTGAAAAGGCCTCTTTTTTAAAATGCAATTTTGTCATCTTGAACTTTAGAATCTTTATTTATGATGGTATTTTGGGTTTGCATAATGACAAAGTTCTGATTATATATACTCTCTAAAAGTTCTTTGATTTCATAGATTTCATCTCATAACTGTTCAAAAGTTTCTTCTTCATTAATGATTTGTAGACCATTCTCATCTAAATATTTCATTTGTTTTTTATTGTTTGTTTTCCTTCCTTTTTATTGGCGACAGTAAGAAACTGGCATTTGGATTATATACATATAAGATTCCGTTCCTAAGTCTCTGGAATGATCTGTAGCCATTTTCACATCTTTTCAGTGCTTTGATTTTCCTGTTGACTGATTCTATTCTTGAATTATTGCCATTGTGTTATGTTCATCTATTGGTATGAATTGATGATTTCTTTTTTCCATTGTCCAAATGTTCTCTGTTTTGGGATATTTTTAATTTTGAAGACGAATCGAGAATTCTTGAGAATGTGAGAAATCTGTTGACCTCATTAAAAGCATATGTTGCTTTGCATTGACTGTTAAGTACATAAAAATATGAAGGGATCCCCAAGTCGTGATATATTTTTTGAAAAACAAGATATCCAATATTTAAATCAGTAGTCTTTGATGAAATATCATCAGTTTTATCAAGCTTTTCGTTTATATTGACCAGCAGTTCTATTTTTTGGGCAGTCCTTCGTCATTTAATTGCCTGATATAATACAAACACGCAACACATATAACAACATGCTACATTAAAATAAAATATTTGACAGAATATAAAAAAGAAAACCCTTATTATATATAGGATTTTTACAAGTTGGTTATAAATATTGAGAAGAGTAAGTGTTTAAGTCTGGTCACGTTTTATGTTATGACACTTATTCATATGGAAAACAGAAAATATAATGATAAAATATGACATATAAAGGAGATGTGGTGATTATGCCATTAGAATTAGGTATTGTTATCTTTGTTATTGTTGCTGTTATACTTATATTGACTCATAAATCAAGAAAAAAATATTATAAAGGAACTGCAACAAATACAGTGAATGTTTTCTTTCATGATGTACAAGATGGTATTAATGAGAATAAGGAATTAAGAAAGATAGGATATTGGCAAAAAACTTCTGGAAAGAATTATAGTGTTGATACAACTTTTGATGTTTCTGATATTAAAAATGCCATTAAAAAAGAATTGAATATTTCTGAGGATGATTTTGATATTCGTACAACATCTGATTTATGGGTTCCTCATCATTGATGATATAAAATTTTAGAAAGAGAAAATAATGGCTAAAGATGATTTTGAATTTGATGAACTTTTTATGGAATTGAACGCTGGGGCACATTTGATACAATTCACAATAGACAGGTATTCTTTTTTGTGTCATATTGATGATAATGTTTTATCTATGATTAAAAACATTCTTTGATAGTTTTTTGAAAAAGAATGTGTTATACTGATTAAGCAGTTAGAGAAAGTATAAAATATTTCTCGCTTTTTTAGGTTAAGAAAGGAGATTATATGGAAGAAAGTGCAGTGAGAATGAAAGCATATGCGGTGAATTTTAATGAAATTCATGTATTTCTTTCAAAAAACTATTATAATGGAATTAGTAGTAAATTTTATTTAAAGGATTTAGAAACTGATGAATTAATGTTATTACATGGAGATTCATTAGAAAATAGTCGTATTCCAAATTTTCAGGAATATGTTTTTCATACATCTTTTAAAATGGGAAGAGTTTATAAGATTTGTGATGCTTATGGATTAACTTGTTTTTTAGACTTTTCAAGAATATCTTTATGTGAAGAATTTGATGATCTTTATTATTATGATGGACATGATTTAGGAAATACTTATACAAAAGAAGGAACAACTTTTAAAGTTTGGGCACCACTAGCAACAGGTGTTATCTTAAAAATAATTAAAAATGGGAAGGATTATCTTTATCCGATGACGAGAGGACTTAAAGGTGTCTATAGTTGTTATGTAGAAGGTGACTTGGAATTAGCTCATTATTTCTATTTAGTCAAACATGCTGGAAATTATGAAATTTCTATGGATCCATATGCTTTCTCAGCTTCATCAAATGGTCGCACAAATATTATTGTTGATCTCAAAAAAGTTCCTATGAAGCCTTCGATACTTCCACCACTTGAACGTAAGACAGATGCCATTATCTATGAAACAAGTGTGCGTGATTTTTCAATGTCTTCTACCAGTGGAATGAAAAATAAGGGAAAGTTTTTGGCATTTACAGAATTAAATACGAGAACAGATAGTGGGAATCCAACTGGTTTAGATTATTTAGCCTGCTTAGGAATTACGCATTTACAATTAATGCCAATTAATGATTTTGCGACTGTTGATGAAAATAACGTTCATGAATTGTATAACTGGGGTTATGATCCAGCCCAATATAATGTGACAGAAGGAAGTTATGTGACTGATCCTGATGATGGTTATAAGCGTATTAGAGAGGCACAACAGATGGTTGAATCTTTGCATTCACGAGGAATAAGAGTTGTTTTGGATGTTGTCTACAATCATATGCATGATGTCAATCTCAATGCTTTAGAAAAGACAGTTCCTCATTACTTCTTTAGAAGAAATCAAGATGGAACTTTATCTAATGGGTCATGGTGTGGAAATGATTTAAATACTACGGCTAAAATGTGCCGCAAATATATTTTGCATATGTGCAAAAGATGGCAACTTCTGTATGGTATTGACGGATTCCGTTTTGATTTAATGGGACTTATAGATATCACAACGATGAAATTGGTAGAAGCCCAAGCAAAAACAATTGATTCATCGTTTATTGTTTATGGAGAAGGATGGAATATGGGAACGTCATTACCTGAAGAAAGGCGTACAACGATTCAGAATAATCAAAAGGTTCCCTATTTAGGATTTTTCAATGATTTCTTTAGAGATACTTTAAGAGGAACGAATCAAATGGAATCAAAAGGATATTTTTCAGGAGATACTTATAAGACAAATGATGCCATAAGAGCAATGTGTAACTTTGATATGTTTAATAATATAGGGCAATCTATCAATTATGTGGAATGTCATGATAATGCGACATGTTATGATAAACTAAGACGTTCTAACTATGATGAGGACAAGGAAACAAGAAAGAAAAGATTACGTTTAATGTTAGCAGCTGTTATTTTATCCCAAGGTGTTCCGTTCATTCATAGTGGACAAGAGTTTTTTAGAACAAAAAACGGGCAACCTAACACATATAACGCAGGAGATCAAGTGAATGAATTAGACTGGAATCGTAAAGATTTAGAAATTGATACAATTCAGTTTGTTCAATTTCTTATCCATCTCAGAAAAAATAATCCTTGTTTTAGATATGATAGTTATGATAAAATACGCGAAAATGTGAAATTAGAAAATATAAATCATCGTATGATCAAATATGCTTTGCATCAAGAAGATGGAGAGTATCAAGATTTTTTAATCTTCTTTAATGCTTCACGTGATGCGATTGAAGTGGATATCGATGGTGATTATTCGGTTTTATGTCATACTGAGAAAGGGAAAATTGTTGATCATAAATTGAATGTTGATGGTGTTTGTTTGGTTATACTAGCAAGATAGGAGCTTTTTATGAAATTAATTGTTGGATTAGGAAATCCTGGAAAGGATTATGAAAATACACGACATAATGTAGGTTTTATGGTATTGGATCGTTTAGCTGATACTTTGAATGTTTCGATTTCTACCAATAAATTTAAGGGAGAATATACAAAATTGAAATACAAGGGTGAAGATGTGATATTGTTGAAGCCTATGACATATATGAATAACTCAGGAGAATCTGTTATTCAGGTCATGAATTATTTTAAAATTGATGTTGAAGATTTATTGGTTATTTATGATGATATGGATATGCCAACAGGAAAATTACGTTTGAGACAAACAGGAAGTGCTGGAGGGCATAATGGTGTGAAAAGTATTATAGCTCATGTTGGAACACAATCGTTTCAGCGTATTCGTGTTGGGATTGATAAACATCCACGTATCAAGGTGATTGATTATGTATTGGGACATTTTTCTAAAGATGAACAACCACTTATTGATGAAGGAATTGAAAAAGCTGTTAAGGCTATTGAAACATATTTAAATAAAGATTTTGTTTCAGCAATGAATGCATTTAATTAGGAGAAAAAGATGAAAAAGATTATTCAGATTTTAAAAAATAATCCTGCTTATCTTGCTTTAATGAAGGGAAAAGGCGAGATTGTGATATCACACGCTAGTGATGAGGCGATTCTTATTGCTAGTGCTTTTTTCACTTTACCAAAGACAATGCTGATTGTCAAAGATAACCAGTATCAAGCTCAATTGTTATATCAGGAGTTATGTCCTTTATTAAAAAACAAAGTTGTTTATTTTCCTTGTGATGAATCGTTAAGAGTGGAAGCTTTGGCATCTTCACAGGAAATTATGGGAGAGCGAATCAATACACTAGCAATGCTATGTCAAGATGAACCAGTTGTTGTGATTGCACATACACATAGTTATATTCGTTATATTCCACAAAAAGAATTGTTTTTAAAACATATATTCCATTTAAAAGAAGGTATGATTATTGAACCAATAGATTTAAGAGCACATTTGGTAAAAGCAGGATATCAAATGATTCAAAGGGTTGATGAGCCTTTTTACTATTCAAAACGTGGTGGTGTGATTGATGTTTATTCTATTCAATATGAGAATCCTATACGTATTGAGTTTTTTGATGATGAAATAGAAAGTATAAGATTTTTTGATAAGAACACTCAAAAATCATTAGAATCTGTTTCAGAAGTCACGATTTTACCAGCTACTGATCTTTTATATGATGATTTAGAGGTTCGCAATGTTATAGAAAAAATAGAAACTTTTAAAGAGAAAACTGAATGTGAAAATTATCAGGATCATTTAGATGAGGAAATTTCTATTGATATAGAATCATTAAAAGCTCATGACTATTCTGTACGTTTATATCAATATATGGGATTATTTCACTCTTCTACAACATTATTGTCATATTTTGATAATATGCTCTTTATGACTTCAAGTTATGAAAAAATTAAGAATACTTATCATCAGTATATAGAGGAAACTTTCTTTTATACACATGAATTACAAAGTATTGGAAAAATGGTGAAAGGATTGTCTCTCTATCAGGATATTGAACCATTATTAAAGAAAAGACAAATTGATTTTGTGGATTTTAGAACAAAGGATCAACAAATTTCTTTTTTGACAAGAGAAGTACAGTTATCATTGTTAAATGAAAAACAATTGATTCAACAGCTTAAAGATTATGTCATTCAAAACAAAATATTAATGTGTTTAGATAATTCACATCAAATCCAATTAATGGTTGATCTTTTAGATGACAATCATTTGCCTTATACAATGGTCGGTCATGATGATCAGATTTATAAAGGTATCAACATTTATATGGGGCAACTTAAGACTGGAATGGATTTCTATGAAGAACATGTTGTTCTCTTAACAGAAACAGAATTGTTTAAAGTCAATAGTCAAAAGAAAAAAGGATATATTAAATATAAGAATGCAAAAATTATCAATGATTATAATGAATTAAATATAGGTGATTATGTTGTTCATGATACTCATGGGATTGGACAATATATGGGAATTAAAACATTGGAAACAAAAGGAATAAAGAAAGATTATCTTTATATCGCTTATAAAGGTAATGATACTTTATATATTCCTGTTGAAAATTTTAGACTTGTGAGAAAGTATGCAGCGAGAGATGGCAAAGCTCCTAAAATACATTCTCTCAATGGTGCTGAGTGGCAAAAGACAAAACAACGTGTCAGAAAAAAGGTAGATGGCTTAGCCGATCAATTAATTGCTTTATATGCAGCCAGAATGAAACAACCTGGTTTTGCTTATCCACCTGATGATGTTTTACAAGTGCAATTTGAACAATGCTTTGGATACGAATTGACACCAGATCAAGCAGAGGCTGTTAAAGAAATTAAAGCAGATATGGAGTTACCACGTCCAATGGATCGTTTGCTTTGTGGAGATGTTGGATTTGGAAAAACAGAAGTCGCCTTACGTGCTTGTTTTAAAGCCATTTTAGCGAATAAGCAAGTCGCATTTTTATGTCCAACAACCATTCTTTCTTCACAACATTACCATACAATGAAAGAACGTTTTGCTTCGTTTCCAGTAAATATTGCTTTATTAAATCGTTTTACTTCTACAAAACAAAGAAAGCAAATTTTAAATGATTTGAAAGAAGGAAGGATTGATTTATTAGTTGGTACACATCGTATTTTATCAAATGATGTTGTCTTTAAGGATCTGGGATTGTTGTGTATTGATGAAGAACAAAGATTTGGTGTTAGACAAAAAGAAAAAATCAAAGATATTCGTCAAACAATAGATGTTTTAACACTCACAGCAACACCTATTCCAAGAACTTTGCAAATGTCCTTAATGGGAATACGAGGTCTCTCGCAAATAGAAACACCGCCATTAAATCGTCTCCCTGTTCAAACATATGTTATGGAAAAGAGTGAGCAGTTAGTGAGACAAGTCATAGAAAGAGAATTGGGAAGAAAAGGACAAATTTTTTATCTTTACAATAAAACCGAGACGATTGAAAGTGTTGCCAATCAAATTGCCAGAATGGTTCCTCAAGCACGTGTTGCGATTGGACATGGAAAGATGACAAAGGATCAGTTAGAGAATGTTATGCAAGCTTTCATTAATAAAGAATTTGATATTCTCGTTTGTACAACAATTATAGAGACAGGAATAGATATTCCTAATGCAAATACGATTATTATTGAAGATGCTGATCGTTTTGGCTTAGCACAGCTTTATCAAATTAAAGGACGTGTTGGTCGTAGTGAAAGAATGGCATATGCTTACTTATTATATGCAAAACATAAACAAATGAATGAAGAAGCTACAAAACGATTAAAAGCCATTAAAGAGTTTGCCCAATTAGGAAGTGGATATAAGATTGCGATGAGAGATTTATCGATTCGTGGTTCTGGTGACATTTTAGGTGGGGAACAGGCAGGGTTTATTGATAGTGTTGGATTTGATATGTATATGAAAATCTTACAAGAGGCGATTGATGAAAAGACAGGAGATAAAAAGGAAGAAAAAGAAGTTCCTACACAAAATGTGAATGTAGATGGATATATTCCTGAAAATTATGTGGAAAGTGATATTGAAAAATTGAATTTATATCAGCGTATTTATAAAGCACAACATTTAACACAAATTGCTTCTCTAGAACAAGATTTAAAAGATCTTTATGGAACATTACCACGTGAAGTTCATAATATCGTTTTAAAACGTAAATATGAGATTTTATGTACTGAAAGCTTTATTGATCAAGTCAAGGATATTGGCGAATATATTCAACTCATGCTGACGCCTGAATTCTCGTCACATATTGCTGGAGATCAATTGTTTGAATTGGTTCATCGTTTGTTTAAAAAACCTCAGTTAAAGTATATGAAAAATGAAATTGTCATTTTAATTCCAACTGAGGGACAATGGTTATCGTTGGCTATTGAATTATTGAATGAATTAAAAAAAATGGAAGAGGCACTATCGTAGTGTCTTTTTCTTTGAAGAGATTTAAGTTATAATAAGTCTATATAGAAAAGAGGGATAAGGAATGCACAAATATTATGAAAAAGAATTGCCAGAAGGTTACATTGCAACAAAAACAATTGATGCAAAGAATACAAAATTTGCGATTGTCATGAATGCCTTGGCGATAGTCATTTGTATTGGTGTCGTGTTCATAACATATGTGATGATACAGCCAGAAAATATAGGGGAGCAGTTATTAGATGCTATACTTAGTCTTCAATACTGGATTTTTTTGTTGTCAATGATTGGGTATATCATATTACATGAGTTGGTTCATGGTATTGCTTATAAAGTGTTGACGAAACAAAAATTAACATTTGGGTTAACGTGGAGTGCTGCATATTGTGGTGTTCCTCATATTTATACATATCGGAAAACGTCTTTGATTGCTTTATTGGCACCATTTGTTGTATTTAATATTGTTTTTATAGGCGCAATGTTTTTTTTAAAATCAGATATGAGCTTGATGTTTTGTTCTGTTTTATTGGGTTTGCATATAGGAGGATGTGTTGGAGATTTGTATGATACATACTTGTTGTTGTTTCAATATAAAAATGATTCAACGTTAATCAATGATAATGGACCTAAACAAGTTATTTATGTCAAACAACAGGATCAACTGTTTATCAAGGAATAAATTGATATTTGAAAAGCTCCCACAGGAGCTTTTAATCATTTTGATAGTTTTCTAATATTTCATCAATTTGAATACCTAATTGAAAACCTAATGTAAAATAATCATCAATCGTATTCTGATAATCATCACTAGAATAATGACTTTGAACTTTTAAAATAGAATGATAAATTTTAAAGAACAACGAGTATAGATCTAATGATACAGGAATTTCTGTATGATTTTTAATTGTATCAATTCTTAATTCATAACCAATAGACATCAGCATTGTTAAGCCTTCTAAATAATGATCCAAAAGTTGTTGATGATTGATAGGTTCTTCTTTTTCCCAAAAAAGATAACAACGTGAATCTTGTGAGACTTCAGCCAAATCATGTAAGAATGATAAAATTTTCTGATTTAATCTCTGTACATTCAAAATTTCATTTTTTGCTGTTTGAATTTCACGATTGACATAAACTTCATAAAGTTTAGAAACATTATTCATATCATATCACCTCATAACCTTATTATAGTCATTCATGTGAATTGAATTTGAATTATAAAACCAAAATGCCTAGATGTTCTAATAAAATCTTTAATCCCATCACAATTAAAATGATTCCACCAGCGATTTCAGCTTTAGACTTGTACTTGACCCCAAAAACATGTCCAATTTTGACCCCAATCATAGAAATCATCAATGTGGTTAAAGCAATAATACTAATAGCATAAACAATGTTCACATTTAAGAATGCAAATGTGACACCAACTGCGAGAGCATCAATAGATGTCGCAATAGCTAATGGTAACATGATTTTTAATGAAAAATCTGGATTACAGTCTTCTTCATTTTCGAAAGCCTCTTTAATCATATTGATTCCAATAAAAGCTAATAAAATAAATGCAATCCAATGATCGATGCTCTCTATCTTATCTTTGAACTGAACACCCAAAATATAACCAATCAATGGCATAAGTCCCTGAAAGAATCCAAAATATCCTCCACAAATGAAAGCATGCTTGAATTCTAGCTTTCTTGTTGATAAACCCTTACAGACACTCACTGCAAAGGCATCCATTGATAAACCTATACCAATAATAAAAATTTCAAAAAAATGCATATGTTACCCTCCTCACAAAAAAAGAGACATGGCTGTGGTATTCACAGACAAGTCTCATTATTTAAAATCGTGCCAGATATAAAATATATCAGTATGTTGACATGATTACACATATTTGTGCTAATTACTCCCTCATCACAAACGTATTATAACAATCGCATCATGGCTTGTCAATTGTCTTTTTCTATGTAATCACTTTTTATTTTCTTGTAGATAAATTGATTACTCGTTAAATCTTGAATCTGATTAAGAAAGGACAGGTCTTTTAAAT